>SXGS01523550.1_pt1 | contig 10200 bp, 7 predicted proteins | sample 3174681 | NCBI WGS metagenome assembly SXGS01 (sample SAMN11356861, study PRJNA531348) | freshwater metagenome | isolation source: freshwater sample F1-80 | place: China: Fuxian Lake, Yuxi | collected 2017-12-25
TCAGGCCCGCACGATCCGCATCCCCGTCCATCTCATCGAGACCATCAACCGCATCGTCCGCACCAGCCGCTACATGGAGCAGGAGCTCGGCCGCGTCCCGACCCCCAATGAGCTCGCCGAGCGCCTCGAGATCGAACCCGACCAGGTCCGGCGCGCCCTCAAGATCGCGCGCTCCCCCATCAGCCTGGAGACGCCCGTCGGCGAGGACGACAGCGAGCTGGCCGACTTCATCGAGGACGTCAACAGCCCCTCGCCTTCCGACCGGGCCGTCCGCGCGAACCTCGAAGAGAAGACCAACAACCTCCTGAGCACCCTGCCCGACCGTGAGGAGCGCATCCTCCGCATGCGCTTCGGCATCGGCGAGCGCTCCGACCACACGCTCGAAGAGGTCGGCCGCGACTTCAACCTTACCCGCGAGCGCATCCGGCAGCTTGAGACCAAGGCTCTGGAAAAACTCCGGCACCCGAGCCGCTCGGACCTCCTGCGGCCCTTCATCGAGTAGCGCGCCCGACACCCTCTCGCTCCACCCTCCCGAGCCTCACAACCCACCATGCCCGGACACGCACCGCACCAACCCTGCGCCCTCATCGTCGGCGCCGGCGTCGCCGGCGTCAGCGCCGCGATCTGGCTGCGCGAGCTCGGCGTCCCCTTCGACTGGATCGAGGCCTTTCATCGCGTCGGCGGCACCCTGCACCGCGTCCACAACGCCATCGACAACCACGCCGGCGCCCCTTTCGAAAGCGGCGCAGCCCTGGCCGCCAGCCTCGAGCTGCACACCCGCCGCTTCGGCCTCTCGCCCTCCTTCGGGGTCCGCGCCGTCGAGGTCGTCGCCCACCACGCAGACGACCCGGTCCTGGTCACCACAGACGGCCACCCCAGGCTCGATGACCGCGCCCAGGCTCAAGGCGCCGTCGAGGCCGAGGACTCCCGAGGCCTGGACGACGATCGGGAGCCGGGAGCGCGCGAGGGCGAGCGCCGACAGACCCGATACAGCGCCGTCATCGTCGCGACGGGCGCTGAGCGCCGCACGCTGGACGTCGAGGGGCTCAAGCGACACGAGGGGCGAGGGGTGGCGATCTCGGGCCGCGCCGAGCGGGGGCGGTTTGCAGGGCGCCACGTCGTGGTGATCGGCGGCGGCGACGCCGCCTTCGAAAACGCCCTGCTGCTGGCCGAGGTCGGCTGCCGCGTCACCCTCGCGCACCGCAACGACGCCTTCCGCGCCCGCCCCCACTTCACCGCGCCGGCCCTGGCCCACCCTTCGATCACGGTCCTCACCCACGCCACCCTCGTCGCCCTCCACGCCGAGGACGACGCGGACTTCCTGACCGCCCTCACCCTCGATCACATGGGGGTCCGCCAGCGGGTGGCCGCCGATGGGCTCCTGGTTCGAATCGGAGAGGCCGCCAGAGGCCCCAGAGTGCGCCTCTTCGGCTACCCGCCGACGCGGGTCGGCGACGGCTTCTTCGGCGTCGACGCCCAGAACCGCACCACGCACCCGCGCGTCCTGGCCGCTGGCGACTGCGCCTGCTCCGACTTCCGCGCTGTGTCCGTGGCCGCCGGCCAGGGCGCCACCGCCGCGCGCGCCGCCGCCCTGCTCAGCGCCCGCTCCGCCGACCGCCACCCCAAGACGATCTGAGCGCACAGGGCGCCGATCCCCAGGGCAAGATGTCCAGGGGTTCGGAAGCAGACATCGCGCAGACGTGAGGGAGTCTGCCCCCTGAAGGTTGACTCCCCGTCGACAGCCCCGAAGGGGCGTCCCTGGACAAATGCTAGCCCCGGGCGCGAGCCCGGGGGGACCGTCGACGTGCGGATCGCACCAACGAAGTCGACTCGCCGATCCTGCCGTGTCCGACATCGAAGCCTTGTCCGCCTCGACGCCCTCTTGCGATGGCCCTGGCCGATCCCCCCTCAGCGCTTCACGCGCGCCTTCGGGTCGATCCCGTCCGACGCCAGCTCCGACGAGGTCGCCACCCTGGCTACCGTCCCCTCCGGGTTCCGATACCACCCAGGGTCCTCACCCTCGGTCAGCGACTCGCGCACCTTGAGGATCGTGAACATCCCCCCCATGTCGATCATCCCGAAGGGCCCCGCGCCGCCCTTCATCGGCACCGAGTTCTTCGGCACCTCCATCCCCATCTCGCCCATCCCCCCCATGCCCTTCTGACCCATCGTCATGTAATCGGGCAGCAGCCGCCTCATCCGCTTGTCGAGCTTCTCGGCGTCCACCCCCAGCGTGTTGGGCAGCCCGTGCCCCATCTGGTTCATGATGTGGTGGGTCATGTGGCAGTGCATCGCCCAGTCCCCCGGCGCGTCCGCGACGAACTCTATCACCCGCGTCGCGCCCACCGGCACCAGAACCGTCGTCTCGAGGTGCTGCGCCGAGGGCGGCGTCGGCCCCCCGTCCGTCGCCGTCACCTTGAAGGCGTAGCCGTGCAGGTGGATCGGGTGGCTGTCCATCGCGCTCAAGTTCCCAAAGCGGATCCTGACCCTGTCGCCGACCTTGACCACCAGCGGCGCCGTCCCCGGAAAGGCCCGGCTGTTCATCGTCAACATGTTGAAGTCGCTCATCGCCCCAGGATCCGGCCGCCGCGTCCCAGGCTCGATGGACCACTCGCTGAGCATGATCGCGAAGTCCCTGTCCACAGGCTCCGGTCGCCTCGGGTGGACGATGAACATCCCCATCATCCCCAGCGCCATCTGCGTCATCTCGTCGAAGTGCGGGTGGTACCTGAAGGTCCCCGCGTGCTTGACCACGAACTCGTACCGAAAGGTCTCCCCCGTCAGGATCGGCCGCTGGTTCAACCCCGACACCCCATCCATCCCGTTGGGCAGGATCAACCCGTGGCAGTGGAGCGAGGTCGGCTCCGGCAGCCTGTTGGTCACGTAGATCCGCACCAGCTCGCCCTCGATGGCCTCGATCGTCGGCCCTGGCGTCCGGCCGTTGTACCCCCAGGCGTCTATCGTCAACCCCTCCGTCATCTCGTGCTCGCACTCCTCGGCCACCAGGTGGAAGACCCTGGCGCCGTCCACCCGCCGCGAGGGCAGGCTCACCCCGTTGGGGGTCACCAGCGGCACCCTGCCCACGCCCGTCGCGCCCTCGACCTGCGCGTGCGCCCGCCTCTCCCTGAGCAAGGTCGATGCGCCCGCCAACAGCGCCGACCCCGCCACCAACAACCCCCTGCGCGTCAACATCAGTGCCCCCCCTTGCGATGACCGCCTGACTTCGACGGCGCCTCCATCATCTCCACACCCCGCCCCGACCCCATCAAGGGCGCGTGCCTGCCCTGCAGCAAGAGCCCCACGTCCGCCCGCGCCAGCCAGTAATCCCGTTGCGCTTCGGCCGCTTGCGTCTCCACCGCGATCAACGACGACCGCGCCATGATCAGGTCAAAACCCCCCACCAGCATCCCGTTGTACGACCGCTGCGTCTGCGCCAGCACCTGCGCCTGCAAGGGCAACAGCACGTCGCGCGCGTGGATGGCCCTCGCCCGGCTTTCCGTCAGCCGCATCGACGCGATCCGCGCCTCCGCCCGAAGCTCGATCGCCGCGGCCTCATACCCTCGCCACAACCCCCGCACCCGCGCCGCGCCCCCGCGCCTGCGGCCCTGACCGACATCAAAGAGCGGCACCTCCAGGCCCACCGTCGGCCCAAGCTCCAACTCCCCATCCTCGCGCACCGCCTCGAAGCCGACCTCGACCCCCGGCAGGACGCTGGACACGTTGTCCGCGCCCGCCTCGCTCAACGCCACGACGATCCGCTGCCTCGCCAGCGCCAGATCCAGGCTCGCCTCGACGGCCCGACGCTCCAGCCCCTCCGTCGCCTCCGGCTCCGCCGGGATCGCCGCCATCGGCGCCTCGATCCGCCACCCCGCGCGCTGGCCCCACAAGCCCATCAGGACGCTGAGCCGCTCCCGACCCTCCCGCACCCCAAGCTCGGCCCGCGCCAGCGACACCCTGGCCTGCTCGCGCTGGAGCTGCTCGGCGGCCAGCAGCTGATCGCTGAGCGTCCCAACCCTGTGAAGCTCCATCGCGAGCTCCAGCGCCGCGTCCGCAACCTCGAAGCCCATCCGCTCCAGCTCGTGGCGCTTGAGCGCCGCCTGGTGCTCGATGAAGGCCCTCCGCACGCGCCAGGACGCCGCCAGCACCTCACCGGCGACCTCCAGCCGCGCCTCCTCGAAGCGCTCGGCCGCAACCCGCTTCCTCATCGGGATGAAGAAGACATCCAGGAAGCTCTGCACCACCGAGAGCTCCAGGTTGACGCCCTCGTCGGTGAAGCCTAAACCCGCGTGAAACAAGGGGTTGTTCAACAACCCGGCCTGGACCAGCTCACCCTGGGCCACACCGAGCCGCTCGTAGGTCTCCTGAAGCCGCGGATCGCTCAAGAGCGCGATCTGGACCGCGCTGTCGACCGTCAACGGCGAGCCCAGCAGCGCGTCGACCGCCTCGTCCACCGCCGCGTCCTCGACCCCGCCCTGCCGCCACCTCACCTCCAGGCCCGACCGCTCGGAGACCTCCGCCGAGACGCGATCAAAGCCCTCCTGCTCCGAAACCCCCGCGCAGCCCGCGCCCCAGGCCCCAGCCAGCCACGCGACCAGCAAGCCTCCCCTCATCACCCCACCACCAACACCCCATCGCCCCCCTCGGCCCCCGCTCCGCGGCGCACAAGGTCGACCGACGCTCCGATCCCTCTCCATGGGCTTGATCTCCTTCAATCGTGCTGGTGCTTCGGCCCGGACCCGCCGTCGGTCGGCGCGCTGGACGGCTGACTGGTGGGCTGGCTGGCTGACTGACTCGACGGCGACGACCCGGGCGACGACCCGGGCGACGACTCAGGCTCATCCACGGGACGAGGGGCCAGCGCCGCCGGATCGAGCGCCTCGTCCATCGGGTCCACCTCCACCACGGGGGCGTCGAGGCTGGCGGGGTGCCCCTCCGGAGGCACCACCGACGGGCTCGCGCAGGCGCACAGCATCCACAAGAACCCGACCCCGATCGCTGACCGGGCCACTCGATCGACACCTCGCCTTCCCCTCATCTTCACCTCCCTGCCCTGCCCACATTGATCCCACGCCCCAAGGCGAAGGGCCACACCTCGCGGATCGACGGCGACGCCGAAGATCGCGATCAACCCCAGCGCCCTGAGCAACACACATGCCACCGAGGACAAGGCGCGCGGACGCCCGCGCAGCCCCCCTCGATCACCACGACAGCGCCCAGGCCGGCGCGCCCAATGGAGACTATTCCACAACCCCTGCCGAGTTGTCTTCAAACGACACTCGGGCAACCCCACCCCGCCAGAGAGGACAGGGGCCGAAGCGACGAGGCCCGGGGCGCGCGAAAGGTCGGCTCCGCGGACCCACCGGATGGGCCGAGCGATCCGGGGGAGGGCCAGCGCTCAGCGGGCGCGGAGATCCTCGGCGATGCGGTCGCAGAGCTGGAAGAAGTCGTCGCCGCCGAAGAAGATGACCTTGTCGCCGGGCCTGGCGTTGTCCAGCACCCAGCCGCGGATGTCGTCCTGCTCGGGGATGTGCGTGACGGCGTAGCCGGCGTCTCTCAGGTTCTGGACGAAGGAGTCGGTCGAGACGCCGGGGATGGGCGGCTCGTTGGCCGCGTACATGGTCGTGATGACCACCTCGTCGCTGCCGTCAAAGGCCGTCGCGTACTCGTCCTTGAGGTACTTCATCAAGGTGTAGCGGTAGGGCTTGAAGACGCTGATCAAGCGCCCCGACACCAGATCGCGGGCCGACTCCAGCACCTTGCGCATCCCCGTCGGGTGGCTGATGTAATCCTTGACCAGCCACACACCCCCCGCCTCGACGATCGTAAATCGGTTCTCAAGGCCCTTGTAGGTCGACAGCGCCTGCGCCGCCACCTCGAAGGGCACCCCGCGCCGCAGCGCCACCGCCAGCGCCCCGCAGGCGTTGACCACGTTGTAGCGCCCAGGCAGGGAGAGCGCCGCCTGACCGACCCGATCCCCCTTGACGAAGACGTCAAAGCGCGTCGGCATCTGCCCGTCCCCGATGATCTGCCCCCGCACGTCCGCCGACGCGCTCTCCACCCCATAGGTGACCACCTCGCCCTTGAGATCCGGGCGCATCCTCATGTTCCCCTCGCAGTCGGCGTTGAGGTAGACCACCTCCAGGCGATCATTGCCGTTGAGGAAGGCCGTCATCGAGCCGATGATGTCGTCTATCCCCGCGTAGAAGTTGAGGTGATCCAGCTCCAGGAAGTTGCACACCACCTCGTCGGGCGAGACCTCGTGGTGCGAGCGATCCGACTCGTCCACCTCCACGACGAAGAGCTCCTCGCCGTCGCGGGCGTTGATCCCGTAGTTGTTCAGCAGCGCCCCGATGATGAAGCCCGGCGCGTGGCCGGCCTGATCCAGGATCCAGGCCACCATCGACGAGACCGTGCCCTTGCCGTGGGTGCCCGTCACCCCGATCGTCCGCCGGTCCTTGATCAGCGCGTTGAGCACCTCGGCCCGATGCACCACCGAAATCCCCGCCGCCCGCGCCGCGACCAGCTCCAGGTTGTCCTCGGGGATCGCCGTCGAGACAACGACGACCTCAGCGCCCTCGACGTTCTCGGCCCGGTGGCCGATGACGACCCGCGCGCCAAGTGCCCGCAACGCCTCGGTAAGCTGGCTCTCGCGCACGTCCGAGCCGCTGACCTCGAAGCCCCGCTCGATCAGGATCCGCGCCACCGCAGACACCCCGATCCCCCCGATCCCCAGCAAATGCACCCTCGACACGCCCTGCAACATGACCCCTCCCTGGCGCCCGCATCATCCCCGAACCACAAGACCCCTTCGACATGTCAGCGACCGCCCCTGGGGCTCTGCCACCCTCCACGGCGCTCGCCCTGCGCCCTCGGCGCTTCATCGCTCAGGACTGCTCGCCGCCATCACCCAGGACGGCTCGCCGACGTCGCGAACCAACACCTCGCACCGACACCGCGCACCGACGCCGCTCGCCGACACCGGATCACCGCCTCACCTCGCACCGACGCTGGATCGCCGAAGCGACGTGCGCCAAGCGCCTGATCGCCGCTACGACGAGCGCCCCGAGACCTCGGCGTCGATCTTGCGCGCCAGCTTCTGGAGCGCCTTCATCGACTTGTCGATCTGCCGGCTGTCCCCCACCTCGACGCCCGCCCTGCACCGCGCGATCTCCCCCTCGATCTGCTCGATTTGCGCCGCGCTCAGGTGCGGCCTCAGCTCGTCGAGGGTCGAGGCCATGTCCTCGATCGACAGGTCGATCTCACGCCGCGCCTCGACCGTCGCGCGACGCTCGGCGTCCTGCAGGCGCTCTCGCTCGGCCTCCTCGACCATGCGCTCGATCGCCTCGGCGCTCAAGCCCGTCCGCGCGCACGCCCTCATCTGCTGCGACGCCCCGGTCTTCATGTCCCGCGCGCTGACCGTCAACACCCCGTTGGCGTCCACCTCGAAGGCCACCTCGATCTTCGGCACCCCCCGCAGCGCGCTCGGTATCCCCTCCAGCTTGAAGCGACCCAGCGACCGGTTGTCCGCCACCATCTGCCGCTCGCCCTGGACGACGTGGACATTCAAGGTCGTCTGGTAGTTCTCCCCCGTCGAGAAGAAGGCCGTCTTCCTGACCGGGATCCGCGTGTTGCGCGCGATGATCCTGTCCACCACGCCCCCGGCCGTCTCCACGCCCAGCGACAGCGGCGTCACGTCCAGCAAGACCAGATCCTCGACCTCCCCGCCCAGCACGCCGGCCTGCACCGCCGCCCCGAGCGCCACGATCTCATCCGGGTTGATCCCCGACAGCCCCTCTCGCCCGAAGAAGGCCTCGACCCGCGCCCTCACCCGCGGCGTCCGCGTCGAGCCCCCCGCGAAGATCAGCGCGTCCACGTCCTGAACGCCGATCCGCGCGTCGATCAACGCTCGCCTGCACGCCGCCAGTGTCCTGTCGATGAGCGGATCGGCCATCGCCTCCAGCCGCCCCCGATCCAGCCGCGCCTCGACATGCACCGGCCCCCCCGGCCCCTCCATCAAGAAGGGCAGGTGGATCAACGCCTCCTGCGCCGCCGACAGCTCGATCTTGGCCCGCTCGGCCGCCTCCCGCAGCCGCGCCCGCGCCTGCGACCCCACCTCGGCGATCCCCGCCTGCTTGCAGATCCAGTCGACGATCAGCGCGTCCAGGTCGTCGCCGCCCAGCCGCGTGTCCCCGCCCGTCGCCCGCACCTCGACCACGTCCCGGCCGACCTCCAGCACCGAGACGTCGAAGGTCCCGCCGCCCAGATCGTAGACCACAGCAGTCCCGGCCGCGCCGCCGGACAGCCCGTAGGCCATCGCCGCGGCGGTCGGCTCGTTGACCAGCCGCCGCACCTTGAGCCCAGCCAGCCTCCCGGCGTCCAGCGTCGCCTGCCGCTGCGCGTCGTCAAAGTAGGCCGGCACCGTAATCACCGCCTCCTCCACCGCCGCCCCGAGGTAGCCCTCCGCCTGCGCCTTGAGCGCCTCCAGCAGCCGCGCCGCGATCTCCGGCGGCGTCCGCACCGCCCCCCCGACCTCGAAGCACGCGTCGCCGCCCTCCGACGCCACCACGCGATACGCCGCCCGCCCCGCCGCCTCGGCCACCTCGTCAAGCCGCAAGCCCATGAAGCGCTTGGCGCTCGTCACGCACCGGCCCGCCTCGGCCGACCCCAGCCGCAACGCCACCGCGCCCGTCAGCACCTCGCCCTGCGGCGACCACGCCACCGCCGACGGCACAAGCCGCCCCCCCTCAACCGTCGGGATCACGACCGGAACGCCGCCCTCCATCACCGCCACGACCGAGTTGGTCGTCCCCAGATCGACGCCGATGATCGTCACCCCGCCCTCCCCTCGCTCAAGCCGCAGGCGGCGTCGACGACGACGGCGTCGACGATGAAGGCGTCGACGATGAAGGCGTCGACGATGAAGGCGTCGACGTATCCTTCTTGCCCGCCGCCTCCCCCGATCCCGCCTCGGACTTCTCGCCCGATCCGCCCTCGGCGCTCTTCTCGCCCGATTCGGAACCCGATCCCCCCTCGCCTTCGCCGGCCTTGGCCCCCGCCGACCCCGTCACCGCGGGCTTCGCCTTGTAATCGGTCACATACCAGCCGCCGCCCTTGAGGTGGAAGCTCGACTGGCTGACCTTCTTGGACACGTCCTCCTCGCCGCACTCCGGGCAAGGCGGCGCCAGCGCACCGAACTTCTGGATCTTCTCGAACTCGTGGCCGCACTCCAGACACTGATACTCATAGATGGGCATGGTTCCTCTCGACTCCCTTCACAATCTCCATGGGCCGGGGCACCGTGCCTCCCATCCAACGCGAGCGCGCCCCCGACCGTCCGAGGCCCGTAAAATAGACAAACCGCCACATAAGGCAACCCCCGCACTCCAGCCCCACTCCACCCCCTGTCCCCCTCCTCGCTTCGCAAGGGAGGGGGAACGCTCGTATTACGGACACGATGATTCGGGGGGGCTTGTTGGGTGGGCACGATGATTCGGGGGCGGGCCGCAAGAGCCATCGCCGGGATCACTGGCCGCTTGGGGCGAGACCCCGTCGGGGACAATCGTGATGTCGTCGGGGCGGGACCTGATCCACCCAGCCCGTCATTCGAGCGTCCCCGAACCACCTTGCCCGTAATTCAAGAGTTCCCCCTCCTTGTGGAACGAGGAGGGGGACAGGGGGTGGAGTGCGAAGCGCCTGCTCCCCCTCGCCCACGCCTCCTCTGGCGCGGGGCGTGGAGCATTGGGGGCTCTCATGCTTGATTCATGGCTCTCATGAATGACATCAAGCGATCGAATCTGGCAATGCCGCCTGCTTCGAACCAGAGTGGTGACAGAGTGTGTCCGCCCGCCCTTGCTCGTCGAGAAGTTCGTGACAGAAAGACCATGATCCGACAGAGTTTTCTTGTGAACCCTCGTCCCACGACCAACGGACGAAGCCGATGAGCGATCTCGAAGACACGCCCTCGCACCCCACGGCCAACGATCACCTGGAGCGCCTGCGGCACGCCCTCTACGAACCCCCCGGCGAGCCCGCGTGGCGCATGATCTGCGCCGCCCTCGACGCCATCGACGAGCCCGGCACCCTGGCCGTCGCCCTCGACATGACCCAGGACAAGCTGCGCCGTACACCCGAACCCTGGCGCCAGCCCGCACAGATCGTCCCGGCCTCCTGGCTCGCCGCCCTCACCGACGGAGGGCGCGA
>SXGS01151559.1_pt1 | contig 10199 bp, 8 predicted proteins | sample 3174681 | NCBI WGS metagenome assembly SXGS01 (sample SAMN11356861, study PRJNA531348) | freshwater metagenome | isolation source: freshwater sample F1-80 | place: China: Fuxian Lake, Yuxi | collected 2017-12-25
CACGAGTTGCTCCAATTCAACGCGGAAAAATTCCCGCTGCGCTTGCTCGACCCGTGCTTTTGGCTTCATCGTTTTCCCAGATTTAACGGCTTTAGTGGAAGGTTTCCGAGACAATAAGCACCGCATAATAAATTGCAATATATTCTAGCGCAATATGATGCGATTTATTCAGGATCGACTAATTTAATTCTCGTGGCTAGGGAGCATCTTATCGACCCGGGACTTGGTGAGCCGCACGTAGGAGGGCAACCCGTTGTCGTAAGGCACGGCAACTTCGCCTTGGATTAACGGCGTGGCATAGCGGAAGAACTGGAAGTTCAAGCTAACCCCGTCTTCGTTGACCCACTCAGCCGGGAGCTTTTTCAAATTACCCACGACATCGCTCAACGCAGAGAATCCGGTCTCGCAGGTGTAGATTTCGCCGGCACCACGCACCAAGGTGACCAGCTTGTCGCTCTCACCATTCACCGCGGCCTTGACCGCAGCTTGGCCCACGAGGAACGCCTCGTCGGTATCGGTCTTGGAAACCAAGTGAGCGGCGGCGCGCTGCGCGACCCCGAGACGAGCCACCCGGGTCTTCGCGGCGAGCTGGGACTCAACGAGATCTTTCATGAACTCGCCAACGCCACCGAGCTGCGCTTCCGTGGTACCGCTCTCAACGGAGACGTAATTGCTATCCTTGTCGATCAGGCCTTCGCTGGCGACGACGACGCAATGCTTTTCCCGTTTGAGAACCTTGCGGACGTCTTCAATGAATTTCTCGCTGCTGAAGGGAACCTCCGGCAGATAAACTAAGTGCGGCGGGTCATTGGGATGGTCGCGGCGCTTAGCGAGCGAAGCCCCGGCAGCGAGCCAGCCTGTGTTGCGACCCATAACCTCAACGATGGTCACGAGATCGCCTTGGCCCATCGCATCGGCATCGAGCGACAGCTCTTTAACCGTAGCTCCAATAAATTTTAGGGCGCTGCCATAACCAGGGCAGTGGTCGGTCGCCAGCATATCGTTCTCTACCGTCTTAGGTAAACCCATAACGCGGAGATCGTAGCCCTGCTCTTTGGCGAGCTCGCTGATCTTAACCGCAGTTTCCAAAGAGTCGGCATCACCGATATGGAAATAGAAGCGGATATTGTGTTCCTTGAAGACCGCGAGCACCCGCTCAACGTCTTGGGCTTTCTTCAATTTGGTCCGGCAAGTCCCCAACGCCGCACCAGGCGTAAAGCGCAGACCACGAATGACCTGCTGTGACTCAGCCGCGAGATCGATGAAATCCTCATTAAGGAGGCCAAGCACGCCATTCAGCGAGCCATACACTTCCTCAATACAGGAATGATTAAGCGCTTCGGCGACAACACCGGCAACGCTAGCGTTGATGACGGCGGTGGGGCCGCCGGATTGGCCGATCAAACAATTACCGACTAATTCTTCTGCCATGATATAGGTTGGTTTAAAGCTGGGAAAGAAACGAAACGAACGGTCAAAAAAGGCTGCCGCCCGAGTGCTGGCAAATCAAATCTCCCTAAATAATACCGGAGCGCTGACTGGTCAGATCGGGAGCAGGCGCGGCTTGAGCTACTCGGCACTTAGTCCAGATCGGGCTGAGGACGCGTCTCACCTTCTGCTGAAAGGATTTACGCGAGCGGTAGATATGCCCGCTGGCGTGAGGCGAGCGAACAGATCCCTCTCATTTTACTTACAACAGCTTCGCTGGCTGGTAGTCAGCGGCACCCTTATGTTTTTTGGCGAGCGGCTGCACCGCAGCCACAAAAGCATCTACTTGATGCGGGGCGGCCCCGACAAAGCGTTCATTCTGGGCTAGCACCTCCAATAGCTTCTTTTTGCCTAGCCCGACGCGTTTATCGCCCGCTAGCCGGCTGAGCAAATCGACCTCGCCGCCCGAACGCAGCGCTTTGGCCGCGGCTAAAGCATGTTCCTTGATCGCTTCGTGCGCAGTCTCGCGGCCGGCCCCCGCCTTCACCGCTTCCATTAAAATCGTAGTGGTTGCCAAGAAAGGGAGATTGCGCTCGTTTTCTGCGATGATGGCCGCCGGGAAAATCTCCATTTGGCGCAGCACGGTCAGGAAGGTCTCCAGCAAGCCATCGATGGCGTAAAACGCATCAGGCAACGCGACGCGCCGCACCACCGAACAGGAAACATCGCCCTCATTCCACTGATGCCCAGCCAAGTTGGCCGTCATCGTTACATAGCCTGCAATGATCGTAGAAAATCCACAGATTCGTTCGCAGTTCCGCGCATTTACTTTGTGCGGCATCGCGGAAGAACCAACTTGCCCCGCCTGAAAACCTTCGGTGAGGAGACCAGCCCCGGCCATTAAACGTAAGGTCATCGCGCAACTTGACGCCGCCGCCCCCGCTTGGTGCAGGGCGCTCACGACATCAAAATCAAGCGAACGGGGATAAACCTGCCCCACCGCTCCCAGTGATTGCCGAAAGCCCAGATGCTTTACGATCCGCGCTTCCAATTGGTCCACCTTCGTCGTGTCACCACCTAAGAGCGTGAGCTGATCCAGTTGCGTCCCGACCGCACCTTTAAGTCCGCGGACCGGATAACGCACCAATAGATCGGTGATCCGAGCCTGCGCAATTAACAGCTCCTCGCCAAACATCGCCAACCGCTTGCCGAGAGTCGTGGGCTGCGCCGGCACATTATGCGTCCGGCCAGTAATCATCACGTCGCGATGCGTCGCCGCTTGCCGACTCAGAGCAAGCAGCGCCGCCGCCACTTTAAATTGCACCAACTGCAACGAACGGGCGACCTGCAACTGCTCAACGTTTTCGGTTAAATCCCGACTCGTGAGCCCTAGATGAATAAACTGACGCTTAGCCAAATCTGAAAATTCCTCAATGCGAGCTTTGACGTCATGCAGCGTCACCCGCTCCCGCTCCTTGATGTGGGCGACATCGACGTCGCTCCGAACACGTTCATAGTCCTTAATCGCGTCACTGGGAATAGCGACGCCGAGATCTTTCTGGGCCTTCATTACGGCGATCCAAAAATCGCGCTCTAATAAGATGCGGCCGTGGGCCGACCAGGTCTCTTTCATCGCCGCCGAAGCATAGCGTTCGGCCAGCACATTGGGCGTAGTTTCAGGAGCGGAGACGTTCGGCTTCACGCCGACAACCGTTAGGCCGCGCCTCGTGGTTGCCAATGGAAAAGCGTGTCACCACACCAATGTCGGCCAACCCCCAGCGGCGATTAAGTCAGGCACCGCACCGCCATGTCGCGCAAGACCGCTTCCTGCTCGTGGGGCCGGCGGATAATCTCTTCAAAGACACGCACTAACTCCTGCTGATTATCAATCAACCGCCGGAGCGGTGGCAGTTTGGCGTTACTCACCAACTTGCCCACGTACCATTGGTTCTGCGTAAAGAAGTTGTAGGAGCTTTTTTCGGCATCGCCGCCAAAATGTTTCGCGTAGGCCGCCTGCGTCCGCGCCCACGCGGCCTTATCAAAGCCATACGGCCCGGGGGCGCGCAAATCACCCGCATCGAGCAGCACCCGACACTGCAGTAAGATGCGATTCCGGTTTTGAAAGGCGCTAATGATGGGCCGCGCATCCCCGCCGGCAAAAAAATGCCGCTGGAGTTCGACCAATGTGCCTGGAAGATCCCCCGCAAAAAACCGATCGGCGGCCGCAAAAAAATCTCCTTCCGCAAAATTAGGCGTCAATTCCTCCACGTGGGCTTCTTCAATCACCGCAGTCGTAGCCCCATTGCTCGCATAAGTTGACAGCTTGCGCGTCTCTTCGGTTAACAGTCGCGTATTCGGGCCCACTTTCTGCAGTAACAACTCGATCGCACCTGACGCAAAACTGGCGCCGAAACTACGCGCTTCCGCTTGCACAATCGCCGCTAAAGTTGCGCCGGCCTCCTCACTATCTCCGCCCGCTAGAGTGAAATCAGCCTGCGCTTCACTCCATTTAGCAAAAGCCCGGCGCCGATCAACCGGCGCCGCGGTGACGATTACCGCCACCTCGGCCGGATTGATCTGCGTTAGCAATTCCTGCAGCGCGGCCACTTGCAGCAGCGTGCCTTCCGCGCGACCGGTGATACTATCCGCCAGAAAATTTACATCCTTAAACCAGATGATCCGTTGCCCCCCAAACATCGGCATCGTCTGCACCACTTCGCGTAAACGAGCGACCGCCGTCTCCACCTCGGCCACGTTGCCGGCAAACCCGCTAATAATTTCTCGCGAAAATTCGTCCGCCTTCGTTGCCAACGCCAAAGCCTCAAAGCGCTCCCGCCCGAGCCGGTTAACAATAAAGTCGTCCGGCCCGCAGATGAACGTAAAATTTTTAGCCGCAGCGGACATGGCCGTGATTTGCCCATGAAACGACCGAAAGCGCACGAAAAAAGTTACGGCCACTACCAGCGGCCCATGATTATTACCTCAGCCCAAGATCAATTCGCCAGCGGCGTCGGCGCCTGACAAGCCTCGCGCGCGAGTTCCCGGCGCAACCAATCAATCGCGGCGGTCACCGCCCGTTGCTTCACGGCCCCGCGGGGCCCAGGATAATTCAATTTGCGCGACCAACTGCCATTGGGGCCATGGAGCCCGAGATAAATCGTACCAACCGGGTTCTCCCCAGTGCCACCAGCGGGTCCCGCAAATCCCGTGACGGCCACCCCATAATCAGCACTCAATTTCTCGGCCACCCCCGTCGCCATCGCCACAGCACACTCCGCGCTCACCGCCCCGTGCTGCGACAGCAAACACTCCGGGCAATCCAGCAGCAGCATCTTCGCGTCATTGCTATAGGAAACAATGCCGCCGTGAAAAAATTTAGAGGCCCCACAAATATCGGTAAAATTATTAGACAATAATCCCCCGGTACAGGACTCGGCCACCGCCAACGTACGACCCGCGGCCCGTAACTGATTGGTGACCACTTTAGTCAGCGTATCGTGACCAAAGCAGACAAAGTTATCGCCCAATAGCACCGCACATTCTTGCGCGATGGCCTGTAACTGCACCATCGAATAGACGCGATCGGGCGAACTCACGCGGCAATCGACCTGCCCTTGATGCGCACAATAAGCGATGCTCAGCGCAGGATAGCGTTGGAAAATAGCCTGAAATTGCGTCTCCAACAGCGACTCGCCAACCCCCGCGGTCCGGATCTGCACGTAAGCCTCGCGCGAACTTAACAATCCTAATTGGGCTAAACGCGGCACCACTTGCTCAATAAACATGGGCTGCAATTCATTTGGCGGCCCCGGCAACATGATGAGGACCTTCCCCGCCTGCTCCACCCACAGACCAGGTGCGGTGCCATTAGCATTGGGCAGCACCTCGCCGTGCTCAAAACGATAAGCCTGCTTAAGATTATTCGCCGTCATCGGACGATTCAGCCGAGCGAACCGTTGCGCGATGGCCTGCTCGGTCGCCTCATCTAAGATCAATTGCTGCCCGAGCGCCTGCGCGAGCACCTCCCGCGTGCGATCATCACACGTCGGCCCTAATCCCCCCGTCGTAATAATAACATCAGCCTGCGACCAACTTTCGCGGAATTGCGCGGCAATAGCGTCCGCCTCATCTGTGATCGTGACATTACGCTGCAACAAAACTCCCCGCCGACCGAGCTGTGCGCCGATAAAAGTTAAGTGCCCATTGGCAGTCAACCCGAGCAGCAGTTCATCTCCCAGCGTGAGCAATTCATAACGGAGGGCGCGCGGCGAAGAAGATGAAGTGACCATGCAAAGGTGGTTGCGCAACCTATCCAGATTTTATTAAAACGCCAGCCTCCCGCTTATTATGGGGATTTTTCTATCATTGCGCGAAACCGGCAACCCAGCAATTCAGCTAGCCGTAGTCGCTCAGCGGTTATTCGGCCAAGGGCGGCTCAACTCCATGTCCGCCTCTGCCCACTCCGATGCTCTCAAGGCCAAGGTCCGCGCCCTGCCGGACGGCCCAGGTGTTTATTTAATGAAGGATCGCCTCGGCCGCATCATTTACGTCGGCAAGGCGAAGAATCTAAAAAAGCGCGTCGGCTCCTATTTTCAGCCCGGCCGCGCCCGCGCTTTGCGCCATCAGCCGAAAATTCGGACCCTGATCGAAATGATCACTGATCTGGAAATTCTCGAAGTAAAATCCGAACCCGAAGCCCTGCTCCTCGAAGGTAAACTGATTAAACAATGGCGGCCCAAATATAACACCGACTTTACGGATGATAAACGCTTCCTCCTTGTCCGCCTCGACCTAGAAGCCCCCTTGCCTCGCTTCGTACTTACGCGTTTTCGCAAAGATACGCGCTCGCGGTACTTCGGCCCTTTTGTGCATTCCGGCCTGCTGCGCAAAACCCTGACCTCGATGCGCCAACGCTTCGGGATTTTGCTCGCCGATGCTACGCCAAAAAAAATCGCCCCCGATACCTGGGAGTTATATAGCGACGCGCGGGCCGAACTGACGCCTTGGCCCAATGTGGTCACCGCAACAGAATACCGCACCCGCGTGGATGCCGCCGCTGAGTTTCTCGATGGCAAGAGCCGCGAATGGCTAACCACGCTGCGAACCGAAATGAGCGCCCGCGCCGCTAAACAAGAATACGAAAGGGCGGCCGAATTACGCGATGTCGTTTTGGCACTTGAAAAAACCTTGGCGCGCACCCGCAAATTTACCCGCGACCTAACCCAACTGCGGTCCGACGACACCGGTCTCCAGCAATTACAAACCGCCCTTGGGCTCTCGGCTCCGCCCTCCCATATTGAGTGTTTTGATATCTCGCACATCTCGGGAACTTTTGTCGTCGCGTCGCTGGTGCACTTCACGAATGGCCGACCCGACCGCGATCAGTATCGCCGATTTGCGATTAAAAGTTTTATCGGCAATGATGACTTTAAAGCGATGGAGGAAGTCGTCGCGCGGCGTTACCGCCGCTTACTCAAGGAACAAAAAGCTTTCCCCGATTTAGTCGTGATTGATGGCGGCCGCGGACAAATTGGGGCCGCCCTGAAGTCTTTTGTGGGACTCGCTTGCCCGCCCCCGCCACTCATCGGCCTCGCGAAAAAAATGGAGACGATTATTTTCCCTGATGCCCGTCCGCCGCTGAATTTACCCCTCAACCACGCCGGCCTGCATATTCTGCAACGCCTGCGGGATGAAGCGCACCGCTTCGCCAACACCTATAACGCTGACCTGCGTTCGCGGAAAATTAAAGAAAGCGTCCTGGATGATTTTCCCGGGCTCGGCCCGGTGCGGCGCCGCGCGTTGCTCGCGCACTTTACGTCGCTCGCTAAATTGCGCACCGCCACCTCCGACGAAATTAGCGCGGTGCCTGGCTTTGGCGGGAAAATTGCCGCAGAATTATACCAATTCCTACAAACGAACTGAAAGCTGATCGAGCGGGCGGAGCGCCAACGCGCACTGAGTCGGGCTTCTAATTCAGCCACACAATCGCGAGATTAAGCGCCGCGGCAAAACTGACCCACAATAAATAGGGTAGCCACAACCAACCCGCGAGCCGATCCGTTCGCCGTATATCGATCTGCAGTGCAACCAGCAAAGCCCAGAGCGCGATAATATCAATGAACGCCCAGGCTGGTTGCTTGAGGCCAAAGAAAATAATCGACCAACCCGCGTTTAAGGCTAGCTGCCCAAAATATCCGATCACCAGCCTTGACCGCACGGCGTCACTCGAGCTCGCGCGCCAAGCACGCCAGATGGCGACCGCCATCAGCACATATAAGACCGTCCAGACCGGCCCAAAAATCCAACTGGGTGGATTCCATGATGGTTTATGCAGCAGCGGATACCAGGTTCGCACATTCGCAAATGTAGCGAGGGAACCGATGGCTCCCGCGGCGAAACTCGCCGCCATAAAACCAACGAGCCTTAACCCTGCTCGCGATGCCTTGATGCTGCTCATAAAAACTGTGGGGAGGCTAGCGCCGAAGCCGAAGCATTAAATCCATAACTCGCTGCGGCAGGATCCATTTTAAAAACAAAAAAACCTTGGCGTGAAACGGACCGCTATAACGCGGCGCGGGCTGATCACTCGTGAGCGCCCGGGCAATGAACCGCGCAATGTCATCAGGCACCCCCGCCACCCGGCGCAGTTTTTTATACCCGCCGCGGAACCCAGCCATAAACGGCGCGTATGGGCCCGGGTGATCCGTGTATTGATCCGAGGCTTTATCGGCGGCCGCAATAAACTCCGTCAAAATAAAACCGGGCTGAATCAACGCGACGCGAATGCCGAAAGGCTGCAACTCGCCGCGCAGTCCATCCGTGATGGCTTCCAGCGCATGTTTAGTGGCGTCGTAAATCGATGAGAGGGGGCGCGCAATCCGCCCTGCTACGGAGCCAATATTGACGATGCAGCCGCTGCCCTGGGCGCGCATCACGGGAACCACCAACTGGGTTAAGGCAATGAGGGCGAAAACATTGGTCTCAAAATTTTTCCGGATCGCCGCCACCGGCACGATTTCAAGCGGGCCGCGCGTAGCGTAGCCCGCATTGTTAACCAACCCGTCGATTCGTCCAAATTTTTTTAAGGTCGCTTCGATTAAGCGCTGACGATCGAGGTCGCTGGTCACATCGCCCGCCACGACTAATACCCGCTCGCCCGTCGGATCGAGCCCCGCCGCCAGAGCCGCGAGCCGATCTGCCCGCCGCGCGGATAACACAATCCGCGCGCCAGCCTTCGCTAGCCACCGCGCGGTCGCCGCCCCGATACCGGAGGAAGCGCCCGTGATAATGATCACTTGCTGGGCTAAAGCGGGCACCGTAATTACTGCGAATCGTAGATTTGCACGCGCGTCCAGTGGGACTTAAATTGCGCGACAAACGCCAAATGAATGGGATCAATTTGGTAAGCGGCCTCCGCCGCCACATCCCGACACTGCACGATCAAGGCGACATCAAAGCTGTGATCGATAACTGGGCGCGCGGTCGTTGGAGCCGGGCCCCCGATTGAAGTGGCCACGACAGATTTAATTGCGGCCAGACTTTCCACTCCGCGCCGGAAGTCCGCCCGTTGCGCGGCGGTGAGCTCAGGTTTTAGCCAAAAATACACACAATGAAATAGCATAGGCCGCCAAAGAATCATTCCGAGCGCCTGAGGCAAATACTGATTAGCAGCCGAACTTCCCCAAGGCTCGGCCGCCAATCAGTAACCCGATAACCACCCAATTGTGACCGCACTCAGAAACTGTAACGCCCCCACTACCTAAAGCCGACCCGGAGAGAGCAACGAGGCCGCCGGCGGGAAGGGAAATATTTTATGTTTCATCATGATTAATGTTTAGATTGGCCGAGATTGCGCCCCGGCCGAAGGTAACCAGCCTACCCGCAACACCGCTTTACCGACTCGGCATGATTTGTCGGACCCTGCGCATCATTTGTCCCGCGGCTTGAAGTGACTCGTCGCGGAACCCGGAGTTGATTCGCCACCGAGGGTAGGCAAAATGTCCTGACGAGCTCGCCGCCTGATTCTATCAACCAGCCCGCCAAGCCCCAATAATGTCCATTCACCCGCTTACTCTCCTCCTTGACAACGGCTCGTTGGAGCCCGCCGCTACTCTGGCGCTGCGCGCGCTCGCCGCTCAGTTAGCGCGGCGCCTCGCGATTCCCGTGGCGCCCGTTTCGCTGCTCCACTCTTCCACCATCAACCCCCAAGAACTCGATGGTCACCCCGCGGAAATTCTTGAAACCGCCGTGCATCGCCGACTCGCGGCGGGCCAGAATAAGTTTATAATCCTGCCGCTTTTTTTCGGACCCAGCCGCGCGCTGACCGAGTATTTACCCGCCACCCTAGGCCGTCTGCACCAGGCCCAACCGCTACTACAGGTGCAACTCGCGCCGCCCTTGCATGCCGCGGATGACACCCGCCTCGCCCAAATTTTAGCGGCGCACGTCCGCTTGCTCCTCGAGCCCACCGCCGCTCCCGAGCCCGCCCTCGTTGCCTTAGTGGATCACGGCAGCCCCCTTGCAACCGTCACCGCCGTCCGCAACGAACTCGCCGCCCAACTCGCTGATCAACTAGGCGCCCTCGTTGCCACAGTGGCGCCCTGCAGTATGGAACGGCGACCGGAGACGACTTATGATTTTAATGAACCGCTTCTCGAAAAATTACTGGCCACCCCCCCGTGGTCGCAGCGGCGCATAATTCTCGCCATGCAGTTTCTATTGCCTGGCCGCCATGCGGGCCCCAGCGGCGACGTTGCGACCATCTGCCAGCG
>SXGS01585781.1_pt1 | contig 10199 bp, 8 predicted proteins | sample 3174681 | NCBI WGS metagenome assembly SXGS01 (sample SAMN11356861, study PRJNA531348) | freshwater metagenome | isolation source: freshwater sample F1-80 | place: China: Fuxian Lake, Yuxi | collected 2017-12-25
CAAATGCCCCTTTAGCTAAGAACGGTTGGAAAGATTGTCTACGAGTTAATACCTCACCTCCTGCAATGGGAACAGGACTTGCCCGTCTTAAGGTACAAAAGTCATCAATGTCATCTGGTTTCAATGGCTCTTCAAACCAGCCAACTTTGTAATCTGCTAACATTTCTGCAGTGCGTAAAGCCCATTTAAGATTTTGTGGCCAGTACGCATCGCTTGCGCCTGCATCAACAAATAACTGACACTTGGGTCCTAATGCACTGCGTGTGGCTTCGATGATGGCTTTATCTAATCCTGCATCACGACTTCGACCAAACGGACCCCAACCTATTTTAAATGCAGTGAAACCTTGTTTGAGATATGGCGTGACTACATTTTTCATGCGCTCAGGCTTTTCCATAAGTAAAGAGCAGTAAGGTCTTACCTTTTCGATGTAACGTCCTCCTAATAAATTTCCAACTGACAACTGCGTAGCTTTTCCTAAAATATCCCACAGTGCAATATCAATGCCACTGATGGTGTGCGTGAGTGTACCACCACGACCCATCCAAAATGTATTTTGATGAAGTTTTTCTGTAACTCGTTCAGGTTCTAAGGCATTTTCATTTCTATACAAAGGCTCAAGCACTTTAAGACCTGCTTGCACTAACCGACCATCGGTAAACACAGAACCAAAACCAGTAATACCTACATTAGTATGAACTGCAATTAATGCATGAATTGAGTCCTCTGGTTTTATCTCCGCACTCCATCCACCCTTTGGACTTTTTCCAAATAAGGGCGCAGCTTTAATGGATGTAATTCGAATGGGAATTCGTGATAAATTTTTAATTTTTTTACTTAAACCACTATCCTTTAATTTTTCTTTACTCTTTTTTTTATTCATAAAAATAACAGCAAACTATTATTATGTTTTAAGTTGCTACATTTAAATTTGGAAAAATTGACATGAGACTATGCAATTTTTTTACTTAGTTCAAATTTTATAAATAAAATTCCGAAAATAATAATAGCGGCAATACCAAATAGTCGACTTAATTCAATTGGAACGCCAAAAATTAAAAAACTTACAATAGAAGACCAGACTAATTGAGAATATTGAAAATTTGCAACAAAAGATAAGTTAGAATGTTGAATAGCATAAACGAGAACGATGTGTGCAATAAATCCAAAAGTTCCCAAAATCATTAATTGAAGCCAAACGATATTAGAATTGATAGGTACCCAATTGATGAAAGTATAAAGTGAAAAAATTACTGTTCCAACAACGCCACTATAAAACACAGCAACAAATGGCTCTCTATTCGTTGAAATAATTTTAGTGAGATATTGATAAAAAGCCCAGAGGATTGGGGTTAATAGGGGAAAAATCAATTCAGGTGCAAAATGTATATCTGTTGAAATTGCAAAACTAATTGAAATAAAACTTAGAGTCATCAAAATCCAACCCATCATACTTAAATTATCTTTTAAAAAAAAAGCAGACAGTAAGGCGAGAATTAAAGGGGATGAAAAATAAAGAACATAAATATCAACCAAATTAAAAAATTTAAGAGAAAAAAACATAGTTAAAGTTCCAGCTACAAGTAAAGTAGATCTTAAAATTTGTAACTTGAAATTTTTTTTTAAATCTAATTTTGGTTTAAAAATTAAAAAATAAATAAGCATGGAGAGAAAATGAAAAAAATATCTTCCCCATATCAGCTGATCGATTTTAATAATTGTTGTTAAATGTTTTGCTAAACTATCCATTAATACGAACATAAGGTATGCGGTGGATGCTAGTAGAATTACAATAAAATAAGATTTTTTAGCTTCTGACATTTAATCTACATCACGGCGCCGATTTGCCATGGATTAAATTCCTCATCTCCGTATCCGTTTAATTCACTTTTAGACTTATGACCTGAGGCAGTTTTTAAGATTAATGAAAAAATTCTTTGCCCTGCCTCTTCTAAAGTTTCTTCCCCATCAATTACAGTGCCACAATTCATGTCCATGTCCTCGCTCATCTTATTAAACATGATTGTATTGGTTGCGAGCTTTAAACTTGGAACTGGTTTGCAACCAAAGCAGGATCCTCGTCCAGTGGTAAAACAAATAATATTAGCTCCCGATGCAACTTGACCTGTTGCAGATACCGGATCATAACCTGGTGAATCCATAAAATTAAAACCTTTATTTTTTAATGGTTCTGCGTAACTTAACACATCTGTTAGAACTGCGTTTCCACCCTTTGCAACGGCTCCTAAAGATTTCTCTAATATAGTAGTCAGTCCGCCCTTTTTGTTACCAGGCGCAGGATTATTATCCATGGAGCTGTTATTAATTTTTGTGTAATTTTTCCACCATTCAATTTTTGCAATTAATTTATCAGCAACTTCTTTGCTAACCGCTCGATTAATTAACAAATGCTCTGCGCCATAAATTTCAGGAGTTTCAGATAAGATAGAGCTGCCACCATTTTTAACCAGTAAGTCTGCTGCAACTCCTAAGGCAGGATTGGCAGAAATTCCAGAATAACCATCGGAGCCACCACATTGTAACGCTAGCGCTAAATGATGAACAGCTTGAGGAGTTCTCTTTATTGTATTTGCTTCTTTTAATAATTCTTTGATTTGGCCAAATACTTTATCAACTGTTTTTCTTGTACCGCCCTCATCTTGAATTGTTAAGAAATGAATTCGATTATGTTTCTTCATTGAATCTGTAAATAAACTTACCTGCGCACACTCACAGCCAAGACCTATTACAAATACGTGTGAAAAATTAGGATGATTTTTAAATCCATCAATTGTTCTTTGAAAAACTTGCATGCCTTCACTTACCGTATTCATCCCACATCCAGTTCCATGAGTAATTGGAACAACTCCATCAATGTTAGGATAATCTTTTAAAATATTGCTGTACTTTATTTTTTCAGCAATGGCTTTACTTACAGTTGCTGAACAATTTACAGTACTAATGATGCCAATATAATTTCTCGTTGCAACTTCACCGTTGTTTCGAAGTATTCCCTCAAAAAATAAATTACTTTTTTCGGCTGCAAAATCTTTTTTTTCTGAAATAGAAAAACTTCTGTTAAATTCTTTAAACTCTAAATTATGCGAATGAACGTGCTCACCTGGTTTGATCGATTGTGAGGCAAAGCCAATTACTTGATCATACTTAATAACAGGCTCTCCTTTATTAATAGGTTTAAGACAAATTTTATGTCCAAAAGGGATGGTATCAATAGTTACGATGCCTTGATCAACGATTTTAGTTTGCGGAGAAATTGGAAAAGTTGTAACCGCTACATTATCGTTTTTATTGAGTATGATTAGATTATTCATCTAATTAATATATAATTATTACCAACAAAGTTAATCAATATTTCAAATTATCAGAATTACATGCTAATTTATTTGAAAAAAAATGGCTAAAAAAAAATTAAGAAGTCAGCAATGGTTTGATAATCCGAAAGATCCTGCAATGACCGCTCTTTATTTAGAGCGATATTTGAATTACGGATTAACAAGAAAAGAATTACAATCTGGCAGCCCAATAATTGGAATAGCTCAATCAGGCTCTGATTTAACTCCGTGTAACCGGCATTTTCAGCAACTAAGTATAAGAATTAAAGATGGTATAAGAAAAGCTGGCGGAATTCCTATGGAGTTTCCAACCCATCCTATCCAAGAGTCAGGAAAGAGACCAACTGCTGCATTAGATAGAAATTTATCTTACTTAGGTTTGGTTGAAGTTTTATACGGTTACCCAATCGATGGGGTCGTTTTAACAACAGGTTGTGACAAGACAACTCCAGCTGCGCTCATGGCTGCTGCAACCGTCAACATTCCATCCATTGTTTTATCGGGTGGACCCATGTTGGATGGTTATTATAATGGAAAATTAGTTGGTTCAGGTTCTGTCATATGGGATGCAAGAAAACTTTTAGGCAAAGGTGAAATTAATTACGAACAATTTATGGATATGGTCGCCTCCTCTGCACCAAGCATTGGTCACTGTAATACTATGGGCACTGCCTCTTCTATGAATTCTGTTGCCGAAGCTTTGGGAATGTCCTTAACCGGTTGCGCTATAATTCCAGCGCCTTATAGAGAGCGTGAACAAATTTCTTACGATACCGGAAAAAGAATTGTTGAGATGGTTTTTGAAGATTTAATTCCATCAAAAATTATGACAAAAAAAGCTTTTGAAAATGCCATCGTCGTTGCAAGTGCCATCGGCGCATCAAGTAATTGCCCGCCGCATTTATCTGCAATCGCAAAACATATGGGTGTAAAAATAAATTTAGAGGCTTGGCAAAAATTAGGCCATGATATTCCGCTGCTTGTAAATTGCAAACCTGCAGGTGAACATTTAATGGAAAGATTTTATAAAGCAGGAGGTATTCCTGCGGTCATGCAAGAGCTAGTAAAGCAAAAAAAATTGCATACTTCAGTGATGACAGTAAGTGGAAAAACTTTAGGGGAGAATTTAAAAATTAAAATTAAATTAGATGAAGATGTAATTAAATCTTTTGCTGATCCTGTGGTCGAGAATGCTGGCTTTATCGTTATGAGAAGTAATTTCTTTAATTCAGCAGTCATGAAAACATCGGTGATCAGTGAAGAATTTAGAGAAAGATACCTTTCCAATCCAAAACACCCAAATGCTTTCGAAGCCAAGGCTGTAGTGTTTGAGGGGCCTGAGGATTATCATGATAGAATTAACAGTAATAAACTTAAAATTGATGAACATTCGATTTTAATAATTCGAGGTTGTGGTCCGGTGGGTTATCCTGGTTCTGCAGAAGTTGTGAATATGCAACCACCAGATAGATTGTTAAGACAAGGTATTAATGCGCTACCCACTTTAGGTGACGGTAGACAAAGTGGCACCTCGGAAAGCCCCTCTATTCTTAATGTTTCTCCAGAATCTGCAATTGGTGGGGATTTAAGGATTGTTAAAACGGGTGATAAAATGAGAATTGATCTAAATAAAAGAAGAGTTGATCTTTTAATATCGCAAGCTGAGTTTAAAAAGAGAAGAAAACAAAAGAAAATTCCTAAACTTAATAATCAAACACCTTGGCAAGAGATTGCAAGAAATACTGTAGGACAGTTAGAGGATGGAGCCTGCATTAATTCAGTTGGAGTTTATTTAGATATTACAAAGAAAAAAGGGATGCCAAGAAACTCTCATTAATGACTAAACCTAAAATTTTAGTTACAAGAAAAATCTCTGATAGTGCAGAACAGCAATTAAAAAAGAATTTTGACGTTACTTTAAATTTAAAAGATGAAGCAATTCCGTATGAAAATTTAACTAAAATATGTAATGAATATGATGGGGTTATAGCAACAAGCTTTGATAAATTTGATAAAAACTTTTTTAGCTCCCTTAATGGTAAACTAAAAATTATTGCAAGCGTTTCTGTGGGCTATGACAATATTGATACCCTTGCTGCAAAAGAGAGAAATATTATTATCACCAACGCTCCAAATGTTTTAAATAATGCTGTGGCAGAAATAACTTTACTTTTAATGTTAGGTGCAGCCCGAAGAGCACTTGAAGGTTTAACTTTAGTAAAATCTGGTAAGTGGAAAGATGCAAAAGTTGATTTTACAAACTTTATGGTCGGCAAACCTATGACCGGTAAAACTTTAGGAATTATTGGAATGGGAAGAATTGGAAGAATTGTTGCGGAAAGAGCAAAAGGATTTGGAATGAAAATTATTTATTATAATAGAAAAAAAATTTCAGTAGAATTAGAGATGGGTGCAAAATATTTTGAAAGTGTCAATAAAATGATGCCGTATTGCGATTATGTTTCTATTCATTGTCCTTCAACACCCGAAACCAAACATATTTTAAATAAAGATGCGATTGAATTATTACCTCGACATGCAATTGTAATTAATACCTCAAGAGGCGCTACGATTGATGATGATGCGCTCATTGCAGCATTACAAAATAATAAAATATATGCTGCAGGTTTAGATGTATTTAATAACGAGCCAAAATTAGATGAAAGATATTTAAAATTAAATAATTGTTTTACTCTTCCCCATATCGGCAGTGCTGACAATGAAACACGAGCAGCAATGAGCATGATGGCTGTTAATAATATTGAAGCGCATTTTAATAAATCCCAGTATTTATCAAGAGTAATTTAGATCAATTAAAGGTTGTATTCTGCGGTCAATTTTGCCTTTTGTATGTATTTCCTTTTTACATTGTGGTTAAATAAATCAATTAATTAAGGGGGGAATAACATGAGACAACTAACAAAAAAAATTGCAATTTTCTTTGCAATTTTAGCCTTTGTGAGTCCTGTAAATGCGCAAATGACGCTTAAAGCAGAAACTCATCATGGCGCTCAAACACCTTCTGGAAAAGCCGCTACGCAATTTGCTGCGGATGTTGCTGCAAATACAAATGGAAGAATCAAATTTGAAATATTTCATTCGGCATCTTTAACTGGAAAGGCTCCTGAAGTATGGACCTCTGCACGATCTGGAATCATTGACTGTGATATGACGGGTGCGGCTTACCAAACAGGAAAAAATGCTGCGTTCCAATTTGCTGGTGATATTATGGGAGGATACGAAACACCTTATCAAATGTATGACTGGTTAAATTCTGGTGGACGCGCTGCGGTAAATAAACTTTATAACCAATTCGATATGGAGTTTATTGATTGGTGGATTCCAGGAATGGAGTCTTTAATCTCTGCTAAACCACTTCGAGGTGTTGCAGGTCTTAAAGATTGGAAATTTAGATCACCTCCAGGAATGCAAACTGAAATATTTGCGGCCTTAGGCTCAAAACCAGTTGTGATGGATTTTGGTGAAGTTCCAACTGCATTACAAACTGGAGTTATCGATGGTGCTGATTTTTCAACACTTGCAAATAATTTTACAACTGGTTTGTATGACACCAATAAACATGCATCATATCCAGGATTTCATTCTATGCCAGCTGACCATTTAGCTTGTAATAAAAAAAAATGGGATTCTTTGAGTGCTGCAGACAAAGATGGCATTAGAAAAGCAATGTCGAAAGCTGGTATGAATGTCACCAAATCTATGGAAGTTGAAAATGAAAAAGCTGTAACAGCCCTTAAAGCTAAAGGTGTTACTCTTCATAATTTTTCAAAAGAGGATAGAGCAAAGTTTAGAGAAGCAGCTATGAAGTCTTGGGAAGTCTGGAAAACAAAAAGTCCAGAGGCAAAACCTCTAGTTGAGTCACACGTTGCTTACTTGAAAAAAATTAATTTACTTAAATAATTAATTTTAAAATTAACCACAGAGGGCTAAACTTTAGCCCTCTGTTTTAATAATTTTCATGACTAGTGAGCCAAAAATAGATGTAACTCAAGACGTCAAAGTAGCAAGTATTGACGATTTTGAAATTACTTGGTTCGATCGAATAACTCTTTTTATATCTCACACTACTAAGTATCTAACTCCAGTCATTGTTATCGTCATGTTTTATGAGGTTTTTGTAAGGTATATCCTGGTTAAACCTACTTTGTGGGCTAACGAATTATCCCTTTGGTTAGCTGGTATTATTTATTGTGTTGGCGGAGTTTATGCGAGCCGATTAAGATGTCATATTAGAATTGTTTCCGTTTACGATCTTGTCTCAAGAAAAACCCAAAGAATTTTTGATTTAATTGGCGTCGTGGTGCTAAATTTATACGCCTTTGCTGTAATCTATGGTGGCTACTTTGATGCAAAGAATTCTTTAATGACCTGGGAAAAATTTGGTACAGTTTGGGATCCTCCTATCCCAGCAGTGATGAAACCTTTAATTTTAATAACCATTTTTCTAATGGCGCTTCAGTCTATAAATAATTTAATCATTGATTGGGGTAAGGATAAAGAAAAAGCTTACGATCCAGTAAAGGATATACAATAAATGGATCTTGGAACAATATCGCTTCTTATTTTATTTGGTTTAGTTATTTTAATTTTAATTGGTATCCCATTAGGATTTGCCTCTGGTTTTTTGGGAGCTTTAATTGTTTACATTAAAATCGGTCCTGATGGTTTAGGAATACTGATGGCTAGAATGTACTCTCTTGTCATCACTTATGCTTTTTTATCAATACCATTATTTATTTTCATGGCTTGTCTTCTAGAACGATCAAATATCGCTAGAGATTTGTATGACTCTTTAAATGCCTGGCTAAAGAAAACGCGCGGTGGAGTTGGTGTGGTCACTGCGATCATGGCAACCATTATGGCTGCAATGAGTGGAATTATTGGTGGAGAAATTGTTCTGTTAGGTCTCGTTGCTTTACCTCAAATGTTAAGACTTAAATATAATCAAGATTTAGCAATTGGTGTGGTGTGTGCTTCTGGATCCTTAGGTACGATGATTCCGCCATCAATTGTTTTAATTATTTATGGATTAGTAACTTCAACCTCTATTAGTTTATTATTTAAAGAAGCCTTTGTGCCTGGCTTAATGTTATCTGGTTTTATTATTGCCTATATTCTTATCAGAACAAGACTGCAACCGCACTTAGCTCCTATCGATGAAAATGAACCTGCTTTATCATTTAGAGAAAAATTAAAATACTTACGAGGATTTATTCCTCCAACAATTTTGGTTGCCGTAGTATTAGGCTCTATTTATGCAGGTATCACTGGAATTACAGAAGCAGCAGGAATGGGATGTGTTTTTACTTTAGTTATAATTTATTTTAGAAAAGAATTAACTTGGTTTTTATTTCAAGATGCAGTGGTTAGAACATTTAAAGCGACAGGTACCATTATAACTATTACTTTTGGAGCAACTGTTTTAGCTGGAGCCTATTCATTAATTGGAGGTCCTGCTTACGTTGCTGGGTCAATTTTAGATTTAAATGTGGCACCCATGACAGTTATTGCAATCATGATGCTTATTTTTCTCTTCCTGGGATGTTTTATGGATTGGACTGGAATAGTTTTATTAACAATGCCAGTATTTTTACCAATTGTTATTAAATTGGGATACGACCCCATCTGGTTTGGAATTTTGTTTTGTATAAATATGCAGGTATCATTTTTAAGTCCACCTTTTGGTCCTGCAGCATTTTATTTAAAATCAGTAACACCACCTCATATAACATTAACAGATATTTTTAGATCATTTGGACCATTTATTTTAATTCAAATTTTAGTCTTGCTACTCGTTATGTATTTTCCAGGACTTGCGCAAAATTTTCATACGTTTAAAAATCCTTAAACTTAAACTCAATGAAACAAATTGCATTCATAGGGATTGGCTTGATGGGCTTGCCTATGGCAAAAAATTTATTAAAAGCAAATTATCCTGTAAAAGTTTTTAATAGATCCTCAAAAAAAGCAGAAGCTCTTAAAGAATATAAAGCTGAAGTTTCAAAATCAATTAAGGACGTTGTGACAGGCGCCGATATTATTATTACTATGCTAACAGACGATGATGCTGTGGACTCAGTGATGAAAAGTAGAGAATTTTTAGATAATATAAAATCTGGTTCTACTGTTATAGATATGAGTTCAGTAAAACCAGAGACAGCAAAGTTCCACGGTATAAATTTAAAAGCAAAAAATATTAATTATTTAGATGCTCCAGTTTCAGGCGGAACCACAGGAGCAGAGGAAGCAAGTCTTGCTATAATGATCGGAGGTGATCAAAAAGTTTTTGATGATTGCTTTGATATTTTAAAAGTCATGGGTAATCCTACTCTAGTTGGACCTTTATCCAGTGGTCAAGTTTCAAAACTTGCAAATCAAATCATTGTCGGTTTAACCATTGGAGCGGTTGCAGAGGCAGTAACTCTTTGTGAAAGAGCTGGTGCAAATCCTACAAAAATGATTTCAGCTTTAACAGGAGGTTGGGCAGATAGTAAAATTTTACAAACCCATGGGCAAAGAATGATTAAAAAAGACTTTGCCCCTAGAGGCAGAACATCAATACATTTAAAGGATATGAAAAATATTTTAGGTTGCGCAAAGAACTTTAATACCCATTTACCTATTTCGACTTTAGTAAAGGAAATGTATAATAATTTAGTCAATAATGGGCACGGGGATGATGATCATAGCTCATTATATAAAGAAATTGAGAGAATAAACAAAAAATGAGCCAAAAATTATCTAATAAAAATATTATTGTAACCGCAGCTGGGCAGGGAATAGGAAAAGCAACCGCGATAGCTTTTTTTAAAGAAGGCGCAAATG
>SXGS01722464.1_pt1 | contig 10199 bp, 7 predicted proteins | sample 3174681 | NCBI WGS metagenome assembly SXGS01 (sample SAMN11356861, study PRJNA531348) | freshwater metagenome | isolation source: freshwater sample F1-80 | place: China: Fuxian Lake, Yuxi | collected 2017-12-25
GACCCGAACCGGCGCACGTTCGACTCCATGCCGTCGCCGTAGAAGAGATCGCGCCCGACGGGGCCCGTCGCTTCGACCCGCACGACCGGGCCGCCCGGGTCGCCCTCCGGATCACGGGTCGCCGGATTGGCGGGCGCGAACGTGATCGTCTCGATCCCTAAGGCGCGTAGACCGATATTCAGGTCGCGGACGAACGCGCCGGCGAAGTCTCCCGGTTGCCGCGGATAGGACGTCGTCGCGACCGCGAGCCGCATGACGTCAGTTCCGACGGACTTCGGCGGCGGCCGGAGCGACGGGATCCGGCGTCACGCTCGCAACACCGGCCCCGGGTACGAACACCCCGACGGCGCGGGCGGCGCGGACTTCGCGATAGCCGCGCCAAAGAATCCGCACGAGCCGCGGTGCGACACGCCACGGCACCAACCGCGAGACTTCTTCGCCGTACACCGCACGGACGGGGACGTCGACGACGCGCGCCCCGGTGCAGGCGAGCTTCACGAGCATGTCGTTCGGAAATCCGTAGCGCGGCCAAAGCGCGGCCAAGGGAATGCGCGCCAATGCGCCGCGGGTGATCGCTGCATAACCGCACTGGCTGTCGCCGAGACCGCGATAGCCCGTGGCGAGATCCGTCAGGCGCGAAAGAACGCGGTTGCCGCACCAACGGACGACGGGCATGGCCCGGAACGTCCCCGGCGTCAGGAAGCGGTTGCCCTTCGCGTACGCGGCGCCGGAATCCAATGCATCGAGCAGCACGGACAGATCGTCGGGATCCATCTGTGCGTCCCCTGCCATGACGACGCAGGCGTCGGCCGGACCGCCGCCGGCGGCGATAAACGCCCGGTAGCCGTCGACGATCGCCGCGCCGACGCCGCCGTTCTCGCGGCGACGAAGGACTTGGACCCGGCGGTCCCCCGTCGACGCCGCACGCTCGGCCGTCCGGTCGGAGGATGCATCGTCGACGACGATCACGCGGTCCACGAACGCCGGAATCCCCTCCACAGTCCGGACGACGAGCCGCTCTTCATTGAAGGCCGGCACCACCACCCAGACGACGCGACCGTTACGCACGCTTCGCCTTACGCCCGAGCACGCGGCCGAACTTCGCGCGGTCGTCCGCGTCGAGCACGCGGAAGACGAACAGCAGCGCGAGGAACAGGAGGACGCCTGCGCCGAAGACGACGACCGTCACGCCCTTCGACACGAGCCCGCCGCCGACTCCGGTCAACAAACCCGGACGGCCGGCGAGCGTCGATGCGTCGAGCAGGAAGTGCACGACCGTTCCCGCGACGCCGCCTGCGGCGAGAGTCTTGACGAGGACGCCCGGACAGAATCCCGAACCGAACGTCCGCCGGTGATAGATCTGCATCGCGATCAATCCCGCGATCATCGCCGCGGCGGTCGCTCCGGCCGTGGCGAATCCGCCGCCGTCTTTGATCATCACGGCCGAGAGCGGGAATTGAACGGCCGCGATGACGGCGACGAGCAACGCGCTCGCGATCGGCCTACCGGAGGCGGTCACGACGCTCATCATGATGAAGAAGAGCGAGAAAGCGACATAGCCGACGACGAGCACCCGCAACGCCGGTGCGGCCGTCTCGTACTCGGGTCCGTACAAGAGGCGGAGCGCACGCCCCGGAGCGGCGACGAAACACGAAGCGACCGCGACGGCGATGATCAGGGCGTATTTGGTCGTCTGATGGACGTAACGGCGGAGCTTCTCGGTCTCGCCTTGCGCGAGGCCGCTGACGAGGGGAAACAACACGAACGTGATCGCGAAGACCGCCTGATACGGAATCGTCGCGAACAACTGGGCCGCGCGGTACTCGCCGGCGATGCGTTCGACCGCCGCGTTGTCTCCGGGCGAGTAGGCGTTGAGCAGTTGGATATCGGCCTGCGTGACCCACGTCACGAGTCCGGAGAGGATCATCGTGAAGATCTGGAAACGGAAGAGCTCGGAGACCGGCGCCTTCGCGGTCGTCGGAGGAGCGGGCGGCGAAAGGATCAGCGCCGCGGCGAGGACCGCGAAAGACGCGGCGGCGAAGCCCGCGATTCCGGCCTCGGGCCGTCCCATCGCGGCGCCGAACATTGCGGCGAATCCGACGATGAAGACGACCTTGAACGTCGAGTACGCGACGTCGACGATCGCCTGCTTGACGAAAAGCTTGCGACCGGTGAACGAGCCCATCGGCACCGCGTAGAACGCGAAGCCCAGAAGGATGAACGACGCAAAGCGGAGCGGCTCCGCGAGGTTCGGGTTGTCGTAGAAGGCGTCCGTAATCCACGGGGCGGCGAGGAACCACGCAAGAAAGATGCCGCCGCCGAGCACCGCTTGGAGCCGGAAGGCGCTCCGCTTCACCGCGCCCGCGTCGGCCGGATTCCGGCCCGTGAAAGTCGCGACGGCTTGCGTCGTCCCCTGATAGACGAAGGCGTTGATGATCGCGGCGAAGCTCGTCACGGTCGAGTAGATGCCGTAGAGCCGCTTGCCTTCGGCGTCGTCGACGCCGATCCTCATCACCTTGGCGAGCAGGGCTTGAATGACGAATCCCGAAGCCAAGAACCAGAACTTCGACAGGGTCAGGAGCAGCGCTCCGCGACCGACGGTTTTCTCGATGTCGGACTCGGGAGTCGCGCTTAAGTCGGTTGCAGTCTTCGTCAACGTAGATTCCGTCGCTGTGGATTGGTCGGTGCGACACGGGAAAGCGTCGCCGCGGCGTAGGAACTATAAGGAAGTCTCGGCCCCCTCCGAAGATGCGACCGCCCCGCTCCTATCGACAACCCGGCGAACGCGGACTTAAGACCGACGAAGGATGCCCCAAAGGGTGTTCCGCAAAGTTGCGAAATGGGGCTTGGACGCGGCGACGGATCCGAGCTCCCGATACACTCGGTATCCCTGCCGGAACGCGACGTAGACGAGGACCAGTTTCGTTAAGAACGCGCCGCCGACTCCCCAACGCTTCCGGTAGAAAGCGATGCGGTTCCGATGCCACTCCGCACCGAAATCGGCGTACTTGCGGGTGGAGCCGCCTTCCCGGTGCCGGACCTTCGCGTCGACCGAATAGAAGGACTTGAGCCCCATGCTCCGGAGCCGCATCGACCAATCGACGTCGTTGAAGAAAAGCCAGAGGCGTTCGTCCATGGGACCGAGCCGGTCGACGGTCGAGCGGAGCAAGATCAGGCAAGTGCCGGGCGGCTGATCCACCTCTCGCGACGTCGTATGGTCGAAGTCCTTGTACTGGTAGCGCCGAAGCTCGCGGCCGTTCGGAAACCACGCCTGTAGCGGCGTGTCCCACCAAAATGCGGTTCGGAAGCGCGGGAAACGCATGCAAGCGCGTTGAACCGCGTCATCCCCGAAGTTCACGAGGCACGGGGCGACCGCGCCGACGTCCGGACGCCGATCGAGTTCGGCGACGAGTTTAGGTAAGGCGTCCGGAAAGACCTGCGTGTCCGATCCGAGCAGGCAGATTCGGAAGCCCTTGGCCTCGCGGATGCCTTGATTGACGCCCCGCGCGTAGCCGGTGTTCTCGGCGTTCCGCACGAGGCGGACCTCGGGAAACTCCGCCAGGACCATGTCCGGCGAACCGTCGGCCGAGGCGTTGTCGATGCAGACGACCTCGATATGCAGCGTCCCGCGACCGGCGCGGATCGCAGTCAGGCAGGTGCGCAGATCGTCCTTCGTGTTCCACGAAAGGACGACGATCGAAAGATCAGGAACGGGAGGGCAGCCGAACACGCGCTTCTTCTATCGAAAGAACGGCCATCTTCCCCGCACCGCCTACGGGTCCGGCCGAGATGCGGATCGATCCGCGGGCTGATCGGCGTCGTCCGGAGCCAAAACGACGCGCGCCGTCGCCTCCCGGGCGGAAGACGACGGCGTGCGGAGGCGGCTTTCGGAGCCGCCGTGCGTTACTCGTGCTTTTTCTCGATTTCGCGCTGAAGCTCGCGGAACTCGCGCCACACCCGATCCAAGTCCTCTTCGGACATGGACGGTTGTTGGATCATGTTGTCCGCGGACTCGTACCAGAACTCCTGATGCTCCGGCAGATAACCTTCGCGCTTGCACACGTCGTAGAGCTCGGTGCCCGGCAGCGGTGCGAAGTGGAAGAAGTAGAGCGCGTTCGGATCGAGGCGACGGTTGAGGGCGATCGTCTCGCGGACCAAGTCCGGCGTCTCGTACGGGAGACCGATGATGTTCGAAGCGACCGTTTCGATGCCGACTTCGCGGCAGTTGTCGAACGCTTCGATGATGATGCGGTCCGTCGTGCGCTTCTTCAGATGCTGACGGCGGTAGTCCTCGTTGCCGGCTTCGACGCCCATGGCGAGGATCTGGCAACCGGCCTTCTTCATCATCTTCAGATTGGCGACGGTCGACGTTTCGGCGCGGACGAAAGCCGTCCAAGGGAGACCGATCTCCTTGCCGTAGGCGTCGCAGAACTCCTCGAGCCAGCCGGTGCCGAGGCAGAACATTTCGTCCCAGAACTCGAACCGCTTGATGCGGTATCGATCGCGCAGGTAAGCGAGTTCGTCGATGATGTTGCGCACCGAGCGCTTCCGAGTGAAGCGACCCTTCCCGCGGTACATCATGAGCCAAGATGAATTGGCGCAGAACGTGCAAGCGTAGGGGCATCCGCGACCCGCGTACACCGGCATGATTTCGTTGCCCCAGACGAGGGCGAGTTTGCCGACGTCTTGGAGAAGGCGGTCCATATCGAACGCCTCGCGGTCCCAGTACGGGAGCGTGTCGAGATCGTCGACCAAAGGACGGATGGCGTTACGGTGGATGACGATCTCGCCGTCCACCTTTTCTTTGACCCAGATGTTCTGGATCTTCGTTAGGTCTTCGCCGCGGGACATCTTGTCGCAAAGCTCGACCAGCGCGTGGTCGCCTTCGCCTTGGCACACCATGTCGACGTGCTCGTGGCGAAGAGTCATCTCCGGCAAGGCCGTCGGGTGATATCCGCCGACGATGACCGGGACGTCGGCCGCCCGCTTGACCCAACCTGCGCGCTCTTGGACCGGCTGCCATTGGAACGACATGCAACTGAAGCCGAAGACGTCGGGCTTCCACTCGGCGAGATGACGCGCGTAGTCCTCGGGCGTCATCGTGTTGTCGTCGACGATGACGCGGCACTCGTGGCCGTCGCGCTTCAGGATGGCCGAAAGCGCGGCCACCCCGGGGTGGAACTCGCGGTCCCCGCGGGACCAGTGGACGAGAGTGACTTTCATAGCGGCGACCTGTCTTCGTAAAGGGGGGCGGGTCGTCGAACCGAACCGTTGATTCCCGGCGGACGCTTGGATCGGGTCGATCCAGCGCTCTCAGGGACTTCATAGAACTGTGGGCGACAAGTTCCTTGGAAACGAGATTCGTTCTCAAGGGCTTTGCAGTATACACACCGCCGCATGGCTGTAGCCATAGGCTCTTTCGGCTCGAATTCCTTTAGGCGAAAGCCTTTCCGCGCGCTTCATTTTCGATCCCACCGACGGCTTTCGCTCTCTGCCCAACTTCTTTAGCCGTCCTCCGGGTCGAGGTCTTGGTCCTCAAGCGTCGCAAACGGCGCGACTCGTTCGAGATGCAACGAAGCCGCTTCAGGTCCGAAGTGGTCGCGGATCGCGCCGAGAAGCAGCCCCGAAAGGCGCCGCAACCCCGCCGGACGCCCCTCAGGACCGACGGTGACCTTAATGAGCCCGTCCTCGTCGGGAAAATAGTAGCGCTCGTAGTCGCAACCACCGCGTCCATAAAGACTTGCCGACGGCGTGGCCCGTCCGGACTGCAGCGCACCGCGAATCTCGGCCAACCGCTCATCGTCGAGCTTCGCGGCGCGCAAATCGTATTGGCCGACGATGATCCGACCATCCGCGGTCAAGCGGACGAAAGCGTCCCCCCGTCGGCAGGACCGCACTTCGAGTCCGAAAACGACCCCCTCGACGTCCGGCGCCCACTCGGCGCCGCTTGGCCGCGAAACGGCGGCCGAAAGCTCCGAGCGGGCCCATCGTGCCCGGGCGATCTCCGCCCAAAAGGCCCGCTGATCCGGCGGCGCTCCCGGCTCGAAGGAAATGCCGGCGCCGAGCACCGGCGAAACGAGGTCGAACGCACGGCGCCGAGCCAATTCGCCGAAGTCGAGATCGAAGAATCGCCGCGTGAGTTCGAGCGCGCCCAGCATCACTGGAACGCCGCTGTGGTCGTTTCGGGCAAGCAGGGATTCCGCGGCGGCCGCTCGCACGTCGAAACATGCGTCGGTCAGCAGGCCGCGGAGACGCAAAGTCTCAGCGAAGGCGTCTCCGGCTTCCGGAACGAACCCGATCTTCAAGGAAAGGGCGGCCGATTCCCTCACCGAGGTCAACGGGTCGTCGAGAAGCCGCCGGAACAGCGCTCGCTCGTCCGGACCAGGCTTCAACGCCAAGGCACGGACGGCGAAGGGACGCCAAGGAAACTCGCGGTCGGCGACCGCTCGGACCAGGATGGCCGTCGCGCGCGGGTCGTTAAGAACCCCGAGCCAAGACGTCACCGGAGCGGACAAAGCGTGGATCGAACGCCGGTTGACGAACGCTTCGACCACCGGCAGCGCCGCGAGTCCGTGGGCTTCCAAGGCCTTCGCCGCCTGCGCGGAAAGGTAAGGATTCTGGTGGTTGGCGCGCTCGACCAAACGTTCGAGCGAAACCGGGCGGGACCCGGGCCGGGACTCCGCCGCATCGTCCGCGCCGGCATCGACCACGGGCGGTTCGACCGGCTTTTCGGTCTGAGCCGGGAGAGTCGACGACGACACCGCCAGCACTACGGCCAGAAACGCCGTCCGAAACCGCCGTCGATCCGGGTCGGTCACTCGACCGGCTTCACGCCTTGCGGGCCGTCGATCTTCAAACGATAGAGGCTCGTGACGAAGCCGTCCTCCATCTTCTCCCCGACTTCGATCGTGCCGAGGAGCATCACCGGCAAGCTCGAGTACTCGACGCCGCGGCGGCCGGAGATCGTGATCTCCAGCACTTGGTTGACGTTCGGCGGTACGCCGAAGCAGCAGGACCACAGCGATTCGACGATCAAGAAGTGCTTGATGTTCTCGATCTCGTCCAACGTGAACATGTACCCCGCGACGGCGACCTTCCGACCATGGAGCTTGCGGACTTCTTCCGGCAGCGTCATGCCTTCGGTGTACTCGAAGCTTCCGAGGGTCTTCCATTCGACGACTTCGTAACCGGGCGGCGGCTTAAGCGGCGCCGCGGCCTTGAAGGCGCCGGTGTGTTGACCGCCGCCGTGCACGCCGCCCGCAGAATCGAACTGTCCGGCGCGAGGCAGCCTGCGATAGAGATCGCGCGCCAACGCTTCGGCCATGATCCGGACGCGTTGTTCTTCATCGTTGGTGAGCGTGCGCTTCGGATCGAGGTTGCCGGACGGACGATAGTCGCGCTGGATCTCGAGCAAGGTGAGGCTTAAGGACTGCGCTTCTTTCGTGCGGCTCGGGCCGTCGCCGACATCGCCGATCTCCAAGATGAGCGCGATGCGGGACGCGAGATTCTCGCGTTCGGATTCCGTGAAGCCTTTGAGCACGAGCTCGCGCACGATCGCTTTCATCCCGTCGAGGAGCGGGTCCTTCGACCAGTTCGGGACGTCCGGCGACGTCGGCCGCGAAGCGCGCTCGGGAGGAAGCCTGCGGTAGAGGTCGCGCCCCAGTCCTTCCGCCAAGATGCGGATTCGGGAGTCGTCCTCGGGCGTCAGCTGACGCTTCGGATCGGCTCCGTCCTTCGGGCGATAGTCGCGCTGCACCGCGAGGAGCGTGGTCGCCGTCGCGATGGACTCCCGCGAGCGGCCTGCATCGTCGCCGACGCCTGCGACTTCGAGCACGAGCTTGATACGGGATGCCAAGGCGTCCGCACCGTCGCTCGGGAAGCCCTTAGTGATCATTTCGCGGACCAAGGACTTCATGCCGTCGACCAACGGGTCGACCGATCCGGCCGGAACGTCGGGCGAAGTTTTACGGGTATCCGTCGCCGGACGGCTCGTCGCCACGACGACTTCACCGCGGACGGGTTCGACCGCCGGGCGCGGCGCGTCTTGGGCGAAGGTGCGATGATCAAAAGCCGACACGAGGCCCAGTGCGGCGACGACGGCGACCGAAAGCGACGAAATCCCAAAGCGCGTCATCTTCATAGCGAAAGGAGTTTACGACGTTCGGACTGAAAAGCCCCCTTCCGCAGCGCAGGGCAGCCGGGAAAGCAGGCTCTCCTCGCACCTCCGCACCGGATTTTCGGCCCGAACTCCCGCCGCGCCTTACGAAGCACGGCGCAAACGCACTGTTTTCCGCCACGGAAATCCACAGGCGTCCGGGACCGGCATCGGGTTCGACCGGCGAATGCGACCGGTCGCCGCATTCGAACCGCACCCCGGCGCAGCGACGACGGCCGGCGCGAACGCCGGCGGTCGAAGGAAGGTCGCCTCCGCGACGATCAGCCTCCATGGCATTCCTATCGGTTCGCCGACCTGCAGCGATTCCTTTCGCCGAAGGATCAGGAGATCGGGGCCAGATTCTCCGCGACGGGGGTTCGATACCCCTTCAGGGCCGGGAGTAATCCCGCCAACGCACCGACGGCGATCGCCCCGAGCAACGCCAGAAGATCGAGCGGCGCTTCCGGCGCCTTTGCGACGTCGAAGGGGCCGAGGCCGAGCACCGTCAAGCCCACGCGACGATCTGCAGCATCGCCCGACGCCGGAGCCGGGCCGTCGACGACTTTGTAGACCGGAAACGAGCCGATCGAAACGTTGGGCGGAGTCTCGCGATCGTCCGGTGCGAGATCGAGCACCGGGACCGTTTCGAACCGCCAAGGATCGGGTTCGTACGAGACGCTCTGGCCGAACAGGCCGAAATCGGCGACGCCGATCTGCATGACGAACAGGAAGACGCGGGCGAGCAGCAGCCCGCCGACGGCGCCGGCGCCTGCGATGACCGTCGCCTCTCCGACGAGCAAGCGCACGATGAATCCGCGCCGCGCGCCGACGGCGCGGAGGATCGCGATCTCGCGGCGACGCTCGTTCATCGTGTTGTAGAGCGCGACGCCGATGCCGACGACGCCAGTCAGCACGTTGAAGAGCGTCACCATCAGCAACGTCTTCTGCGCCGGCTTCAAATGGACGTCGTAGAGCTTCGTGCGGATGACCTCCGCGGGCCGGACGGCTTGGATGCCCTGCTCCGCATCGAGCCGCGGCACCATGGTCGCCAAGGCGATGCGGCCTTTCGTCCAAAGCAGGATGGCGCTGATGCCCGCCGAACCGTCGGGCATGCGTCCGCCCAGGAGGTGGTCGTCGATGCCGAGGAACGTATCGAGGCCGATGTAGATCACGCGGTCGAGCGCGGTCCCCGTCGGCTTCATGATCCCGACCACGGTCCAGAGGTAGGTGTTCTCGTGCTTCGTGTCCCCTTCCACGCCGTGCGTCGGCTCGATCTGATCGCCGAGCTTGAGCTTCAGCCGCTTCGCGACATCGGCTCCGATCACCGCCTCCTTCACCAGCTTCGGCTTTCGATCGTCGGGTACGGCGCCGCCGCGCTCGATGATCTCGATGACTTGCTGCAGGACCGCCGGATCGAACGTGAACTTCCGCCCTTCGGAGAACGCGATCGGCGCGCCCTTCCGGGGCTCGACGATCGGATCGAAGATGCCGTCGGTCGTGCCGACGACGCGATAGCCGCGAAAGGAATCGCTGACCGCATACGGGACCACATGCTTGACCCACGGCTCTTTCTGCAGCGCCGTGTAGCGCGAGAAGGCCACGTTCCCGGGGCTCCGGTCCGTGTGGTAGACGACGTTCTGAACGAGCTGCAGGTCGTAGCCCTCGGCGCCTACGACGCACGGATAGCTGCCGCCTTGCGAGTCGTAGTAGGCCTTCACCTGCACGTAGATCATCATCACGGCGACGACGAGCATGACGCCGAGCGCGACGCCGAGCGACGTGAGGATCGAGCCGAGTTTCCGCTGCGCAAGCGCGCGCCGCACCATCGCGAACAGGTTCATGACGCGGCCCCTTTCCGTACGGGCGCGATCAGCGTCTCGACGCGCGCGAATTCGTCCTTCAACCGTTGGTCGTGCGTGACGACCAGCAGGACGGCCCCCGCTTCGGCCGCCACCTCGCGCAGGAGCTTCATCGCTGCGACCGCGTTCTGCGGATCGAGATTGGCCGTCGGTTCGTCGGCGAGCAGGACTTTCGGACGGCAGGC
>SXGS01105557.1_pt1 | contig 10198 bp, 9 predicted proteins | sample 3174681 | NCBI WGS metagenome assembly SXGS01 (sample SAMN11356861, study PRJNA531348) | freshwater metagenome | isolation source: freshwater sample F1-80 | place: China: Fuxian Lake, Yuxi | collected 2017-12-25
CCGTTCGCGCGCTTCCCCGGCGTCGATCCGGTGCTGTCGCCGGAAATGAAGTCCACGGGCGAAGTCATGGGCATCGACCCCGACTTCACCACCGCGTTTGCCAAGTCGCAGCTGGGGGCGGGCACTGTCCTGCCGACCGAAGGCGCGGTCTTCATCAGCGTGAAGGACGGCGACAAGGAACAGATCGTTCCCGCCGCCCGGATGCTGGCCGAGGCGGGCTTCGCGATCGTCGCGACCGGCGGCACTGCCGATTATCTGGACCGCGCAGGAGTCGCCGTCGAGAAGATCAACAAGGTGGCGCAGGGGCGTCCGCATATCGTCGACCGGATCAAGGACGGCGGCATCACGCTGATCTTCAACACGACCGAGGGGTGGCAGAGCCTGAAGGACTCCAAGCCGATCCGCGAAGCCGCCTTGGGGCAGAAGATTCCGTACTTCACCACGGCGCCCGCGAGCATCGAGGCGGCCAAGGCGATTGCGGCGTCCGGCACCCATGGTCTTGAAGTACGTCCCCTGCAATCCTACTATTCGCGTTCGCACAACTGATCCCGACATGAGAACATGATGTGCTGGCGGGCCGCTCGTCCCCTTGGGGAGGGCGGTCCGTACCGGGAATGCGTAAGAATTGGGGACTAGGAATATGGCGACCGTCGAAAAGATGCCGATGCTCCAGGAGGGCTATGACAAGCTCACCCAGGACCTGCGGCGTCTGAAAGAAGAGCGGCCGCTGATCGTCGACGCGATCGAGGAAGCGCGTGCACACGGCGACCTGTCCGAAAACGCCGAATATCATGCGGCCAAGGAACGCCAGGGTCAGGTGGAGGCGACGATCGCCGACATCGAGGACAAGCTGAGCCGTGCGCAGATCATCGACCCGAAGGACCTGTCGGGCGACAAGATCGTGTTCGGTGCGACCGTCACGCTGCTCGACGAGGATGACAAGCCGGTCAAGTATCAGATCGTCGGCCAGACCGAGGCGGACGCCAAGACCGGCCGGATCAGCTACAACTCGCCGCTTGGCCGCGCGCTGATCGGGCGCAAGCTGGACGAAGAGGTCGAGGTGACGGTGCCGTCGGGCGACCGCTATTACCTCGTCAGCAAGATCGAATTCATCTGATCCGATGAACTGGACAGCGGCACGGGCGACGACGGCCATCGCGGCCGTCACGGCGATCGTGTCGCTGTTCCTGATCCTGACCGGCCTGGTGCCGGATGCGGCGGTGGGCGCGGGGTTCATCCCGTTGCGTTTCGAAGGGGCGGCGCTGCCCCCCGATTTCGGTTTCGCGGTGCCGACCATCCTGACGCCGCTGACCGCCACGCTGATCCATGGCGGGTTCGCGCATATCGCGTTCAACCTGATCATGCTGGTCTATTGCGGCGCGCAGACCGAACGCGCGCTGGGGCCGCGCGGGATCGCGATCCTCTATGTTGTGGGCGCCTATGCCGCCGCGATCGCGCAATATTTTCCCGATCCCAATTCCCCCATGCCGATGATCGGCGCGAGCGGGGCGATCTCGGCGATCGTCGGGGCCTATGCGCTGCTCTTCGGGCAACGGCGCGCGACGCGCGGCATCGCCGGCCTGTCGGCGGAGCTGACGCATGTGCTGTGGCTGGCGGCGGGCTGGATCGGTATCCAGCTGCTGATCGGCTATGCCGGGATGGGCATGGGCGCGATCGCGGTCGCTGCGCATATCGGCGGGTTCGTGGCGGGGCTAGTCTTCGCCAAGCCGTTGCTGTTGTGGCGTTATCGTAACGCCTGAGGCGGATGGGATTTTATCGTCCGCGCTGTTCGGTCACGGCGAAGTTTCGGGCCACGACCCGAACTCGACAATGGCCACCGTTTCCCCATGCACTTCGACTTCGCTCAGTGCGAGCGGAGCTGGGGTTTAGCGCAAACGGCCGTTCAGCCTGAGCGCAGTCGAAGGCTACGACCCAACCTCGCCCAGCGACCACCGTTTTCCCGTGCACTTCGACTTCGCTCAGTGCGAACGGAGGGGGCGGCTCAAACAGGCGCTCGGAACGAGCGCGATGCGGTGTTTGGGTAGGGTTCCTAATCCCAACCGCCGTTCAGCCTGAGCGAAGTCGAAGGCCACGCCCCCAACTTCGCCCAAAACCAGGATCAGTCGAGCGTCGGCTCGAGCAGGCGGTGCAGGTGGACGACCACGAACTTCATCTCCGCATCGTCGACCGTCCGCTGCGCGGCGGCGCGCCAGGCCTTTTCGGCGCTGGCATAATCGGGGAACACGCCCACCACTTCCAGCGCGGCGGGATCGACGAAGTCCAGGGTCTGCGGGTCGCTGACGCGGCCACCGAAGACGAGATGCAGCTTGCTCATGATGTCTCCTGAAGAATTGCCCGCTCCCTAGCGGCAAGCAGCCCGCGATTGAAGATGCTCTTTCGCGCTCGCAACGCTTTGTTATGCCCGGTGACAGCCGGGCCGGTTCCATCCTAGGGAGCGGGCATGACGCACAGCCCGACCCCGCCCGCCTCCTATGACGTCCTGATCGTCGGCACCGGCCATGCCGGCGCGCAGGCGGCGATCGCGCTGCGGCAGGAGGGCTTTGCCGGCACGATCGCGATGATCGGCGAGGAGGCCTATCCCCCCTATGAACGCCCGCCGCTGTCCAAGGAGTATCTGGCCGGCGACAAGCCGTTCGAGCGGATCATGATCCGGCCCGAGCGCTTCTGGGAGGAACGCGGCGTCACCTTGCGTCTGGGCGAGGAAGTCACGGCGGTGGATGCCGACGCGCGGTGTGTCACGACCGCCGCCGGCGCGGTGATCGGCTATGAGCATCTGATCTGGGCGGCGGGCGGCCATGCCCGGCGGCTGAGCTGCACGGGCCATGATCTGGCGGGCGTCCACGGCGTCCGTACGCGTGTTGATGTCGACAGGCTGATCGCCGAGCTGCCCGGTGTTGAGCAGGTCGTGGTCATCGGTGGCGGCTATATCGGGCTGGAGGCGGCGGCCGTGCTGACCAAATTCGGCAAGCAGGTGACGATCGTCGAAGCACAGGACCGCGTCTTGGCGCGCGTCGCAGGTGAGGCGCTGTCGCGCTTCTACGAGGCCGAGCACCGCGCGCATGGCGTGACCGTGCGACTGAACGAAAGCGTGACCTGCATCGAGGGCGAGGGGAGGGCCACCGGCGTCCGCCTGGCGGATGGCATGGTGCTGCCCGCGCAGATGGCGATCGTCGGGATCGGTATCGTGCCGGCGGTCGCGCCGCTGCTTGCCGCAGGGGCTGTCGGCGACAATGGCGTGACCGTCGATGCGCAGGGGCGGACCAGCCTGCCGCATGTCTTCGCGGTCGGCGACTGCGCCGCGCACGCCAACGACTTTGCCGGCGGGGCGGTGATCCGGCTGGAGTCGGTGCAGAACGCCAATGATCAGGCGACGACAGCGGCGCGGACGATCGCCGGGCGTGAGGCGGCCTATCATGCGGTGCCCTGGTTCTGGTCCAACCAATATGATCTGAAGCTGCAGACGGTCGGGCTCTCGATCGGGCATGACCGCGCCATCCTGCGCGGCGATCCGGCGACGCGGAGCTTTTCGGTCGTCTATCTGCGCGGCGGCAAGGTGATCGCGCTCGACTGCGTCAACGCGATGCGCGATTTCGTGCAGGGCAAGGCGCTGGTCGCCGGGGGCGCGGTCGTTGCGGAGGAGGCGCTGGCCGATGCGACGCGGCCGTTGAAGACGCTCTGGCTGATGGGGTGAGGGCCGGATTTCAAACCATGATGATAGGATGTTTACAGGCCGGATGGATTGAGGCCGCTGTACGGCTTTTCCTCCCCTGAAAGGGGAGGGGGACCATCCGAAGGATGGTGGAGGGGTGTCGCCCTCTCGATAGCGGGGACACCCCTCCGTCAGGCCTTCGGCCTGCCACCTCCCCTTCCAGGGGAGGAATAAGCTGAATGTCGATCTAGCAGCCTAGCTGGCCAGCGCGCGTTCGGTGTCCTCTCGGGCCTGGTCGACCAGCACGATCGTCGCGGCGCGCGCGGCGGTGGCGTCGCCTTCGGCGATGGCGGCGAAGAGCTGGCGGTGCTCGGGCATCGAGTCGCGCGGCATCCGGCTGCCGCGATGCTTGTACAGTGTGGTCCAGCGGACCGCCGCGCCGATGCTGCCCGACAGGCTGATCAGCAGCTCGTTACCGGTCGCCTCCAGGATGATGTTGTGGAACAGCTGGTCGGCGGCGCGGCCCTGTTCGGTGTGGAGGCCATGTTCGCCCATCGCCTCCAGCGCGGCGCCCATGCGCGACAGCTGGCGCGTGTTGCGGCTGAGCGCGGCGAGCTCGGCGGCGGCCGGCTCGACGATCAGGCGCAGCTGGAACAGGCTGTTGACGAAGCCGGCGGGGGGCTCGCCCTCGAACATCCAGGCGAGCAGATCGGGGTCGAGGAGATTCCACTCCAGCCGCTCGCGCACGCGGGTGCCCGCCTTGGGCTTGCTGACCACCAGTCCCTTGGCCGACAGCATGCGCAGCGCCTCGCGCACCACGGAGCGGGACATGCCGCGCTGCTCGGCGATCTCGACCTCGCCCGGCAGGGTCGATCCCGGCGCGATCCGCCCGGTGACGATCGCGATACCGATGTCGCGGGCCAGCGCGCTATGGGCGGGACCGCGTCGTTTCACTATCGTCACTCGGCCGCATCCTCCCGTGATACCGATGGCAATATCATGCCTTGATCGACCCTTCTATGGGCGAGGGGCGGCAAAGGAAAGCGGGCTGACGCGATCGCCGTGACTTGCATGGCAAATGTAACAATGTATCGTGCGAGCATCTTGCCGGTTGCCGTGCCGTCACGCGCGCGGCACGATGGCCCATCCACCGGTTCTTGAGGGGTTCCGTTCGTCCATGACTCTCCGCACCTGCCTGCTTGCCGCGAGCGCGCTCGCCATCCTGACCCCCGCGACGGCGCAGCAGCGTCCCGCGCCCGCCGCCGCGCCGGTGAAGGTCGTCACGGACTCGACGGTCAGCGACATCCCGCCCAACTTCACCCCGCCGACGAATGTCGCCGAGCGCGATTACGACAAGCGCGTGGTGATGGTGCCGATGCGCGACGGGACGAAGCTCTATACCGTCATCGTCGTGCCCAAGGGGGCGGTGAACGCCCCGATCGTGCTGACGCGCACGCCCTATAACGCGGCGGGCCGTGCCAAGCGGTCGGACAGCACCCGCATGATCGAGGCGCTGCCGCTGGCCGATGAGGAGTTCGTGAAGGCGGGCTATATCCGCGTCTATCAGGACATTCGCGGCAAATACGGCTCGGAGGGGGATTATGTCGTCACCCGCCCCGTCATCGGCCCGCTGAACGCGACCAAGGTCGATCATGTCACCGACGCCTATGACACGATAGACTGGCTGGTGAACAAGGCGAACCTGCCGGAATCGAACGGCCGCGTCGGCATGATCGGGTCGTCCTATGAGGGCTTCACCGTCGTCATGGCGCTCCTCAACCCACATCCTGCGTTGAAGGTCGCCGCGCCCGAAAGCCCGATGATCGACGGCTGGATGGGCGATGACTGGTTCCATTACGGCGCCTTCCGCCTCGCCAACATCGCCTGGATCGGCTCGCAGACCGGATACAAGGGCGAGGGCAAGGCGCCGTCCAGCGGTGGCTATGACGATTACGAGAATTTCCGCTACGGCTCGGCGAACGACTGGGCGAAGAAGTCGGGCTATGACCAGCTGCCCTTCTGGCAGCGCATCGTCCAGCACCCGTCCTACGACTATTACTGGCAGGGCCAGGCGCTCGACAAGCTGCTGGCCGCCAATCCCTCCAACGTGCCGACGCTCTGGGAACAGGGGCTATGGGATCAGGAGGATATGTACGGCGCGATCACGGCCTGGGAAGCGCTGAAGGCCAAGGGCAAGATCGGCAACAATCATCTGGTCATGGGGCCGTGGCGGCACAGCCAGATCAACCGCACCGGCTCCAGCCTGGGCCCGTTCCAGTGGAATGGCGACACCGCCAGGCAGTTCCGCGAGGACATGGTCCTGCCGCTGTTCAACCAGTATCTGAAGGACGGGCCGGCCGCGAACCTGCCGACAGCCGCGATCTACAACACCGGCGAAAATCATTGGGACAAGCTGAGCCAATGGCCGCTCGCCTGCCAGAGCGGGTGCGCCGCGCCGCTGACCCCGCTCTATCTGTCGGCGGACGAGGGGCTGAGCTTCCAGATGCCGGGTGCGGGGCAGGACAGCTATGTCTCCGACCCCGCCAATCCGGTGCCGCATCTGTCGCGCCCGGTGAACTTCAACGATGGCCGCTGGGGCGACTGGCTGGTCAGCGATCAGCGCCATGTCGATGGCCGCACCGATGTCGTCACCTACAGCACCCCCGTCCTGACCCAGGCGGTGCGCGTCTCGGGCGCGCCGATCGCCGACCTGTTCGCGCGGACGACGGGCACCGATGGCGACTTCGTGGTGAAGATCATCGACGTCTATCCGGCGGAGAACGCGAACGACCCCAAGATGGGCGGCTATGAACTGCCGATCAGCCTCGACATCTTCCGCGGCCGCTATCGCCAGAGCTTCGCCAACCCCAGCGCGATCCCGGCGGGCAAGGTGCAGGAATATAAGTTCCGCCTGCCGACCGTGAACCATGTGTTCCAACCGGGGCACCGGATCATGATCCAGGTCCAGTCGAGCCTGTTCCCGCTCTACGACCGTAACCCGCAGACCTTCGTGCCCAACATCTTCACCGCCAAGGCGGGCGATTACAAGAAGGCTACGATCACGCTGGAGCGCGGCGGCGCCAATGCTAGCCGCGTCTGGATGCCGGTGGTGCCGGTCGACCAGTCGGCGGTGATGGCGCGGTAAAGGCGCATGGAGGAGGGGTGTCCCCCTGTCCAGGGCGGGACACCCCTCCGCCGCCACTTCCCCGCAGGGGGAGGAAGGCTGTGAATGGCGATCAGTGGCTGGTAACGGCGGTTCATCGCAATTCGGCTATCGCCCCTTGGAGCGCGGGGCGGCAGTCGTTATCGTTCCCGTGTGGCCTCTTCCACCACCTTCACCCTGGCGCCCTTGCCGTTCGTCGACGACGTGATCGCGCCGGTCGCGGGCGATCCCGATGCCACGCGACGCTATCTTGCGCTGATCGCGGCGGCGACCGATCGCCTGATGGGGGCCGACGACCCCGCGCTGATGATCGAGGCGCTGTTCGAGCTGATCCGCGACGAGCTGCGGCTGGACCTGTTCTTCAATTTTCGGCGTGACGGCGATGTCGTCCAGCTCGAGGCCTGTGGCGGGCTGACCCCGGCCGAGCAGCGCGCCGTCATGGCGCTCGACATCGAGAGCTCGCTGTGCGGGCGGGCGATGCGCGAGCGGCGTGTGCTGCATCTGGCGGGTATCCAGCGATCCGATGACCCCGCCGCCGCCTTTGTCCGCTCGGTGGGCATCGACGTCTATCTGTGCATGCCGCTCTTCTATGGCGAACAATTGCTCGGCACGCTCAGTTTCGGGCGGCGCGCGGCCGCGCCTTTCACCGACGAGGAGCAGCGGCTGATGTCGCTGCTGTGCCATTATGTCGCGCTGGCCAAGCATCGCCTGCGGATCGAGCAGGCGTTGCGTGAGGGGATCGAGACGCAGACGCGGTTGCTGGCCGAGCTGAACCACCGCGTGCGCAACGCGCTGCAGGTCGCAATCGGGCTGGTGTCGAACGAGGTGCGGAGCGCTGCCGATCCGGCCACCCGTACCGCACTGGCGCGTGCGGCGGAGCGGTTGCACGTGCTGGCCAGCGCGCATCGCCCGCTCTACGCGACGGCTGAACCCGGACTGGTCGATCTGGCCGCGCTGTTCGGCGATGTGATCGGGCAGTTGCGCGGCGACGAGGCTCCGCCCGAGATCATCGTGCCTGAACCGGTCGCGGTGCCGATCGAACGTGCGGTGGCCGCTGCGCTGCTGCTCGATACGCTGTTGACGGGGCCGACCGCCGTGCCGCGCATCGTCATGACGATGTGTCGCGACGGCGGGAACGAAATATTGCGCATCGCGTTTGACGGCGTTGGATGGGAGCGTGGCGTCGATCTGGTCGGGACGGATCGTCTCATTTCGCGGCTCTGCCATCAATTGCGTGCGACGCTGACGAGCGAGGGAAGTGGGTGCCTGATTTTGGTCATGCCGCATGATGGCGGCGAACATCGGCACCGCGTCCCGGACTGACGAAAACCGTTTCGGCAGCGAGGCGCTCAAGCTGCTGATCGTCGAGGACGAGGCGCTCGTCGCCATGCTCGTCGAGGATGCGCTGACCCTCCACGGCCACCACGTCACCGGCATCGCCGATACCGTCGCCGCCGCGATCGATCTGGTCGAGGCCGATCGCCCCGATCTGGTCCTGTGCGACGTCAAGCTGGCGGACGGTGACAGCGGGATCACGGCGGCGCAACTGATCGCCGATCGCGGCATCCCATGCGTTTTCCTCAGCGGCAATTGCCCGCACCAAGGCGGGCACCCGCTGGTCATCGGCTGCATATCGAAGCCGTTCCGCGCGGGCACGCTGGGGGCGGCGGTCCATGCCGCTTATGTCATCGCGCAAGGGGGCCGACCCGGCGACACGCCCGCCGCGCTGCGCCTCTATAGCGAGCAATAGGGGCCGCGACCGACGTCAACGATCGAGGGGGAAGGGGCTATGCCAGGAACAGGGCGGGACTTAGCGACCGGTGGCCCAGGAACCGGGCAGATCCTCGACCTCGGCAGCGATCGCATCTTCCAGCTTGGCCAGGATATGGTCGAGCTGCGCGGCTTCCTCCGCCGTCAGCGTGCCGAACGCCAGGTCGACGACCGCGCGCCGCAACGGCTCGGTCTGTTCCAGCACCTGTCGGCCGGTTTCGGTGATGTCCAGCCGCTTGGCCCGTCGGTCGACCGGATCGGGCACACGCCGCACCAGCCCGTCGCGCTCCATCGTATCGATCGCCTGGGTGACGGTGCGCGGCGCCAGGCTGAAGCACTCGGCGATGTCGGCGGCACGGACCGGTGCATGCTTGTTCATGAACATCAGCATCTTGGCCCGCGCGAGCGAGGCGCCCTGCGCCGCCATGCGCCGGTCGAGCAGGCGATGAAGACGCATATACAGGCGCCCGTAGCGCACGAGCAAAGGTTCGAGGTCAGCCATAATGTGAGGTAACTCAATAAATGGTCTTGCCTTATTGTGCAAGCGCGAGCAAATGCACGGTCAAGTTCTATTGATTCCATCGACAGGGAGGCCGGCATGGCCGACGCTAACCAAGTGAATGACGGCCAGGAAAGCGCCGCGACCGACGAGTCCCAGGAAAGCCCGGTGGAAACCGCGTCGCCGCAGAAGAAGCGGCGCATCCGCCTGATCCTGATCGTGGTCGCCGCCGCCGCGATCATCGGCGGCGTGTTCTGGTATGCGCGCTACAAGAGCGTCGGCCAGTATATGCAGTCGACCAACGACGCCTTCATCCAGGCCGATGCGGTCACGGTCGCGCCCAAGGTGTCGGGCTATGTCGACAAGGTGTTCGTCGGTGAGAACCAGGCCGTTCAGGCTGGTCAGCCGCTGCTCCAGATCGACACCCGCGATTACCGCGCGCAGACCGCGCAGATCGAGGCGCAGATCGGCGTCGCCCGCGCCAACGCCGAGGGTGTCCAGGCCCAGATCAAGGAACAGCAGGCGGCGATCGACCGGGCCGAGGCCGATCTCCGCGCCGCGCAGAGCGATGCCGCCTTCGCGCAGGCCGAGGTCGCGCGCTACACCCCGCTCGCCGCGTCGGGTGCCGAAAGCCGCGAGCGCCTGTCGCAGCTGCAGAACCAGGCGCGTCAGGCCAATGCCAAGGTCGCGGCGGCCAATGCCGCGTTGGCCGCGTCGCGTCGCCGTATCGGCACGCTGAACGCTCAGGTCCAGCAGGCCCGTTCGCAGGGGCAGGCCGCCAGGGCGCAGCTCGACGCCGCCGAGGTCAATCTCGGCTCGACCACGATCCGCGCCGCGATCGCCGGCCGCGTCGGCAACAAGACGGTGCGCGTCGGCCAGTTCGTTCAGGCCGGCACCCGCACCATGTCGATCGTGCCGGTCAGCCAGCTGTATATCGAGGCGAACTTCAAGGAAACGCAGCTGGGCCTGATGCGCCCTGGCCAGCCGGTGAAGATCGAGGTCGACGCGCTGGAAGGTGTCGAGATCAAGGGCCATGTCGAGAGCGTGGCACCGGGTACCGGCGCGCAATTCTCGCTGCTGCCGCCGCAGAACGCGA
>SXGS01304464.1_pt1 | contig 10198 bp, 8 predicted proteins | sample 3174681 | NCBI WGS metagenome assembly SXGS01 (sample SAMN11356861, study PRJNA531348) | freshwater metagenome | isolation source: freshwater sample F1-80 | place: China: Fuxian Lake, Yuxi | collected 2017-12-25
GAGGAAACTAAAAAACAGGCTATTCAATTAAAGGATTATCCAAAACTTAAGCGTGGCGAAAATGTAATTTTAGAAAATGGAGAAATTATCGACTTCAAAAGCTGTGTTTTTGATCCAAAAAAACCGCTTTCCTATGCCTATTGCTCCGATACCTACCCAAGTGCAAAATACATAAATTCGATTCGTAAAGCAGACCTTCTTTACCATGAGGCAACATTTACGGAAGAACATGCAGGTCGTGCAAAGTTAACACTCCACAGTACTGCGCAACAAGCCGCGGAGATAGCACAAAAAGCAAATGTCAAAAATCTCATTATCGGTCACTTTTCCTCTCGTTATGAAAATGGGGAAGAACATTTACGCGAAGCAAAAAAAATATTTGATAATACAAGTGTTGCGGAGGATGGAATTGTAATTGATTTGACATTGTAAAAAATCTTGAAATCAATTTAATTGAAGAAAAAATTATATTTTAGCATTCTTTTAAAAAAATTGAGTAAAATTCCTATAATTCCTGGACGAGGTCTAACGACAAAAACTGCTACAGACTTGAGATTAGACTTTCTAAAATCGGAAAATCTTAAACTCGAAGCTATTGAAGAACATCATCTAGATATTAAATCTATTCAAAACAACATAGAATCATTTATTGGGAGCATTGAAATACCAATAGGAATAGTAGGGCCCATAGTTTTCAATGATAATGATTCAAAAGAATTTGTTTATGCCCCAGTTGGTACATTAGAGGGCGCATTGGTTTATAGTATGAATCGTGGGGCAAAAGTTATTGCGTTAAGCAATGGTTTTACAGCAAAAATTCATTGGCAATATATGGTTAGAACTCCCATTATATTATTAGAAAATCTTAATTATGCACAAGCAATAATAAATTGGATAAATTCCCATTTTTCGGAAATTAAAGACGTAGCACAAGGATATTCCAACCATGCAAATTTATTACGCATAGAAACAGATTTAATTGATTTTTCTATCAACATAAAATTTATCTATAATACTGGTGATGCAGCAGGGCAAAATATGACTACCACTTGCACATGGCATGCTTTACTATTTATTGTAAATTCCATAAAACAGGAGTTTCCTGATACTATTTTTGATTACATCATAGAAGGAAATGCAGCTTCAGACAAAAAAATAGCATTGCAAAATATTGAAAAAGGTAGAGGAATTCGCGTAAGTGCTGAATGTAACATATCACGACAGGTAATTAAAGATGTATTAAGAACAACACCAGAGAAAATCTTAAAATTTTATTTGGCTTCGAAAAAAAATTCTGACAGCGTTGGAATGATAAGTTATAATGTTAATGTTGCAAATGCTATTGCTGCTATTTTTGTAGCAACTGGCCAGGACTTGGCGTCAATTCATGAATCTAGTTCTGGAATTTTACATTTTGAGCCCTTAGGAAATGAGTTAATACCTGATGGAATTCGAATAGCCCTCACTTTACCTAATCTAGTAATTGGTACAGTTGGCGGCGGCACAAATTTAAAAAAACAATCAGAAGCTTTGCAAATCATGGATTGTTTGGGGTCTGGAAAAGTTGAAAGATTTGCAAAATTAATTGCAGGTTTTTCAATGGGTCTGGAATTTTCAACCTTTTCGGCTGTCATAAGCGGAGAATTTGCTAAATCACATGAAAAATTAGGCCGCAACAAACCTGTTTCATGGTTACTAAAATCAGAAATTTCACCTGCCTTCCTCAATACTCATTTGCTAGAGTTAAATCCTGAATGGCAGATAAAAGAACTTTTTTGGTGTAATGATAACACTTTGGATAATGGGATAATTACCAACATTACCAGTAGAATTACAAATAAATTAATAGGGTTTTTACCTTTAAGATTAGAGTTAAAAAATGGTGCTATAAAACCATTATTAATTAAATCTAAGGCCAAAGATATTGAGTGCTTAAAAGGATTTCATATGATTTTAGCATCAGTTGATCCATTACTTTCTGATTTGATTAACAAACAACAAAAAGAAATAGAATTTTATAAATGTCACGAAAAAGAATTATTTATATACGAACATCTTCAAAAAAAGGGTTTTCTAGCAATGCCGATTTTCTTTGGAAAGCATATAAATGCAGAAAGAGAAATATATTTATTGTTAATGGAGTGGATTTGCGATAATGAAATTCAGCTAATAAACAGTGAAAACAATCCTGAAAAATGGACTGAGGAATGGATTAACTCAAGCTTAACCGAAATTCATGCAGCCCATAGTATGCTAGAATCATTACCAATAGAACACCCTGAACTTCTGAGTACTTTTCAACCATGGAAATCTATTGATTTATATGAAAAGCTTGTTGATATTCTAATAGATGTTTGCGCTATTGATTCTCAATTAGAAGTCCTCAAAAACATAAAAGTAAGTCTGCTAAATATAGAAGAAGATTACAAAAAAATTAAATGGCCACGAACACCTATTCACAACGATTTTAACCCTAGAAATATACTAATTCGATCCAATAATATGCCCTGTATTTTTGATTGGGAATTAGCTATGATTGATTTTCCACAGCGAGATATTATTGAATTTTTAAGTTTTGTACTTCCTAAGGATTTTAAAGCCGAGTCTTTAATTAATTATTTACGTAATCACTATAATAGCATCGTTTTGAGAAAAGGGCCAGGTTATAATTTAAAATTCAAAGATTATTTAATAGCTGCAGAAATGTCAGTGAGAACCTATATCTGTTGTCGAATATCATTTTATGAAGTTTCTGGAATTATAGCTAAATATGATTTTTCTGAGCGTATTTTAAGAGTTGCAGTAAGAATTCAAAAAGTTATTATCACAGAGCTAAAAAATTTATAAGAATTTTATATGTTTAATATTGATTCTTTTCAAAATATTTTTCTTTGGGGTGCGATAATTCCTTTAATTCTTAGTAACATTTTGCATATGCTTGTGGTGAAGAAAAATTATCTCAATTTTTTGAATTTCCCTATTCACGAAAAATGGTTTGGTGAAAATAAAACATACCGTGGATTTTTGATAGTCCCATTATTAAATGGTCTGCTATTTATGATTTTAAATTGGCCAGGGGGTTTATTAAGATCTACCTCAACCCAAAATTTTTCAATTCAAAATTCTTTACTCAATCTTGACTCCATTTATGTACTTTTTCTGATAGGATTCATTTTTGGAATATTTTATGTAAGTTTTGAATTGCCAAATTCATTAATTAAAAGGAGCTTAGGTATTAAAGCAGGTGAAAGTAGTAAAAGAGGACAACTATTTTTTAAAGCACTTGATAAAACTGATTCAGCATTTGGCTTAAGTTTATTTTTTGGCTATTTAAATAATTTTAATCTACAGCTTATGCTAACTTTCTTCGTAATTGCAGTATTTTTACATGTTATACTATCACTTTTATTGGTGGCATTGAAAATCAAAAAGAAATTTTAAATGACGCGCAGATGACAATATCATCAAAACCAAAAGAAAATCGCTGGAATCTGCCGAACTTAATCAGTTTATATCGACTAGTATCTTTTCCCTTTCTTCTTTATTTAATTTATATTGAGAATGAATCCTTATTTGCTCTTTTGCTTTGTATAAACTTGATTAGCGATATCATAGATGGCTTGATTGCAAGAACTTTTAAATTACAAACAGAATTTGGAGCCCGTTTAGACTCACTCGCTGATTGGGGCACTTATATTCTAGCATTTCTGGGAATTTATCAATTCAAAATGGAAGAACACCAAGCTGATTTTTGGCTACTATATGTCTTTATTGGATTAATAATTTTTTATAATATATTTTCATTTATTAAATTTCGACGCTTACCAAGTTTACATATGTTTAGCGCAAAAATAGGTGGGTATTTACAAGGAATATATTTCTTTAGCCTTTTTGCCTTTGGATTCTACCCTCCCATATTTTACCTAGCCATGATATGGGGTTGGGTAAGTAGTATAGAAGAAATAATTATCCTGATTTATTTGAAAAAGTTGCGTTCGAATGTTAAAGGATTATATTGGGTCTTAAAGTCTGGTCAACGTCAATAAATACCGGGGAATAATTTCCAGGTTTTTGTTTTGTATTCAAGATAAGCCTCTCCAAAATGGGACTCTAACACTTCTTCTTCTACTAATATTCTTGAGTAAGTGGAAAACCATACAGCACTGATAATTATAACAATACATAAAATGCTGTGAAACGATAATGCATAGCCAAGACCATAAATATACATTCCGGTATAACTCGGATGTCTGACCCATTTATATAGTCCATCTTTTTTTAATTTATGATCTTTCAAAATACTCACTTTAACTGTAAAAGCTCTCTTGAGACTCAAAATAGCTCCCCATCTCAAAGCCATTCCCAAGATAAAAAGAATTGCAGAAATACAATCCAACCAAAATAAATTCGAAGAGTCCCAGGAAAATTTCCAAGGATCGATCCACGCAACTAAAAATGCCACAATAACTGATCCGGGCATTAGAATTCTAAATATCAAAATAGTTTTATCGTCTTTTACAAATTGTAGGTCTTTCTCCTTGGCATTTTTTAAAATGTTTGCGGTAATTCCTGATAAGGCGACTATCAAAAACATGAAAATAGATAACCAGCCCATAATTTTAATTAAACTTATGAATTTAAGATTTTACTTTTGTTTGGCTTTGGGAATCAGCTACAAAATGTTTAAATTGAGGGTCAAACAATACGCCTCTAATAGCTCGGTAAACAGAAGTAGTTTTGGGTTTTTTCAACAAACCAATCCATAGAGTCAGCCAAGATAGTTGGGGGGCTTTATGGTGAACATCATGATTTCCTATTCCCATTCCCAGTGGAAACCAAAATGTATTACTCTCATGTTCGTTATTATATCCAAGATGCTCGCACCAATGCCTTAAGATACTAAAAACATTCATCATAAATAAACTTAAAATCAAAAACAGAAAATTCGGTTTGACTAGAAAAATAATTCCAATCGAAATGGCCGATGCCCAAACCATGTTGATGTAATTTATCTGAGGAGATTTAACTTGCTTCTTTTTTTTTGCCAGGCTTCCTTGTTGAGAAATGATTAAATACAACGTAAATAACAAAGGAATCAAATTACACATTAAATAAAAATAACGATGATTTGTATACAAATGCTTTTTCACATCTGGCCACAGTGGATCAATTTCTGTATTAGTATTTGCGTGGTGAACAAGATGAAATTTTCTGAATGCTTCGGCATAAAAAGGTAAGAGCATGAGGCCCGAACCAAAATTCATGATTATTCGGTCGTATTTCGTTCTTGTAATTGATTTATGAGCGCCATCATGCACAACAACAATGAAGAAAGCATGACTAATCATTCCTGAGAATAGAACTACCCAATAATGTCCTTCTGAAAATAAATTCATCAATTGTCCGAGAGCTAAATACAAGCAAAAAGCAACGATTAAAGTCATCAATGGTATGAACCAACTGATTTTACGCAATTTACGTTCAATTTGAATTTCATATTCGTGACCAAGTGCATTTTCAGAAACCATGAGGTTATTTGAAGTGTTTAAGCAAAAATAAGCATTTACATAAATTTATTTACTTTTATTATATGATTTATGTTCGAATTTTTCATGGTTCGTTCGCTAAGCTATTTAGCGGAGACAAATACCGTGAACTTGGAGGTTTATTTGGCGGTCATGTTGCCGTACAAGTGGATGATCGTGTTTATGGTTTTTACTATGCGGATAGAGCGAAAATTCACATTTTTCCGAATACAAAAAATAAAAGTTCCATCTTTCAAAATCAATCCCTTGAGGAATGGAATGACATTGTGAAGTTTAAAAAAGAAACAATCATTTCAATTCCTGCAACAGACGAGGAAAAACAAGAAATTAAAGCGTTTTATGAACGAAATGTAGCCAATCCTGAATGGGATTATTCCTTCTGGGAAGAGCGATGTGCATCTAGTTGTTTTCGATTATTGGTAAAATACCACAAAGTTTCTCCAGGCTCTAGATTTTTGAAAGCCTTTTTTCCAGGACAGTTGATTCATACATTAAAACGTGAAGCAAAAAAAAGAGGTTATGCGGTAAAAGTCAAACAAGGCGATTCACGCAGGATTTGGCTTTAAGAAAGTGCAGGAATTAAGCTATTTTCTCAACAATTCCCGTTGTTCCGTTTACCCGAATTCGATCACCAGTTTTTATTAATAGTGTGGCATCCTGGACAGCAACTACGACCGGAATTCCCAATTCTCGACCAACAATAGCAGTATGGCTCAATAATGAACCTTTTTCAGTGACCAATGCAATTGCCTGAGACATTAAAAATACCCATCCCGGATCAGTCATTTTACTAATTAAAATTTTACCTCTCACATTGGCTGTCAAAACTGGTTCTATAACAACAAGTGCCTCTCCCTCAACAACTCCTTTTGAAACCGGAACTCCTTTCAATAGTTGCTTTTGATTGAAACTATCGCGCGTAAGGTCTTCTAAATAAGTATCAAAATCAGGTTTTTCTGCCCTATTGTATATAATACGATCTGGTAAACGAAGTTTTTTATAATCAGAATATATTTTTTTACGTTCTACAATCTGATTTTTAAAACTTTCAGTCGACTGACAGCAGAATGATTTTACTTCATTTAAATCGAGGTAGAATATATCTTCTTTAGTCTCTATATGATTTTTACTAACCATTGATTCGCCAATTGCCAAGAAAATATCTTTGGATGTTCCGTAAACACGCGTTCGGCAATAACGCATATTTTCACGATTAGCTAAACCATATCGTGAAAGTCCTAAAACCCATTTAAAATACCAAGTTTTTGGCATCCACCACTTAAGTTTTGAAGATACAATTTGAAAGGCATTTTCATAAATTTTCGCTTGTTTTTCTTTAAAATTAGCGGAGGTAATATTGGAATCTAATTGGGATTTTATTAGTTGAACCAGCAAAATAGGACTTTGGCGAGGAGATTTAATTTCCAATTTTAGTTCCTCCAAAGTTCGATCGCCGAAACGCTTTAAATATTCTTTACAATCCGTATAAAATTGAGTTGATTCAATTTTTTTAAGAATTTCTCCATCTTCTAATTTGAAAATTTCCATCAAAGCGGAATTAGATTTTACCTGATCTTTAAGCTTTAAAAATGCTAAAATTGCCAACTCGGATTCAACCGATCCTTGTCCAACAATTAATTCGTTGGCCAACTCTTTATTTTCTGATATTTTTGAGTTAATAATAAAGTCCTGCAACCATCCAAATGTTTTGAAAGCCAAGTAATCATTTACAATAGTCAAATGATATTTCTCAAAAGTCATCTCTATCGATTCTTCAAGATGATACCATAGCTTTTCGGCTGAATTCTTATGGGATTCAAAATTTTGAAAATGTCTATATGCCTTATTAAAGTACTTAAAAAAAAGTTTATTTCCTCTTTTATAATTTAGAATTAACCACAAGACAGATAGAGCAGTCTTTATTTTTCCAAGCAATGAAAACTGGTAGGAATCACTTGCGGAATCAGGTAAGCCAACTGCATTCTCCCATGCCTCCATGGAGCGTCTAGAGTTATAAACTAATGCCATCATTTTATACCAATTATCCAAACGATAATAGACCCTACCGTAAAAATGTTCAACTAAATTATTGAATACATTATTACTAGAGTCAAATTTTTTACTTGAAATCCAAAAAGCTTTAGCACTTCTTCGAAATAAATTGCTGTAAGCCATAGAAGCAAAAGAAAAACTCAATGGTAAAGTAATTCCAGGGTAACTTTCAATGATATTTGTATTGTCCAGTACATTCAATTTTTCAATCTGAATGGTAGTAATCGGTCGCATTTGAAGAATGTATAATTCACCTATATCATCAAAAACGAATTCTATATCAGCAGGTTTTTTTAGGAGCTTTTCAGCTTGGATTACGGAATCAAAAACGATTGTAATTTCCTCATCTTTTAATACTGGCTTTTGTTGTAAATCAGGAGCTAAAGGAGCCAAATGAATACCATTATGCTCATCAAAGCACAAGGAATTTTCTTTTATTGCTACACTATGCGTTATACTCTTATTGGCTCTGTTAATATAAAAACAATCTGTTTCAACTTTATCCATCACTATTCCTTCACCAATACCATAACCACAGTTTATGACTGAATCAGCTAAATTTCCATTTGAGTTCATAGAAAATGCAATACCAGCTTTTTCAGCAAAAATCATTTTTTGAAGAACAATAGCATATTGTATATTTTGGATAGGTAAATTGTGGAATTTTCGATAGCTAATTGCACCAAAACTCCATGCTGAAGCTAATGATTCTTTGATATTTTTTATGAGTTTATCCGGTGTGGTGTATAGAAAAGTGCTATGTTGACCCGCAAATGAAATATCCGATGAATCTTCAGACATAGCTGATGATCTGACAGATATAAAATATTCCTTTCCAAATTCTTTCTCACAAAGCTGAAGTATTTGACTTTTTATTTCTTTTTTTATTTCAAACGATGTTATCAAAGATTGGCAATCTAAACATAGTTCATTTAACTCCTCTGGAGCTAATTCTTTTTTAACTTGAAATGCAATTTTTATTTTTTTTTCAATTTCATAGATAACTGAACCAAATATGATTTCTATGTCATACTTTGATATCGTAATAAATGGCGGCACACGAAAACCAGCTTTACTTAGAACTTTTAAATTGAATGCTTTCCCTCCAATTTCTGTTATTTGGACTGCTTTTTTTTCAAATAAATTAGTTGTCAAGAGTTAAAATATTTGATAATGTATAAGCGTATTAATCAGAAGGTTAATAAAAAAAATGGAAGTAGTAAATAGTGCAACATTTGTGAGAACATTGTATTTATTAATTGGTTTCAGTAAGAATCTCAGATAAAAGAATAGCACTACCAACATGATTATAACTACGATATAATTATATGCTGGGCTAAATTCCATAGTTCTACCAATATATATGTGTATAAATCCAACAATTAAAAAAAATGCTAAGGGTATAATTGTAGCAGCTTTTATGCCAATTACCATTGAAAATGTTTCGTATTCTGTTTCCATGTCTGCTGATCGAATTTTACGTGAAATCTCCCAAGCAGTAATTGGCATCGAAACAATTAATAAAAGACAAACGTGAATCCACTGGAATGACTCATATTCTGAACCTGTTGCCAATGCTGTATGAAGAAGAAAGAAATTAATTACATAAGGAAGTGGTTGATGATTTAACATGGTAATAAAAATATGTTCGCGATGAAATTTTTCTGCAAAAAACCACTTAAAAGTTAATACTGCATAGGTGATCATTATAGCAAAAACCATTAAAGTTTGTTGGCCCCAAATGAAATTAACAAGCAATAGAATAATAAAACTACTTAAACTCAATAATTGAATATCGCGCTTTAAAACTAATTTCCTTGCTGTTGCTCGATGAGGGAAAAGTTTTGCGTCTAAATCAAAATCTTTCAAGTCGTCAAAAGTTCTCATTAAAAGCATCATGAAAAAAGCGGTAACTACTCCAGCAATTGCAGTAGAGTCAACAACAACTTCTGACCCAGCTTTATAAATTGAATCTAATAAATTGGATGAAGTCCCACGATTTTGTTTAAAAATTTTAAATATAGGAGTATTTAAAATCTGAGTTACAATATTTACACAAAAGTATAAGGAAACTACGTAAGGTATATAAATAGCTATTGGAAACATCTCTTTGGAGTAAATCCAAGCTCGAATCCAAAAATTATTGGGTGTCTCTGATGTTCTTAACTGAGTCATTTTAGATAATTATTAATTAAGTTAAATTACAAAAATAATTATTTTACTCTGTTAAATTACCTTTGAGAAAATCTGAATAGAACGTAAGCAACTAGTGCAAACAAGATATTCGGAATCCAAACGGCCAATAATGCTGGGAAACCAACATTCAAAGCAGCAACAGTCATCATTTTCATTGCAAAAATATAGATAAAGACAAAACCCAATCCAATTGCAATATTAATTCCTATTCCACCTCGTTTTTTTCGCGAGGAAACAGAAACTCCAATAATTGTTAAAATATACGCTGCAAAAGGGTAAGAAGTGCGTTGATGTAATTCAATTTGATAGTACGGTACAGATGCAGAACCTTTTGATTTTTCTCTAGAAATTAATTGTCTCAGTTCTACAAAAGACATTGTCTCAGCAATGTTCTCTCTTTGAGC
>SXGS01454265.1_pt1 | contig 10198 bp, 9 predicted proteins | sample 3174681 | NCBI WGS metagenome assembly SXGS01 (sample SAMN11356861, study PRJNA531348) | freshwater metagenome | isolation source: freshwater sample F1-80 | place: China: Fuxian Lake, Yuxi | collected 2017-12-25
ACCACACCGCCGAGATCGGCATCGCCGCGCACTGGCGCTACAAGGCCGGGCAGCGCGACCCCACCGACCTGGACCAGCATATCCACTGGCTGCGGCAGGTGCTGGACTGGCAACGCGAAGCCACCGATCCCAAAGAGTTCATGGAAAATCTCAAGATCGAACTCTTCCAGGACGAGATCTTTGTGTTCAGCCCCAAAGGCCGGCTCTTCCAGTTGCCCAAGGGGGCGGTGCCCATCGACTTTGCCTTTGCCGTGCACACCGATATCGGTCTGCACTGCCTGGCGGCCAAGGTGAATGGGCAGATTGTACCGCTGGGAACGGAGTTAAAAAGCGGCGACGCGGTGCAGATCTTCACCTCGCCCCAGCAGAAACCCCGCCAGGCATGGCTGGAGTTGGTCAAGACCACCAAGGCCCGCAACCGCATCCAGCACTGGCTCAAGGAGGAGCAACACGCCCACAGCGTTCATCTGGGCCAGGAGATGCTGGAGCGGGAGTTGAAGCGGTACCGGCAGCCGCTGTCGGCCGAGAGCCTGGAAAAGCTGGCCCGGGAGTTCTCGCTGGTGGACGGGGAACAGGTGTTGGCGGCCATCGGCCAGGGGGATCTGTCGGTCAACCGGGTGGTCAACCGGCTATTGCCGCAGCAGCCCCGACGCCATACCCCGCCCCAGATCCAGGACAAAAGGGGCATACGCATCCAGGGCATGGATAACATGATGATCCAGTTTGCCCGCTGTTGCAGCCCGGCGCCCGGCGACACGGTGCTGGGGCTGATCACCCGGGGCCGGGGGATCTCGGTGCACAAAGCCGACTGCCCCAATATCGCCGAGCAGATGGCCGTGGACCCAGACCGGCTCCTGCCGGTGGATTGGGACCTGGCCGAGGAGCAGGTCTTCACCGTGCAGCTGGTGGTGCGTTCCAACGACCGCAAGTACCTGCTCTCCGATATCTCCAAGACCATCAGCGACACCGGGGCCAATATCCGCAGCTCCACCACCCACACCGCCGACAACTGGGCCATCGAGACCTTCTGGGTCGACGTGCAGGATTCCAAGCAGTTGCAGGAGCTGATCCGCAAGGTGTACCAGGTGGAGGGGGTGTTGGAGGTGCGGCGAGGCGAAGTGCCGCAGCCGCGCACCCCACTCCTGCCCGAACGGCGCCACTAGGCTCAGACCTCCCCCAGTGCCTCCTGCAGCTTGCGCAGCACGGCCAGCTCGTCTGGATTGGCCACTTCGCCGCCCCCATAGGGGCCCCCCAGGTTTTCCTCGGCCCAGCCCCGGATGATCTGCCACTGCAGGCGGCTCAGGTCCGGGGAGGACTGCTGCTGCAGGGCCGTCTCCAGCTTGGTGAGCACGCGCTGTTCGTCGGGCCAGAAGGCCTTGGGCTTCCAGTGGATGATCAGCTGGAGTTCCCTTGGGGTCATGGGCACTATCATGCCCCAAGTATAACAGAAACCCCCTTTGCCGGCCCGCGGTTTGACAGGGCAGGGGGGCGGGGTCTATATTGCCGCCCTTTGCCGTATGGAGGAAGGGAAGATGGAGCAGAAGCCGCCGTATTTCCTGCCGCACATCGCCCAGATGCGGGGTTATGTGCCCGGGGAGCAGCCCCGGGAGGCGGGGTTCATCAAACTGAACACCAACGAGAACCCCTACCCGCCCTCACCCCTGGTGGTGGAACGGCTGCTGGCGGCCTGCAATGAGGGGTTGCGGAAATACCCGGACCCGGGAGCCACGGGGGTGCGCCAGCGCCTGAGCCAGCTCTTCGGGGTGGGCATGGAGCAGACCCTGGTGGGCAATGGTTCCGACGAATTGCTCAACATCGCCCTGCGCTGTTTTGCCGGCCCTGGCGACGCGGTGGTTTACCCCTATCCCACCTATGCCTACTACGAAAAACTGATCCAGTTGCAGGGAGCCCGGTCGGTGATGGTGGATTTTGCCGAGGACTTTTCGCTGCCCGATGCGATCCTGGTGCCCAGTGCGCGCCTCACCCTGCTGTCGAACCCCAATTCACCTTCGGGCACCCTGTTGTCCCGGGAGCAGGTGGAGGCGGTGGTAGCGCGGGCCGAGGGGCTGGTGCTGGTCGACGAGGCGTACGTGGATTTCTCGGCGGGGGGGAGCCTGGAGCTGATCCACCGCTACCCCAATGTGCTCTTCACCCGGACGATGTCGAAATCCTTCTCGCTGGCGGGCATGCGCGTGGGCTTCGGTTTTGCGCCGGCGGCGCTGGCGGCGGGCATGTGGAAGGTGAAGGACCACTACAATGTCAACCACTTGAGCCTGGTGGCCGCCGAGGCGGCCCTCGATGACCTGCCGGCCATGCGCACCAACGCGGCGCGCATCGGGCTCACCCGGCAGCGCCTGACGGGGAGGTTGCGGGCGTTGGGGTTCTATGTCTGGGATTCGCAGGCGAATTTTGTGCTGGCCCGTACCCCGGGGCCTTCGGCGGCGAGCCTGTACGAGGAGCTCAAGGAGCGGCGCATCCTGGTGCGTTACTTCGCGCAGCGCCGGCTAGAGGACTGCCTGCGCATCTCCATCGGTACGGAAGCGGAGATCGATACGTTTCTGGAGGCGCTGGAGGAGTTGCTCTAGTTATTCCCCGCGCCTGATCATACGCCCCAGGGTTTCGACCTCGGCCAGCCCCATCCCCAGTTTGCGGGCCACCTCTGCGGGGGAGAGGCCCTGGGCCAGCAATGAGCGGGCCTGGTCGTAGTTCTCGCGCTCGCCGCGGGCAGCCCTGCCGGCGCGGCCCGCCTGGGTCTGGCTGGGCTGCTGGCCCTCGACCAGTTTTTCCAGCATCAAACAGGCCGACTGCAGCCGGGCGCTGAGTAGCTCCAGCGTCTTCTGGTGTACCTCCAGCACCCGCAGGCGCTGGTCGATGACTTCTTGCTGTTCTCTCAACCAGGCCTTGAACCACAGCCCGATGCCGGCGGCCAGGAGCAGGAAGAGGCCGTCGATGAAAAACACCTGCCAGTTGGTTTCCATCAGTTTTTGTCGTCGGGAATATCGGCGGGGGGCTGCAGCGGCAGGCGGACGATGAAGGTGGCGCCTTGCCCTGGAGGGCTCTCCACGCTCAGGGTACCGCCGTGGTTGGTGACGATGCGCTGGCTGACCGCCAGTCCCAGCCCGGTGCCGCCCAGGCTGGAGCGGGTGGTGAAAAAGGGTTCGAAGATGCGGTCGAGGTTGGCGGGGGGGATACCTCCGCCGGAATCGGTGAAGCGCAGTTCCACCAGCTCGGCGTCGCGGCGTACAGCGATGAGCAGGCGTCCTCCCTTGGGCATGGCGTTCTGGGCGTTGAGGATCAGATTGAGGAAGACCTGCTCCAACTCGCCGACGTTGCCCTGCAGGCGCGGCAGGTCTGCGGGGCAGTCCACCTCCACCTCGATGAGGTGCAGGGTAAGCTGGTGGCGCACCAGGGTGCAGGCCTGCTGCACCGCCTGGGCCAGGTCGTAGGCGCCCCAGCCCTCGGACTGGCTGTTGTTGCGGGCAAATCCCAGCAACGCCCGGATGATGCGCGAGATACGCCGGACGTTGTGTTCGATCAGCCGCAGGTCGTCGCTGAGGCGCCCGGCCTCCGGGTGCTGGATGAGCATCAGTTGCACCCGGCTGAGGATGATCTGCAGCGGGTTGTTGACCTCGTGGGCCACCCCGCCCGCCAGTTCACCCACGGCGGCCTGTTTGGCCGAGTGCAGGAGCTGGTGCTGCGACTCCTTCAGGTCCAGGTGGGCCCCTTCGAGGTCGGTGTAGAGGCGGGCGTTCTCCATGGCTACCGCCGCGTGGCTGGCCAACACGTCGAGGGATTCGAGTTCGCCGAAGGTGAAATCCCCCTTGGCTTTGGGGCAGTAAAGGGCGAAAAAACCCAGTTCCTCGCCGCGCACCCGCAGCGGGATGTGGATAAAACTCCAGGCCGGGTCCTCCTCGTCCTCGATCACCACCGGATGCCCCTCGCGCAGGATCCAGGCGATGATGCCGTCCTCCCACTGGGCCTGGACCCGGGCGCGCAGGCTGGGCGCGTCGCCGCGCATGGCCATGGCCTCGATGGGCTGGTCCCCGCGACCGGTGAAGAAGACCCCGCAGCTGTGGTACTCGGTTAGCCGGCGCGAGAGGTCGAGCAGGGCCTGGAGGATGTCCTGCAGGTCGAAACTGGCGCTGATGGTGCGCGAAAAGGCGTGTAGGTCGAGTAATTCGTGCATGGAGGCGCGCAGCTGGGCATAGCCCTGGTGTTCGCGCTGGAGCCGCTCTTCGAACTGGCGTTTCTCCTCCTCAAGGGCCTGCAGGCGCACCCCGTACTCGCGAAAGGCTTCGGTCAGGGTGTCCAGATGGATGCCCACTTCCCAGCTCAGCTCGGGCAACCCGCCCTCGCGGGCCTGTTCCAGCAACTCGCGCAGGCGTGCCAGGGGTAGTTCCTCTTCCAGCCAGGCGGGCAGGCGGGGAGGGGAGGAAGGGGTTGTCATCGCCGGCAAGTGTTAGGGGTGCAGCCGGGACGCTGGGCCCCGGGATAGGCGGGGTTGGGGCAGGGCATGGGTGAGCAGAGGGGCTGTTTCCGGGTCTTGGTCGGGCTCGGGGTCTTCGGCCGGCTCACCGCCCTGTTCGGCGGGGGGCGGTGTTTCCTCTTCGGCCTCACCGCGGGCCAGGCGGGTGAAGGCGTCGGCCTTCTCCATCTCGCGGCGCAACTCCTCGCCATAGGTGAAGATGCGCCGCAGCGCGGCCTTGGGTTCCTCGCGGATGCCAAAGATCTGCAGGGCGGCCGGGTCGAGGGTGGGCATTCGCTGCCCGCCGCCGTCGCCTATGCCTTCGCGGCGGCAGAGGAAATCGGCCAGATGGATGAGGGCCGGCAGTTCGGCGTTGCGGGTCAGCCGCCCGGGGGCGTGGTGGTAGGCGATGGCGTCGACCAACTGCCCGGGCAGGTTCCACTTCTCGGCCAGCCAGCTGCCCACCTCGCTGTGGGTGAGACCCAGGACCAGTTCCTCGGCCTTGCCGATGTAGAGATCCTCGGCGCGCATACGCTCGATGACCTGGGCGAATTCGACGGGGAAGTACTGATTGAGGATCAGCTTGCCCACGTCGTGCAGGATGCCGGCGGCAAAGGCCTCGCCGGGCAGGCGGTAGCGCAGTTTGCCGGCCAGCAGGCGGGCGCTCACCCCGCAGGCGATGGAGTGTTCCCAGAAGGCCTGGCGGTCGAAATGGGTGTTGTCGCTGGGGCCAGAGAAACGCTGCAGCACCGAGACGCTGAGGCCCAGGCTCTTGACGGTCTCGAAGCCGAGGATGACCACCGCGTGCTGCACGGTGGAGATCTCGCGGGGAAAGCCATAAAAAGAGGAGTTGGCCAGCTTGAGGATCTTGGCGGTCAGCGCCTGGTCGGTGGAAATGAGCTGGGCGACCTGGCGGCCCGAGGTCTTCGGGCTGTCGATCAAGGTCATCAGCTGGGTGATCACCGTGGGCAGGGTGGGCAGCCCGATGATACTCTGGGTGATCCGCTTGAGCCGTCGCTGTTTGTGTTCGTCCAACAAGGTGGCCACCTCGCGGTCCGGGGCCGCGGCCTGTTTTCAGGCAGTGAGGTCGATGTGGCTGGCGCCCGGCGGTCCGGGGTCCGAGGGCGCGTCATTATCGTGGGCAGGATCGGGTTGCCGGCGTCGACGCCGGCGCTGGTCCTGCTCGCGTTTTTCGTCGAGATGTAATTCCACCTCGTCGCGGCCTGCAGCCGGCAGGGCACGGGCCTGGTCTGCCTGGTGCTGCTGGGCCTGCTGCTGGGCCACCTGGCGTTGGGCGATTTCGGGGCTGGTCTGCTGGATATGCTGCTGCCGGCCGGCGAGAGGCGCCTTGGAATAATTGTCCTGCATGTCCACTGGTCTGACCACGGCAACCCCCAGCGTTTACGCCATGAAGCGTTTTCTCAGCTTGACCCTCAGGCTCATTACCGCCTTGGTGTGTAGTTGGGAGACACGCGACTCCGACAACTCTAGCACCTGGCCTATTTCCTTGAGCGTCAGTTCCTCGTAGTAGTAGAGCGCCACCACCAGGCGTTCCTGCTCGTTGAGTTGTCCCAGGGAGTCGGCGAGCAGATCGCGCATCTCCTCGCGTTCGAGCTGGCCCAGGGCGTTGAGCGCCTCCGTGGCCCGCAGGGTATCGACCAAGGGGACCGGTTTATCGTCGTCCTCCCCATAGGTCATCTCATCGAGGGAGAGCAGAGCCGTGGAGCTGACGTCCTCGATCATCTCGTAGTACTCGTCCATGGGCACACCCAGGGCCCCGGCCAACTCCTCTTCGGTGGGCTGGCGCCCGAGCTGGTTCTCGATGCGCCCCAGCACCTTCTCGATCTCGCGCGAGCGGGCCCGCACTGAGCGCGGGACCCAGTCCATGGCGCGCAGTTCGTCGAGGATGGAGCCGCGGATGCGCAACGAGGCGTAGGTCTCGAACTTGACGCCTTTGTTGATGTCGAAATTCTTGTAGGCGTCGATCAGACCCACCACCCCGGCGTTGATCAGGTCGTCCAACTCCACCGAGCGGGGCAAACCGATTGCCAGACGCCCGGCGATGAACTTGACCAGGGGCAGGTATTCCTCCAACTGCCCGGGCCGGTTCTTTTCGATGGGGTCCTGTTGTTTGCTGTACTCCAGGACGGCTTTCTGGCCGGTGGTCTTTTTGGGATTCATGCGGTCTCTCCGCCTAGGTAGGGGCCTGTTCTGGGGAGCCGGATGAGAGAAACTGTCGCCAGAGAGGGGCAAAGAACCCTTGTGGGGCTAGGGCCGGCCGCCCTTCCACCAGCGTCTCCGCCAGCCGGGCCAGAGCCTTGGCAGCCGGCGGGGCAGGGGTGGCCAGGGTGAACGGGATCTGGCGTTTGGCGGCTTCGCGTACATATCGATCTAAAGGAATATAACCCCAGTTGTCAATTTCTGCCCCTAGAAAGCGCCGGGCCATCTCGGCGAAGCGCTCCTGTAGTTCGGCGGCCTCCTGGGCCGAGTCGGCCATGTTGACCAGCAGACCTGAGGCCAGGTCGGGGCGGCGCTGGAGCAGCACCTTGAAGACGGCATAGGCATCACCGATGGCGGTGGCCTCGGGAGTGGTCAACAGCAGAAGCTGGTCGGTGGCGGCGGCGAAATCGAGCACCTTGGGCGCTAGGCCGGCCCCGGTGTCTACCAGCACAAAGTCGAACTGGGCCTCAAAGGAGCGCAGGGGCGCCAGCCCCCCAGCGGTGAGGGCCGCTGGCCGCCAGGGCAATAGTTGGGAGGAGGCGGGTAGGACCACCACCCCCTCGGGGCCATCGAGCACCGCCGCCTCGATGGGGCACAGGCCGCTGAGCACCTCCTCGAGGGTGCGTTCTGGGCTGAGGCCCAGGAGGATGGCCTGGTTGCCCAGGCCCAGGTCGGCATCCACCAACAGCACCCGCTGCTGGCAGCGGGCCAGCGACACCGCCAGGTTGAGCGCCACACAGCTCTTGCCCACGCCGCCTTTGCCGCTGGTGATCGCCAATGAACGCGGAGCGGCCATCACTTGCCTTTCTCGGCGGCGCCGGTGACCCGGGCGGCCAGCTTGCGCAGGTCGCCGGCTTCGATGGCCCCGGGTATGGAGGGGCCTACTGAAAAGTAGGAGGTGGGGAGTTGGCTGTGGGCGGCGGCGCTGATCAGGGCCCCGGGGCGCACGGCCTCGTCGAGTTTGGTGAAGAGCAGCCGGCGTTCCGGCAGGGCCTGGCTGGCTTCGAGCAGGTCGAGCATGTGTTCATAGCCGTTCATGGTGTCGATGACCAGTTGCACCTCGTCGGCGCCGGCAGCTTCCAGCAGCAGCCGGCGTTTTTCCCATTCGCGGCGCTCGTGGGGGCCGCAGCCGGCGGTGTCGATGAGCACCAGGCGGGCGTCGGGGTGGCGGTCGAGAGCGGCGCGCAGGTCCTCCTCGCGGTAGGCGACCTCTAGTGCTACCCCGATGAGCTGGGCGAAGATGCGGGTCTGGTCCAGGGCACCCACGCGGCGGTCATCGGTGCTGATCAGCACGATGCCCTGTTTGCGGCGCATGGCAAAGCCGGCGGCGATCTTGGCGGCGGCGGTGGTTTTTCCGGCCCCCGAAGCGCCGACGAAGCCGACCACCTTGCGGCCCCGCCCGATGCGGATGTCGCGGCAGGGCGGCAGGGCGGCGGCCAGCAGGGCGGCGGCGCGCTGGCTGAGCTCTTCGCGGTTCTCGCCGTCCGGACCGGCGCTGCCCGCCTGTTCCTGAAAGAGCTGTTGGGCGATGCGGTTCACCAGGGCCTCGACCAGCCCGGTGCTGCGCAGCCGGTCCACCAGTCGCCCCAGGGCTTTGGGGAAAACCAGCGCCGCCGGCGCGCGGCGTTCCAGGCGCTCGACGCTGTCTTGCAGCTGGCGCAGCTGCCTGAGGATCTGCTCACCTCCCTCGAGGGCTGGGCGGGCCAGAGGGGGCACGGGGGCCCGTTCCAATGCCGGTTCCGGAACACGGGCTGCCGGTCGCACTGGGCCTGCAGCCGGTTCCGAACTAGCCCCGCGCAGCGCGGGCGAGGCGTAGGACCAGTCGATGGCCGGCGGTGCGGGGGCGGCGACCATGGGCAGAGCGGCCTCGTCTAGCGCGGCAGTGACCTCAACCCGGGCTTCACCCTGGGGGTTGAAGCGGGTGTTTTTTCGTATTTGCCGGGTGTTGAGGATTACCGCGTGCTCGCCCAAGTCCTCACGGACTTGCTGCAAGGCTTCCGGCATGCTTCTGGCCACGTATTTGCGGATCTTCATCGGTCAGGTTTATGCTGCCCACAGCGACCACCTCCACTTCGGGGGCGATTTCGTTGTAGGAGAGCACGTAGAGGGTGGGGAAATTGACCGCGGTCAGTTTGCGGTACGCCAGGCGGATGTGGGGGGCGGTGAGCACCACCGGCTGCTGTCCGTTGCCGATCATCTGGTCGATGAGGCTGCTCATGGTGTGAAAGAGGCGGTGGGCCTGGTCCGGGGGCAGGGCCACGTTGATGCCGGCCACCGTCATCTGGATGGACTCCTTGATCATCTCCTCGACCCGGCCGCCCACGGTGAGCACCGCCAAACCCTCCTCGGGATGTTCCTTGAGCAGGGCGTTGCAGATGGCGCGGCGCAGGGCGGTGCGCACGTATTCGGTGAGCACCTCGATGTCCTTGATGTCGCCGTAATCGGCCATCGCCTCGAGAATGCCGCGCAGGGAGCGGATGGGCACCCGTTCGCTCAACAGATTTTGCAGCACCCGCTGCAGCTTGCTGAGCGGCACGATATTGGGCACGATCTCGTCGACCACCGCTGCGTGGGTTTTCTTGAGTTCGTCGAGCAGGTTCTGGGTCTCCTGGCGGCCCAAAAGTTCACTGGCGTGGCTGTTGATCACCTCGGTGAGGTGGGTGGCAAGCACCGCCACCGGTTCGACCACGTTGAAGCCGGCCAACTCCGCCCTTTCGCGTTGGGCAGGGGTGATCCACACCGCCGGCAGGCCAAAGGCCGGGTCGGTGGTGGGGGTGCCTTCGATGTCCTCGTCTGCCGAGCCAGGGTTGATCGCCAACAGATTTTTGGGCTGTAATTCGCCGCGGGCCACCGGGTCGTCCTTGATCTTGATCACGTATTCGTTGGGTTTGAGCTGGATATTGTCGCGCACCCGCACCGGGGGCACGATAAAGCCCATGTCCATGGCCGCCGCCTTGCGGATCTGGACGATGCGCTCGATGAGGTCGCCGCCCTGGCGGGCGTCCACTAGCGGCACCACCTGGTAGCCGATCTCCACCGCCAACTGGTCCACCCGCAGGTAGTCCTCGGGTTTTTCCTCGACCTTGATCTCCTGCTGCTGCTGGGTGGCCAGGTCCTCGACCCGTTGCCGCTGGCTGTTGCGGATGGCGTAGGCGGTGCCGCCCATCAGGATGCCGATGGCCAGGAAGGGCCAGGTGGGCAGGCCGGGCACCAGGCCCAGGCCGATGAGCATACAGGCGGCGATCAGCGCGGCCTGGGGTTTGCCCATCAACTGTTTGTTGAGGTCGTGGCCCAGGTTCTCGTCCGAGGTGGAGCGGGTGACGATGATACCGGCGGCGGTGGAGGTGATCAGCGCCGGGATCTGGGTGACTAGGCCGTCGCCCACACTCAGCAGGGTGTAGCGCTGCAGGGATTCCACCAGGGTCATGCCGTGCTGCAACACACCGATGGCAAATCCGCCGATGATGTTGATGAGCACGATGAGGATGCCGGCCACCGCGTCGCCGCGCACAA
>SXGS01457148.1_pt1 | contig 10197 bp, 6 predicted proteins | sample 3174681 | NCBI WGS metagenome assembly SXGS01 (sample SAMN11356861, study PRJNA531348) | freshwater metagenome | isolation source: freshwater sample F1-80 | place: China: Fuxian Lake, Yuxi | collected 2017-12-25
AAATCACCAGCTGATCACATTCTTTTTTCTGGTCCACCAGGATTAGGAAAGACGACCTTAGCAATGATTGTGGCAGCTGAGATGGATACGCCAATCAGAATTACCTCAGGTCCTGCGATTCAGCATGCTGGAGATTTAGCATCAATACTCTCCTCGTTAGTAGAAGGTGAAATTCTTTTCTTAGATGAAATCCATCGAATGTCTAGACCGGCTGAAGAGATGCTTTACCTAGCTATGGAGGATTTTCGAGTTGATGTAATTGTTGGCAAAGGGGCGGGAGCAACCTCGATACCTTTGGAATTACCTCACTTCACATTAGTTGGTGCCACAACCCGTGCAGGCTTACTACCAAGTCCACTTCGTGATCGATTTGGCTTTACTGCGCAACTAGATTTCTATGAAACAGATGAATTATTTCAAATAATCAAACGCAGTGGACAGTTATTAGATATTGAAATAGATGATTTGGCAGTCTCAGAAATTGCGTCAAGATCTCGTGGAACACCTCGAGTAGCAAATCGTTTACTTCGTCGGGTGCGAGATTATGCGCAGGTAAATAAAGAAAAAATAGTTCAGCTAAATCATGCCCAAGCTGCTTTGAAGATATATGAAGTTGATGAGATCGGCCTAGATCGACTAGACAAATCAGTACTCACTGCATTGATAAAAAACTTTAATGGTGGGCCAGTGGGTGTTTCAACTCTTGCGATGGCGGTAGGGGAGGAGATTGAAACTATTGAATCCTTAGCTGAACCTTTTTTAGTACGCCTTGGTTTTTTAGCTAGAACACCACGTGGTCGAATTGCAACAGCGGCAGGATGGATGCATCTTGGGATTAAGCCTCCGCTATCAGTTCAAATTGGCAGCGATGCCACACTCTTTGATCAAGATCCTGATATTGCGCAATAAGCCAATAAATACTGGGTTAATTGCATCGTAATTGGCTCGGATTTCTCAATAATCTCACCTCAGCCTAGAATTACCCCTCATGTCTGCTAATAAAATTGCAAATACTCAATCTAGAGCGGTTAGAACAATCTCAATTTTGTTATTAACACTTCTTGGATTTACTGGAGTTGCTTTTGTACTGGGTGCGACCACATTCAAATTAGGTCTAGACCTTCAAGGAGGCACCAGCGTCACTTTGCAACCGCGAATTGAGCCAGGACAAAGTGGAAAAGTTACACCCGAGGCTATTGATCAAGCCGTTGAAATTATTCGCCAACGTGTTAACTCACTTGGAGTGGCAGAATCAGAAGTATCTGCTCAAGGAACAGGTGTTGATCGCCAGATTGTGATTTCAGTTCCAGGAGAGACTGGTCGCAGAATCGTTGATTTAGTAGGACAGACAGCAGAGTTGAGATTTCGTCCAGTTTTGGCAGAAGGGGCAGCAAATGCCACCTCTTTAACTACTGACACCGCGACGGCGATATTACCGTCAGGGGTAACTCCAGAGTTAAATGCGCAATACGCAGCACTTGATTGCACCCTGCCGCAAAATAGACAAGGTGGATCCAGCAGCAATGAAGCGGTCGCAGTCGTAAGTTGTGATCGAAGTGGAAATCTTAAATACATTTTGGCGCCCGCAGAGGTTCTGGGTCGACAAGTAAGTAAGGCCAGTGCGCTGCTAGACCCACAGGGAGCATCTGGTTGGTATGTAACTTTAGATTTTGATGGGGAAGGCAGCGGAAAATTTGGTGCTATGACCACAAGATTAACCTCGCTACCACAACCACAAAATCAGGCAGCTATTGTTTTAGATGGTTTGGTTTACTCAGCTCCAAGAATTAATGAACCAATTAATACTGGCACCGCGCAAATTACTGGAAACTTTACCCAGCCTGAAGCGCAAGACCTTTCAAATGTTTTGAAATACGGCGCCCTACCACTGGCTTTTGATCGTGGTGAGGTGCAACAGGTTTCACCTTCATTAGGAGCTGATCAGTTACGTGGCGGTTTGATCGCAGGAATTCTTGGGTTATTACTGGTAATAATCTATTCAATACTTTACTACCGAGGACTTGGTCTTGTTTCCGTAGGCTCATTACTAGTTGCATCCGTAATGGCATTTTTATCGATATTACTTCTTGGAGAAACTATTGGATTTACCTTAACGCTGGCAGGTATTGCTGGAGTGATTGTGGCAATTGGTATTACGGCAGATTCATTTATTGTTTATTTCGAGCGTATTAGAGATGAAGTGCGAGAAGGTAAATCTTTGAAATCAGCTGTTGAGACTGGTTGGGTTAGGGCTCGACGAACCGTAATTGTCGCAGATGCTGTCTCAATGATTGCAGCTTTGATGCTCTATTTCTTTGCTGTTGGTGGCGTTCGAGGCTTCGCATTTACGCTAGGACTCACCACTGTAATTGATTTAATTGTTGTTTTCTTCTTCACGAAACCATTGGTAACCGTGCTTGCTCGTTACGCATTCTTTAATCAGGGTCACCGTCTATCTGGTTTTTCAGCCAAATCATTGGGAGTGGTTGAGAAAGCAGCTGTGCAATCAGGGGAGGTTAAATAATGGCAAAGTTCTCAGGTTTAGGTGGGCGGCTATACCGTGGTGAAACTTCAATTGATTTTATTGGTAAACGTAAGATTTGGTATGGAATTTCAGGCTTACTAATACTGGCTTCCGCTGCAACTTTGTTTACTCAAGGTTTGCATCTGGGAATTGAGTTTAAAGGTGGATCTTCATTTACAGTCACCTCAAATAATGCTTCAGTCCAAACTGCCGAAAGTGCTCTAACTGAGGCGGGAATTAAAACTCAAACCATCATTCAAAAAGTTGGAAACGATAAGGTTCGCATTCAAACGGACGCGTTAACCTCAGTAGAACAAAACGCAGTTGAAGCAAGCCTTGCTTCTAAATTCAATGTCAGTGTGGACTCAATTGATTCGCAAATAATTGGTCCTTCTTGGGGTGAGGAAATAACACGCAAGGCTATCTACGGATTAATTGGATTCTTGTTAGTAGTAATGCTCTATTTAGCAATGGCTTTTGAATCAAAAATGGCGTTGGCTGCAATTATCTCAGTAGTACACGATGTGTTTATTACTGTGGGAATTTATGCCTTAGTTGGTTTTGAAGTAACACCAGCAACGGTAATTGGATTCTTAACTATTTTGGGTTACTCCCTTTATGACACGGTGGTAGTTTTCGATAAGGTGCGGGAGAACACGAAAGGTATTGCAGCAAGTGGAAAGAGCACTTATTCACAAGCGGCTAATTTGGCGGTTAATCAAACCCTAGTCCGCTCTTTCAATACTTCATTGATTGCATTGTTGCCGGTTGGTTCTATCCTGTTTGTGGGAGCTGGATTACTTGGCGCTGGTACATTGAAAGATTTGTCACTTGCACTCTTTATTGGACTTGCTACTGGAACCTACTCTTCGATCTTTATCGCTACACCAATTTTAGCGGTATTGCGTGAACGTGAACCAGCAATGCAGGCACTTGCAAAACGAGTAGGAAGTCGTGGCGATAAATCAACCTCATCAATACCTTCAGTGCAAGCAAGTGACCGCGGACCTCGCAACCAACCTAAACGATATCGCCGTCGCTAATATTCTTATCTAACTAAAACGCCACCGAGCTATGACACCTAGCCAATTATTGAAACCTTTGGCAGATGGTCTAGCACAGACACATCCAGGGTTTTCAAATTCTGATTTAGAACGAGCATTTATTGCTGCTGAAAAAGCTCACACTGGACAATTAAGAAAATCCGGTGAGCCATACATAACTCATCCAGTTGCAGTTGCGCAGATTTTGACTGAACTAGGAATGGATCTACCAACAATTATGGCTGCACTCTTGCACGATACGGTTGAGGATACTTCCTATTCTATTGATGAAATAAAGAAGGAGTTTGGTGATGAGGTTACATCCCTAGTTGATGGGGTGACTAAGTTAGACAAATTAACTTATGGACCAACTGCTGAGGCAGAAACATTGCGCAAAATGGTTGTTGCTATGTCAAGGGATATTCGAGTGTTGGTAATTAAGCTTGCAGATAGATTGCATAATGCTAGAACTTGGGAATTCATTGATATCGCTATTTCCCAGCGAAAAGCCAGAGAAACTTTGGACATCTACGCACCACTTGCTCACAGACTGGGAATGAATGCTATTAAGTGGGAGTTAGAGGATTTATCATTCAAGACACTTGAGCCCAAAAAATACGATGAGATCGAACGGTTGGTTGGCGAGCGATCTCCAGCTCGAGATATTCTAACAAACGAGGTTGTTTCTTCAATAAGTGCAGATCTCAAGCTTGAAGCAATTACTGCTGAAGTAAGTGGGCGACAGAAACATTTCTATAGTGTTTATCAAAAAATGGTTGTACGTGGGCGAGAGTTCAATGATATTTATGATTTAGTTGGAATTCGAATTCTGGTCGAATCTGTCAGGGATTGTTATGCCGCTCTGGGCGCGATTCACGCAAGGTGGAGTCCAGTTCCTGGTCGGTTTAAAGATTACATTGCAATGCCAAAATTTAATCTTTATCAATCTCTGCACACCACAGTTATTGGCCCAAATGGGAAGGCTGTTGAAATTCAACTTAGAACCTTTGATATGCATTCACGGGCTGAATATGGAATTGCCGCACATTGGAAGTACAAATCTAAGAATCTAAATGGTGGTACAACTCCTGAGTCGATTTGGCTTAGGCAGCTGCATGAGTGGCAACAGGAGAGTGAGGATGTAGGTGATTTTCTAGAAACGCTTCGATATGACCTGCGCACACCTGAGGTATTTGTCTTCACTCCTAAAGGAAGCGTAATCGCTTTGCCATCAGGCTCCACACCAGTTGATTTTGCTTACTCAGTACATACCGAGGTTGGCAATAAATGTGTTGGTGCAAAAGTAAATGGAAAACTGGTTCCACTTGAGTCCCATCTTTCTAATGGTGATGTAGTGGATATTGTCACCAACAAATCAGTTAATGCTGCGCCAAGTCATGATTGGATAAATTTCGTCACATCATCTCGCGCTAGATCAAAGATTAAAGCCTGGTTTTCAAAGGAGCGAAAAGAAGAAGCGATTGAAGCAGGACAGGAATCGATTGCAAGACAAATGCGCAAAGTGGGGTTACCGATTCAAAAGATTTTGGGTGGTCATGCGTTGCTTGAGTTAGCACACAATCTTCGTTTTGAGGATATTGAAAGTTTGTACGAGGCAGTTGGAAATGGCCACACCTCAGCTCACTCAGTAATAGAAAAACTGATGGTTTTGATTGGCACGACAGATGCTCATCCAGAAAATGACCTAACACCACTGATTTCGCCAATCAAACGTAAGCGCAAGAGCGTCACAGGAATTGAAGTGGAAGGCGCTGGGGATGTATTGGTAAAACTAGCAAAATGCTGTGCTCCAGTTCCAGGTGATGAAATCACTGGCTTTATTACCAGGGGAAGTGGTGTCTCAGTACATCGAATGGATTGCGTAAACATTACTGATCTTAAGGTGCACCAGGGTGATCGAATTGTGAAGGTTAAATGGAACCTTGCAACAGCAAGTAGTTTCTTGGTGAATATTGCAGTTGAAGCTTTAGATCGTGCCCGATTGCTATCTGATGTAACTAAGGCGCTTTCAGATCAACATGTGAATATTTTAAGTGCCTCTGTGGTTACCCATAAAGACCAGACTGCAATCTGCAAATTCTCATTTGAAATGGCAGATGCATCTCATTTAGATGCTGTTCTAACCTCGGTACGAGCTATTGAGGGTGTATATGATGTTAATCGATTCTTTAATAATTAATTAGCGAACTCAGTCAAACCTTTTTGGGCCTGCTCTAACCAATCACGTCTGGCTGCTGCTGCCTCTCGAGCAATCATTGCCTTTGCCGTTTGGCCAGCTGCCTCGGCCTTTGCTGCTTGTTTCTCATAATTATCAACTGCTTGGGCCAAACTCTCCACAACTTTATTAGCCTGAGCTTTTGCACTTGGATCACTCTTGCGTTGGAAATTACGCTCTGCCTCCATAATTTCATCTTCAACTTTCTTAATTCGAGTATCAAAGGATGCACACTTTTTGCGATCAGTCATACCTATTTTTTGCCACTTACCCATCAAATCGTAAAACTTCTTTTTAGCGGATCTAAAATCTGATAGAGGAAGCAGCGCCTCAAACTCAACAATCATCTCTTCTCGTTTGGCTAGGTTTTCAGCCATCGATCCCTTACGCTTTTTCATATCTGCATTTTTTGCAGTAAAGAAAAGATCTTGGGCAGTTTTAAATCGATTCCATAACACGGTATCGGCTGACTTCTTACCTCGGCCAGCAGCTTTCCACTGATCCATCAATGTTTTGTACTTCTGCGCAGTATTAAGCCATTTCTTCGATTTGGCCAAATCCTCTGCTTCTTTCACGATCAACTCCTTTGCAGCAGCGACCTTCTTTTGCTCACCATCTAATTTTGAGAAGTGTGTACGGCGACGCTTATCGAATCTATTACGGGAGGATGAAAATCTCTTCCATAGATCTGTATCGATTTTTTTATCCAGACGCGGTGCTTTCTTCCACTCTTCTAGCAAAACCTTTAATCGAGCAGTGGTAACTTTCCAGGCGACAGAATCAACCAAACTTTCTGCTTCGGTAACAATTTTCTCCTTGATTGCAGCAGACTCTGTTTTGCGTGATTCACGCTCAGCCTTTTTTGCTTCCTTGCGCGCTTTATACGCACCCTCATGTTCTGTTATTAGCGCAGGGATTTTTTCAAGTGATTGTGCAAGAGTTTGAAGATCACCGACACCATTAAGTTCAGATATTTGACTCCGTAACTTATTAACCGCTTCAAGAGCATCACTTGGCACCATTGCACCTGAGCGAATCCTTGCTGCAAGTAAAGCCACTTCAGAGGCTGCCATTTCGAATTTTTTTACAAAGTAGGCGAGCGCTTCTTCTGCACTCTTGCCTGGGTATGAACCAACGGCGCGATCACCAGTTGGGGTAATTACATAGACTGTGCCATCTTCGCCGACTCGGCCAAATTTTGCTGGATCACCAATTAAAACTGACGCTGCCCCAGAGATCGAAAGGTTTGGTGCGGTAGTACTTTCCATTTGATTGCCTTTCGTTGCACGATTTCTGATCAACAGATTTCGTTATGTGGGGGCGTGGTAATTAATTTCGCTTTCGCGCCTTTAATTACTGGGTTTGGTGTTGACTAAAAGATAGCCTAAGAACCTTAAATTGGGAAAATTAGGCGGGGAAAATTGGTGATTTTTGGGGGTGATCAATGCTGATAGACCGGGTGGTGGCGCCCTACTTTGAAACTAATTGCTGGGTATTGGCAACTGCATCCTCATCTGAATGCATCATTGTTGATCCAGGGATGGCAAGACCTCATCTAGTAAAGAATATAGTTGAAAAAGTCGGTGAACATAATCTCAAGCCGGTGGCAGTCCTTATCACTCATGGGCACCTAGATCATATTTTTTCAGTCCTACCGCTAACAATGGAAATTCCAATGCGAACCTATATAACTGAAGCAGATCGTTTTTTACTTTCTGATCCAATGGGGGCACTAGATAGTGGTGGTGTCAGTGAACAGTTTCTATCAGCTTTTGGCAACAAGAACTTTAAGGAACCATCTGATGTTGTCGAGTTAGAGGATTTTGCTAATTTCGAGATTGCCGGACTTTCTATCACCTCAATTTTTGCTCCCGGCCACACCAAAGGATCTGTCATTTTCACTATCGACAATCAACAATTGATCTCCGGTGATGTGCTTTTTGCCGGTGGCATAGGTCGAACTGATTTACCGACTGGATCCGCTGCTGAGATGCGAAAAACCTTACGTGAGCGAATTTTGACACTACCTGATGGTCTAAATGTCCTGCCTGGACATGGTGGGCAAACTACAATCGCCATAGAACGAGTTCGAAATGCTTACCTGCAGGATGAGTTTTTAGATCAGAAGGGGCGGTGAGGTATTGAGCACTTTCCAAGCCCCTAAAGGAGTCAGTGAGTATTTTCCACCAATTTCTGAGCAGTTTGAGTATGTGCGAGATCAATTACTCAAAACTGCACGGCTGGCTGGTTACTCGCTAATTGAACTGCCAGTCTTTGAAGATACTGAAGTCTTCACTCGAGGAGTAGGTGAATCTACCGATGTAGTAAGCAAAGAGATGTATACATTCGAAGATCGTGGTGGGCGGTCAATAACTTTAAGGCCCGAGGGAACTGCGGGTGTAATGCGAGCGGTAATTGAACATAATTTAGATCGGGGACAATTGCCGGTTAAGTTGTTTTATACCGGACCATTTTTTCGCGCTGAGCGACCACAAGCCGGCCGCTACCGTCAGTTTTATCAAGTTGGTATTGAGGCGATTGGCTACAACGATCCAGAGATTGATGTAGAGGTTATTGCAGTTGCTGACTCTGCATTTAAGGCACTGGGGCTAAAAAAATATAAATTAAATATCACCTCTTTAGGTGATGCGAAGAGTCGAGAAGCACATCGGAAAGATTTAGTTAAATTCATTGCTACTTTGAAATTAGATGAGTCGACAATAGTTCGAGCGCGATTAAATCCACTGAGATTATTTGATGACAAAAGGGATGAAATCAGATCAGCAATGACTAAAGCACCGCTTTTGTTAGATTATCTAAGTCCAGAAAGCAGCGAACAATTCGAAAGAGTAAAGGCTCTTCTTACAGATATTGGGATTGCATATGAGATTAAACCAACCATGGTTAGAGGGTTGGATTACTACACCGGCACCACCTTTGAATTTGATCACCAGATGTTGGGGGCTCAATCAGGTATTGGTGGTGGCGGCCGATATGACGGTTTGATGAGTTCACTCGGGGGAGCAGATGTTAGTGGTATCGGATTTGGGCTAGGGGTAGATCGTATTCTGATGGCATGCCAAGCAGAAAACTCTCTGCCTGCCCTAATTAATCAAATTCAATTATTCATTGCGCCAATTACCCAAGCAGGAAAATCTTACGCATTCAAATTGCTCTCAGAACTTAGATCTTCCGGTGTTACTTGCGACATGGCTTATGGAGATCGGGCGCTAAAAGGGGCAATGAAAGCTGCGGATAAAAGTGGTGCTAAATATGGGTTAGTAATTGGGGATGATGAAATCTCCTCTGGCAAATGTGAATTGAAATTAATGAGCAGCGGTGAAGTGATTTCTAGTAGCCTTAAACTCTCAGAGTTAATAAATCGAATTGGAAACAAATAAAATGCTGCGCACTCACGATGCTGGTTCTTTAAATGCCAAATCTGTTGGTACCAAGGTGGTGCTGGCCGGCTGGGTTGCACGTAGGCGTGATCATGGCGGAGTTGCATTTATCGACCTACGTGATTCAACTGGTGCGGTTCAGGTTGTAATCAATGATGAAAAAATTGCTGGTGAGCTTCGTGCAGAGTGGTGTGTGTTAATTACTGGTAATGTAAAAATGCGTCCTACCGGCAACGAAAATAAGGAGATACCAACTGGTGAAATAGAGGTGGTATGTGAGGAGCTGCAGGTGTTGAGTGAAGCAGCAGCATTGCCATTCCCAGTTGATAGTGGTGATATTGGGAATATTTCAGAGGAGGTTCGTCTTAAGTATCGCTATTTAGATTTACGTAGAGAGGGGCCAGCAAAAAACCTGCGATTGAGGTCGAAGGTTTCAACCACAATTCGACAAGTTTTATCAGAGAGTAATTTCCTGGAAATTGAGACTCCGTATCTGACTCGATCAACCCCAGAAGGGGCAAGAGACTTTCTTGTTCCAGTAAGGCTGCAGCCCGGTTCTTGGTATGCGTTGCCGCAATCTCCGCAATTATTTAAGCAGTTACTTATGGTGGCAGGTATGGAAAGGTATTACCAAATTGCTAGGTGTTTCAGAGATGAAGATTTCAGAGCTGACCGTCAGCCAGAGTTCACTCAATTAGATATTGAAATGTCATTTGCAGATCAATCAGATGTAATCTCAATCGCTGAGAAGGTTTTATCTGTTGTATTTCAAAATGTAGTAAATTACAAGATTCCTTTGCCAATTCCCCACATGACTTATCGAGATGCAATGGCAGATTATGGGTCGGATAAACCAGATTTAAGATTTGCAAACAAAATTACTGATGTTACACAATTTTTCAAGGCAACCTCCTTCCGAGTTTTTCAAGCGGAGTATGTAGGAGCTGTAGTAATGCCTGGTGGCGCTGATTCACCTCGCCGGGAGTTAGATGC
>SXGS01149126.1_pt1 | contig 10194 bp, 10 predicted proteins | sample 3174681 | NCBI WGS metagenome assembly SXGS01 (sample SAMN11356861, study PRJNA531348) | freshwater metagenome | isolation source: freshwater sample F1-80 | place: China: Fuxian Lake, Yuxi | collected 2017-12-25
CACCGCCCGCGCGGTCGAGGCGACCGGCCGCCTCACCGGCATCATGCTCGACGCCGGCGGCCCCTGGGCGCGCGAGATGACCGACGCCGCGACCGACGCCGCCGCCGCGGCCCTCGAGCGCCGCGAACTCGGGATCGACGACCCCGAGGGCGAGCCCTCGATCGAGCTGGTCGACCGGCTCGACGGGCCGATGTGACTCACCGATGCCGGTGACGACACGCCACCGAACACTCGAGATCGCGCGCATCCTCACCTCGAGGTCGACGATGCGCGTCGCGCGCGAGCTGGGGCTCGTCCGCCCCGTCGATCCCACGCCCGAGGGAGCGCTCGCCCTGCGCGAGACCCTCGAACGGCTGGGGACCACCTTCATCAAGCTCGGGCAGCTGCTCTCGTCGCGGCCCGACCTCGTCGGTGAGCTCTACGCACACGAGCTTGCCGCGCTGCAGGACGACACGACCCCGATGCCGATCGAGGTCGTCCGCGCCTCCATCGAGCAGTCGCTCGGGCGCCGCATCGAGGAGGTGTTCGACGCCTTCGAGACGACGCCGCTCGCCTCCGCCTCGATCGCGCAGGCGCACGGCGCCGTGATCCGCGCCACCGGCGAGCGCGTCGTGGTGAAGGTCCGCCGACCTGACATCGTGGAGGTCGTCGCCGAGGACCTGCGCATCCTCGACCGGCTCTCGCGCCGGATCGAGTCGACGGTCGATGCGGCGCGCCTGCTGCAGCTGCGCAGCGTCGCCGATGAGCTCTCCTGGTCGCTGCGTCGCGAGCTCGACATGACGAGCGACGCCGCCAACGGCGAGCTGATCCGCGAATCGATCGAGCAGTTCGACTTGCTCCGCGTGCCGCGCATCCACGAGGAGCTCACCACCCACGAGATCCTCGTGATGGAGCGCCTCGACGGCGTGCACGTCGACGATCCGATCATCCACCAGGTCGAGCCGGAACGCCGCGCCGAGCTCGCCCGGCAGCTGCTGCGCGCGTACGTGCGCCAGGTGCTCGTGCAGGGCGCCTACCACGCCGACCCGCACCCCGGGAACGTGCTCGTGCGCCCCGCCGAGGGCACGCTCGTGATCCTCGACTTCGGGCTCGTCGGGCGCCTCGACGACAACACGCGCGGCGAGCTGACGCTCGTGCTGCTCGCGATGGCCGAGAACCGCGCATCGGACATGGCCAACCAGCTGCTGCGCATGAGCTCGCTCAACCACCGCACCGACGAGCAACGCTTCGAGGCTGAGCTGCGCCGCCTGCTGCCGCGCTACCACAACGTCGGGATCGCGCAGATCGAGGTCGGCCACGCGATCGTGCAGATCCAGCAGCTCGCGATGCGCTGTGGCGTGCAGCTGCCGATCCCGTTCGCGCTCATCGGCAAGACGCTCTCGCAGGTCGACCACATCGCCCGCACGCTCGACCCGACGATCGACCCGCTCGCGGTGATCCGCGACGAGACGCTGCCGCTCATGGGCGAGCAGCTCGAGGCGATGCTCACGCCGTCGTCGCTCATGTCGATCGTCGCGCCGCGCGCGATGAGCCTGCTCGAGCTGCCCGATCGCGCGGAGCGCCTGCTCGACGGCATCGAACGCGGCTCGACGAGCATCTCGATCACGCCGCAGCTCGACGACGCGGTGGTGGAGCTGCGCACGATCACCAACCGCCTCACCGCCGCGATCGTGCTGGCCGCGGTGATCGTCGCGTCGGCACTGCTCATGCACGTCGACGGGGTGGGGACGATCCTCGGCTACCCCGCGCTCGGATTCCTCGGATTCGTCACCGCGGCAGTGCTCGGGTTCGGGCTCATCATCCGGATGCTGCGCACCGAGGGCGGCGTGTAAGGTCGCGCCATGCGCCTCATCTGGTACACGGCGATGAGCATGGACGGCCGCATCGCGGGTGCGGGCGACGACATGTCGTTCCTCGAGACGATCGATTCGGTGGGCGAGCCCGACGACGCGTGGCCGGAGTTCATCGCGAGCATCGACGCGGTCGTGATCGGCGGCTCGACGCTGCGCTGGCTCGTCGACGGTGGGCACGGCTGGCCGCACGGCGACCTGCCGACGTGGCTCGTGTCGCGCGACGCGCAACTGCGCGCGCGGGTGGGCGACGTCGAGCGGCCGATCCACCAGCGCGAGGGTGACCTCGGCGCGGTGCTCGACGAGATCGCGGCCGACGGCCACGAACGCGTGTGGCTGTGTGGTGGCGGCGACATCGCCGGGCAGGCGCTCGCGCTCGATCGGGTGGACGAGGTGATCGTCACGATCGCGCCGACGGCGCTCGGTGCCGGGCCCTCGCTGTTCGACGCGTTCTGCCTGGAGCAGCGCCGCTTCGAGCTCGACGAGGTGCGACGCTACGGGTCGCAGTCGGCACGGCTCGTCTGGCATCGGGCGCGCTAGTCGCAGCGGCGGCGGTTATTCCGCATCACGCAGGGCATGAGCAGCGGGATGACGGAACTGCGCATCGCCAGCATCAACCTGCACATGGCCGTACCCGAGGGGCTGCGGCTCGACCCTGCCAACGAGCGGATCGAGGCGCTGCGCGACGTCGCTGCGTTCCTGCGCGAGCACGACGTCGACATCGCGCTCCTCCCGGAGGCCCGCGCCGACGAGTCCGGCGCACGCCCCGGCGGTGTGCCGCACCAGCTGCGGGTGCTCGCCGAGGCGGCCGAGGCGAGCGACGTCGCGTTCCACGCGACCATCGAGGGAGCCGCGGGCGACCGCTACGGCATCGCCGTGCTCGCGCGCAACGGGGTGCGGCTGTTGCAGCCCTTCGGAGCGCGCCTGCCCTTCGCGGATGGCCGCGAGCCACGCGCGATCCTGTTCGCGCAGGCGGTCGTGGGCGACGACGACGCCTACCTGACGGTGGCCAACCTGCACCTCGACCACACCGGCATGGACCGGCGCGGTCAGCTCGCGGAGGTCGACCGCATCCTGCACGCGCTGCTCGACCACCAGGTCGTGCGTGCCGCCGACGCGGCGCACGACTACCACCTGCTCGGCCCGTACCTCGGGCCGATCGTGGTGGGCGGCGACTTCAACGACGCCGAGCACGCGGTGGCCGACGCGATCGGCGACACCGGCCTGCTCAACGTGATCGATGGCCTCGAGCCCGATGACCCGCTCCGCGCCGATACGCACGTCGCCGCGGGCCGAATCGACCACCTGCTGCTCTCGCAGCCGCTGCAGCTCGAGGAGCAGCTGCTCTGCGCGATCCCGAAGCGCGAGCTCATCGAGGGCACCGGCGTGACCGACCACCTGGCGATCGTCGCGAAGCTGTCGTTCGCGGCGTCCGACGCGCACTCGGGCGGCACGGCGCCCGCCAACCTCGCGGCGGCCGAGACGCGGTGACCGTCGAGCGCGACCTCGGCGTGCGGCTCGAGCGGACCGCGACGTACCCCTCGCTGGGCGAGGCGGAGCGCATGCGCGCGCGCCTCGACGGCGCCGACCGGTCGACGACGCTGCACGTCGCGCGCTGGCCCCTTGCGCGATTCGCGCCGAAGGTCGTGCCACTCGAGCCGGCCGAGCCGGTGGAGCGGTGGTGTCGCGAGCACGCGATCGGCGATGCGCTGAGCGGTGGCTTCTTCTCCAAGCCGCTCGTCCACCCATTGGGGGAGCTCGTGGTGGACGGCCGTCCGCGCAGGTACGTCCCGTTCCACGACCGATGGCGGACCGGCCGCGCCGCGATGGCGATCGATCCCGATGGCGCGCTCGCGATCGCACCGCGCGACGAGCTCGACGTGCATCCGGAGGGCTCGTTGCTGCAGGCGGGCCCGCTGCTCGTGCGCGATGGGAGCCCGCTCGATTCGGACGAAGACCCCGAGGGCTTCAGCACGGGCTGCGCGCAGTTCGACTCCGACATCACGGCCGAACCGCTCCCACGCGTCGCGTTGGGCGTGACCCACGACGAGCAGCTGCTCGCGGTCGCGGTCGATGGCCGCGGCCCGGAGGACGACGGCCTGCTCCTGAGCGAGCTCGCCGCGGTGCTCGTGGAGCTCGGCGTGCGCGACGCGCTCAACCTCGACGGCGGCTCGTCGTCCTCCCTCGTCACTGCGGGCGTGCGCCGCAACGTGCCCCGCGACGACTCCGGCAACGAGCTCGTCGACGGCTACTTCACCACGAGCGCGATCGTCGTGCTGCCGCGCTGAACCGATCGTCGCGTCGTGGGTAAGGTTGGGGCGCATGCATCGCGCGCGCCACATCGGCTCGACCCTCGCCACGTCGGCGGCGGTATCCCTCATCGTCCCGGCATCGGCGCTGGCGCACGGCATCCAGGGTCCTGCGGAGGACCTGCCGATCCCGATCCGCGCGTTCTACGGGGCCGCGGCGATCGTGCTCGTGGTCTCGTTCGTCGGCCTCGCCGTCGGCTGGCGACGCCCGTTGCTGGCTGGCTGGCTGGCTGGCACGGTCGGCGCGACCCGTCGCTCCCGGCCCGATCGCGCGTGCAGTGCTGCTCGTGGGGCGCGTGCTGTCGGTCGCGCTGCTCGTGCTCGTGTTCTTCACCGGTGTGTTCGGCACGACCGACCTCAACGAGAACTTCGCGCCGATCTGGGTGTTCGTGGTGTGGTGGATCGGCATCGCGGTGCTCGCCGCGACGATCGGCGACTGGTGGCGTGCCGTGCACCCGGTCGCGGCACTCGCCCGGCTGCTCGCGATCCCGCGCGACACCGGGCGCCTGCCCGCGCGCTGGGGCATCTGGCCCGCCTTCGTGCTGCTGCTCGTCTTCTGCTGGCTCGAGCTCGTCTATCCGACCGCCGCCAACTCGCAGCTGCTCGGGATCCTCGTCGCGGCATGGACGGTCGGCACGCTCTTCGCGATGCGCAGCTGGGGCATCGACGCGGTGCTCGACCGCGTCGAGCCGTTCGCCGCCTACACCAACGTGCTCGGTCGACTCGGCGTGTACGGCCTCGACGATGCGCATCGCCTCGAACGGCGCCCACCGGTGCTCGGCGTGCTGCGCCAGCGCCCGCTCCCGGGGCTCGCCGCCTTCACCGGCCTGCTCATCGGATCGGTGAGCTACGACGGCCTGAGCCGCACCGCGTGGTGGAAGGCGCGCGTCGCCGAGGGCACCGTGCGCCTCGTCGACGGTGGCCTTGACGCACGCGATGCGCAGCTCCTGTTCGGCACCGTCGGCCTCGTCGTGATGGTGGGGCTCGCGATCGCCGCGTTCGTCGGGTTCGCCCGGCTCGCCGAGCGCATCGGCAACCTGCCGCGCGCGTCGCGCCTCGGGCGTGGCGCCCTCGCGTTCGCGCCGTCGCTCGTCCCCATCGCGCTCGCCTACGTCGTGGCGCACTACTTCTCGTACTTCTGGTTCCAGTCGCAGCAGGTGATCCGCCTCGCGAGCGATCCGTTCGGGAGCGGGCGCGACCTGTTCGGCACGGTCGACTTCCAGGTCGACTACTCCACGCTGTCGTCGGAGGCGATCTGGATCGTGCAGGTGCTCGCGATCGTCGTCGGGCACGTGCTCGCGCTCGCGATCGCACACGACCGCGCGCTCGAGCTCGAGGAGGAGGGCGGCGACGACGCGCGTGGCGTGCGATCGCAGTGGCCGATGCTCGCCCTCATGGTCGTGTACACCGTCGGCGGGCTCTACTTCCTGAGCGAGGGCCTCAACACCTGAGCGGCCGGTTTCGGCGATTCGCGCGGCTAGCGCGGAGCGCCACGGGTAGCGCCACTGCAGGGCGCGCCCGCGGACCGAGCGCGCGGTTTCCCCGACACGGAGGTACTCACCCATGGCATCGACGTCGAGCAACACCGGCACCGGCATCCTCGCCGACGAGCACAAGCACGAGCGCGCGCAGATCATCGAGGCGCTCACCAAGGCCTACTGGATGGAGCTCGAGACGGTGATGTCCTACATCGCCAACTCGATCAACCCCGACGGCGTGCGCGCGCAGGAGGTCATCGAGGCGCTGCGCGGCGACATCGAGGAGGAGCTCGGCCACGCGCGGCTCTTCGGCGAGCGCATCAAGGAGCTGTACGGCACCGTGCCCGGCTCGATGGCGTTCCGCGCCGAGCAGGACTTCCTGCAGCCCCCGACCGACCAGACCGACATCGTCCACATCATCAAGGGCGTGATCGAGGCCGAGACGGGCGCCATCGAGCACTACGAGCGGCTCATCAAGCTCACCGACGGGGTCGACTACGTCACCCAGGACATGGTGATCGGCATCCTGCGCGACGAGCAGAAGCACAAGCGCCTCTTCGAGGGCTTCCTGCGCGAGTTCGAGCGCAACGACTCGCTCGGCGGCTGACACCCGTCGACTGACACAGCGTGGACGAGCCGGCGTCACGCGGCCGGGGGGCGTCAGTCCTCCGGCCGCTCGCCCGCATCCGCCCTCCGCACGATGCGCGGGTCGAACCGCGCCACGACGTCGACGAGGTCGCGCTGCTGCGACATGACCTCGTGGATGTCCTTGTAGACGCCGGGGTTCTCGTCGATCCCGGCCGACAGGAGCTTGACGTTGGCGGCGTCGAGCACCGGACGAACGTCCGCCCAGCGGAAGCGACGCTTCGCCTCGCTGCGGCTCATCACGCGCCCGGCGCCGTGCGACGCGCTCTCGAGGCTTGCGGTGGAGCCGCGACCGCGCACGACGAAGGCAGGGCTCGCCATCGAACCCGGGATCACGCCGAGCACGCCCGCGCCCGCAGGCGTCGCGCCCTTGCGGTGCACCACGACCTCACGTCCGTCGTGGACTTCCTTCCACGCGTAGTTGTGGTGGTTCTCCACGCCCGCGATCACCTTCGAGCCGAGCGCCTTCCGGATCCGCTCGTGGATGACCCAGTGGCTCGCCGAGGCGAACTCCCCCATGAGTTCCATCGCGTACCAGTAGGCGCGGCCGTCGTCGGTGTCGAGGTCGAGCCAGGCGAGGTGGCCGAGCTCGTCCGGCAGGTCCGGGTGCGCCGCGCGCGCCACCTTCGTGAAGTGCGACGCGATCATCGCGCCCGGACCGCGCGATCCCGAGTGCGACATCACGGCGAGGTAGCGGCCGGCGTCGAGGCCCAGGTCGGGCTCGTCGAGCGTGAGCTCGCCGAACTCCACGAAGTGATTGCCCGATCCCGACGTGCCGAGCTGACCGGTCGCCTTCTCCCGGAGGCCGCGCAGGAGCGGCACGTCGTTCCAGCGCTCGGCATCGAGCACGTCGTGGTCGAGTCGCTCCTTCGGGTTGACGGTGGCGCCCGTGCCGAACACCGTCTCGCGTCGCAGCACCTTCTCGAGCCGGTCCTGCTGGCCCGAGAGCGCGCTCGTCTCGAGGTCGAACACCGACAGCTTCATGCGGCACGCGATGTCGACCCCCACGGCATAGGGGACGACCGTGCCCTCGGTCGCGAGCACGCCACCGATCGGCAGGCCGTAGCCGCGGTGCGCGTCGGGCATGAGCGCGCCGCGCACCGCGCTCGGCAGTTGCATCGCGTGCTCCATCTGCTCGAGCGCGCCGTCCTCGGTGTCGATGCACCAGTTCTGCCAGGGCGCCGGCTCGTCACGCGCCTCGAACGGGGTCCAGCCACTCGTCGGCTGCCGCACGCCCGCCGCGATCTCCGCGGCCCGTCGCTGCTTGCGTCGCTGCTTGCCTCGTGCACCCATGTCGGGTTCCTTCCCTGCGGCGTGCCGCAGTACCGCGTTTCGTGCGCTGGGCAGCGGCAAGGACTCGGGAGCACCGTCCCCGAGGTGAGGAGTTCCCGATGCGTGACAGCTACGACGTCGTGGTCGTGGGCGGCGGACTTGCCGGCGCGTCGTGCGTCGAGGCGATTCGCGAGGCCGGATCCGAGCTCTCGATCGCCGTGTTCACGTCCGAGCCGCACCCGCCCTACCACCGGCCGCCGCTCACCAAGGGCTTCGTGCGCGGCGAGAAGTCGGAGGTCGACACGCTCGTCGAGCCCGAGCGGTGGTACGAGCGCAACGGCGTCGACCTGTTCCAGTCGGTACCGGTGCGATCGATCGATCGCGAGGCCGCACAGGTGGAGCTCGCCGACGGCATGCGGGTCGGCTACGGCACGCTCGTGCTCGCGACGGGTGCCGAGCCGCGCACGCCCGAGTGGCCCGGCGAGGGTGATCGCGACGGCCGCGTGTTCACGATCCGCACGCTCGAGGACTCCGAGCACGTGCGGGAACACCTCCAGCCCGGCACGCGATGGCTCGTGATCGGCGGCGGCTACATCGGTGTCGAGACCACCGCGTCGGCGCTCGCGCGCGAGTGCGAGGTCGATCTCGTCATGCAGGAGCCGGTGCTCTGGAAGCAGTTCTACGGCGACCAGGTGGGCGGCTGGTTCCAGCGCCAGCTGCGCTCGCACGGCGCGCGCATCCACGCGGGCGACGAGGTGGTGCGGCTCGACGTGACGGCGGACGGCGTGCGTGCCACGACGAAGCGCGGCGCGCAGGTATCGGCCGACTACGTGCTCGCGGGCATCGGTGTCACCCCGCGCATCGACCTCGCACGCGATGCGGGGCTCGACACGGGGAAGGGCGTGACGTGCGACCGGTTCCTGCGCTCGTCGGACCCGATGGTGTATGCGGTGGGCGACATCTGCGAGTACGACAGCGTCGTGCACGGCCAGCCGATGCGCATCGAGCACTGGAACGTCGCGAAGACCCAGGGGCAGTACGTCGGCCGACGGATCGCGGGCGCGCTGCCGACCGACCAGCCGTACGACGAGGTGCCGTACTTCTTCTCGGAGCTCGGCGACTGGGCGTTCATGCGAGACGTGGGGCCCGGCATGGGTGACGTGGTGGTGCGCGGCGACCTCGACGACGGTGCGACGGGCGGGTTCTCGGCGGCGTACCTCAAGGACGGTCGGCTCGTCGCGCTGCTGGCGGTCGACCACGACGTCGACCTCGATGCCGCGCGCCAGCTGCTGCGCGACCATCCGCGCATGGACCCCGACCGCCTGGCCGACGAGTCAGTCGCGCTCGCTGACGCGGTGCTCGCCTAGCTGCTCGAGCTCGCGCAGGAGGGGCGCGACCCGATGGAAGCGGGCCGGCAGCTCGTCCACCGAATCGAAGCGCATGCGCAGCACGTGCGGCGCGCCGTCGAGCCGCGCGATCGGCATGGTCGACGCACAGCTGTCGACCTCGGCCGCGCGCAGCTGCTCGACCACGTCGAGCACCGCGCCCTGGTCGACGCCTGGGGCGAGCTCGAGCTCGTCCGGGTCGCCGCTCGTGAGGTACACGTTCACGGGGATCGCCCGCTCGAACAGCTCGACGCCTGCCTGCATGCGCCCGTCGACGCGCGCGGCGACCATCCGGGCGGGACGACCGTCGACCTGGACGGCGATCCACGGCGAGTTGGGGCGGGGGTCGACCTCGCCGTCGAGCAGCTGCGCGACGCGTGCGCCGGAGCGACGCCGGAACTCGACCTGCGCGAGGCGGCCGCTGCCGGTGCGCGTGAACCAGATCCGCAGGGCGAGGGCGAGCAGGGCGAGCCCCAGGAGGATGGCGAGGACGATCGTCACGTCGCGGCGGGATCGGGCATCGTCGCGCGCGATTCGGCCCAGCACGCCGCGACGAGGTCGCGGAACGCCTCCGGGTCGATGTCACCCATGCGCTTCACGTAGAAGCAGCTCTTGGCCCGCTTCGTCGTGCCGATGCGCTCGAGGCGCTCGTCGAAGTCGGCCGGCTTCGAGAGCAGGTAGATCGAGTTCGAGTCGCTGCGCGGCGAGAAGCCGAGCCGCATCCAGACGGCGCCCGCGTCGTTGACCGATGCGCCGTAGCCGACGATCGACGGGCCCCACATCACCGGGTCGACCCCGGTCGCCTCGCGCATGAGCTCGGTGAGCGCACGGGCGTCGGCGCGACGCGAGTCGTCGGTGATCGCGTCGAGGAACTCGTCGACGCTCGCGGCGGTCGGGTTCGTCTTCTGCTGCCTCGCCATGCCGGCGATGCTACTCAGCCGACGCGGGTCGTGCGGTACAGCGCGACGCTCTCGTTGCCGGCGGCATCACGGACCTGCACGTACACGCCGCGGAAGCCGGTGCCTGCGCGAAGCGTGAAGCGCACCGTCGGGGTGTAGGCCTGCCACGCACCCCACACGCCCCAGTCGTCGGCGAGGCGCACCTGCGTGATGCCACGGTCGTCGGTGGCGTCGATGACGACGTCGACGGCGCTCGTCGCGGTGGTCGCGGGAACCGTGACCTGGCGGAGGGTCGGCGCGGTCGCATCCGGGCCCGGCTGCGGGTGCGGCTGCGGCAGCGGCTGCGGCTCGGGCGG
>SXGS01522084.1_pt1 | contig 10194 bp, 11 predicted proteins | sample 3174681 | NCBI WGS metagenome assembly SXGS01 (sample SAMN11356861, study PRJNA531348) | freshwater metagenome | isolation source: freshwater sample F1-80 | place: China: Fuxian Lake, Yuxi | collected 2017-12-25
CTCGGGCTCGGGCTCGACGTGAGGAAAATGAGGGGATGCCTCAGGGGCAGCGTCGCAAGGGATCGGTCGTTGGCGTGGCGGCCTTTCGACGAAGGTCCACTTCGTGGTCGATGCCCTGGGGTTACCGCTCGCGTTCGAGATCACCGAGGGCCAGCGCCACGACAGCATGCCGGCCAAGGAGCTCGTCGCCAGGGTCTTGTCGCGCTGTTTGCTCGCCGACAAGGCGTACGACTCGAACGACTTCCGCGCTGCGCTTGATGAACGAAAGTGCACGCCGGTGATCCCGTCCAACGGCAGGCGGACGGAGAAGCTCTCCTACGACAAGGAGCTGTACAAGGCTCGGTCCGAAATCGAGTGCACGTTCAGCCTGCTGAAGCAGGCCCGACGCTTCGCCACGCGCTACGAGAAGACGCTTCGCAACTACGCGTCGGTCGTTGCGATCGGGTGCTCGCTGCTCTGGCTACGGATCTGACGGGCGCTCTTCGCACGCCTGCGCCAACTTGATGAGCATCGACACGATGCGCACGAGCACGTCCTTGCCCGCCCTCTGCGCCGCCTCGTCGACCCGTCCGAGCCGGAGGCAGACGTCGAGCAACGCGGCCGACTCCGTGGCCGACCCTCGCGCGGACAGGTAGTACCGCCGCTTGTCCGGCTTCGAGAGCTTCCCCGGCCCTTCCGCAAGGTTGAGCACGATCGACGTCGATGCTCGAGTGAACGGATCGGCCAGATGGCTCCGGCCACGTGGCAGCGCCTCGATGACTCCGTTCGCGAACACGACGAAATCGAGCGCCAGCACGTACACGTCGAGTCGTTCGTGATCGAGAACCATGCCAGCCATGCCATCCCAGTCGGCCCGTCGACCTCGGGGTTGCGTGAAATCGGGCACGGGCACGGGCACGGGCACGGCTACGGCGAGAGCGGGAGCGGGACCCGTCTTCTAGAACCGCACGCCCTGCAGCAGGCCGCACGTGGGGGACTCCCCGAAGCCCGGCTGGGGGGCACCCATCGCGTCCATCAGCGAGCACCCCAGGCGGTGGTGCGGCTGCTTCCCCTCGTCGACCAGGAGCCGCCCCGACGTGGCGCGTGGGCGGCCGAGGAGCACGAGCGGGAGATCCTGCACGCCGTGCTGGCCGTTCGCCATCTCGTTGCCCCAGACCAGGATCGTGTTGTCGAGCATCGTCCCCTCCCCTTCGGGGATCGCGTCGAGCGCGAGGGCGAAGCGCGCCACCCGCTCCGCGTACCAGCGGTCGATGCGCACGAGGCGCGCCGTGACGTCGTCGTCGAGCCCGTCGTCCTTGTGCGCGAGATCGTCGTGCGAGTCGATGTCCATGCCGAGCCACCGGTACCGCCAGCGCTCGCCGGCGTGAGACAGCGGGAACGTGACGATCTGCGTGAGGCCGCACGACAGCGCGAGGACCACGAAGTCCATCATCATGTCCATCAGCGCCGGCACGTTGTCCTCCGCGCCGACGTCGAGCCCGGCGGTCGCGGGCTCGTGCGTGCCGCAGGCGAGCGCGTCGAGGCGCTCGAGCTGACGCTCGTACGCGCGGATGGCGCTCTCGTGGAGGTCGAGCTTCTCGCGCTCCGCCGCGCCGAGGCGCCCGCGGAGGCGTGCGAGATCTCGGACGCCGTGGTCCAGGACCGAGCGGCGCTCCGCGAGGCGGCGGGCCGCTTCCTCGGGCGAGCTCCGGGGCGAGAAGAACCGGCGGTAGAGCTTGTAGGGATCGCGCTCGGTCGGAATCTGCCGGCGCGGCCCGAGGTAGCTGAAGCTGCCGCGGTGGTCCTTGAACGGCGGGCTGCCCGTCGCCATCACGCCGCAGTTCAAGGTCGGGATCGGCACGTCGAAGGACATCCGCCCTGCGAGCACCTGGTCGATGGAGGGCCCGTTGCCCCACGGATCCTCGAAGGTGCCCACCGTGCGGTATCCGCTGTAGAGGCCCGCATAACCGTGGTCGTGCTCGTTCCCCGCGCCGCCGCCCGCGAGCGAGACACCCTTCACGACCACGGTGCGCGACCTGAGGCGCGCGCTCGACAGGATCGGCTCGAGGATCGCCGAGGCGCCCGTCGCGGGATCGGGGAAGAAGCCACGCCGGCTGACGCCGTTCGACTGCATCAGGAGGATGAGACGCGTCCGCGCGCGGCCGTCCGCGCGCGCCGTCATCGGCGAACACGTGGACCGCGCGAACAGGGGGAGGAGCACCGACGTGGCCGCGAGCTTCAGCCACGCGCGACGCGACAGGCCCGTCATGGCAAGATCCTCCGCGTGACGAACGCCGGGCGCTCGATGTACGCGAGCACGAGGGACAAGATGCGTCGGCCGTCGGCCTCGAACCTCCGGTAGAGCGCCTCGGCGTCGTCCGCGGACACGGCGCGGCCCTCCGCGAAGCGCATGAACTGACGGACGAAGCAGCGACGGAACACCTCGCTCGAGGCGAGGCGCTCGGAGAGCTCGGCGGGGCCGTGGAAGGTGCCGGTGGCGCCGAGGCCCGGGTCGAGCTCGCCCGTGTCGTCCACGGGGAGATCGAACTCGAACCTCCGGAAGCGACCGATCGCGTCGAACGACTCGAACCCGAAGCCGATCGGGTCGATCCTCACGTGGCAGCCCCGGCACGCTGGATCGTTCACGTGATCGGCGAACTTCTGGCGCGTGGTCCGCTTCGTGTCCGAGTGATCGATCGGCCGCGCCGCGGCGGCCTCCGGAGGTGACGAGAACGCGTCGCAGGCGAGGCGCGTCCGCACGAACAGCCCGCGCTGGACGGGGCTCGTGGCGTCGTGCTGCGCGTGCGTCGTCAGGAAGGCGAGCGAGGACAGAAAGCCTCGGCGGTGCGCCGGATCGGCCGGTCGAGGCTCGAAGCGCCCAGGCGCCGCGCGCAGGTCGGCCCCGTAGATGGGCGCGAGCACCTCGCTGGGGAACACGGTGGACGACGTCATGAGCCCGTCCAGCGTCCCGACCGCGCCGAAGACGCCGTCGTCGAAGAAGCGCCGCTGCTCCTCGAGCATGGCCAGGGAGACGTCGCGCGAGAATCCGGGGAAGCGCGACGCGGAGCGCGAGGCGCGCGACAGGTTGTCGTAGCCGAGCCACCCCCAGAAGAACCGCCTCAACGCCTCCCTCGCGCGGGGGGTCTCGAGGAGGCGTCGCGCCTCCGCGAGACGGACCTCGGGGAGGGCGAGCGCGTGGGCGCGGGCCGCCGCGAGGAGCGGCCCGTCGGGGCGCGTGCCCGTCAAGAGGAAGGACAGCTGGCTCGCGATCTCGTCGTCGTCGAGCACCGCCTCGCCAGGGCGGGAGGGCGCCCCGATCTCCGCGCGGTAGAGTGCGAACGGCGACGTGATGACGGCCCGCACGACGAGCTCGAGGCCGCGCGCGTGGCCGAGCGCGCTCCCCACGCGGTAGACGCCGAGGAGATCCTCCTCCTCCTCGCGGTCGATCGGGCGCCCGTACGCGCGCGCCGCGAGATCTCGCGCGAAGGTGCGGGCGCACGCGTCAGGCTCGGCCGCGCACCGCGCACGTGCCGCCGCCGCAGCGGCGATCTGCTCGGAGATCTCGGCGTAGCCCTCGAGCTTCGACGGCGAGACCACGAGGGTCTCGCTCTCGTTCGCGAAGCCATCCACGCGAGGATCCCGGGGCAGCGCGCGCGTGTCGACGTCCGCCCCCACGGCGTCCGAGATCGCGGCACGCCACTCCTCGTCCGAGAGGCGGCGCACGCGCCGCTCCGTCTCGACGCCCGGCAGCCTGGCCGTCATCGACGGGTGCGCGGGATCGCCGGTGTCGCAACCGGCGACGGGGGCGGCGAGCGTGGCGATCACCGCCGCGATCGCGGCGTACGCTGGCCCGTGCCTCGAGCGCGACATGCCTCGACCGTAGCAGACCTGGCGCCGCGAACCGCAGGCGGGCGTCGGCGCTCGCGCTCGAGCTCAGGGGCACGCGGGGATCCGGTCGATCCCCGCGAAGAACTCCCCCGCGAACGCGGCCCACACCTCCGCGTTCTCGCGTGGACCGCACTTGAACGGCCGCGCCACCTTCTCGCCGCGGATCGCGAGGCGTTGCTCGCGGTAGTAGCGGATGGCGAGCTCGGCGCCGTACTCGCGCACGTCGTTGCCGGGCTGGAACGGGTAGTAGGTCCCGTTCCGCACCATCGTGTCACCCGGGCTGTAGGGCTGGAGACACGGGGAGCGCGTGCCGCAGCGCTTCACTATCGCGTCGTAGACGCGCGAGAGGGACTTGAGCGAGAACTCGCCGTGGTGCGTGTCGTTGAGGTGGAAGATCTCGTGGAACATCGTCTCGCGTACGGCCGACTCGGACAGGTTGATGGAGCCGTCGAGGTTGTACGCGACCTCCCATCCGGAGGCGTACGCGTTCGGCGTGGTCGCCCGCACCGATCGCATGAAGCGGACGTCGATCGGCCGGAACCTGTACCGCGGGACACCCGCGTCGCCCCGCCCTAGCCCTTCGAAGAACGCCTCGAAGTCTGCGAACGCGGCGTCGATCCAGGCGAGGTGCCTCCGGTGCTGCTTCGTCGGCACCGCGGGGACGATCTGGATCATCCCGCGGTACCCGCCGTTCATCACGTGGGCGACCTCGACGCCCGCACGCACGCCGTGCCGCACGAAGAGGCCGTGGGCGAGGCGCGCGGCCTCGGGATCCCCCGCGTAGCGAACGCCGAACGCGCACCGGATCCGCGCCTCCTCGGGCAAGGCGGGCGCGCACTCCGTGCTCCATGGGTGGACGGCGGGATCCGCTGCGTCCGCGAAGAGCACGCGAGCGACCTCGAGGGCCGTCGTGCGTTGCGGCGCCGGAGAGGCGTCCATCTCGGCGGCGCCCGTCTCGTGAACGGGTGGCGGCGCGGCGGACACGGCGGGCGCGGACACGGCCGGCTGGTGCACGGCGGCGTCGACGGACCGCGTCGATTCCTCCTCCGCGGCCCGCGGGTCCTTCCGCGAGCCCGTGCACGCGAGACAGGTCGCCACGAGCGAGGCGCCCGCGAGCGCGCGGGCCACGGCGACGGTCAAAGCGCCTTGCGCCGCGCGGCCCCCACGTCCTCCACCTCGTCCTCGTCACCATCCCACGCCTCTCCCGCGACGCGCTGGCGCGGCGGCGGCTCGACGGCGACCCGCGAGCGGCCGTTCGCTCCCTCGCGGGGCAGCTTCTCGAACTGCACCTGCGGGAAACGGTAGAAGACGCCACCGTGGTCGTCGAGGTCGACCGTCACCTGGTCGGGGGTCTCCTTGGCCATGCGCGTGAGGAGGGCGTCGGCTTGCTGGAGCGTGAGGTCGAGCGAGCGGGACACGTCGATCGCCGAGATCACGCCGCCTTTGTTCTCCGCGATCCCGAGGATGGCCTTCTCCTGCGCGCTGCGCTGGACGGCTTGCCCCGACTTCGCGAGCTTCTTGCCCGAGAACAGGAGCGTGGCCGCGAAGATCGCCGACAGCACCATGATCGGCGTGCCGAGGAGCCAGCCGATGTACCCGCCCTCCATGAGCCACTGGAAGAACGCGGTCACGCTGCCCCCGAGCACGACACCGCCCACGAGGACGATCCAGCCGAAGACGCTGGCCACGGTGCCCCCGACCTTCGACCCCTGCCCCGCCAGATTGACGGACTCGTTGGCGAGCGGCGTGCGGAGGCCGCCGCAGGCCGTGCAGTGCGCGCTCACGCCGCGGTAGACGATCGGCGCGTCCTTGTAGCAGTGGGGGCAGAGCACGGCGCCCCAAACATGCGTCCTCCCGGCCCCTGCCGCAAGTCCAATCGACCGCACGGAACTACGCGGAAGAACTTGCTTATCTGACCGCGCGGAGGCGGCCGAAGCGGGACGTCGGCTCCGCGTCCTCGGCGACGGCGGCCGCGGTGGGCATGATGCGGCTCTCGTACGTGGCGAAGCGGGGCGCCTCGGGCTCGACCCGGCGAATGCGGGGCGCGGTCGCGTGGGACGCGCGGCCGTCCGAGAGCTCTTCGGGCTGGAAGTAGGGCTCCGAGAACTCCGTCGGGTTGTCGTCCTCGAAGTCGAGATCCGAGACGTTCGCGAGGTGAACGGGGCGCGGCGGAACGGACGCGGGGGCCCGGATGACGACGGGCGGCGGGAGCACGAGCACGCGCGGCTCGATCGAGGGTGGGGGCGCCGAGGGCGGGGACGCGGGGGACGGGGTCGTCGCGTGCGACGGGCGCGGCGAAGGTGGCCTCGCGTGGGCCAGCGGCTTCGACGGGGGCAAGGCCGACGGCGTCCTCGACGGCGGCGCCATCACGGCGAGGGGCGGCTTCGACGGCGGCGCCATCGCGGGGAGCGGCGCCTTCGACGCCGGTGCCATCACGGGCAGCGGCGGCTTCGACGCCGGCTTCGCGACGGGGAGCCGCGGCTTCGACACAGGCTTGGCGGGCGGAAGGGGTGCCTTCGAGGAGGCCCGCGTGGGCTCCGTGCGCGGCGCAGCGGCGGACTGCATCGTGAGCACGGGGGCCGGCGGGACGGGGCCGGGGTGCGCCGCCGGCGGGAGAGGCGTACGCGCTCGAACCTGCGCAGGTGCCTCCGCAGGCGGCGGCGTCCAGTGGGTGAGATCGAAGCGCTCGATCCGGGGCAGCGGGGGGGGCGCCGGGATGTGGGGTGCCACCGGCGGGCGGAAGCCGTGCACGGGGAACGGCTGGACCAGGATCGCCGGAGGTAGGGCCGGCGTGTGCAGGTGGTGCAGCGGCGCCTGGACGGCGGCGACCGATCGCCCTCGGCGCCGGCGTGGGCGCCACGTCGCGACCAGGATCATCATGAGGGATAGCAGGAAGACCAGGACGCCCGTGCCGATCGCTGCGGCCAACGGGGTCGCCAGGACCTGCCTCACCGCGGTGAGGGCCTGATGCATGTCGGCGGCGTACAGAGCGGCGGCGTGAGCGTGCATGGGAGCCAACGAGGATACGCTCGGCGCGTGAAATCCTCCCTCGAGCCCCGTATCCCCCGTTTGCGCCGCGGAGGACGCTCTTGCGTCACGGACGGAAAAGCAGGATGACTCGACCCATGCGACAGCTCTTCCTCCTCGCCCTCCCCCTCGTGGCGTTCGCCTGCGGCAACACCCCGCCACCGCCTCCCGCGGCGCCCGCAGCGCCGAAGCCCGCCGCGCACACCGAGGACGCGGGGACCGCGCCCGCAGCCCCGAGCCTGCCCTCCATCCAGTCCTTGACGGCGGCCGAGGTGAAGAGCAGTACGTGCGATCCCGAGCACCAGAAGGCCATCGAGCAGCTGCTCGCCCGGGTCCGGGCGGGCATGACGCAGAAGGCGAGCGACGACGGCAAACCCCTCGGGATGACGGAGGTCTTCCACCGCGTCCTCCCGCTCACCCAGGCCGCACGATCCCTCGAGATCAGCGTGAAGGGGCGCGGGACCGAGGTGCACGTGCTCGCCTACGGCGCGCGGGATCTTTCCCTGGACGTGCTCGCGGAGAAAGGCGCCGCCGCCACGACGCTCCGCTCCCCGTTCCAGCGCTCGTCCGCGACGGATCTGTCTCTGGACGTTCCGAAGTTCGCCGCGGTCAAGGAGCTGGCGAGCGACAGCCGGCAGGTGTCCGTCAAGGTCGGGCAGCCCCTCGTGGTGCGCCTCACGGGCGAGGGCTGCGCGCTCCTCGTCGCGTTCCTGAAGCCCAGCCTCTGACGCGTTCAGATCGCGAGATCGCGGTGGACCGGGCGCCGGATCCCCCAGCCGCCGCCCCCCCCCACGAGCCGGTTCGCGCGGTCGCGAAGCAGCCGGGCCTGCGTGCGGAGCTCCGCCGCCTCGGCCCTGTCCTCGCGGGCGATCCGGCGCGCTTGCTCACCGCGGCTCGCGAGGTCGCCAGCGATCGCCAGCAGCTCCCTCCGGGCGATCTCGGAGACCCTGCCGGCCTCCTGGCGAAGGACCCGGGCCTCGTCGAGCAGGCGCGTGGCCTCGCGCTCGCGCGTCTGGGCGTTCATCTCTTCACGGGAGGCGGCGGCGTCCAGGCGGGCCGCCTCGGCGCGGAGTTCGGCCGCCGGATCCAGACGCACGGGGCGTATGGGCCGCTCGGCCACTTCACACGCAAGTGCGGGTACAGACACGGTTAACAGTGCGCCCACGAGGGCCACGAAGCCCGCCAGGGCTCTCCGGTTCGATCGCATGTTCACCTCCGTCGCCTGGTCTGCAGCCGCCGCACCGGAGGCCGCCAGCGAAAGGTCCGCGGCACTACGATCGGGTGTCCCGCGAGATCTGATCTATTCTCAAGGGGATGTTGTTTTCCGGCTCCCCCTGGACCGGGGCGCTCGGCCCCGCGGGTCGTGTGGCCGGCTGGATCGTGGCGGCGGGCGCGATCGTCCTCGCGTGCTCGTCGCCGGAGCCGGTCAAGGCGGCGCCCACGCCGTCGCCCGCGTTCCTCGGGGGGACGCAGCGGGTGGTGCTCGAGGTCGACTACGCCCCTGGCGCGGCCCCCTACGTCGGAGACGTGCCCCTCCTGTTCCCGGACGTCTGGGTCCTGTCGCAGTCCAACCTCGAGCGGCTGCTCCCCGGCAAGACCGTCACGATCCCCCACAAGATCGAGGAGATGGAGGCCCTGGACGATCCTGGCACCACCGAGTTCACCGCGGACGCCGTCCTCGCCCTCGCGAAGACCCACCGGGGGCAGAAGACCGAGGGCGCGGTCGCGTCGTTCTATGCGGTCTGGCTCAGGGGCTATTACAAGGACGACAAGGGCGTGGTCCACGACGACGTGCTCGGGATCTCGATCGGCGACACGGGTGTCCTCGCGCTGTTCAAGCCCGTGATCCAGTCGGGCGCGCTCCCGGGCGTGTCCGCCACGAGCCGCATCCTCGAGCAGGCGACGCTCATCCACGAGCTCGGGCACACGCTCGGCCTCGTGAACAACGGCATCTCCATGGTCACGCCGCACCAGGACGTGAAACACGGCGCGCACTGCACGAACCCGAAGTGCATCATGTACTGGGAGAACGAGGGACGGGCCTACGCCTCGAACTTCGTGAAGGACTACGTGAAGACCGGCAACGACGTGCTCTTCGGCCCGGAGTGCCTGGCGGACACGGACCGGGCGGGGGGGAAGAAGTGAGCGGCCCCGTCGTCCTCGGCGTGTTCCAGAGCAAGGACTTCGTGGGCCTCTCCAACCTCCGACGCGTGTGCGAGGCGGCGCGGGACGTCGCGCAGGTGGAGTTCGAGCCGTACGTGGCCTCGTCGCACGTCGACCTGGCGGAGGATCTCATCGCGGGCGACATCGGCATCGCGTGGATGCCGCCGATCTTCGCGGGGGATCTCATCGAGCAGCACCTCGCCACTCCGCTCGCTCTCCCGGTCCGCGCGGGGAAGACGGCCTACCACGCCGCGCTCATCGGCCGGAAGGGCGGCCCCAGATCGATCGCCGAGATGCAGGGGCTGCGCGTCGGGTGGGTCGCGCAGGACAGCGCGAGCGGCTACCTCCTGCCGCGCACGCACATCGCGGCGCAGGGGCACGACGTGGCGACGTTCTTCGCGCGGGAGCAGTTCTACCAGGGCCACCGCGCCGTTGTGGACGCGGTCTCGCGCGGCGAGATCGACGTCGGTGCGACGCGGTGCCACCTCAAGCCGGACGGCTCCCTCCTCCGAGGCTCGTGGACGGACGGCGACGGCCACAGCGCGCGCCCGGTGGTCCTCGTGCAGGCCATCGGGCCGATCCCCAACGACACGCTCGTCGCGGGCCCCTCGCTGCCCGCGACCACACGCGCGACCCTGACGCGCTGGCTGCTCTCCCTGCCCGCGCAGACGAAGCCGCTGTTCGACGCGCTCTTCGACACGAGCGAGTTCCGCCCGGCGGACGCGAGTCACTACGACGCGCTTCGCCACGTCGTCCGAGCGGCGCGCGCGCGCGGCTACGACGCCCTCCCGCGCGCGAGCCGGAGCGCCTTCCGCGTCCGGTGAACGGTCCGGCGTCTCGCTCGCGATGGCTTTGGGGGCCTCGGCCCGCGCCATGTGGTGCTACAAGGCGCTCGCCATGTCCAACAAGCCCGGCGACCTGAGGGTCCTCTTGCTCGAGAACATCCACCCGGGCGCGGCCGACCTCCTCCGCGCCGAGGGCCTCCACGTCGAGCTGCGATCCGGCGCGCTCGACGGGGGCGATCTCGCGCGGGCCCTCGCGGGCGTCGACATCCTGGGCATCCGCAGCAAGACGCGGCTCACGGCGGAGGTGCTCCGGGACGCGCCCGGCCTGCTCGCGATCGGCGCCTTCTGCATC
>SXGS01310418.1_pt1 | contig 10193 bp, 7 predicted proteins | sample 3174681 | NCBI WGS metagenome assembly SXGS01 (sample SAMN11356861, study PRJNA531348) | freshwater metagenome | isolation source: freshwater sample F1-80 | place: China: Fuxian Lake, Yuxi | collected 2017-12-25
AGCGAGGACGGCAAGCAGTGGACCTTCAAGATCCGCAAGGGCCTGAAGCACAGCCCGTCCGGCAACCCGCTGACGGCCAAGGATGCCGAATGGTCCCTTAGGCGCGTCGTCACACTCAACCTCAACTCGGCGAACATCATCACCAAGTGGGGCATCAACAAGGACAACATCGAGCAGGCGATCCAGGCAAAGGACAACGACACGCTGGTCGTCACCTTCGACAAGGGCTATCCGCAGTCGCTCATCGGCCCGGTGGTGTTCGCCAGCCGCGCCAGCTTCGTGCTCGACTCGGTCGAGGCGATGAAGCACGAGGTCAACAACGACAAGGCCAACAAGTGGCTCGGCGCCAACAGCGCCTGCGTCGGCGGCTACCGGCTCCGGAGCTGGGCTGCGAACGACACCGTCATCCTCGAGCGCAACGACAACTACTGGCGCGGCGAGCCCAAGATGCGCCGCGTCATCGTCCGCCACGTGCCGGAATCGGCCGCCGAGCGCCTGCAGCTCGAGAAGGGCGACATCGACATGGCCCGCGTGCTCAACGGCAACGACCTCACCGGCATCGAGGCCGGCAAAGCAGCCAGGGTCGTGCGCACGCCGCGCACGCAGTTCTACTACGTCACCTTCAACATGCAGGACCCGATCCTGTCCAAGCCGAAGGTCCGCCAGGCGATCAAGTATCTGGTCGACTACGACGGCCTCGAGAAGACGGTGATGAAGTACGAAGGCCGCGTGCGCCAGTCGCTGGTGCCGATGGGCGCCTTCGGCGCGCTCTCCTATGAGGAGGGCAAGCCCTTCAAGCTCGACCTTGAGAAAGCGAAGGCGCTCCTCGCCGAAGCCGGGCATCCGAACGGCTTCGAGAAGGAATGGATCGTCGGCAACGCCTTCCCCTATCCTGACCTCGCCCAGCACATCCAGGCGAACGCGGCGAAGATCGGCGTCAAGCTCAACGTCGTCACCATGGCCTATGGCCAGGTCGTCGCCCGCCACCGCGCGCGGAACTTCGACATGACCATGTCGGCCTACTACATCACAGTGCCGGACGCCGACGGCTTCGTCGAGCAGATGGCCTTCAACCCCGACAACAGCGCCGAGGCCAAGGGCAACGCCCAGTACCCGACCTGGCGCGCCAGCTTCTCGGATCCCTACTACAACGAGATGCGCGAGAAGCTGCTGTTCGAGAAGGACGTGAAGAAGCGCGAGGAGGCGTACAAGGAGTTGCAGCGCCGGCACATGCTGGACGGGCCCTTCGCCTACCTGTTCCAGACCTTCCGCGTCATGGGGCTCTCGAACTCGGTCACGGACTTCAAGGTCAACGAGGATCGCGTCTGGTACGCGACGTTTACGAAATAGCGGCGACCGGCGGCGTCACACCGAACGTGTGATGCCGCCGTCGACCCTGAGATTCTGGCCGGTGATGTAGCCGGCCCCGTCGGAGAGGAGGAAGGCGACGGTCTTCGCCAGCTCCTCGACCTTTCCATAGCGGCCGAGCGGCACAAGCTGCCTGGCCGCTTCCTTTTCGGCCAAGCTGTCGAAGAAGCCCGGCAGCACGTGGTTCATGCGGATGTTGGCCTTGGCGTAGCGGTCGGCGAACAGCTTGGCGAAGCTGCCGAGCCCGGCGCGGACCGCGCAGGAGACCGGAAAGGCCAGGTCCGGCTCGAAGGCGGCGAAGGTGGAGACGTTGACGATGGTCCCGCCGCCCTGGCGCTCCATCACCGGCACCACCAGCCGCGCGAGCCGGATCACGCTGAGCATGATCATGTCGAGGCCGCGGTGCCAATCCTCGTCGGAGATCGCCAGCAGATCGCCCTTCGGCGGATGGCCGCAGCTGTTCACCACCGCGTCGATCCGTCCCCAGGCGTCGAGCGTACCCTTGACAACCCGCTCCAATGCGGCTGCGTCCTCATTTGACGCGGTGAAGCCGAGCCCGCCGAGAGACTTCCCCAGCGCCTCGCCTCTTCCAGAGGAAGACGATACGGCGACGCGCCATCCCTGCGCAACCAGCTCCTTCGCGACGCCGGCGCCAAGGCCGCTGCCGGCGGCGGTGACGAGAGCGACCTTGGCGACCATGGGGCATTCCTTCGATGGGGGAGCGGGTGATCGCGAGAGTAAGGAACCCGCGACATCGCCCGCAAGGCGTCACCGTTCGAAGTCGATCCGCCGCCCCTCCCCGGCCGCCGATGCCGAACGATAGACGGCCGCCGCCGCCGCGACGTCCTGGAGCGCCATGCCGGTGGAATCGAAGACGATGATCTCGTCGTCGCGGCTGCGCCCCGGCTTCCGCCCCGACAGGACGTCGCCCAGTTCGGCATGGACGTCGGTGGCGTTCAGCCGCCGCTCGGCGAGCGCGTGGCGGAGGTCCCCCATCGCCAGGCATTGAGCGAGCAGGTCCACCACCACCGTGGTGCCGGCGAAGAGATCGCCGTCGAGCTCGCGCTTGTGCGGACTGTCGGCACCGACGCCGGCGATGAACGCGCCCGGCGACACGTCCTTTCGCGAGAGGATCGGCGTCTTCGACGGGGTGCAGGTGACGCAGATCTGCGCCGCCCGCACTGCGGCGGAGAGGTCCGCCGTCGCTTCGACCTCGATCCCTAGCTCCGCCGCCATGGCCGATGCGAACTCCGCCGCAGCCGCGTTCTCGCGGTCGACGGCGAAGACCTTCCCGATCGGACGCACATGGCAGAGGAACCGCAGCTGGTCTCGGCTCTGCCGGCCACAGCCGATGATCGTCGCGACCGACGCATCCGCGCGCGCCAGATGCCGCGCGGCGAGCGCCGTTGCCGCCGCGGTCCTCAGCGCCGTGATCTCGGCCGAGTCCATAATCGCCAGCGCCTCGCCGCTCCTGGCGTCGGACAGAAGAACGATCCCCTGGATCGTCGGCAGATCACGTTCCTTGGGATTGCCAGGGAAGTTCGCGTTGATCTTGGTTGCGACGAAGGTCCGGTCGAGCCTGAGCCCGCCCGCCTTGACGTGGAATCCGCCGCCGATGCCCGGCAGCTCCAGCACGGCAGGGCCGATCGCGGCTTCCGTCCCATGGTGCCGGAAGGCGAGATCGACGGCCTCCATGCAGGCCTCGATGCCGAGCAGGCGAGCGACGTCGGACCGGGTCAGGATCAGCGTGCCGGTTTCCATGCGCATAACCATCCCTTGCTCCTTTCGCGAGCAAAGGCAGCGCTTGGACGGGGACCGTCTTCAGGATGCCGGGCGTCTGCCGAGCCCGGATGCCAAAGACGCTATCAGCTCGGTTGCGGTGCGACAACCGGGCGCCGGCAGGTCACCTGGCCAGCGTCGGCAGGCTCGCACGCCAGACCAGGAAGACGGTGTCGACGTCGGCGCCGCTCTCGTCCTTGTAGGGGGCGCCGACCTGGAAGCCGTCCTGGGTGACGAAGTCGTTGTCGTTGGCCACGAAAAGGAAGAAGTCCTGCGGCGCGGCCGGATCGAGGGCGCTGACGATCGAGATCGCCTCCCACTTCTCCGAGAGGTTGTTGCGGTCGTTGGGCCCGCCGTTGCGAAGGCCGAAGCGGGCGAGGTCGGCCGCGTCGTTGAGGTCGATGAAGCCGGTCAGCGTCGCCGCCTGGATCGAGGCATCGAGAACGCCGGATGGCGCCACCGGCTTCACACCGTCGAACGCCGTTCCGGCGAGGTTGGTCGCCTTGCCGATGTCCAGCAGGTCGATGCGGCGATAGAGCGAGGTCGCGCCCTTCATGCCGTAGCCGTTGCCGCTGTCGCGGCTGAGCAGCAGGAACAGGGTGTCGCTGAGCGCCGCCAGCTCGCTCTGCGCCGCCACCAGGGTCCTGTCCCCCGCCTTGAACACCGGCAGCGGCACGACGTGCTCGGCCTTCAGCTTCGGCGCCGCCGGATCGGCCACGTCGTACATCAGGATGCGGGTGTGGTTCCGGGTCGCCGGCGCGTTGCCGCCGTCCTGGCGGGTAGCGCTCTGCAGGATGACGGCCAGGGTCTTGCCGTCCGGCGTCAGCGCCATGCCCTCGAAGCCCTGGTTGTTCTGCCGGCCGGTCTCCGGATTCGGCGGCACCGGCGCAGCCGCACCCGGCCCCGGATTGTTGGAGCCGAAATGCCGTGCGCCATTGCGGACCGGGATGAAGGCGTCGGGCGGGCGGATCGCCGACAGCATCCTCCCCTCGGCGGAGAAGCGGTAGACGTAGGGGCCGTACTCGTCGCTGACGAAGTACCCGCCGTCGGCGAGCCGCACGATCGCCTCGGGATCGATCGCGATCCTGCCATTCCTCGCCTGCGGCATGTCGGGAAAGCCGCCCGCGGCCGGGCGCACGCCGCCGGCCTCGGGGTCGAGCCCGGTCAACGGCGTACCCGCTGCGTCGGTCAGCAGCACGGTGTCGGCGAGGGTGGCGACGACGCCGTCCTGCGTGGTCTTCCCCGGCGTGAAGCGGATGGTCAGCCTGTTGATCCGGGAGCGGTAGTCGGTGGTGCCGGCGACGTTGTAGCCGCGGTCAGGCAGCAGGACGAAGGTGCCTTCGTATCCCGTATCCGTCCGCCGCCAGGACTGCGGATCGACGGTCATGCCGGAGCCCGAGCCGAAGGTCTCGCCGAATTTGTCGCGCAGGTTGGCCGGCATGCGGCCGACGCCGACCAGGCCTTTGTTGACGAAGGTCTGGCCTCCGACCGTCACCGCGCGATCGGCGGCGTCCGCGCTCGCCAGGAACGCGCCGAGCGCCAGGACCGCAGCCAGACCGCGCAACGCTATGATCGTCATTGCGCTCTCCCGCAATTTCCGAGCGCGGCCGGAGGTTAGGGTCAGCGGATCACGCTTTGGTGACGATTGAGTTGCGATTTGTGTCAGCCGAAGCTGAACCACGGCTTGCTGCCCTCGGGATAGGGATCGCCCTTCCTGAAGTGCCCGCCGGGGATGTGGCGGTAGGCATGCTTGAGGGCCGCCTCCTCATGGAACTCGATGCCGAGCCCGGGCCCGTCGGGGATCAGCATGTGGCCGTCGACCAGCCGGCAATGCTCGGTGACGATCTCCGAGCGCCAGGGCACGTCGACCATCATGGTCTCGAGCAGCGCCAGGTTGGGCACCGAGGCCGAGAGCTGCACCGACATGGCGTTGCCGACCGGCCCCAGCGGGTTGTGCGGCTGCACCGGCAGGTAGGCCGCGCTGGCGATGGCGGCGATACGGCGGAACTCGGAGAGGCCGCCGACATGGACGACGTCCGGCTGGATCCAGTCGGCGGCGTTGCGGCTGACGAGGTCCTGGAACTGCTGCTTGTCATAGTAGCGCTCGCCGGTCGCCAGCCTGACCGGGATATGGGCCCGGACATTGGCGACCGCGGCGATGCTCTCCGGCGGCGTCGGCTCCTCGAAGAACAGCGGATCGAACTCGGCGATCGCCTGGCCGACGCGGATCGCCGTCGGCACGTCGAAGCGGCCATGCCCTTCGATCAGCAGGTCGACGTCGCTGCCGACATGCTTTCTGACCGTGGCGATCTGCTCCATCGCCGTCCGCTTCTGCTTGGGATCGATCTGCAGATAGGCCGGACCGAACGGGTCCCATTTCAGCGCGTTGAAGCCCAGGCCCAGCGCCTCGTCGGCGCGCCGCTTGAGCACATCGAGGGATTCGGTCTTCCGTCCCCAGTTGTTGGCGTAGCAGCGGATGCGGTCCCTGCACCTGCCGCCGAGCAGCTCGTAGACGGGAACGCCGAGCGCCTTCCCCTTGATGTCGAGCATCGCCGCTTCCAGCGCGGCGATGGCGGCGCGATGGACGATCCCGGTCCGCCAGTAGGAGTCCCGGGTCATCGCATCCGCATGCATCTCGACCTGGAAAGGGTCCTGGCCGACCAGGTACGAGGAGAAGTACTCGATGGTCGCGGCGACCGCCCGCTCGCCGCGGCCGACCGTTCCGTCGCCGACGCCGTAGATTCCGGCGTCGGTTTCGAGCTTGGCGATCACCCAGTTGATGCGGGCGCCGTCGACCAGGAAAACCTTGACGGCGGTGATCTTCATGATGGCGGTTCCCGGCTCAGACCGCCTCGCCGCCCGGGTCGGAAAGGGTCAGCTTGCCGACCTTCACCGGCGCGTTCTCTCTCGCCCAGTCGCCGGCCCCTTTCAGGATCTTCTCGTAGGTGTCGCGGGCGGCGGCCATTGCCGACTCCTCCCAGTCGCGGCGGAGCGGCGTGGTGTTGTCGCGGAGCTCGGCGACGATCTCCCTGCCTTCCTTGGTGTCGTATTTCCGATTGCGGTAGAGCCAGCGCGACTTGAGCTGGAGCTGGGTGCGATGGCGGAGCGGATCGTTGTGCTCCTCCTTCTTGGCGCAGAACTCGATCACCGAGCCGGCGATATCGGCGTGCGGCGCCAGGATCTGCTGGATTCCCCAGAACACCAGGCCATGACGGCCCGGCCGGCCGCCGCTGCGGGCGATGCCTTCGCTCCACTGCTTGTTGATGGTCTTGCGATCGATGGTCTCGGCGCCGTACCAGTCGCCGACGCGCTTGTGCAGCGGATCGCCGATGTCGTTGAAGCAGAGGAAGACCAGCTTGCCGTCGCCGATGCGGATCAGCGTGTGCCAGTCGATATAGGAGACGTGCTTGGCGTTCGCGAGCTTGGTGCGGATGATGTAGTCGAGCGCGTGGGTCGACCACTCGCGCTTCTGGCCGCCGAACTGGGCTCCCTGCGGATGGCCGTACTGGCCGCGCGAGAGCGCGTCCGACATCTTCCAGTCGCCGTACTTCTCGTAGAGCGGCTTAGCGGCGGCGATGTGCTGGTCGACCAGCTCGTCGTCATAGCCTTCACGGGTCGGCAGCGCCGCCTCGACCTCGTCGAAGATCGGGTTCGCCGGCATCGGCTTGGAATAGTCGATCCAGTTGCGGTTGAGGTCGACGTTGCCCTCGCTGACCCGGATCATGTGGGAGAAGCCGAAGGGGTTGACCGCGTGCACCTTGAGCACGGCGACGCCCTTCGGCAGGCGCTTGGCCGTCCCGTCCTCGATCCACTGGATCTGAGCCGCCGACCCGGCGAAGCCCTCGGCGCCGTGGGTGCCGGAGAGCGCCAGGAGAACGACAGGCGCATCCTTCGGGCCGAACCAGGCGGTGTCCATGTAGAGCGCGCTGCCGTCCGGCGCCTTCTCGGTCGGGTGGCGGAAATGATCGAGCTCGGCGCCCGCGGCCTCTGCCGAGGCCAGGAACTTACGGCGGGCCTCGCGATAGTCGGGCGCGAAGAAGCGGGCGGCGTCCATGAAAAGCTCCTGGTCGGAAGTCACAGGGCGCGGAGCCGCGCCGGGTGGGGGCGCGAGCATAGCAGCTTGCCCGACGGCCGCGCTCGGCCCTAGCATCCGGTGAAGCAGGGCGTGCAGAGGAAAAGAATCATGATCGCGAGGATTGCGCGAGCGGAGGGACGCCGGGCTGCTCCGTCGAGGCCCGTTCGCACGCAATGAGCATCTGGACCCCGTTCGAGGACGCCGGCCGGCCCCGTCGCGGCGAGGTACCCCGCCGTCTTCTCGACCGGCCGATGACAACCGGGGCGGTGGCGATGCCGCTGGCCGGACCCGGCCGCGTCATCGACCACCTGCCGGCGCTTCAGATCCCGGACGTGCCGATCGGGTCTGATGGTTGAGCGTCCGCCCATCCCGATCGAAGACGGCAGCGAGCCCAAGGATGTCAGGCTCCGTCTGCTCCTCAGCCTTTGGCGGGCCGCCTCGCGGCAGGGACGGATGCCCTCCCGCGACTTCATCGACCCGGCCAAGCTCGGCGACCTCATGGGGTGGCTGTTCCTCTACCGGGTCGAGCGCGATCCGCTCAGATTCCTCTACCTCCTCTGCGGCCCCAAGATCGTCCGCCGCGTCGGCTTCGATCTGACCGGAAGATACGTGGACGAACACCCCGACCCGGACGTACGCGCCGGCATCCTCGCCATGCTGACCGCCGTCGCCATCAGCGGCAGGCCGCACCGGCGCCAGGCACCCCGCCGGATCTTCGACCTCGCCATGACCACCGAGGCGATGATGCTGCCGCTGGCCGGCCCCGACGGGACCATCGACCACCTGGTCGGGCTGCAGATCGTGGACATCCAGGGTGAAGCCGAGGACTGAGCGGCTGGCCGGTTGCTCCGGGACGAAATTCAGGTTTACGATCCTTCGCCACAACCCAGGAGGGATCGTCATGAGGGCTAGCAAATCCAGGAGCGTCGGCGTCGACCGCCGGTCGGCGCTCAAGGTCGCGGCCGGCGCCGGCCTTGCCGCGGCCGGCGGAATGGCGTTCTCGCGGAAGGCGCGCGCCGCCACCACCCTGACCATCTGGACCGGCTTTCCCGAGCTGGTGCCCTACTACAAGTCGGTCGCCGATGCCTATGCCAAGGCCAAGCCCGACGTCACGGTGACCCTGCTCTCGAGCTCGCTCCGCGAGATGGAGCAGAAGCTCTCGGCCGCGATCCCGACCGGCACCGGCCCGGACATCTTCGACATCGGCAGCGGCATCAGCATCAAGTTCATCGAAGCCGGCCTGCTGGATCCGAACCCCGCCGACGTAGAAGCCTACCTGAAGAGCGGCGCCTGGAACAAATTCACCGTCGACTGGTTCACGCAGAAGGGCAAGACGCACGGCCTGCCGCTGCTCGAGGGCCGCGCCTGCATGTTCTGGAACAAGGCGATGTTCAAGGAAGCCGGCATCGCCAACGCGCCAACGACCTTCGGCGAGCTGATGGATGCGGCGAAGAAGCTGACCAAGGTCGATGCGACCGGCAAGATGACCCGCGCCGGCGTCAGCATGCGGCTCTCGGGCCAGGGCAGCGGCATCACCGAGAAGTTCCGCTTCGTCCTGGAAGCGGCCGGCGGCCAGCTGATCCGCCAGACGCCGAGCGGCAAGTGGCACAACAACTTCGACAACGACGCCGGCCGCAAGGCGCTGCAGTTCTACGTCGACGTCGTCCAGAAGGACAAGGTCGACGACCCGAAGATCCCGCACGACGCGGACGCCTTCGCCAACCAGCATGCGGCGATGCTGTTCCGCGAAGCCTGGGTGATCGGCGAGATCAAGAAGAAAAATCCGAGCCTCGACTACGGCGTCGTGCCGATCCCGCGCTGGGACGCCTCCAGCCCGTACAAAGGCATCGTCCAGCCCTGGGGCGTTTACGTGAACGGCAAGAGCCGCCAGAAGCCGGCCTCCTGGGACTTCATCAAGTTCCTGACCCAGCCTCAGAACGCCCATCAGCTCACCGCCATGACCGGCTGGGTGTCACGTCGCGAAGGCGTCGACTGGGGGCCGCTGTTGAAGGACACGCCGCAATTCGAGACCTTCGTCAAGCCACCCGCGAACATCGAGCTGTTCGCCGACCCGACCCTGCCGGTGTTCGACGAGATCCAGACCCGGATCGCCGACCGTCTGCCGGGCATGTTCATCGACCCGGCGCTCAACAACAACCCGGCCAAGGTCGCCGAGGCGGTCAAGTCGCTGGCCACCATCGCCGACAACATCCTGAAGCAGGCCGGCCTCTACGGCACGACCTGATCCGGCCGGACGTCGCCATGGGCGCTCGCCGCCCATGGCAGGCGCTCCCGGATCGCCGAAGGACATCTGAATGACCGGCCGTTTCATCGACGCCAGCCATGTGTGGGCGCGAGACACGTTCTCGCGCGGCAACTGGCGCCTCATCCTGTTCTGCTACATCGTCCTAGCGCCGGTTCTGGCCCTGTTCGGCTATGTGCGGATGGGGCCGATCGTCTCCAGCCTCGTCCTCAGCTTTCACAAATGGGATCTGATCAATCCGATCAAGCCCTTCATCGGCTGGTCCAACTACGCCGAGCTGCTGGAGGATGACAACTTCTGGCTCTCCCTCAAGAACACGGCGATCTACGCGCTGCTGACCGTGGCGCTGAGCACGCTGCTCGCCGTTCCGCTCGCCGTCTTCCTCGCCGCCAAGACCCGGCTCTCGGCCGTCTACCAGACCATCTACTTCCTGCCGGTGATCACGCCGATGGTGCCGATGTCGATCGCCTGGAAATGGATCTACGACTACAACCACGGGATCCTGAACTACGTGCTGTCGCTGGTCGGGATTCCCGCTGTCGCCTGGCTCACCGATCCCGGGATCGCCCTCTATGCGCTGATCATCATGGGGGTGTGGAAGGTCATCGGCTACAACATGATCCTGCTCCTGGTCGGCATCCGGAACATCCCCTCCACCTACACCGAGGCGGCCGCCATCGACGGCGCCGGCGGCTGGCAGCGCTTCCG
>SXGS01543711.1_pt1 | contig 10193 bp, 7 predicted proteins | sample 3174681 | NCBI WGS metagenome assembly SXGS01 (sample SAMN11356861, study PRJNA531348) | freshwater metagenome | isolation source: freshwater sample F1-80 | place: China: Fuxian Lake, Yuxi | collected 2017-12-25
AACACGCTCGCTTACTGCACCTACCTCGGGGGCAGCGGCATGGACTACGTCGGCGCAATGCGCGTCGACGGTGCGGGCTTCGTTTACGCGTCCGGTCAAGCGGGTTCGAGCGGCTTCCCGACGACCTCAGGGGCGTACGACACGAGCTACAACGGCCAAGGCGACGGATACGTCACTAAGCTCAACCCCAACGGCAACGGCTTGGTCTTCTCGACCTTCGTCGGCGGGACCGCGGAAGAGCGCATTCACTCTATGACGCTCGATGCCGCGGGCGCCGTCTACATCTCAGGTCAGACGCTGTCGCACGTCAACTATCCCGGCGCCGCCACCCAAACCATTCCGGTCGGGTCAGGCTATAACGTCGGCGCGGTCAACTGGAACGTCGCGGTCACCAAGGTGAACCCGCTCGGAAACTCGCTCGGCTATAGCTTCCGAACCGGCGGCGAAGGCAACGACTGGGCCTACGGCCTCGAAGTCGATCTTGCCGGCAACCTGCACATCGTGGGCGCGACCGCGTCGGTCAGTTTCCCGACGGCTTCTGCGTTCGACTCCGTCAAGGGCGTCGGGTTCGACGCATTCTGCATGAAGGTGACCTCCAACGCCTCGGCGTTGATGTTTTCCACCTTCTTAGGCGGCGGAGGCTCGGATCAGGCGTTTTCGGTCGACGTCGACCAACTCGGCTCGGCGTATGTCGCGGGCGGAGCAGGCATCGGCTTTCCGACCACCGCGGGTGCTTGGGAGACGACCGGCGACGGCGCCGACGGCTTCGTAACCAAGCTCGATCCGTCCGGTCAGAGCCTGCTTTGGTCCACCTACCTCGGCGGCTCTAGCACGGATCAGATCAACGCGATCCGCGTCGACCAAGGCCTCCGTCCGGTGGTCGGCGGCTGGACGAATTCGGGCGACTTCCCGACGACGCCTTCGGGCTACGACATGAGCTTCGCAGGCGGCGGTTCGCCGGCGGAAGGCTTCCTCGTCAAGCTGACCTGGACCGGCAACGCACTACTTTACGGCAGCTACATCGGCGGTCCGAACAACGACCAAGTCGACGGCATCGATCTCGATGCAAACGGCTGGGCTTACATTTCGGGCATCACCCTTTCGCCGCCCGCGACGTTCTTGCCTTCCACGCTTTTCGCCGGCGGGTCCGGAGTCGAAGAGGCGTTTACGGCCAAGTTCGAGCTGCCTGCAAGCCCCTCCGTCACCATCGTCGGACAGGGCTGCAGCTTTACGCCGTCCGGCCAACTGCCGAATCCGCCCACCATGACCTCGAGCATGCCGACCTTGGGCGAGATCCTGACCGTTTACGGCTCTCACGCGACGCCTTTCATCGGCGGTACCGTGATCCTCTCGATTCAACCGGCCTACGCCCTTCCCATCAGCGCCGAGTGTTCCATCTACTTGGACTTGAACACGATCATCCCGCTCTTCGCTTATGTGCCGTCGGGAACGGGCGACTGGGCGGCGGCGACCTATCTAGTCAACGACCCCTCGTGGTCCGGCGCCGTGCTTCGGATGCAGGCCTTGGCGTTCACTCCAGCCAGTCCCTGGGGATTCGAACTCTCGAACGGCGCCGATCTCGAGTTCGGGTACTAAGACCTTTTCCGCCGCGGGAGGACCTGCGGCGGGCTGTGCGCGTCGCGGACTTTCTGCGCGGCGCGCTGGACTGCGTTGCGTAAATCCGCCGGTCCTAGGACTTCGAAGTCCGCCCCCCCCTTCGCCAGCAGGTGTTCGGCGAAGGCGGAGGCATCGGCGAACTTCACTGCCACGGCTTGCCCCTTTTCCGCGGTCGGTGCGCCCGCCTCGGCGGCCGCCGCCCGATCGAGACCGAGGATCTTCGCGGTCCGCACCGCGGCCTTAGGCGGCCCCACGTAGTCAGCCAATCGAAATCCCGCGGGACGATCGAACGGCTTCTCGCTCATCGTCGCGGATTCGAAGCGATCCAATCGGAAGGTCTTCACTTTCGCTACGGCCGGCTCGAAAGCCACGACATAGGTCGCGCCGTGTCGAACGAACATCCCGAGGGGTCCGAGTTCTCGGTCGAATGCGCCTTCCCTACCGGGTGTGCGATACGAAGCGAGAACGAGGCGGGATTCGACGCGCGCCGAATCCCAGACGGTCGATCGGCCGCGGCCTTGGCCGTGGCGGCCCGCTTTCGGCGCCGGCGGAATCTTCGCCTGAGACAGGCGCCCCCAAGCGGCGCGGGTCTTCTGCGGCAAGAGCGCCGCCAATTTCCCGCGGAGCGCCTTAGCGACGGGATTCTCGTCGTCCACCGCGTCGAGGGCCGCGTCCAGCGCGAAAACTTCCAACGCCGTCAGACCGATCGGACGTGAGAATTGGTCGGCGAAGGAGACGGTGACCCGTCCTCGGTCGAACACGACCGAGACGAATTGGTGCGGAAGGTAGGGCGGCACGCCGCACAACATCGCGACGTTCGCCAGTTCACGGGCGGCGGCGCCGACCGGCATGCCGGCGAGCGCAGCCAATTCCGAGAGCGCGATGCCGGGCCGCGATCGAGCTAGGGTGATCAGCGACAGGCAACGCAGGGCCGAAGCGGCGGCTTGGTTCATTCGCCGACGACCTTCTTCTCATGAGCGGCGACGATCTTCGCCGCACGCCGGTGCGTCGCGGAGCGAAGGCGCGTCGGCGCAACGATCTCGGCCGACCCCGATGCTGCAAGGAGGCGGCCGAACAATGCATCGTCGACCGGCACGTCGGATAGAAAGAAATCGCCCGCCGCTGCGGAAGACGCAGCACGGACCGGCGCATCTGTGATCTTCATGGCCGTCGTCGCGTCGCCGTCGACCTTCAGCGCGATTTCGACCGTCTCCGTTCGTCCTCCGCCGGGTAGATGGTCGTCTACACGAAAATCCTCGGGTGCGACGTCGGTCGGTTCCGAACCGCCGACGACGAGCTTCGGGATCCCGCTGACTCGCTCCAAACGAAAGTTCCGCACCGCCCGCCGGTCATGATCGAAACCGACCATGATCCAACGTCCGCCCGCCGTCCCGAGGCCCCATACGGCGGCTTCGCGCGGATGCGCTTCGGCGTCTTTCAGGCCGCGGTACTCGAATCGGACGCGACGTCCGACCGCACAAGCTTCGGCAAAGGCCGCTGCGATCTCCGGCTCCCGATGCGACGACGCGGTCTTTCGCAGAAACGACGCAGGAACGAGGCGGGCCCGAGCCCTTGGCGCCGCGGCGGCGATCTTCCGCCAACCGGACAAAGCGGCCTCCGCAAGCGCGCCGTCCCCCAAGGAGTCGCCCGCAGCGACGACGGCGAGCATGAGCAGACCGGATTCCTCTTCGGAGAGCGCAGTCGGCGTGAGGAAGACGTCTTCCCGGACGCGGTAGCCGCCGCCGTCGCCTCCGATGTAATCGACGACGATCCCCGCCTCGGCCAGCCCGGCGCGGTCCCGCTTGAATCGCTTCTCGATCGTTTCGGCCGGCGCATCGTCGTCGTAGCCCTTCACTCGGCCGACGATCTCGTCGAACGGGACCGGGCGACGCGCGGCGAAGAACAAAGCAGCCAGATTGAGCAGACGCTCGACCTGCCGCCCGCCGCCTTCGGCCCCGGAACGATCGGAGCTCATGGAAGAGCCTTCGCGCCCGCCGGATCGATGCGCTGAAGCGGCCTCTTGGCGAAAGCGACCGCCAAAGCGGCCCCGCCGACCGCATGCGAGAGGAAAAGAAGGTCCCAAATCCGGACGGGAGCCGCACCGCACTGCAGCGCTCCGAAACACGCCAGAGGCAAAAGCAACAGATAGACCACGACGTCCACGACCAGAGGCGTGCGAACGTCCAAGGTCCCGTTCAATGCGCGCGATAGGACCGCCCCGACGGCCATGACCGGCAGCGAAGGAAGAATGCGGGACCAGTATTCGGAGGCGGCCGAGGCCGCGACCGGATCGAGCGCCGGTTCGACCAGGCGGAAGAGTTCCATGCGGAAGACCCAAGCCGCGCCTGCGAAAACGGAACTGACGACGACCGCATGAAAGACGGTCCACCATCCGGCGGCCCGCGCCCGATGCGGCATCCCGGCCCCGATTGCAGCGCCGACCAAGGCGGTCGCTGCGGCGCCGAAACCTAGCATGGCGAACACGGCCGTCATCTCGATCCGCTGCGCGACGTTGACGCCGTCCGACAACGCGGACGCCCCCTCGCCTGCGGCCGAGCCCGCGAAGCGAAGGACCACGAGGAACGACACGATGCGGACCACGAGTTGCAGCGCGGTGGGCAAGCCCTCGGCGAAAAGGCGGCGGGCCGCAAACGCGAATCCGCGCGCCTGACCGGCGACCGCGACGTACACTCCGCGCACAAGCCAGAGCGCCGGCAACGCCAGCGCAGTTCGCGCGATCACGGTGGCGTACGCAGCGCCGCGCTCTTCGAGCCTCGGAAATCCGAACCATCCGAACACGAGGACCAGATCCAAGGCGAGGTTGAGGACGTTGGCCGCCACGAGCAGCACGACCGGCGCACGGACGCGACCCTGACCGCGAAGTACCGCGGTCAAAGCCAGCAGCAGAAACATCGTGGACGAGCCGAAGCACATGATCCGCAAGTACGCGGCCGCACCGCTTGCCGCTTCGGGGGTCGAGAACGAGTAGCCCTCGATGACGGATGCGGCGAACGGATAAAACGGGAGGCAAGTCAACAAAGCGGCGATCACGCCGATGCCGAGCAAGGCGCGCGCGTAGCGCGTCATCGTCGGATCGTCGTTCGCACCCCGCGCATGGGAGATGCGGGCGACTGCGGCGTTGCAGATGCCGTCGTAAAGCAAGAACGTGGCGGTGACGAGAATGCTCGCCAAATTGACGCCTGCCACGAGGCCGGGCCGGCCGATCCGGCCGACCACGAGCAGATCGATCAGATTGAACGCGCCGTGCAAAGTCAAAGCAGCCGCGATGGGCGCCCCGTAGAAAAACGAGGCTCGCGCCGCCGAGACCGTCGCAAAGCGCGAATCTCCGCCGCTCATGTTCCTCCGCGCCGGGAGGCCCGAAGGCCGCTCGCGGGAATCACGCCAAGGCGCGTTCGACCGGCGTGTAGTCCATGCCGAAGGCGTCGGCGACGCCCTGGTAGGTGATCTTGCCGTTCACCACGTTGACGGCCGAGGACAGCGGCTTCGTCGAGCAAGCCGCCGCGAGGCCCTGTCGCGCGAGGCGAAGGGCCCAAGGGATCGTCGCGTTCGTCAGCGCGAAGGTGCTCGTCTGCGGTACGCCTCCCGGCATGTTCGCGACGCAGTAATGCGTGACGCCTTCCTCGACGTAGATGGGATTGGTGTGCGTCGTCGGACGGCAGGTTTCGATGCAGCCGCCTTGATCCACGGCGACGTCCACGATGACCGAACCGCGGCGCATCGTGCGAAGCATCTCGCGGGTCACGAGCGACGGCGCCTTGGCGCCCGGAACGAGCACCGCGCCGACGACGAGATGGGCGTTCTTCACGGCGTCGCGGATGTTGTAGGCGTTCGAGACGATCGGGGTGACGTTGGCCGGAAGGATGGTCGACAACTCGCGCAGACGGTCCAAGTTGACGTCCATGATCGTGACGTTGGCGCCCATTCCGGCCGCGATCTTGGCCGCGTTGTAGCCGACGACGCCTCCGCCGATGACGACCACGCGCGCCGGCTCGACGCCGGGAACGCCGCCGAGGAGGATGCCGATGCCGCCGAACGGCGCTTCCAAGTACTTGGCGCCTTCTTGGACCGCCATGCGGCCCGCGACTTCGCTCATCGGCGTCAGAAGCGGCAGACGGCCGTTCTCTTCCAACGTCTCATATGCGATGCACGCCGCACCGGATTTCACCATGGCTTCCGTCAGTTCGCGGGCGGCTGCGAAGTGGAAGTAAGTGAAGAGAATCTGCCCCTTGCGGATCAAAGGCCACTCGGGAGGAAGGGGCTCTTTGACTTTGATGATCATCTCGGCCTTGGCGAAAACCTCGGCCGCAGTGCCGGCGATCTTCGCACCGGCGGCGACGTAGGCCTCGTCCGTCAACCCGCTCTTGACCCCGGCGGACGTCTCGACAAGGACCGTGTGACCTGCACGGACGAGTTGGTCGACGCCGGCGGGCGTCGCGGCGACGCGGCCTTCGTCGGTCTTAATTTCCTTCGGGACTCCGATGATCATGAGACGAAGCCTTTCCGGGCGCGTGGAAGCTCAAAAAACGGGCGATCCCGCACGGCCCTCGGCGAGGCTACCCACGGGCTTTTCTTCTAGCCGAATCGGGAAGATCGGCAACGATGCCCCCCCTCCCCTTGACTTCGGCGGGAGGCGCGCAACAATGCGCGCCCCCACACCGGGGCGTATAGCTCAGTTGGCTAGAGCGCCACATTGACATTGTGGAGGTCACAGGTTCAAGTCCTGTTACGCCCATCGCTAGACGCGCGGCGCGGCCCAAAGCCGCGTCGCGCGTTTTCGTTTAATCGACGCTCGCGAGCCGCCGAATGCAATGCAGGCGGCCGCGAGGCGAATGACGGCGAATCCAACGCCGGAGCGCCCATGAACACCGTCGACCTCGTCGTCCTGATCATCCTCGGTCTAAACGCCCTGCTCGGGCTTTTCCGCGGTTTCGCACGTCAGTCGCTCAGGCTGGCGGGAGCGATTCTCGGAGTCACGGCCGCGTGCGGTTTCTACGACCTTGCAGGCGAGAAGCTGAAGCTGTGGTTCGGACTCGCCGATTGGGGCGCCACCTCCGTCAAGGCCCTCGGATTCGCCGCCGTCGGCGTCGGAGTCTTCCTCTTGGGCCAGTTGGCCGCCCATCTTGCCGCGAGCGGTCTCGAGAAGGCCCGCCTCGGCGGCGCGGACCGCTTCTTAGGGATGGTCTACGGTGCGGTCAAAGGCGCCGCGATCTGCGTGCTCTTGTTCGCCGGAACGCACGTCTTCATCGGACATCTGCCGGGGGACGTGAGCGCCTCGTTCGAAGGCGGAGAGAAGGGCGATCCGGCGCCGTCCCGCGCCTATGCTTTCTTCATGAAGCATGTCAAACCGACCGTCGACGCTTCGCGACAGCGCGTCCTCGAGCGCGCACAGCGCGCCGAAGGAAGGTAGCGCGCACGCAGGCCCGTGCGGCGAATCAGCCGTCCAGCCGGCCCGCCCGCGCCACCACCCCGAGCGGATCCGCAACCAAATGCTGCAAGATCGCTTCCGCGTAGGTCGCCTTCGCCGTCTCGGCGTCCTTTCGTAACGGGGCCAAGAGCAGAGCTTCGTGCCATGCGGCACGAGCTCCCTGAAGGTCGCCGAGACGTCCGCCCCGCAGGTCGCCTACGAGGACCTGCAACGCGACGCGTCGATCCATCGCCTCGGCCGGAAGTGCGGCAAGCGACGCCGACGCCGCGGATTCGCATTCCCGCCACCGTCGACGAAGAAGGTGGGCATGGGCGGCCTCGGCCTGCACGATGCCGAGTTCCGGCCCGCCGGCTTTGATCCGCGCCGTCAACCAAGAGATCCATGCCCGGTCGGCCTCGGCGCCGAGCCCGTCCGGACCGTCGTCGATCAAGCCTTGCGCCACCAACTTGAAGGCTTCCGATACGTTCAGGTCCTGCGGCTTTCGGTCTGCAAACGTCTTTGCCGCAGTGAGCGCCGGCCGCAAGCCCGACTCGCGCGGATCCATGCGCAGATAGAGCACGAGCATCAGATGCGCTTTCGAAGCGATCGGAAGGTCGTCATAGAGGGCGGTAAGTCGGCGCAGCTTGTCGACTTTTTGCTCGACCGGCGCCCCCAGCGCGTCGTTAAACAGCGCCTCGGCCTCGCTCGACCGCCGAGCCAGGTCGGCGGCGGCCTCGGGCGCGATCGGCCGATTCCCGTCTCCGCATCCGCAAAGCAGGCAGACGGCGACCGATAGGAACACGACCGTCAAGCAGGCGGGACTTAGGGATCTCAGCATCGGCGTCGCTCGCAAAGGATGACTCCTTACATCCTAACGGTACGCAGATTCCGGGCCGGCCGGCGGACCTCCCGCCCGGAGCGCGGACGAAGGCGATCCGTATCATGTCCGCGGGTCGCGGATTCCCGAACGCCCGAAAGCTATGAAAACCCAAACCGGCTCGGTCCTCTTTTCGTTGTTGACGATCGTCTTCGCACGCTCGCTGTCGGCGCAAGCGCCCCGTCTGCCGGATTTCGATCGGCGGACCCCGGTCGTACTCGCCGTCGAGAACGTCGGGCCGGCCGTCGTTAGCATCAAGACACAATCCAAGGTCGAGCGCCGAGCGCATCCGTTCGGCGGCGTCTTTCAACAATGGGACGAAGAAGCCCGGCGGGGCTTCTCCGATCGTTCCGTCGGTTCCGGCGTCGTGATCCATCCGGCCGGGTTTCTCGTGACCAACGAGCACGTCGTCGCCGGCGCGGATCGGATCTTCGTTCAGTTCGGCGAAGCGGTCCGCGGCAAAGAAGAGTCTCGCCGCTATGAAGCCGAGGTCTTGAACTCCGACGTCGACAACGATCTCGCCGTCCTGAAGATCATGGATCCAGGCTCGTTCCCCTACGCGGTGTTCGGCGACAGCGACGCGCTCCTGACGGGCGAGACGGCGATCGCGCTCGGCTGCCCCTTCGGCATCGGAACTTCCGTCACGACGGGCGTCCTTTCCGCCAAGAACCGCCCCGTGATGTTTCAGGGCAAAGAGATCTTCCGGGACTTCCTACAGACGAGTGCGCTCATTCATCCGGGCAATTCCGGCGGACCGCTTCTCGACGTCAACGGATACGTCATCGGCATCAACGTCGCCATCGACCTCCGCGGGGCCGGGATCGGGTACGCGATTCCTGCGAATCGCGTCCGAGACGTACTGACCCAGCTGACGGATCCGACCATGGTGCGCCGAGCGGCGATCGGCGCGGAGTTCGTGAACGTGAGCGACCGGCTTCAGATCGGAGCCGTCGAGACCGGAGGAGCCGCGGCCAAGTCGGGACTTCGAGCCGGCGACGTTCTTCTCGACGTAGGCGGTGCGCCGGTGAAGAACCGTCTTGACTTCAACCTAGCGACGCTCGCGAGATTCGACGCCGGGCCGATTCCGGTAAAGGTCAAACGCGGCGATCGGACCGAAGCCCTGAACGTCGTCCTTGAGCCGGCGCCGCTGTCGGCTCTTTCACGACGGACTTTCGCGGGCGCCGGATTCTCGACCTCCGACGTGAACGCTCAGTTGGCGCGGGAGTTCCGCTTGGACGGCACCGAGGGCGCGGTCATCACCGCCGTCGATCAGAACGGAGCGGCGGCTCGCATCGACCTTCGACCGGGAGACGTCCTCTATCAAGCCGGCCGTTTCCGGTTGAGGAACTCCGACGCCTTGGCCAAGGTGCTCGAGTATTACGGCAAGTCCCGTCCGTCGATCGAGGTGATGGTTCTCCGCAACGGACAGTCGCTCAAAGGGGCGCTGCCTCTCCTCTGACGCCCCGGTCGCGGATCCCCCGCCTCAAAAACGCGCACGCCCGCCGTCTTCGGACGGCGGGCGTGCGGAGCGGACGTCGGATCACTTCTTGACTTCGAAATCCGCGTCGATGACATCGTCCTTGCCGTCGCTCTTCGGGGCGTCCGCCGAATCGGCCTCGGCGTCGCCATTCTTCCCTGCATCGGCGTAGACCTTCTCCGCCAGCTTGTAGGACGCCTGCTGAAGTTCGGTGAAGGCCTTCTCGATCGCGCCGGCGTCGTCCTTGTCCTTGACCTTCTTGAGCTCGGCCGCGGCTTCTTCGATCTTCGACTTCTCGCCGGCGTCGAGCTTGTCGCCGTGCTCCTTCAGGTTCTTCTCGATCTCGTAAAGGAAGCTCTCGGCCTTGTTGCGGGCCTCGATCAATTCGCGCGCGGCCTTGTCGGACTCGGCGTTCTGCTCGGCCTCGCGCCGCATGCGCTCGATGTCGTCCTTCGACAGCCCGGACGAGGTCGTGATGCGGACCTGATGCTCTTTGCCCGTCCCTTGATCTTTGGCTGAGACGTGGAGGATTCCGTTCGCGTCCATGTCGAAAGTGACCTCCACTTTCGGCGTTCCGCGCGGGGCGGCGGGGATGCCCGACAAGTCGAACCGTCCGAGCGTCCGGTTGTCGGAGGCGAGCGGCCGCTCGCCCTGAAGGATGTGGATCGTGACCGTGCTCTGATTGTTCTCGGCCGTCGAGTACACCTGCGAGCGCTTCGTCGGAATCGTGGTGTTGCGTTCGATCAACACGTTCATGACGCCGCCCAAAGTCTCGATGCCGAGAGACAGCGGCGTGA
>SXGS01398953.1_pt1 | contig 10192 bp, 5 predicted proteins | sample 3174681 | NCBI WGS metagenome assembly SXGS01 (sample SAMN11356861, study PRJNA531348) | freshwater metagenome | isolation source: freshwater sample F1-80 | place: China: Fuxian Lake, Yuxi | collected 2017-12-25
CGCCAACCAGGTTGGCGGACGCCTCGCCCCGGCTCGCGAGCCCGTCCGGATCGCGGCGATGCAGCACCAGCCGCGCCGCCGACGGCTCGCAGACCAGCAGCTCCGGCCGGCCGTCGCCGTCGAGGTCGGCCAGCAGCTCGTCGCGCGCCTTCTCGTCCTTCTGCGTCGCGTAGGCGACCAGCCGGGGCGACGACAGCGCGATCTCGCCGGCCTTCGGCGCCGCCGCCGGCGGCGCCAGCTCGAGCAGGGCGACGCGCCCGCTGCGCCGCCGCACCGCCGCAATGTCGACGCGACCGTCGGCGTCGAGGTCGGTCAGGGCGTACTGCCGGATCTCGGTGAAGGGGAAGAGCCGCTCGGGGCCCATCTCGCCGCCGCCGCGATTGAGGCGGAAGCGCAGCGGCGCGTCGGCCTCGGCCTTGACGTAGAGCAGGTCGTTGCGCGCATCGCCGTCGAGGTCGCAGATGGCGAAGCCGTCCGGCGAGGCGGTGGCATTCAGCAGCTCGGCCGCCTCGGCCAGCCGGGCGTCGGCGCCCTGGAGGAACAGCTGCGTCTTCTTCCGGCCCAGCACCAGCACGTCGAGCCGGCCGTCGCCGTCGAGGTCGCCGAGCCGCAACGATTGCGGCACGTTCGACAGCTCGTCGAGGTCGAACCGCGCGCGATCGGCGAAACCGCCCTTCGCGCCGCGGTAGGCGACCGTCAGCTTCTGCGAGTCGCCGACGAAGACGAGGTCGTTGCGGCCGTCGCCATTCAGGTCGCCGATCGCCAGCGAGCTCACCTTCTGGTCGGTCGGGAACGACTCGCGCTCGAAATGGACCTCGTCGGCGAAGTCGTTGGCGCCGTCGCCGATCTCGGTCGCCTGCGACGCTCGCAGCGCCTCGCCGGGCTGGCGCTGCAGCAGGAAGTCGAGGCGCGCCTTCGGGTTGTTGATCAGCGCGAGATCGGTGTCCCCGTCGGAGTCGACGTCCGCCGGCAGCAGCCGGAAGCAGCCGTCGTTGAGCCGCGAGTTGAGCAGCCCCTTCCAGCCGTACTCCTCGGCGCGCGGGACGCCGTGGCGGGCGCCGACGCCAGCGACCAACGGCGCGGCGGCGAGCAACGCGAGCGGCGCGACGACCAGCGCGCGCAGGCGGCCTGCGGAAACCAGCATCGATTGCTCCGAGGGTCTCGGCACGGCATGCGGCGGTGCTCTCGAACCGTCGCGCCGATCCCGAGGGGGCGGCACTGTACCCGGCGTCGCGGCCGTGTCCGCCGCTGCGACCGCGTGCAGCTACACTCCCGTGGCCATGCGCCCGCCGCCGGTCGGCGACGTCGAGCGGACGGCGCGGCGCGCGCCACGGCGCAGCTCAGGGAGAGGTCGATGTCCCGCACGTCCCGACGACGCATCCCCGCCCTGCTCGCTCCGCTCTGCCTCGGCGTTCTCGCCGCGGCGGCCGGGGCCGATGAACTGGTGCTGTCGGGCGGTGCGGTGGTGCGCGGCCCGATCCTGAAGGAGACGGCCGACGCGCTCCACGTCGATCTCGGCTTCACCGTGCTGACGGTGCCGCGGGCGCAGATCCTCGACCGGCGCAACGACCAGGCGGAGGCCGCCGGGGCCGCGACCGGGGCCGAGACGCGGCGCGGCATCTACGCCAAGAAGCAGCTGCCCGAGATCTCGGTGCGCGAGGCGGTCGACACCTTCGGCGAGGGCGTCGTGCTGATCAAGAATCCGAGCTCGCTCGGTTCGGGCTTCATCGTCAGCGAGGACGGCTGGATCGTGACCAATGCCCATGTCGTGCAGGGCGAGACCGAGGTCACGGTCACGGTCTACAAGAAGGCCGGCGCGCAGATCGAGAAGAAGGTCTACGAGCGGGTGAAGATCATGGCGATCAACCCGCAGGTCGACCTCGCGCTGCTCCAGATCGAGCCCGAGGAGCTCGGCGACGCCAAGCTGACCAAGGTGTACCTCGGCGACATCGACTCGGTGCGCCAGGGGCAGGCGGTCTTCGCGGTCGGCGCCCCCGAGGGGCTCGAGCGCAGCGTCTCCGAGGGCATCGTCTCCACCACCAACCGCGAGCGCGAGGGCCTCGTCTACATCCAGACCACCGCGCAGGTGAACCCCGGCAACAGTGGCGGCCCGCTGTTCAACAAGAACGGCGAGGTGGTCGGCGTCGTCGCCTGGAAGCTCCTGTTCAGCGAAGGCCTGAACTTCGCCATCCCGATCAACTACGTGCAGCACTTCCTCGACAACCGCGACGCCTTCGCCTTCGACCGCGACAACCCCAACAACGGCCGCCGCTACCTGCCCCCGCCCACCAAGGGCCCGAAGCCGCGAAACGACTGATCCAGGTCTGGTCGTCCCATTCCGTCACCAGCGGGAACGCGCGTCGATACGAGCGGCATTCCATCCGATCTGGCCCTCGAACCGGAGCGCTCGTCGATGGGCACGAATCTCGGGGCGTCCGCCCGGCGCGGCGCCGTGCTCGCGGCGCTCAGCGCTGTCCTCGCGGCCTGCGCCGCGGCCCGGGTCGGCGAGTCCGGCACGGCGGCCGCGACCGTCATCCGTTCGCCGGCGATCGCCGCCCACCAGACTCTCGAGCTGACGTTTCTCGCCGAGACGCCCCACGCCGAGCCGTTCACGACCGTCGAGCTCGACGTCGTCTTCGTCGCTCCCGACGGCGCGCGCCAGCGCGTCCCCGCCTTCTTCGCCGGCGGCGAGTGCTGGAGGGCGCGCTACGCCTCGCCGCAGGTCGGACTCCATCGCTGGCGCACCAATTGCAGCGACCCAGCTGACGCCGGCCTTCACGGTCGCGAGGGGGCGATCGAGGTGACCCCGGCCACGGGTGCCAACCCCCTCCACCTGCACGGGCCAGTGCGCGTGGCCGCCGACCACCGCCGATTCGAACACGCCGACGGCACTCCGTTCCTCTGGCTCGGTGACACCTGGTGGAAGGGGTTGTGCGGGCGGCTCTCCGAGGATGACTTCCGCGAGCTGTGCGCCGATCGCGCGGCGAAGGGGTTCAACGTCGTGCAGATCGTCTGCGGCCCCTATCCCGACGAGGAGCTGCTCGACCGGCGTTCGGCCAACGAGGCGGGCCTCCCCTACGCGGCAGCCGACTTCCGCACGGTGAATCCGGCGTACTTCGACGCCGCCGAGCGACGGCTCGCCCAGCTGATCGACCACGGGATCGTGCCGGCGATCGTCGGTGGCTGGGGTCGACCCCAGGCCGGCGGACGCTCGACGATCGACCAGGTCGGGCTCGACGGCTACCGCCGCCACTGGCGCCATCTGATCGCGCGTTTCGGCTCGTGGCCGGTGGTCTGGATCCTCGGTGGAGAGGCGAGCGACGCGAACGGCCCGTGGGCCGTGCTCGCCGAGGAGGTCCGCGCCCTCGATCCGTTCGACCGGCCGCTCACCTACCACGCGCCCGGCGATCCGCGCACCGCCATCGCCGCCGGCAATGACCGCTTCGACTTCGACCTGATTGCGATCGGCCACGACGGCATGGGCACCGCGCAGGCGACGCTCGAGCTGCTGCGCCGCACGCTGGCTCAGTCGCCCGCGCGCCCAGCGCTGTGCGGCGAGGCGTGCTACGAGCGGCACATGCAGTCGAATTTCGAGGACCTCCAGCGCCACCTGTTCTGGACACTCCTGCTGTCGGGAGCGGCGGGCCACACCTACGGCGCCGCCGGCATCTGGCACGCGAGCGTCGCCGGCGATCCGGGAATCACGCCGGTCTACGACTGGACCACCTGGCGCGAGGCGGTGGGCTTCCCGGGCGCGACGCAGCTCGGGCTCGGCAAGCGGCTGCTCGAGGAGCTCCCCTGGGAGCGAATGGAGCCGCACCCGGAGTGGGTCGACCCTGGCCTCTTCGCCGCCGGCATCCCCGGCGAGCTGGCGATCGTCTTTCTCCCGAAGCGCGGGATCTACGACTGGAGTGGGTTCGAACTGCGCGGGCTCGCGCCCACCACGCGCTACGCGGCGTTCTGGTTCGACCCAGCCACGGGCCGCCGCTTCGCGATTGGAGACATCACGGGAGTGGAGACCTTCGTCACTCCGCCGGTCCCGTCGCCGCAGGACTGGGTGCTGATCGCACGGCGCGGGTGACGGTGGCCCGACGACGGGGCGGCGGCGCCAGCCGCGCCGCAGTCGGTCGCTGTTCTTCCCGGGGGGCGGTGAGCAAGATGCCGCCCCCATGGATTCGCGATCCCGATCAACTACGTGCAGCACTTCCTCGAAAGCCGCGACGCCTTCGCCTTCGACCGCGACCACGCCAACAGCAGCCGGCGCTACCTCCCCCCCGACCAAGACCCCCACCCCGCGAAACGGCTGATCCAGGTCCAGTCGTCCCATTTCGTCACCGCCTCCGGCAGCCGCCGAAGAAGGACGCGACGCCGAAAGGGAAGCAGCAAGCGAGCGGAGCGAGCGAGAGCGACCCGCTGATCGGGTCGCAAGCGTCGAGTGCCCGCGGAGTGCAGCCATGAGGCGACACTTGCTCGGCAGATGGGTCGCGATCGCGGCGATCGTCACCGGCGGTGTGTTCGTCTGGCTCCGATCGGCGCAACCACCTGCAGCCACCAGGCTCGCGGATTCGACCGCGAACGGTCGCGAGCCACCGGTGTCACCCGGCGACCGCCCTCCGGCGCATGCAAGCGCCGTCGAGTCGAGCGCTGAATCGAGTCAAGACACACCCGCCCCGGCGCCGCAGCGCCATGTCGTCGAGCACCCACCCGACGCGACGACCGGAGCAGCCGGCGCCGGGATCGCCCGTGCGGAATGGCGACTGCTCGACGTCACCGTCGTTGACGCCGCGAGCCGCTCTCCCTGTCCGGGCGCCGAATGGATGACGTTCCGTGTCGCCTGCGACGACCAATTCGACCGTTGGCTCGGTGACCTCGCGAGTCTGCGTGAGCACAGCGACGAGCGCACGCTCACCGACGGATCCGGCGGCGCTCGCGTGCGGTGCGGCGATGCCGGTGCCTGGTTGATCGCGTTGGCGGGCGATCGTTGGGGAGCGCTCCACGTCGATGACACGGTCGCCGCATCGGTCACCATGGAGGTCGCGCCACGTCGAGCGGTCGAGGTAGACGTGGTCCCTGCCGATGGTGCACCGGCGACCCGGATCGAGCTGCACCTCGCCGCGCTCCTGCCCGATCCGGAGGGACAGCGCCCGGTCGACGATCGACAGCGTCGCTTCTGTACGGCACACAGCGATGCCCACGGGCGAGCCCGCCGGTTCGGGGGTGAGTTCCTGCGACCGGCGTCGGACGAGTCGCTGGCGATCCTCGCGTTGGCATCGATGGCCGAGACGGTCGTCGTCGAGCTGTCACCGCCGCTGCCACCGCCCGCCCCGGTGCGCGTCGTCCTTCCGCCGCTCGGCTTCGTCGAGGTGCGACTCGTCGACTCGCGCGGGGAGCTCGTCGCGCAGGACGCCCACCTGACCGTGATGGCCAACGGGCCTGGAATCGCCCGCGGCGACCTGCACGACCTCGCTCTCCTCGCCGGACGCAGCGCGCCGATCCCTGTCGGGCTCGGCACGCAGCTCTGGGCATTCGTCGGGCTCGCCGGTCACTGGCAGCAGAAGGCGTCGCGGCTCGGTCCCACGACCGCGGGTGAGACGGTGGTGCTGGACGTCGTCCTCGAGTCGACCCGGACCGTCAGCGTGCTCGGCGCGCTGGTCAAGGAGGACGGCACGCCGGTCTCAGGCGCGATTCACCTGGCGTGGATGATCCCGACCGCTCAACGGGGACGGTTCGAGAACCCCGGGCATGGCGCGACGGCCGATGAGCCCGGCGGCTTCGCGGCTCCGCTGAGCGAGCTCGCATTCGCGCACGGGAGCCCGACGCTCGTGATCAGCGCGGAAGACCCGGCCGGGTTCTCGCGCCGCAGCGAGACGTTGACACTGGTTCGCGACGGCGACACCGAGACGATCGACCTCGGCGAAGAGATCGTGCTTCACGGCGCGGCCGGGTTCCTCGAGGGAGTCGTCGTCGATGGCGAGGGGCAGCCAGTTCGCGGTGTCCAACTCTCGGCGTCGCTGCGGCAGCCCGCACCAAGCGAGGCGAACGAGCCGGAGACCCCGCCGGGATTCGACGAATTCATGCGCGTCGACCGCGCTGACGGCCGTTTCCGCATCCCCGTCCGCCATCTCGATGACCACTTCCACCTCTCGGCACATGCGACGCTCGACGGATGGGCCGCGTCTTGCGGCACCGAATGGCGCGCCAGCGACGGACTTGTCACGCTGGTGCTTCAGGCTCGTGGCGCGGTCGCCGGCCATGTGCGGCTGCCCCCCGACCTTCCGCCGAACTCGATCCAGATCGGCCTGCGCCTGCCCGAGAGCCGCGGCCGCGACGGTTCGGTCATCTTCGAAGGCGCGGGCTGGCGGCGGACGGCAAGTTCCAGCTCGAAGCAGACCCGCGCCTCGTCGACTTCGTCGTCCACTCCCGCTCGGACCACCGACCGATCTTCGAGCTCCTCGATCTCGAGGTGACGTCCGGGCAGGTCAATCGCGACCCGCGGCTGCAGGCGATCGACCTCTCGGCGCTCGTTCGCACGGTCGATCTGACGCTCGTCGGGCCCGACGGCGCCCCGGTCCCAAAATGTGAGATCCGGATCTACCAACCCGGTCGATTCACCACGCCGATCGACTGGCGCACCGTCAGCAACGGCCGACTGCGGGTTGTGTCGCGATCACCCTTCGACGCCTGGATCGCCTCTCCCGGCTGGCAGACGGCCCTCGTGCGCGTGATCGACGGCGACCAGACGATCCGATTGGAACGCGGCGTCGGCGTCACCGCGAAGCTGCGCTTCCGGCAGCTCCCGGCGCTGCGCAAGGGCGAGCGGTTCCGGGTCCGCCTCGAGCCGGTCGGCAACCTGCTCGACATCGACGAGTGGCCGCGACGGCAGCTCGATGCGGCCGGCAGCTGCGAGTTCCGGCTCGACGACGCAGGCCGCTACCGACTGCGATTGATGCGATTCGCGCCGGAGGGCGGCTCGACCGACGCGGCGATCCGGATCGACCCCGACGGGTTCGAAATCGTCGCGGAGGGAGCCGCGCCAACGATCGAAGTCGAGATCGAGGTGTTCGAGTGACGCTCGACGGCGGCCGGCGGGCGGGCGTCGTCCCGCGGTGACGAAATGGGACGGCCAGACCTGGATCGGACGTTTCAGGTCCGCCGGCGCGCCAGGCGCGCGTTCCTTCCTTCCGCGAACGGGGCGGGCATGATGCCGCTCCCATGAACTCGAATCCGGGCACACCGGGCGGCGCGGCGGGCGCGTCGTCCACCTTCAAGCCGTACGTCTCCGACGAGACGGAGATGACCGAGTCGACGATCGGCGCGATCGTGCTCGGCTCGATCCTCGGCATCGTCTTCGCCGCCGCGTCGGTCTACGCCGGGCTCAAGGTCGGCTTGACCACCTCCGCCTCGATCCCGATCGGCGTGCTGTCGATCACGATCCTGAAGGCGTTCGGCAAGTCGACGATCCTGAAGAACAACATCGTCCAGACCACCGGCTCGGCCGGCGAGTCGCTGGCCGCCGGCGTCGCCTTCACGCTGCCCTCGCTGCTGCTGATGGGCTTCGAGATGGACGCGGTGCGCATCACGCTGATCGCGCTGCTCGGCGGCATCCTCGGCACGCTGATGATGATCCCGCTGCGCCAGAGCCTGATCGTGCGCGAGCACGGCAAGCTGCTCTACCCCGAGGGCACGGCGTGCGCGCAGGTGCTGATCGTCGGCGAGAAGGGCGGGTCGAGCGCGCGGGCGCTGTTCGGCGGGCTGTTCTTCGGCGTGCTGTGGGCGTACCTCGGCCGCATCGGGAAGCTGTTCGCCGAGACGCCCGAGTGGATCCTGACCCACATCCCGTGGAAGGGGAAGATGGTCGCCCTGTTCAAGGGCGGCTCGATCAGCTTCGAGACCAACCCGGTGCTGCTCGGCACCGGCTTCATCATCGGCTGGCGCACGTCGTTCGTGATGCTGGCCGGCGGCGTGCTGTCCTACCTGGTGCTGATCCCGGCGGTGCAGTTCTTCGGCGGCCAGATGACCTCGCCGCTGGTCACCGACACGGAAGGCGAGCTGATCCGGGCCGCCGACATGTCGCCCGGGCAGATCCGCAACGCCTTCATCCTCTACATCGGCGCAGGCGCGGTGGCGGCGGGCGGGCTGATCTCGCTGGCCAAGGCGATGCCGACCATCCTCGGCGCGTTCTTCCGCGGGCTCGGCGGACTGGGCGGCGCGCGCGGCGGCGCCGTGCGACGGACCGAGCGCGACCTGCCGATGGGCCTGGTGCTGGTCGGTTGCATCGCGCTGGTGCTGGCGATCTGGGCGCCGAACTTCGCCTTCACCCGCGGTCTGCTCGAGCGTGACGTGCTCGGCATCAACTGGCTGTCGGCGATCCTGATCGTCGTCTTCGGCTTCTTCTTCACCACTGTGTCGAGCCGGATCACCGGCGAGATCGGCAGCTCGAGCAACCCGATCTCGGGCATGACGGTGGCGACGCTGCTGATCACCTGCCTCCTGTTCGTCGCGGTGAAGTGGACGGGCATCTCGTACAAGGAGATGGCGCTGTGCACCGCGGCGCTGGTCTGCGTCGCGGCCAGCAACGGCGGCACGACGTCGCAGGCGCTGAAGACCGGCCACCTGCTCGGAGCGACGCCGCGCAAGCAGCAGCTCGCCATCACCTGGGGCGTCATCACCAGCGCCGCGGTGATCGGCTTCACCCTGATGTTCCTGAACGACAACTACACGAGCTACCACAAGTTCGACGGCAAGGGCTTCGTCGCCAGCGAGGCGACGGTCGCGCAGTACGAGGCCGACGGGCGCAAGGACGAGCTCAAGATCGAGAAAGAGCACCGCGAGTTCCGCGGCCGGAAGTGGGACGTGCTGTTCGTGCGGCGGGCGCAGATGGACCCGGCCGACGCGTCGCGCGTGGCGGTGCCCGTCGGGCGCTACCTCATCGCCGACGGGGCGATCGTCCATCGCGAGGATCCGGGCGTCTGCGGCACCGAGACCGTGCAGTACGCCGAGGACGGCGTCACGCCCGAGCGCGAGTTCGGGACGAAGCTCGACGCGCCCAAGGCGCGGCTGTTCCAGATGATCATCGACGGCGTGCTGGAAGGGACGCTGCCGTGGGAGCTGGTCCTGATCGGCGTGTTCGTCGCGATCATGATGGAGCTGTGCGGCGTGCCGGCGCTGGCGTTCGCGGTCGGCGTCTACCTGCCGATCTCGACCAGCTCGTCGATCTTCATCGGCGGCCTGGTGCGCAAGTGGGCCGACAAGCGGACGAAGATGACCGAGGCCGAGCAGGAGAGCTCGCCGGGCGTGCTGTTCAGCTCGGGGATGATCGCGGGCGGGGCGTTGATCGCGATCCTGACCTGCGCGTTGCTGACGCCGAAGTCGGTGATGCAGGAGAAGCCGGTCGTCGATGCGGCGGGGGTTGCGGTGCTGGATGCGGCCGGGCAGCCGACGAAGAAGCTGGTGCCGAAGGACACGACCTGGGGCGAGGACCTCAAGCTGTTCGGCGACAAGCCGATCGACCTGAGCCTCGCCAACAAGGTCGCCGGGCCCGAGGAGACGGTCGGGCAGTTGCTCACCGCGCTGGGCGTCGATCCGCAGTCGAAGGCGCTGACGACGATCTGCGACCAAACTTCGCTTTCGATGAAAGCGCGTGACTTCTTCGCGAAGCACAACTGGTGGGGGCTCGGCTGCTTCCTGGCGCTGGCCGTCATCCTCTACTTCGTCGCCGCCGAGAAACCGAAGCGCCCCGCCGCCGACGCCCCCACCCCCCCACCGACCCCGTAACCACGCGTTGGAATCCCGTCGCAGCGACGCGGTTCCCATGCACCCCCAGCGGCACGCGGTCCGGAAGCTCGTCGCTGCGACGATCTTCCGGGAGTGGTGACGCGGCGGGGTCAGGGCGGGCGCGGGGTGACGAAGTCGGCGACGGCCTGGTCGGCGGCGAAGCGCGGTGACCAGGGCGGGCCGGTGACGAAACCGACGTGGCCGCCGGTCGGCGGGAGCCACGCCCGCAGATTCGGGTTCCCTGCGAGCGCAGCGCGCGGCACCGCCTCGACTGGCAGGAACGGATCGTCCAACGCGTGCACGACCAGCGTCGGCAGCGCGATCCGGGCCACCACCGCCGCGCTGCTCGACTGCGCGTAGTAGTCGTCCGCATCGCGGAAGCCGTGCACTGGCGCGGTGTAGGCGTCGTCGAACTCCC
>SXGS01634842.1_pt1 | contig 10192 bp, 10 predicted proteins | sample 3174681 | NCBI WGS metagenome assembly SXGS01 (sample SAMN11356861, study PRJNA531348) | freshwater metagenome | isolation source: freshwater sample F1-80 | place: China: Fuxian Lake, Yuxi | collected 2017-12-25
CTGAACTCGACGGCGTAGTTGATAACGATGCCGATGAACGTGAGAACGACCAGGACGGCGAAAGTCAGCTTTATGTCCATGGTGCTCGTGCCGCGCAGCAGCACGTAGCCGAGACCCTGAGTGGCGCCGACGAACTCCGCCACGATGGCTGCGGTGGCGGCGATGGTTGCCGACGACTTGATGCCGGAGAAGATGACGGGCAGGGCCGCCGGGAAGCGCAGGTAGCGGAAGGTCTGCATCCCGCTGGCGCCCATGGATTGCGTGAGATAGAGCAGCCTGTCGTCCAGGATCTGGAAGCCGCTGATGCTGGCGAGCAGCAGCGGGAAGAAGGTCATCAGGACGGTCAGGAGCACCTTCGACTCCATCCCGAAGCCGAGCCAGACGAGGAAGAGCGGGGCGACCGCGATCTTCGGCACCAGCTGCATCAGCATGAGCGGCGGGTACATGACCTGCCTTGCGGCCCGCGACAGGGCGATCGCCAGCCCCAGCGGAATGGCCGTCACCACGGTCAGGCCGAAGCCCATCAGGATCTCGGCCAGGGTGATCAGGCAATGCGACCAGAGCATCGCCGCGTCGGTGACGATGCGCGAGAAGACGGCGCCCGGGGCGGGCAGCAGGTACGCCGGAATCTTGAAGAGGCTGATCGACGCCGACCACAGGCCGACCATGGCGGCGAAGGTCAGCGGCGGCACGAGGTTCCAGGCAAGATCCGTAAGGCGGCGCAGGGTCCGCGAACGCTTCCGGGGTGCCCGTGCCTGGGCGACGGAAGGCAGGGCGGCTTCCCAGTTCTGCGGCACCGGCGCGCCGCGTGCGGATCCAGGCGATTGCATGGTCGAGAAACTCTCCGGTCCCTGGCCCCTGTCGCGCAGCCGAGCGCGCCGCAGGTCTCCCGCCTGCTACGGTATTTGTAACCGGTTACATACTTGGGCTATAAGAGCGTGTCAACCGTGTGCGATGCTCCGGGGCCCAGGGAGGAAACTTGTGACGACGACTCAGGCGCTTCCCATCGTCGATGGGGCCACGCGGCTTTACGGCATCATCGGCGATCCCATCCAGCAGGTGAAATCGCCCGAGGTTTTCACCGCGCGCTTTCGCGCCGCCGGGGTCAACGCGCTTCTCGTGCCGATGCATGTGAAGCCCGAGACCTTTGATGACGTAGTGCGCGGCCTCAAATCCCTCGCCAACCTGGACGGCCTCATCGCGACGGTTCCCTACAAGTCGCGCGTCCTGCCCTTTGCGGACCGGCTGTTCCCCACGGGCGAGCGGGTCGGGGCGATCAATGCCCTGCGGCGGGAGGCCGACGGACGCTGGGCCGGAGAGATGTTCGACGGAAAGGGATGCGTCGCCGGGATGCGGGCGACCGGTGTGGATCCACGCGGCCGCGATGTCATGCTGGTGGGAGCCGGCGGTGCGGGCAGCGCCATCGCCGACGCGGTCGCCGAGGCAGGAGCGAAATCCCTCAGCATCTTCGACGCGGACGAAGGGAAAGCCCGGCAGGTCGTGGCCCGCGTGGCCCGGGCCCACGGCGCCTGCGCGACTTCCTTCGGTGCCCCGACAACGGAGGGAAAGCAGGTCCTGATCAACGCCACGCCGATCGGCATGGCGCCGGGGGACGGCCTGCCGGTTCCCGATCTGCGGCTGACCAGGGATCTCTTCGTGGTCGATGTCATCGTCAAGGACGCAACACCGCTGGTGGCGGCTTCGCGGGCAGCGGGATGCCGGACGATGACCGGCCGATCGATGATCGAAGGGCAGGCCGCCGAGATGGCCCGGTTCTTCGGCCTGCCGTGACGTTTCGTAGCAGGCCTTGGAGTCCGTCCGGGCGGCAAACCTCCGCAGATCTATTCGGCGACAGGAAGACGCGCGATCAATTCCCTCAGATACCGAACGTACTCGGAATTCGACCAGGGCAATGCGCCGGCAAAGAAATAGGCGACGGTCCTGCCGGCTCCGTCATTGATGACGATGTAGTTCTGCGGAAACCCCACTTCTGCAAGTGCAACGCCTTCGTTTCGCAACTGCCGAGCGTTGAAGAGCGGGCCGCTATAGCCGAGACTGCGCCCCCAAGGGATGCCCACCTCCGGATAGCTCTTGGTAAGCACCGGCAGGATATGAAGACGTTTCTCGTCCTTGAATATCTCCCGAAGCCGCCTGAATTCTGGAAATTCCTTGATGCACGGGGCACACCGGTAGGTCCAAAAATTGAGGACCACAACCCCCCGAAAATCCGAAAGCTGTTTTTGAGAACCAGAAGTGAGGCCCTCGTATTCCGTCATCGTAAAGTCTGGAAATTGATTCCCGAGCCTCGTGCCTTCGGTGGCAGTGGCCGGGACAACGGACAGCAGGAGCAGGACGGCCGCGAACAAATGTGTAAAGAACATGGGCCTCTCCTCTCGAGGATTATGGCACCTCCACTGCCGCATCGTGCTGAAGATTTTTCAGCGTACAGAGTCCCGCCCCTCATCCCCCTCGCTCGTCTAACCGACTCGGGCGACTCGCAAAGCCCACGGACGGACACTTAGCGTCCGGGCGCCGGCCCCGAGGACTTTCGAACCACGATCTCGGCATCGCATTCATAGTCGAGCTCGATCTCCTCGCCCTCCACCTTGGAGACGAGAAGGCGGGCCGCCCGTCGGCCGACCTCGTCGCTGAGCACGCGTACGGTGGTGATGGAGACCGGCAGTTCCGCCATGATGTCGATGTCGTCATAGCCGACGATCGACATGTCTTCCGGCACGCGGATGCCCATCTCCTGGGCCTCGAGCACGGCACCGACGGCGAGATAGGCATTGCCGCAGATCACGGCCGTGGGCCAGGGCTTGTGCCCGACGATGCGCCGGAAAAGCTGCCTTCCCTCGCTCAGGCTCCAGAACCCTTCGGCGAAGTGGCCGGGCTGAATCGCCATCGACTTCTCGGCAAGCGCGTCGCGCACGCCCTGCAAGCGCGCCTGGGCACGGTCGTTGTTCAGGGTCGACTGCGCGATCAGGCCGAATCTCCTGTGGCCCAGGTCGATCAGATAGTTGGTCAGTCGATGGAGAGCCTTGCGGTTATCCGCGCCCACGCAGGTGCCGTGGGTGGTGGGGTTGTAGACGAAGGTGTTGACGTAGTGGACCTTGTGCTTCTCCAGCAGCGCCGGCAGGTCGGCGTGATGCGCTTCGCCGACGAGCAGCAGGGCATCGACCCCGCGCTCGATGAATTTCCGCACCTGCTCGTATTCCTGTTCCGGCTTGTACTCGGAGCAGGCGAGGAGAAGCGCATAGCCCCGGGCGGCGAGCTCATGCTGCAGGGCCTGTATGGCCCGCGCGAAATCGCCATGGGTCAGGGTGGGGAAGACCGCGCCGATCGTGCCGGTGCGCTTGGTGGCCAGCGCCCGCGCCACGCCATCAGGCACCCAGCCCAGGTGCCGGACGACAGAAGCGATGCGGGTCCGCAGCTCCTGCGAGACCGCCTCGGGACTGTTCATGGCGCGCGATACCGTCGCGGTCGAAACGCCTGCGACCCGCGCCACATCGCGGAGCCCGACGGTGCGCGTACTCTTCTTCTTTTTCCTCGAGGCCGGCACCCCGCCTCCTTGGTCGAGAGAGTGGGTCGTTGGAAGCTTCTATCCGCTCCAAGCCACATTCACAACCGGACGGCCGGTGGGCGACGCAGCCCGCGCAGTTCCCGCGCGCGTCGATGTGTTGACAGCGCTTGACGAAAACGCCTATGTAACCGGTTACAGAACTGGCGGAGAGACGTCAAGCGATGAAGCTGATCACTGCCGCAGACGCCGCCCGGCTGATCCAGGCCGAGGCGCATGTCCTGGTCAGCGGATCGGGAGGCGGGCACGCCGTACCGGAGGCGGTTCTCGTCGCCATCGAGGCGCGTTTTCTGGCCGAGAAGACCCCGCGCGATCTCACGCTGATCCATGTCGTCGGGATCGGCGACCGCAAGCTCAAGGGAGCCGCCCATTTCGGCCATGAGGGACTGCTGCAGCGGAGCATCACCAGCGCCCTGGTTGATTCTCCGGTGCTGGCTGAAATGGCGCGGGCCGACAAGATCGAGTCCTACACTCTCCCGCAAGGCGTCCTGTCGCAGCTCATGCGCGATATCGCCGGCGGCCGCCCGGGTCTGATCACCAGGACCGGGCTCCACACCTTCGTCGACCCCCGGCATGGCGGCGCCCGGCAGAGCGCCCGGGCGAAGGAGGATCTGGTCGAGCTGATGACCATCGGCGGCGAGGAGTGGCTGCGCTTCAAGCCCCTGCGCTTCGATATCGCCTTCCTGCGGGGGACCACCGCCGACGAGGACGGAAATATCAGCATGGAGCAGGAGGCGATCCCCGGCGAGATGCTGTCGATGGCGCAGGCGACACGCCGCTGTGGCGGCACGGTGGTCGTGCAGGTCAAGCGCCTCGCCCAGCGGGGCGCGCTGCCGCCGCGCAGCGTGAAGATCCCGGGTCTTCTGGTCGACTATGTGGTCGTCGACCCCGAGCAGCGGCAGACCTATGCCACCGACTACAGCCCCGCCTATGCGGGCGAGCTGCGCGTCCCTCTCACCTCGGTGAAGCCACTGCCCTTCGATCACCGCAAGATCGTGGCGCGCCGGGCGGCGATGGAGCTGGTACCCCGGGCGGTCTGCAACCTGGGCGCGGGGATATCGACGGGCATTGCCGCCGTCGCGGCGGAAGAGGATCTGCTCGATCATCTCGTCCTGACGAACGAGCAGGGCTTCATCGGCGGAGCGCCGCTCACCGGGCCGGATTCCGGCACGGCGCAGAACTACTCCGCCGTCGTGGACCAGCCCTACCAGGTCGATTTCTACGACGGCGGCGGGCTCGATATCGCCTTCCTGTCCTTCGCCGAGGTGGATCCCGCCGGCAGCATCAACATCAGCCGGTTCGGCGACAAGATCATCGGCATCGGCGGTTTCATCAATATCAGCCAGAACGCCAGGCACTGCGTCTTCAGCGGCACCTTCACGGCGGGCGGGCTCGAAGTCGCCTGCGTCGACGGCGGTCTCAGGATCGTCAAGGAGGGGCGCCACGGCAAGTTCGTGAAGCAGATCGAGCAGGTCTGTTACAGCGCGCCCTTTGCCGCACGGGAGGGCCGCACCGCCGTTTTCGTGACCGAGCGCGCGGTCCTGCGGCTGGTCGAGGGTGGCCTCGAGGTCATCGAGATCGCCCCCGGCGTCGATCTCGAGAAGGACGTGCTTGGCCAGATGGCTTTTCGTCCGCGCGTCTCGCCGCAGCTGAAGCGGATGGACAGGCGGCTTTTTGCGCCGGGGCCGATGAATCTGCGCGCCGATCTCGATGCCAGGGTCGAGCGCCAGTCGAAGCCCGCGAGTTTGCGGAAGATCGTATAGCCGGCACCGGCGACGGATCAGGTCGGGTGTATTGCGCCGGCGCTCGTAACGACCGAATCCTCTTTCCTGTCATCGTCGGGCTTGACCCGACGATCCATCCGGATGGACCCTCGGATCAAGTCCGAGGGCGACAGAAAAAAGAGTGAGTCATGGCGCGAATCATCGACGGCGACCTGGACGATCCGCGGGTGATCGATCTCCTGCGCACCCATGTGACCACGGCCCGGGCGCAGACGGCGCCGGGTAGCGCGCATGCCCTGGACGTCTCCGGTCTCAAGGCGCCGGAGATCAGCTTCTGGACGGCCTGGGACGGCGAGCGGCTGGTGGGCTGCGGAGCCCTCAAGCGCCTCTCCACCGCGCATGGCGAGGTCAAGTCGATGCACACCGAAGCGGCCGCGCGTCGCAGCGGCGTGGGTGGCGCGATGCTGCGGCACATCATCGAGGCGGCGCGGGCTGATGGCCTGCAGCGCCTCAGCCTCGAGACCGGCTCCTGGGACTATTTCAAGCCGGCGCGCGAGTTCTACGCGCGTTACGGCTTCATCGAATGCGGCCCGTTCGCACCCTACGTCGCCGACCCCAACAGCGTGTTCATGACGCTGGAGCTGCGTAAAGAGTAGGAGCGTAACGTCGGAACGTTGCGCTAGCCCGCGGCGCGCTCGATTGCCGCGACGTCGATCTTGACCATGCCCATCATGGCCTGGAAGACGCGCGCGGCCTTCGCCTTGTCGGGATCGGCCATCAGCCGCAGCAGGATTTCGGGGGTGATCTGCCAGCGCACGCCCCAGCGGTCCTGCAGCCAGCCGCAGGCCACTTCCTTGCCGCCGTTCCTGGTCAGCGCCTCCCACAGCCGGTCGACCTCCGCCTGGTCCTTGCACTCGACCATGAGGGACAGGGCGTCGGTGTAGACGCCGTCCGTACCGCCGTTGAGCGCCAGGAAGCTTTGTCCGGCGAGCGTGAATTCGACCACCAGCACCGAGCCTTGCTTGCCGCCAGGGTAGTCGGTCGGGCTGTGCTGCACCCGGGTGATCTTCGCGTCGGGCAGCAGCGAGACCTAGAACCTGGCGGCCTCCTCGGCGTCGCCGTGGAACCTCAGGCAGGGGGAGATCTTGGATCGGATGCTGGCCATGGGGGCCCTCCTTGTTGCGCTATCCCGAGGACGAACCGCCCCGGGGTTTCCCGACAGCCCGGCCGTGATTTTTTGTGCGCCGGGTAAGCCACGGGAGCAACGGGCAAAAAAATGAAACCCTCTCCGCCCGTCTTCGGGGGGAGAGGGTGGTGAGCGCGAGCGAACCGGGTGAGGTGGGTCCTATGCGGTGTGACCACCTCACCCTCCCGCCGCTTAAGCGAACGCTTCGCGTTGCGCTATAGCGACGGGCCCCTCCCTCTCCTCCGCTAACGAGGCGGAGAGGGGCTTCAGTCAGAAGGTGACTTTCTCGTCGTCCGCCACGCGCTGCACGGCCGGGCGTTTCATCATCCGGTCCTTGTGGGCGGTGTAGTTCCTGAGCTCCTTGACCGGCAGCTCGCGCCGGTGGCCCCAGACGTAGAAGACGAAAGTGTAGGCGTCGAGCACCGAGTACTCCTTGCCGCCCATCCAGTCCCGGCCGGCCAGCATGCCGTCGATCTGCTTGAGGTAGCCGTGGAAGTTCTTGAGCCCCGTCTCCTTGATGTTCGGATAAGTCGCGGGGTCGGTGGCGAAGCGCTCCGGCCTTCCGACATGCGAATGCGCCGGGTGCACGGTCGAGGCGTAGAAGCCGATGACCGAGTGGGCCTTCGCCTGGCCGATATCGTCCTTGGGGAACAGGCCGAAGCGCTTGCCGAGATAGGGCAGGATGGCGGTGTTCTCGGTCAGCATGCTGCCGTCGTCCAGGCGCAGGGCCGGCACGCGGCCGAGCGGGTGGACGTCCTTGATGTAGGATTCGGCGCGCTGCTCGCCCTTGGCGAGGTCGACGGCGTGCGGCGTGTACTTCTCGCCGCTTTCCTCGAGCACGATATGGGGCGCCATCGAGCAGGCGCCGCGGCCGTAATACAGAGTCAGCATGGGTCCTCCCTTCGAAGTTTTGTGGCCGGGACTCTGCCCCTCCGGGCTGTCCCTGTCCATAAGCAGGGCGGCATGGCGGCCATGCTAGTCTGACGGCATGAGTGGGATGAACCCGACACGGCGCCTGATCCTCGGCCTGACGGGGCTGGCGGCGGCCTGGTTCCTGCCGAAGCGCGCCGCGGCGCAGGCATCGGCACCAATCGCGCAACCGCCGGAAGCCACGCCGCGCGCCTTTGCCGCGCGGGCCTATGAGCTGCGTGACGCGGCCCTGGCGGCGGGCGACCAGGGTTACGGCGCGCTGATCGTCAAGGACGGCCGCATCGTCGGCGAGGCGCCGAGCCGCGTGGTGGTCAGCCGCGACCCCACGGCGCATGCCGAGATGGAGGCGATCCGCGACGCGGCGCGCCGGCTGGGCACGCGCGATCTCTCGGGCACGGCGATGTACGGCTCGTCGCGCGCCTGCCCGATGTGCCGGGCGGCGGCGTATTGGGCGGGGATCGGGCAGCTCTATTCGGGTGCGACGCCGAACGACGATGGGCGGCCGGTTCTCTAAGCCTTACTCCTCTCCTGTCACCCTCGGGCTTGACCCGAGGGTCCATCCGGATGGATTGCCGGGTCATCGGCGCGGGCGTAGCCCGGCGCCTTACCGGCAATGACAGGAAGAGAGAAGAGCGCCTCCCGCGCAATAGACGCGCGACCGATACGGTCGCACGTCTATTCGCTGGGCGCTGTCCGTGCGACCGCAGACGGTCGCGCTAGGGACCCTTCCACGTGTTCAGCGCGTCGCGCTTCGCCTGGCGCTTGGCGTCGTCGGACAGGCGGAAATTATGCGCGTACGGCACGGATTCGAACGAGCCGTAGGTCGGGTTGGCGATCATGATCCACTGCTTGCCCCAGAGGCCCTTATGCGCCTCCAGCACCTTGAGGCGCTCCGCCTCGCCGCTGCGGTACTCGTCGGTGAAGTCGCCAAAATTGTCACCGATGTTGAGCAGGACGCGATAGTCCTTGGTGATGTAGGCGCGGCGCGTGCTCTTGGCCGAGGTCCAGTCGGGCTTCTCGCGCGAGGTGAGGAAGGTGTCGACATTGCCGCCCATGGGAAAGCCGTATCTCTCCATGTTGCGCCGGGTTGCCGGCTCTTCTTCGACGACGCGGTTGGAGACGTAGAAGACCTTCACGCCTTTCGAATCCGCGTACTTGGCGAACTCGACCGCGCCGGGGATGGGCGTCGAGGTTTCCGAGTTGACGAAGGCGGTCCAGGTCTGGGGCGAGAAGCTGGTGTTGTTGATGGCCATCCATGCCTGGTAGCCGGAATTGTCGAGCAGCGTTTCGTCGACATCGAGGATGACCGCCGGCGGCAGCGACTCGTAGCCGGCTTTCTGCTCGCCCGGCGCCGCGGTCCAGCTCTTGTCGGCCAGCGCCTGGTCGAGGCGGATATGCGCCAGGGCGAAGGCGGTCAGCGCGGTGGCCTTGAACTCGACGGAGCGCTGCGTCCAATAGGTGGCGTTCAGGTTGTCGTGCGCCGGCGGGCTTTGCGCCCAGCCGGGAGCGGGGACGGCGAGGGCGGCAGCCAAGGCCAACGCCGCCAGCGCGGCGCGCGGGCGGAAAGACACGAATTGGGGCATGGGGAGATCTCCTGCGGTAAGGGCCCTGATTCTGTAGCATTCGCCGGGCGGCGAAGAAAGAAGGTGAAGGGACTAACCGCCTGCCGGGTGGGTTGTCCGGCCTGTATTAATGCATTGATGCGCCGGGCTGATCTGCGGCGGGCAGCCGGGATTGTAGAAGGCGGTGGCGCTGGCCCGGGCGGATCGTGCATGCGATCATTCGGGCCACCGAGCGGGAGCACATGATGGCCAAGTATCTTCTGGTGAGCTTTGAGACCTGTCCGTGGGTGCAGCGGGCGGCGATCGTCCTGCGGGAGAAGAAGGTCGAGTTCGAGTTCCGGCATATTCCCCGCGATAACCGGCCCGACTGGTTCCTCGCGATCTCCCCGCACAAGAAGGTGCCGGTGCTGCGTATCGACGACCGCGTCTCGCTCTTCGAATCGAACGCTATTGCCGAATACCTGGATGAGACAATCGCGCCGCGCCTGCATCCGGAGGACCCGCTGCTGCGCGCTACCAACCGGGCCTAGACGGATTATCTGCCCACCTTCGCCGACGCGATCTCGGCTCTGGGTTATGTCGACAGCGAGGCGGAGTTCGACAAGGCGGCGGCGAAGATCCCGGTTCCCTTCGAGCGGCTCGAGGGCGCGCTGGGCAGGCAGGGGGGCGGCCCGTACTTCAACGGCGCCGCCTATTCGCTGGTCGACGCGGGCTATGCGCCGTTCCTGCAGCGCTATGCCTTCCTCGACCGGATCAGGCCGCTCGGGCATCTCGAACGCTTCCCCAAGCTCATGGCGTGGAGTGCGGCGCTGCTCGCGCGGCCTTCGACCCATTCGTTCCCGCCTCAGGAGTTCGAAAACCTCTACCGGCAGAACGTGCGCGGGCGGCAGAAATACCTGTCAGGTCTTATAGCGGCGTAGCTCACGCCGCTCGTGGCAGCGTAACGGGGCGCTTCGTCGCCGGCAGGCGTTTCGGGTATAAGGCGGCCCTGCGTTACGCTTTCCGAAGCAGGGACCCCGCATGAAGACCTACTCCATCGCAGCCATTCCCGGCGACGGCATCGGCACCGAGGTCATCTCGGCCGGGGTCGAGGTGCTCTCCGCCATCGCCAAACGCGACGGCGGCTTCGCCTTCAAGGTCGACCATTTCGACTGGGGCGGCGAGTACTACAAGAAGCACGGAAGCATGATGCCGGAGACCGGCCGCGAGC
>SXGS01187100.1_pt1 | contig 10191 bp, 6 predicted proteins | sample 3174681 | NCBI WGS metagenome assembly SXGS01 (sample SAMN11356861, study PRJNA531348) | freshwater metagenome | isolation source: freshwater sample F1-80 | place: China: Fuxian Lake, Yuxi | collected 2017-12-25
AGTCTCAACAACCTCACCGACCGCAGCCTGGTTGTCCTCGACGAAATCGGCCGCGGAACGAGCACGTACGATGGGCTCTCCATTGCCTGGGCGGTCACCGAACACCTGCAAGCCGTGGGCTGCCGGACCCTCTTCGCCACCCACTATCACCACCTGAATGACCTGGCCGACCGCCTCCCCGGCATCCGCAATTATCGCGCCGCCGTGAAGGAAGACGGCCAGCACATCGTCTGGCTGCGGAAGATCGTCCCCGGCGGCACCGACCGATCCTACGGCATCCAGGTCGCCCGCCTGGCCGGCGTTCCGGAGACGGTCATCAATCGCGCGCGGGAGGTGCTGCGTGACCTGGAAGCCAGCAGCGGCGCGGTCCAGGGCGGCCTGCCTGCACCACAGGTCCAGGTGCGCTCCGCGGCAGCCACTGTCCAACTCTCGCTGTTCGAGGTGCAGGAGCACCCCGTCGTCGAGGAACTTCGCAAGCTCGACCTCTCCACCACGACGCCGATTGAGGCACTTACGCTGCTGTATCAACTCCAGAAACGCACCACCCGGGGATGATCGCTGACGGCCGGCGTGTGGCCGGTCTAACGCAATCGTGTCTCACTGCCGGACAACGATGAACCGGGACCGCCAGGACGTTCGGCTCGACAGGGAGGCCGGAGAGGGGAGCGACAGGATCGGCTTCGAGGCGTCCCTGGGTCGTGAGAGCGCTACCCGGCATCCGAAGCGAGTGGCGGGAGTCCGACAACGGTGAACGCGCGGGGGTGCTCGATGCTGAATGCAACGCGTAGCGTCTGTTCTTGCTGCGGCTCGAGGGTCAGGTCCCAGCGCAGGCGGCCGAGCTTCGTCTCCTCTGCGGGCGCCGGGCGGACGTCCTGTCGCCGGACAGTGATCTGCTCGTGGCGCGAGACCGGCAACTGATCCTGCACGACCACCTGCTCGCGCCGATCGCGGAGGTTCTGCACCTTGATCTCGTACGCGTAGCTCAGGCGGCGCTGATCGCTCAAGAAACGCCGGTCCACGGCGCCCTCAACCAGCTTGCGGGTGATCCGGACCCGATCTTCCACTCCCAGGTAGAGTTCCAGTTCCTCGCCCGGAGCCGCGGCCTTCAGGTGCGTGCTGCCCACGAATTCGTCCTCGTGAAACACCTGTGCCCGTCCCGCGAGCAACAGCGCCGGCCCCGGATTCGTGGCGCGAGCACGGCGGAAGGCGTGTGCCGCCAACTTCGGGGCGGCGACGAGGTCAAACCGTGCGGGCAGATCCCATCCGGCCAGCGCGACCTTATGGGGTGAGCCATCGTTGGGGATTCCGGCGCGCCCCGAGACCACAAAGGTGATCGCCGCCCCCGAGGTCTCGACGACTGCCTCCACGTGGACCGCCTCGACCACAGGCTCTTCGCTCGCAAAGTCCATCCCGAGAGAGCCCGCCGCCCCTCCCCCGGGGCGTCGGCGGGCACGCCAGACGCCCGCGATCCCGGCGCCTGAAAGCGCATCGTTGCCATTTCCGCCGGCATGGCCGGGACGTGCTGGTGCAGATACCAGGGCGTCAGTTCCGGCAGCCCGGCCCCCAGCGCCGGGCGGGCCGTCGAAAGGGTGAGTTGCACGGCCTCCCAGGGTTCCCCCGTCTGTTGCATCACCTCCGCCAGGCAGGCCAACTCCAGGCGTGGCGTCCCAGTGGCCTCCGAGAAGCGGAGGTCATACAGGGGCGCCCAGGACGCGTTCAGGACCTGGTAGCGCACTTCCAGCTCGGCTTCCCCATCGCCGTCGGCGTCCAGCGTTACCGTGATCCGGCTGCGCTCGACCGGTAACCGATGCTGGAACTGTTTCAGGCGGGAACGTGCAGCGGCCAACTCCTTCTGGAGTGCGCGCCGCTCTGTCTCAATCGCACCAACTTCCTCGTCCAGCGAACTGAGTTGCTCGGCCAAAAACCCCGCGAGTGCCGCGCCCGCCTCGATGCCGGACCGTCCGAGCGCCAGCCCGCGGGCAATCTGCGCGCCCCCCTGGGTGGCGAGTTCCTGGAGAAACTGGCGGCGCGTGGACACTGCCGCCAGACGGCGTCCCAGCATCGCATCCCGGTCTTCGAACCCCTCGATCTCAACTACAAGCTGGGCGGGTTTCTCCTCCACCGGAGTGGTCTTGAACTCACGTCCGACATCCGTGGCCACAAGGCGCATCGCCACCGTCCCGCGGGCGCGAATGCGCACAGACTCGGGGAGAAGGGTGTTCGGCAAATCGTCGAGGATGAACTCGCGTCGCCCCGCCTGTATGCTCGCACGTCCCCGGCGGGTCACGAGGGCCCGATCCGGATAAACCACTACGGCGTCTATCGCTGTTTCCATCGTCTCCACCTCCAGCCATGTGGGTAGCACCGGGCCGTCGGGGACGGCAGCGCGTCCGGGCCCACGATTCTGATCCGCTCGTAGTGCCCTGATTTGCCCATCGGAGGAACGGGGCGAAGTAGCCCCCGTGCCTCCTCCGATGGGCACCCTGCTTCTATTCGCTCATGAGGAAAATGAGCGGGCGCACATCGTCCTCCGGTGTCATCTCCCAGTGCCGGAGGAGTATCTCGTACACCAGAATGCCGGTTTCTCCCTCCCCATAGAGAAGATATCGAAACGCCTGCCCGACAGAGTTCTGACGCGTGAGACCGAGAAAGATGCGGATCGGGTCAAGCAGCTCGCTGACGTAGGCGATGGTGTTTGCCAGAGCGGTGGCGCCGTAGACATCCACCATGTAGTCTTCGCCCAGACGACGGACGCGAATTTCCAGGCGGCCCGAAAACTGGCTCCGATCGTCCCGCAGATGCACATGCAAAAACGCGAGCGGTCCGGCGATCTTGTAGTGCGCCCGGATCTCGGCCGCCTTCCGCTCCCGCGGGGATCCTTGCGCGTGCTTCAACGGGACCAGGTTCACCTTCTTCCGCACGATTCCACGCCACAATTCCTCGGAGGCCGGATCCGCCAGCACCACATCCTCGACTCGCAGTTCGGTCGCCCGGAGGTATCGGGACAACCCGCTCAGCAGCACAATGCCGAGAATGAAGGCCGATGCCACGAACAGGCCATCCGGGCGCTCGTGGACGTTTTGCACGAGCGTGTAGCCAAAGATCACCGCTACCGCCCAGAAGTACACGGAGCGCCGGCGCGCCCGGCGTTGCTCATCCGGCGCCCGCGGCGAACCCCCGTTCTCCGGCTCGCCCCGGCCCTCCCTGCCCAATGCCAGGGCAACGGCGACGGCGGCAGACAGCATCAGCACCAGCACGCCCGTGGCATACGCTCCGGCCTGCTTCTCCACATCGGCGTGGAAAATACATGTCACGAGTACAGCCACGGCAAAGAGGGCGAGCACCAACGGGCGGGCAAAGCTCACCCAGCGCGGCGCCATCCCGAAGCGGGGCAGATAGCGCGGAATGACGTTCAGCAGACCTGCCATCGCCGAAGCGCCTGCGAACCAGAGGATGAGGATGGTGGAAATGTCATAGACCGTACCCATGACACTGCCCATCAGGCGGTGGGTCAGATACGCGAGCACCCGCCCGGAAGCCGGGCCACCGGTCCGATAGGCCTCCTCGGGTACGAGGACTGCGGTCACGAAACTGGTGCCGAGCAACATCACACTCATGAGCACCGCGGCCGCGGTCAGCAAGCGACCTGAATTGCGGATGCGACCGTGGGGAACGCCGGCAGGGTCGTCCTCGGGATCACCTGCCACCAACGGCATCACCGAGACGCCGGTCTCGAACCCGGACAGGCCAAGCGCGAGTTTCGGGAACACAAGGCAGGCGAGCAGACCGACTTGCACAGGACTCCCTTTTGCATGCACGAGTCCCTGCCAATTCGTCAGCATGTCCGGGTGCTGGAAGACCTCTACCAGGCAGCGCAAGGTCACCACCACGTTCAGGCCCATGTACAACACACCCAGCGTTACCGCCAGCCCGATCGCTTCCTTGAAGCCCTTGAGGAACACCGCCGCCAGCATCGCGAGCAACGCCAGCGTGATCCAGAGGTTCCCGCCATGGAGATAGTGCGAGACGAGCGGATTCTCTACGAGGTGCTCAGCCGCGTCCGCTGCCGATAAGGTCATCGTAATGACAAAATCCGTGGCAGCGAAGCCGAGCAGTACCAGGACGAACAACTTCCCCTTCCACCCGGCGAGAAGGCTCTCCAGCATGGCGATGGAACCCTGCCCCGAGTACGACCGCCGCGCCACCTCCCGGTAAATCGGTAATGCGCCGAACAGGGTGAGCAATATGAGCACCAGCGTCGCGACCGGCGAAATTGCTCCGGCTGCGAGTAACGCAATCCCGGGCTGGTAGCCGAGGGTCGAGAAGTAGTCCACTCCGGTGAGCCAGAGCACCTGGGTCCACGGATGCGTCGGCCCGTGGTGATGGCCTGCTTCCTCCGGACTGGCGCCGTGCATCAGCCAACGCCCAAATCGCGACCTGGGTTCGGGCGCATGCACAACCGTTGTCAGTGGGACCCTGCCCCCCTCGCCGCTCTCCATACTCCGTTCCTCACGTTCTCGCGTTGATCCAATCCTGGCGCAGGAGAAAGTTGTGCGTGTCACGACCAACTTCCTACCCCGGCGGCCGCCGAACTCGGAGATGAGCACAGGAAACCCGCACCTGGGGTGATGCAGAAGGAACGGGCGAGCGCCGGGACGGACAGTCCTGACGCCCCACTGCGTGTGCTAAACTCACTCAGCCCACCTAATTGCGAGGAACCGCGATGTCTTTTCCCGTCACCCTGGCCCCACGGAAACTTCCCACCCAGGAAGACCTCCCCTACGCGGACGATGTGCCGACGGATAGCTGGGATGCCGATCTCCAGGTAGACCTTCTGGTCAGTACCCTCTACCTGAGCCGCCACGGAAGCGAGTCCTGCATCGGCGCCAGCCAGTTCGTCTACTACGAAGACCCGCCCCCCGCCAACGTGCCTCCCCGAAAGCTGAGTCCGGACCTGTTTGTCGTACTCCACGCCACACCCGGATTGCGCCGGAGTTGGCTGCGCTGGCAAGAGGGCGGGCGGCTGCCGTCCTTCGTGCTGGAGTTGCTGTCGGAAAGCACCGAGGCGCGGGACTTCGGCGAGAAGAAACACATCTACGAACAGGTGTGGGGGCTGGAGGACTACGTCTTGTATGACCCGGTGGATACACGTTTGGAAGTGTTCCACCGGGTGAGGGGCCGGTTGGTCCCCCTGCACCCGGATGCAGCGGGGCGCTACTGGCTGGCGTCGCTGGGGCTGTACCTGGTGCGGTGGACCGGCACATACCGGGGTTTCGACCGGGAATGGGTGCGCTTTGCGGATGCCACGGGGATCTTGCTCCCGACCCCGGAGGAACGGGCCGCACACGAAGCGGAACTACGGGCGGATGCAATGGCCCAGAGTCGCGAGGCCAACGATCGCCGGCTGATGGCGGAAGTGGAGCGCGTGGCCGCGGTCGCACAAGCACGCGAGGAAGCCATGCTGCGCGCCGCCGCGGAAGCGCGGATCCGCGAGCAAGCCACGCTGCGCGGCGCCGCGGAAGCACAGGCGCGCGAGGAAACCACGCTGCGCGCCGCCGCGGAAGCGCGGGTCCGCGAGGAAGCCACGTTGCGCGCCGCCGCGGAAGCACAGGCGCGCGAGGAAACCACGCTGCGCGCCGCCGCGGAAGCGCGGGTCCGCGAGATGGAACGGCAACTCAGCGACATGCTCGCCCGGTTGGACCAATCCCGTTGACGGCTCGACCCTGGAATCGCCACTGCGGGTAGAGCCACTGAATGCCGGTGGCTCTACCCGCGCGATCGAGTCTCCCGGGGGATCTCGCGTAGAACCATGCATCGTACATCGCTGTTGCTGGTCTGCCTATCGGCAGCGATGCATGTTGCCTGGAACTTCCGGCTGAAGCGGGCCGAAGACCCGGCCCGGCATCTCTGGCTGGCCCTCACGGCCGCTGCCCTGCTGTTCGCGCCTGCCGCCTTTCTCCAGGGCTGGCCTCCCCAGATCCCGCCGACCGGATGGGCGTGCATCGCTGCCACGGGTGTCTGCTACGGAGGCTACTACTCGCTCACCGCCCTGTCCTACCAGCGCGGCGATCTGTCGCTTGCCTATCCCATCGCGCGGGGGGTTGCGCCGGCGGTGACGGTGCTGCTCGGCGTAGCCCTCTTCGGGGAGCGACCCAGTCCCGCCGGGTGTGTCGGCGTCACGTGTCTGTGCGCGGGAGTGCTGCTGATTGCGCTCCCCGACCTGCGTCCCGGCGCGTGGCGGCGCTTTGGACCCGGCGCCTCGGCGGCCGTGGCAAGCGGGTTCTGCATCGCGGGGTACTCGGCGGTAGATAAGCTCGGAGTGCGCTACGTCTACCCGGTGCTGTATGTCTGCCTGACATTTCTGGCGGGAAGTCTGGCGCAGGGCATCCTCTTGTGGCGGCGGGGACAGGGCGGCCCATTCCTCGCCGAAGCGCGCCGCAGCCGGTGGGGACTGCTCGTCACCGGACTACTCTCGCTGGGCAGCTATCTGATCATCCTCTTCGTGCTCCAGCGCGAACCCGTCTCCTACGTAACACCCGTACGCTCGCTCTCGGTGCTGCTGAGTGTGGTACTGGGCGCGCACCTACTCCGCGAAGGCGATACCCGGCGGCGCTTCTTGGGCGCCGCCGGGATTGTGGTTGGTATCGCCCTGATCGCTATCTGGGGGCGTTGAGGCCCCGCCGGCCCGCGCGCGGTGCAGGCCGGCGAGCGGATGCGGGCTACTTCGGAGCGGGCGCCGCTGCGGAAGGCAGGCTCCGGATCCAGTCGCGGAAGAGCCGCACCGCACGTTCATCCACTCGAGCGGTGGCAACGGGCGGCATATAACCACGATCCCGACTCGAGATCCGGTGCAGCAGTACCGACGAATCGGGCCGTCCCGGCGCCACCAGCCGGGGGTCAGGCAGGTTGTAGGTGTCGTGCAGCGGCTTCACATCGTAGATGCGCGTCCCCTCCCGGGCAGTGGTGAACTCCAACTCCATCGCCGCGTTCCCCCCGCCGGCGGCTACGTGGCAATGCGCGCAGTTCGCGTGGAGATAGGAGCGAGCCCGGGATTCGAGCGCCTGCTTCCCATCCAGGGGATCAACGAGACGCGGGAGCTTGTCCGGCGTAAGGGCCAGCAGTGATCCCGGTCCGGGAGCCGAGCGCTGTCCGGCAGCCGCGGTCAGACGGCTCACGGCAGCGTTCGCGTCTGCTTCGGAACGGCCGCGAGCGCGCTGTTCAGCGCGGATCGCGTCCTGTATCCCCTGTGCAGGATTCGCCCGCAGTACGCCGAGTTGCTCAAACACAGCAAGTTGGTTCGTGCGGACCTTGCCGTAGTTGTGTACCCGGTTCAGTTGCAGGGTGCTGAGCCCGAGGACGTAGTTCGCGGCCCGGCTGTGGCAGCTCATGCACTCCGCCCGGCTGGGATAGTGCCAGGTCTGCTCCCGGATCCCGGATGGGTACCGCCCGGAGGCGGCCACCCGAATCGGATAGGTCCGGTCGGCCCCCTTCGCTTCGACCAGCTCTGCGTCCGTCTGCGCGTCGTTCCAGAGGTAGGAGTACCCCACCCATTCGGCCTGCTCCCGGTGCAGAAACCGGGTCTCAATCCACCGCCGCGAATCTGAGTTCCCTTCCTCCATTTCCAGAGCGAAGGACTTGACGATCACCGTGCCATCCGGAAAATTCCATGCGCCGGTCGGGGGGACTTCGATCCGTGCGTCCGGCCCAGGGAGGGCAATGAACCGCGCCTTGTGCGCGCCGTCCGACCAGAGTTCCGCGTTCACCGAATACGGGATCAGCGCCGGCTGGACCCGGTGCCCCTTTACCGCCCGGAACAGCCCGCTCTCACTCAACCGGCGCGGGAAAGTGGAGGGGGGCAGGTCCCTGGGTGTGGCATCCAGCGTGTAAAGTCCCCCGCCGCCCGTGCTGCCCAGATCGGCGACGAGTAGTTCATCGTGCGTATCGGTGCCGAACCCGGCGATCTGCAATGAGGTGTCCGCCAACTCCCGGTGCCAGATCACGCGGGTGCCGTCATGCTTCATGCCCCAGATCTTTCCAGTGGAGTGGTCACCATAGATGTAGGCGCCGCGCAGCTCCGGATAGCGACTTCCATAGTAGACAATGCCGCCGGTAAGCGAACGGAACTCCGAGTGTGGATGCTCGATGGTAGGTTTCACGTGGGGGGTGGGGCCGAGCTTGCGGGTAAGGTAGAATGGGTGGCTCCCCTCGTACACGCTCCACCCATAGTTACCGCCCTTCTGGATGAGGTAGGCCGTCTCCCACTGGTCCTGCCCGTTGTTGCCCACCCAGATGTGGCCCGTCTCGCGGTCCACAGTCATCCGCCAGGGATTTCGGAACCCATAGGCCCAGGTTTCCGGACGGATCCCCTCCTGACCGACGAACGGATTGTCGGGCGGCACCGAATACTCCCTCCCGGGGCTGGGATGCTCGATGTCCAGGCGAAGCAACTTCGCCGTCAGGCGCGACATGTCCTGACCCACGACGTGCGTGTCTGAGTCGGAGGTACCGTCGCCCGTCGTCACGTACATCATGCCGTCCTTCCCGAACCCGATGGCGCCCCCGTCATGACCGTCCGAGGGCCATTCCACAATGGTGCGCGCAGACTTCGGGTCGAGGCCAAACGGCGCAGTGCGAGCGATGGTGTAGCGCACCACCGCCATCCGCCGCATCTGTCCGGCTGCGGGCGCAGGCAGCTTCACCCCCAGATACAGGTAGCCGTTGCGGGCAAAATCGGGGTGGAACTCCAGGTCATAGGCAAGCAACTCCGTCTTGATGAGGGTTTCCGGCTCTTTCATGGCGGGATCGTCCGCGAACCGCACCAGCGTGATGCCGCTCCCCTGCATCAGAATCGCATACAGGCGGTTGGCGCCGGGTTCCCGCTCCACCATCATCGGACTCGGCAGCGCGACGTGGGCGAGCACGCGCCGCGCACGATACGGGGGCGGCGGATCGGGTGTACCCGCCACCTTCGAGGTTGTCAGGGGGAGGCGCACTCCCAGATCCGGGTCCGGCCGGGGGCCGGTGAATTGCAGGGGTTGCCAGTCGCCGGCTCCTGGCTCAGCAACACCTCGCCCAATAGCGTACCGCCATACCTCGTCCGCAGCCGGTCGGCCCCCCGTTCGCAGTAGATTGTACCAGGAAGCGCGCCCTTCCACGTTCCAACCCCGATCCGCGTCATCACCGCGGTCAAGGGTCCCGCGCAGCGAGACCTTCGCCTCCAGCGGGTACTCCCCCGCCTGCCCCACCCGCTCGATCCCGGCATCACCGGGCCGCGCGAGAAAGCGATCGGACACGGCGCCGGCTGCCCCGACGCGGAACGCGTACCGTCCCGGCCGGTCGGCGGCAGGCTGCACCCACAGCGTCACCGCATCCCCGTCTGGGCCACCCCGCACATCCCGATCCTCGGTCTCGACAAAAAAGTACAGCGCGTCGTGATCCCAGGCGAACCTGACCGAACTGCGATCACCGCCGCCGGAAGCACCACCAGCCGGAAGCGGCCGGGCGCTGCGCCAGACGCGGTCGCTCCCACGCCCGTCCAGGCGCGGAACCGCATCCGTCCAGGCGCTCGTGGCCCCAACCGTAGAGTTGGGAGCCGTGCGTCCGGCGCCCGCGTGTGCGACTCCCAGCGCTATCGCCACCAGGCCTGCGGCTGCCGCAGTCCCCCATCCGATCCGCGTGCCGATGGCGGGATACTGATTCCGGCTTCTCATGAATGTATTCTCCCTCGGACTACTATCCCCTGGTTCACCACCCGGCAGGTGCTCCCCTGCCCCATTGCTCCGACCGCCTTCCGTCAGATGATCCCCGTCGTGGTGCTCGAACCTGCCACGGTACCGTGGTCGTCCGTCATCATTGACCGCCCGATCCCAACTGGGCTCCAGGTCCCACGGCATGATCCGTTGCACTACACCCGGCGCGCCCATCGCGAGTGTGGCAACCACGTCGGGACCCGAGACGTTCCGGAGCAAGGCGGCCGCGGCCTCAGGGGAGGGCGGGAACTGCACTTGCTACGCCCACAGGCGCCCGGCGTGGCGACGCAAGCTGTGCCACAACACCGGATTGTGTCGTGCACGACGAAGCGGGGTCTGACGCGCTGGGTCTCACGAACGCGGTGAAGATGCCGACTCGGGGGCTCCCTAACCGAATATCGTGCTGAAGGAGACAGGCATACAATGAGCCACACAGTATTCG
>SXGS01747524.1_pt1 | contig 10191 bp, 11 predicted proteins | sample 3174681 | NCBI WGS metagenome assembly SXGS01 (sample SAMN11356861, study PRJNA531348) | freshwater metagenome | isolation source: freshwater sample F1-80 | place: China: Fuxian Lake, Yuxi | collected 2017-12-25
CCACCCGTCCGTTCCAGTTGGTCACTGGACGAGTGTGGAAAGGGACTGCGTTCGGTGGTGCGCGTGGCCGGACCGATGTTCCCAAAATCGTGGATTGGTACATGGATGGGAAGATCAACATCGACGATCTGATTACTCATGTTCTGCCGCTCAATCAGATCAATGACGGGTTTGATCTTATGCACGCCGGGAAGTCCATCCGTGCGGTGGTGACGTATTGAGGCGCGGCATTTTCAAGAGGGACAATTGCCAATTTCCCTGGATTCCGGGTCGCGGCCTGCGGCCTTGCCCGGAATGACAAATGCAACAGATCTGTCATTCCGGCGAAAGCCGGAATCCAGAAAGAATAAAGTGTAGTGTTGCCAGAAGTGCGATGAGCTACTAGAAAGATCGAGTAATAATCAAACCAAGGAGGGTCGTATTATGGATGCTGAACTCGCTGCGATGCCGATTATTGATATCGACACGCACTATACCGAGCCGCGCGACATGTGGACTTCGCGGGCACCACAAAAACTGCGCGACTTCGCCCCCCATGTCATCGTCAACCCCGAAGGCAACGAGCAATGGGTCGTGGGAGACTTGGTGCTCGGCCCGCCAGGGTTCTGTGTGATTCGTAAAGACGGGACCAAGAGCTACGGCGTGATTTCCCTGCCACGCTTTGCCGACATGAGTGTGGCGTCGGGTCACCCGGAAGAGCGCTTACGCTACATGGATGAGTTTGGGCTGCACACGCAAATTCTCTATCCCAACACGCTCGGCTTTGCTGGGAATAACATGATGAAGATTGATGATGTCGAACTGCGTAACTTCTGCATCACCGGCTACAACGATGCCATGGCCGACGTGCAGCGGGCAGGGAAAGGTCGCCTCTATCCGCAAATGCTCCTGCCGTTTTGGGACATCGACTTAACAGTGAAAGAGTTGAAGCGCGGGCACGACCAGCTCGGTATGACCGGCTTTACCATGACGGATTCTCCGGAATCGTGGGGCTTGCCATACTTGAACGATCCGCACTGGGATCCCTTGTGGTCAGAGGCGCAAGAACGCGGTATGCCGGTGAACTTCCATATCGGTTCGGGCGTGATTCCCGGGATGTGGCCAGGCCTCGACCAGAATAACCGGGGCATTGCCGCCGTCTCGACGATGCTGTTCATGAACAACATGAAATGCCTGACGCAACTGATTTTCAGCGGGCTGCTCGACCGCTTCCCACGTCTCAAGTTTGTTTCTGTTGAGAGCGGCATCGGCTGGGTGCCATTCATGCTGGAAGCCTGCGAGTATCAGATGGATCAGAATCTCCTGAATCGCGGAGGACTGAAACTGCGGCCCAAGGAATACTTCCAGCGTCAGATTTACGCGTCGTATTGGTTCGAGCGCGAGAATGCGTCACGGACCATCGAACTATTGGGAGCGGATAACGTGATGTTTGAGACGGACTTCCCGCACCCGACCTGCTTGTATCCCGGTGTTCGTGAACAGGTGCAAGATTCGCTCGCTGGTCTCGAACGCAGCACGCAACGCAAAGTTTTGTATGAAACGGCGATGAAGGTGTACAACTTGCCTTCGCCGCTGTAATCGTTGCCCTCTGCTGCTATCCGGCGTGAAGACGACTGTTGACCGACCTGTGCCGTTCTTCACGCCTCGTCAGTCAAATGTCCACATTACTGCACGTTCTCTTCGGCAGGTTCGGCAACCTCTTCCACGATGTCCCATTGGGCAGGGAGAGGTTGCGGACCTGGGCGAATTCCGGCGATATCCGGGTCCTCGCCATTGCTTCCACGCGGACCACTGAGCGCTTTTTGCTGCTTCGTTTCGAGGCGATGCTGCGCTTTGTCTCGTTGTTTTTGCTGACGCGCGCGTTCCTTGTCTCGTTTCTGGCGCGTGGGCCGTCCTTTATTGGGCATACGGCAATTCCTTTCCCTCTCTGTCGAGGTCGGACTGTTTGTCCTGGCTATCGCGTTGGGGTACTCTTCCCATCAGCACCGACATGACGGCAGAGTTAGGGCTGTTCATCGCTCTCCAGATCGCTGGTCTGCCCAAAGAGGGTATCGTCCAGGAACATATTGTCATCATACGGTTCGTCGTCGATCTCACCGAAAAATTGTCCTCCCCTACGTTCGTGCAGAGGTTTCTTCCGACTCGGCCCTGCCCCTGATTTGGGGCCACGGCTGGTTTGCTTGCGTCCGCGTTGCGGAGTTGCATCAGGACCGAAACGGTTGGCCATAGTCTTGCGAAACGGACGCTCATCCGCAGGGGCAGCCGAAGGACGATCCCCTGAAGTTTGGGGAGGGCGGGGCGTGAACGACGGCGCTGGGCGGCTGTCGCGGGCACGGGCCTCAGTGACAGCAAGGGGCCTGCCTTTGAACGGCTGATTATGGAAACGGCGGACGGCGTCCTGTGCTTGTGCAAGGTCGAGAAACTCGACAAAAGCAAACCCGCGCGGCCTGTTGGTATCCCGGTCAAGGGGCAAGAACACCTGAGAGACTTGTCCGCTGGGTGCGAAGAACTCTTTGAGTTCGGGGATGGTCGTGTCGTAAGGAAGGTTGCCAACAAAGAGTCGGCCCGGCGGGGTGCCGCCTTCAGCAGGAGATTGCGGTCGGGCGCGAGCCTCGGTGATCGAGAGCAGATTACCGTTGAGGGGCGTTTGGTTGAACTGCGCAATCGCGCGGTCCGCATCTTCATTGCCCATTTCTACAAAGCCGAAGCCTTTCGGACGACCAGTCTCGCGATCCAGCATAATCCTGGCAGACTGTACTGGCCCGACGCGCTCGAACAAGCTCTTCAGATCGCGATCGGTCGTGTTGGTTGACAGATTCCCGACATAGATTCTCTTCGTCATATCTTTCCTTGCCGATATTTCCCTGCGGCGGGAGGCGTGCCTAGAAGCTTGGTCTCACACTCGCTCGCGTGAACTCTTGTCCGCTTTCGCGAACGTTCCTGCCGGTGTGTCTGTAAGGAAAACCCGGAAGAGGAGCGGGATAATGGCAGGTTCTCGTCCGGAAAAGCAGCGCGACCAGCGCCGTGCGAGTTATGTATCGCACGCGGCGCTGTGCTCAAGAACTGACGGGAAGGAGGGCGTGTGGAACGCCCCTTCTCCTAGTGCTTACCAGCGGCGGTCGCGACCACCGCGAGCGCCACCACCACCGCCGCCACCGCTGCGCGGCTCCTGCGGTTTGGCTTCGTTGACGGTCAACGCCCGCCCCTGCATTTCATAGCCATTGAAGCGCTCGATGGCAGCTTGGGCTTCTTGATTACTGCCCATTTCGACGAAGCCGAAGCCTCGCGATTGGCCGGTAAACTTGTCTGAAATGATGTTGACAGACGAGACGGCACCCGCCTGCCCAAAGAGCGACTCCAGATCAGCAGGAGTCGCATTAAAAGAAAGATTACCGACGAAGAGCTTCGTTGCCATCACTACCTCCGAAAGAATAAAAAAAGGCCCCGGAAACCATGAGTGCGGTTCCAGGGGCCTTCTATTTGCTCGAACCAACTCAACACGACGAACTGTACAGATCAGGTGCGGCTACGTTACCAGAGTCTTTCCATGAATACAATCCGAAGGGGAGAATTAGTAAAGCATGGATGAAGTGAAGACGGAATCGTCAGGTTTCCTGCTTCTCGGGTTGTTGCTTGACAGCTCGCAAGCAAACGACTACGGGTAGCTCTGTTGAACCTACAGTAGAGCGAAAAAAGGAGGATCTCATGGCCACAACACCATCACCTGCAGTTGCCGCGGCACGCGAAAAAGCGCGTAAAGTCGCCCCGAAACTGATTGACCTCACCGAGAAGGTTGTCTTCGGAGATGTATGGGAACGTCCTGGTTTGTCGAAGCGCGACCGCAGTCTCATCACGGTAGCCGCGCTGATGGCGACTTATCGTCCAGAGCAATTGCGCGTCCATATTGCTCGCGCTTTGGAGAACGGTGTCACGAAAGACGAGCTTGGTGAGTTGATTACGCATCTCGCGTTTTATTCCGGCTGGCCGACGGCGATGACAGCGGCCACCGTCGCGCACGGCGTCTTTGAAGGGCAAGACTAAATCGCGCTCGCACTTTGATCAGCAGGTCGGGCACGGCCCGGCTAGGAGGCAAACATGCAGGTGGGGTTCATCGGTCTAGGCATCATGGGCGGCAAGATGGCCGCGAATCTGCAAAAGGCCGGCTATCATCTAGTCGTACACGATGCACAGCGCGAGGCCGCTGCACCCCATCTTGCTGCCGGGGCGGTCTGGGCAGAGTCGCCGCGACAGGTGGCTGAGGCAGCTGAGGTGGTGTTGACCTCCCTGCCCGGTCCGGCAGAAGTCGAGGGTGTTGCCCTCGGGGAAGGCGGTCTGCTTTCTGGAATGCGCCCCGGGAGCGTGTATTTTGATTTATCGACCAATTCCCCGTCCGTCGTGCGTCGCCTGCATGCCATGTTCGCCGAACGGCAGACGCACCTACTAGATGCCCCTGTCAGTGGTGGGCCGCGTGGTGCCGCGACTGGCAAGTTAGCGATTTGGGTAGGTGGCGAAGAAAGCATCTTTATCCGTTACAAGGCCGTGCTCGATGCCATTGGCGATCAGGCCCGCTATGTCGGCCCCATCGGTGCGGCGAGTGTCGCCAAACTCGTTCACAACTGCGTTGGCTATATGATGAACCGCGCGATGTCGGAAGCCTTCACCATGGGCGTCAAAGCCGGAGTGGAACCGCTCGCGCTGTGGGAGGCCGTGCGCCAAGGCGCACTGGGACGCATGCGCACGTTCGACAGCTTGGCGGCGCATTTTCTCCCCAATGTCTACGATCCGCCGGACTTTGCGCTGCGCCTCGCGCATAAAGACGTCTCACTCGCTACCGCGCTTGGCCGCGAATTCAATGTGCCAATGCCTATGGCCAATCTGGCGTTGGATGAGCTGACGACGGCGTTGAACCGAGGGTGGGGCGAACGCGATTCACGTGCAGCGATGTTGCTGCAAGAGGAGCGCGCCGGCGTGGAGGTCGCGGTCGAGCAGGAACGGATACGTGAAGTGTTGGAGCGGGAGGCCAAAAAATGAGTGCCAAGCTGCCCGAGTACAAAATTTTCGCCATTCGCTACGCCACCCGCGAGGCGCGGCGTGCGGACCACTTCATTGGCGGCGACCCGCACGATGGCCCCATGCCGATGGATTATCTTACTTGGGTGATTGTCGGGCTGGATCGCGTGTTCCTCGTCGATACTGGCTTCACTGCTGAAACCGCTGCACGCCGAAAGCGTACCTTTTTACGCTGCCCGATTGAGAGTTTGCGGCTGCTCGATATCGACCCGGACGCGGTCACGGATGTGGTGTTGACCCACTTACACTATGACCACGTTGGCAACTTTCACAAACTGCCGCATGCGCACTTTCACCTCCAAGAACGCGAACTCGCCTTCGCCACTGGGCGTCACGTGCAATATCCTTACTTTGGGCATGGCTTTGAAGAAGAAGATATCGTTGGCATGGTGCGACTGAACTTCAAGCGCAGGCTCAAACTATATGAAGGCGACCTGGAACTTGCGCCTGGACTCACACTGCATCTCGCGCCCGGGCATACGGCAGGGTTGCAAGTCGTGCGCGTCCATACGCAGCGGGGCCACGTCGTGCTCGCGTCCGATGCCAGTCACTACTACGAAAATCTGCGGACGAATCGTCCGTTCATTGCCGCTGTGGATATTGCCGCCATGCTTGACGCCTTTCGTACAGTCGAGCGACTTGCCGATTCATCGAATCACATCGTTCCCGGGCATGATCCACTCGTCATGCGTCAGTACCCGGCGGCGTCTTCAGCACTACAAGATATTGTCGTGCGGCTGGATGGCGAGCCTGTGAGTACGACAACTCTACTGTAGACGAGAGCGACTTGCTGTCGTTGGCCCTGCGCTGGCCCTGCAAAGAGCTGAGCAGTGGCAAAGACCGCAGAAGTAGCGTAAAGGGAGTGTCCTAATCACTGTTGGTTGACGTTTCTGTAGGAAGGGAAGGAGACGGTACGACTATGTATGACCTCGTCATTCGCAAGGGCACAATCGTCGATGGGTCCGGAGCGCCAGCGTTTACCGGCGACCTCGCCATTCACGGGGGCAAGATCGCTGCGGTCGACGGCAAGGTTGGGGCCGGTCGACGCGAGATCGACGCCCAGGGCTTATTAGTAACGCCGGGTTGGGTTGATATTCACACGCATTACGATGGCCAGGTCGCGTGGGACCCGTACCTGTCGCCGTCGAGTTGGCATGGCGTCACGACCGTCATGATCGGTAATTGTGGGGTTGGTTTCGCTCCTGTGCGTCCAGGGCAGGAAGAGTTCCTCATCAGCCTGATGGATGGCGTCGAGGATATTCCCACGGAGACCCTGCGGGCGGGTATCGATTTCAAGTGGGAATCCTTCGGAGAATATCTGGACGCGCTTTCTGGGATGAAGCGGGTGATCGACGTTGGCGCTCACGTGCCGCATTGTGCCGTACGCGCGTATGTGATGGGTGAACGCGGCGCGAATAACGAGGACGCCACGCCGGAGGACATTGCGCAGATGGCGGCAGTGGTGCGCGAGGGCGTAAAGGCCGGCGCACTCGGCGTCAGTACGTCTCGCACGTTGGTTCACCGCACCCGCGATAAAGCCTACGTCCCTGGTACGTTCGCCGGGGTCGATGAGATGCTGGGTATTGGCCGTGCGTTGGGTGAGGCTGGGCATGGGGTGTTTGAAATCATTTCGGATATTACCGGTCCTGATGCCGATCTCGAATGGATGGCGCAACTCACGCAGGAGACGGGGCGACCTATCTCCCTCGCCGCACTGATCCGCCAGAAGTCGGGCATGAAGATGCGCGAGATTCTTGAGTTCATAGATCGGCGCAATGCTGCTGGCGCCCATATGGTGGCGCAGGTGGCTGCGCGTCCTGCCGGGTCGCTGCTGAGCCTGCAAAGCTCTCTTCATCCCTTCAGCACCCATCGCAGCTATAAACGACTGTTGGCCGGGCTGAGTCATGCCGAGCGGGTGCAGCGGATGCGTGATCCCGCCGTGCGCGCGGAAATCTTGAATGATACGCCCGCGGTCAGAGATGAAATGACGCTGGAAATGGTCAGCGGTTTCCAGAATCATTTCTCGTTAGGTGATCCGCCCGACTACGAGCCGGTTGCAGAGAAGAGCATTCTCGAACGCGCCAAACGTATGGGCAAGACGCCACAAGAAGTCGCCTACGACACCTTGCTGGAGCGTGACGGCCGCGAAGTTATCTATATGCCGTTGGCCACTTCAAAGAGCCTCTCGTTCGATGGCATTCGGCCCAACCTCTTGAATCCGGCTACGGTGCTTTCGCTGAGTGATGGTGGCGCACATTGCGGGATTATTTGTGATGCTGGCATGCCTACCTTTTTGCTCACCTATTGGGTACGGGACCGCCAACGTGGCGAGCGCATTCCACTGGAAATAGCGGTGAAACGCCAAACGCAGGATACCGCTCGGCTGTACGGGCTACTGGATCGCGGCACGCTGGCTCCGGGCATGAAAGCGGATGTGAACGTGATTGACTTCGATAGGCTCCAGTTGCATGCGCCGGAGATGATCTTCGACCTACCCGCCAACGGACGCCGGTTTGTCCAACGGGTGGACGGGTATCGCTACACGATCATGAGCGGTGAGGTTTCCTACGAGAACGGCGAACCTACCGGTGCGATGCCAGGGAAGGTGATTCGCGGTCCGCAAGCAGCGCCACCGCGATGACTCTCGAAAGGTAGGGGCGGCTCGCCGAGCCGCCTGCGCAGCTTGCCAGAAACATTCCGAACCCTATGAAGAAACTCCTGATTGCTAATCGTGGCGAAATTGCCATTCGTGTGACAGAAGCAGCCGCCGAGCTGGGGCTGACGACGGCGGCTATATTTTCCGAAGATGACGCGAAGTCGTTGCATGTCATCCGCGCCGATGAAGCCCACCAACTGCGTGGCTCCGGCGTCGCCGCGTATCTGGACGGGGAGCAAATTATCGCGGTCGCGCAGCAAGCCGGCTGTGCCGCGATTCACCCTGGATATGGCTTTCTTAGTGAGAATGCCGGATTCGCCCGCCGTTGCGCCGAGGCGGGAATCCTCTTCGTTGGTCCGCGACCAGAACTGCTCGAACTGTTTGGCGATAAGGTCCGTGCGCGTCAGGTGGCCAGTGAGTGCGACGTTCCCGTGCTCGCCGGTTCTGTAGGCCCGGCGAGTCTTGCCGAGGTCAAAGCGTTTTTCCAATCCGGACCAGTGGGGGCTGCAATCGTTATTAAAGCCGTGGCCGGAGGCGGTGGGCGCGGGATGCGTGTGGTGCGGCGTCTTGAGGATATTGAGGAGGCGTACACCCGCTGTCAGTCGGAAGCACGGGCGGCGTTTGGAAACGAGGCCGTGTACGTTGAGCGCTTTCTTCCAGCCGCTCGTCATATCGAAGTGCAGATGCTTGGCGATATGGCGGGAAACGTGACTCACTTGTGGGAGCGCGAATGCACGGTGCAGCGGCGGCATCAAAAATTGATCGAGATGGCCCCAAGTCCTTCGCTGACGGCAGCGGCCCGCAGCCAGCTCCTTGCCGCCGCCACGCGCATGGCCCGGCACGTCAATTATGATAACCTCGGCACCTTTGAATTTTTGGTCAGTAGCAACGGCGATGAAGCTACGACCTTCGCGTTCATTGAGGCCAATCCGCGCTTGCAAGTTGAGCATACTGTCACCGAAGAAGTGACGGGCGTAGATCTGGTGAAGACCCAACTACAGCTTGCTTTTGGGCGGTCGCTTCCTGAGCTTGGTCTCGACGTGTCTGCCCAAGCGCCGCCGCGTGGATTCGCTATTGAACTGCGTGTCAACGCCGAAGCGATGGCGGAAGACGCTTCAGTACGACCAGCGAACGGCACGCTCACCGTGTTTGAGGCGCCATCGGGTCCCGGCCTGCGGGTGGATTCGTACGCCTACGCTGGTTACGCCACTAATCCCAGGTTCGACTCCTTGCTAGCGAAGCTAATTGTCCATTCGCCCTCGCCGAGTTTTTCCGAGGCCGTGAACAAGGCCTACCGAGCGTTGTGTAAGTTCCGTATCGAAGGTGTCACGACGAACCTGGGCTTTCTGCAAGCGTTGTTACAGCATCCCGATTTTCGTGAGAATCGACTGCATACCGGTTTCATCGAGGAGCACATCGCCAAGCTGTTGACCTCAGTGTCAGCGGCGCAGCGGCGACTCTATTTCGAGCGGCAGAGTCCCTCGCGAACAGTAGGGACAAAGATTGACAACCGAGACCCGCTGGCCATTCTTCACCTGGGAAAATCCGCAGCGCTTCAGGTCGAGCAGCCGCTGCACGATCAAGCTGCGCCGCCGCCGTCAGGCTCTGAGCTTGAGGGGCCCGAAGGCACGGTCGCGCTCCGAGCGCCGATGCAAGGGACAATCGTCTCGATTGATGCCGACGAAGGTGCAGCGGTCGTGCGAGGCCAGCAACTCATTGTCATGGAAGCGATGAAGATGGAACACGTGCTCGCAGCGCCGGTAAGTGGCGTTCTGCGGCGAGTCGTGGCGGACAAGGGTGAGACTGTCGCCGAGGGGCAGCCGTTGATCTTTATCGAGGAGCGCGAGGGCGACGCTACGGCGGTCGTTACGGAGAGTGCTGTAGACTTGGATTTCATCCGACCGGACTTAGCCGAGGTGCTTGAACGACATGCGGTCGGTCTAGACGCTGCGCGACCAGAGGCCGTCGCTCGCCGCCGCAAGACCGGTCAACGTACTGCCCGGGAAAATATCGCAGCGCTCTGCGACCCGGACTCGTTTAGTGAGTACGGCGCCTTAGGGGTGGCGGCGCAACGTCGGCGGCGCACGATGGATGATCTCATCAAGAACACCCCTGCTGATGGACTCATCACCGGTCACGCCACGATCAACGCGGATTTATTTGGCGCAGAACGTGCGCACTGTGCGGTGTTAGCCTATGACTTTACCGTCCTGGCCGGGACCCAGGGGCATCTCAACCATCGCAAAAAGGACCGTATGTTTCAGTTGGCGCGCGAGCTGCGTCTTCCGCTGGTGTTGTTCGCGGAAGGTGGGGGCGGGCGACCTGGAGATACCGACGGCGATTTCAGCTCACGCACGTTCTTCGACTTTCCTAGACTCAGTGGTCTCGTGCCTTTGGTTGGTGTTATCTCGGGCCGCTGTTTTGCTGGCAATGCGTCGTTGCTGGGCTGTTGCGATGTGGTGATC
>SXGS01024896.1_pt1 | contig 10190 bp, 10 predicted proteins | sample 3174681 | NCBI WGS metagenome assembly SXGS01 (sample SAMN11356861, study PRJNA531348) | freshwater metagenome | isolation source: freshwater sample F1-80 | place: China: Fuxian Lake, Yuxi | collected 2017-12-25
GAGGAGCCGGAGAGCAACTCCGACGGCTTCGGATCGGTGCTCCGCAACCTGCCCAACGTCGTGCTCACGCCTCACATCGGGGGCTCGACCGAGGAGGCCCAGGAGGCGATCGGCCGCGAGGTCGCCGGCTCGCTGGTCAAGTTCGTCAACAGCGGCGCCACCACCGGGTCGGTGAACTTCCCGCAGCTCGAGCTGCCGCAGACGCCCGACACCCATCGCGTGCTCAACATCCACCGCAACGTCCCCGGCGTGATCCGCGACATCACCGCGATCATCTCCGACCGCGGCGCCAACATCCGCGCCCAGATGCTCGGCACCGATCCGAACATCGGCTACCTGATCATGGATCTCGACCAGGGCCTCTCGCACGAGGTGAAGAAGGCGGTGGCCGCGCTCGAGACCAGCCTCAAGACGCGCATGCTGTACTGAGGCAAGGTCCGTGTAGACACACGAGCGTGTGCGGCGCGACGCGATCGTCGACGGAGCGGGCTGGATCCGCACACATGGGGGCGGATGTGGGATGGCACGGCGGATGCTGTTAGGTCGGGGTGTCACCTCCCCCCCTCTCATCTGGAGCTCTCGCCATGTTCTCCCCGCTCTCCCGCAACTCTCTCGCCGCGGCGCTCGTGATCGCTCTTGGACTCGGCGCCTGCGGTGACGGAGCGCCACGTTCGGCGCCGACCGAGCCCTCGAAGGACTCGATGATGCCCAAGCCCAAGGTCAAGCCGGTCGCGCCTGCGCCGGTGGTGCCGGTCCCGGTAACCCCGACCAAGGTCGAGCCGGTCAAGCCAGACGCCGGCGCCGCCGCCGTCGCGCCCGTGCGCGTCACCCCGACGCCGGTGGTCCCGACCCCGTCGTCGATCGACGATGCGATGAAGCAGGCGGCCGAGCTCGCCAAGGGCGACAAGGACAGCGCCATCGCCGTGCTTCACGCCGGCGTCTCGCGCTGGCCGAAGAACGCCACTGCCCGGGTCGAGCTGGCCCGCCTCTACCTCGCCGCCGGCCAGCCCGGCCGCGCGCTGCCCCACGCGCTCGAGGCCACGAAGCTGCGCACCGACTGGTCGACGGCGTGGAACACCCTCGGCCGCGCCGAGCTGGGCATGGCTCGTCTCGAGGAGGCCGTGGCTTCGTTCGAGCGCGCCATCGAGTCCAACGAGGACAACCGTCACGCCTGGAACAACCTCGGCCACACCCTCATCCTCATGAAGAAGTGGGACGAGGCCGTGACCGCGCTCGAGCACGCCGTCGACGGCGACGACGTCGAGGCGTACATGTGGAACAACCTCGGGATGGCGCTCGAGAACCTCGATCGCCTCGACGAGGCCCGCGCCGCCTACGAGCAGGGCGCCGCGGCCGGCTCGCGCCTCGCCGCCGCCAACCGCGAACGGCTCGAGGGGATCGACACCCTCGCCGTGTCGCCCGCCGCGACCCCCGGCGAAGGCGGCACCGACTGACTCGAACCGGCTGGCTCAGCCGGCGATGCCGGACCGCCAGCGCGCGATCTCACCGGCGAGCCAGTGCGGCTCGTCGGTCGAGAGGTCGTGACCGGCGGTCGGGTGCTCGACGAGCGGCGCCACGAAGCGCCGGGCCAGCGCGCGCGAGCAGCTGGCCTCGACCAGCTTGTCGGTGGTGCCGACCATGAACAGCGCCGGCACCTCGAGCCGCGCCGGGGCGGTCCAGCGCAGCGCGGCCGCGAGTTGATCACGGGCGGCCGCGCCGCTCACCGGCCGCGCCCGGGCGATCTCGGTCCAGCGGGTCGCGACCTCGGCCCAGCGATCGGCGCGGTTGGTCACCACCCGCACGATCGCGGCCTCGCGCGCGGCCACGTCGCGGCGCAGCCGTCCGCCGAGGATGGCGGGCAACGCCGCAGGTCGCAAGCGCTGCCACGGCCGCGACAGGTCGCGCGCGCTCGATGCCCCGACGACGATCCCGGCCAGTTCGCCGCCGTGGCGCGCCGCCCACTCGAGCGTGACCATTCCGCCGAGCGACATCCCGAACACGAAGGTGCGGCCGCGCCACGCTCCGGCCCGCACCCGAACGTCCTCCATCGCCGCCGCCACGTCGCCGGGCCAGCGCGCCTCGCGCAGCGTGCCGGCGCCGGGCAGCTCGATCGGCACCACCTCGGTGCCGGGTAGCGCCGCCGCCAGCGTCGCGCCGAACTCACCCCAGTGGCTGACCTCGCGCGTCAAGCCGCGCAGCAGGATCCAGCGATCACGCGACATCCACGATCTCCATCCTCCGTCCGCGCAGCTCGACCTCGTCACCCACGTACTTGCCGAGCAGCGCGACGCCCAGCGGTGATTGCGGGGTCACCACCTGCACGCCGCCGGCGAGCTGGTTGCCACCGCCGGACGGCGCCACGAACAGCCGACGCTCGTCGCCGTCCTCGTCGAGCGTCACCAGCGCCCCCAGGGCGATCGCGTCGTCGTCGCTGAATCCGCGCGGCGACCAGCTCGCCAGCTCGACCAGCGCGGCCTGCAGCTCGACCACGCGCTGGGCCTGACCGCGAGCCAGGTAGGTCAGCTCGAGTGCGCGGGTGTCCTTGTCGTTCTCGGGCTTGGACTCGGCGTGGGTCGCGCCGGCGACGGTGGCGGCGTGCGCGGCCGAGGCCAGGGCCAAGGCCTCCTCGAGCTGTGTCACCAGCTCGGCGCGAAGCGCGCCCCTGCCCGAGGCCTTCTTGCTGGGCTTCACCGCCATGGCGCGATGCTACTCGGGCACCGCAGGCCGGGCCCAGCGCCAGGTCCGGGCCAGCGCCGCGGCGCGGAGCTGGACCTCGACCGGCGCCCGGCCCGCCGCAGCCGCGGTGAGCGCGTCGGCGAGCTCGCCCACGCTGGCGAAGCGGGCCTCCGGCTCCTTGGCCAGCGCCACCATGAGCACGTCGTCGACAGCCGGCGCGAGCTCGGCGACCGCGCTGGGCGCGAGCGGCATCCGGTGACAGACGTCATGCAGCATGGTCATCACCTCGCGCGCGGCCACCGCCGGCCGGCCCGTGAGCGCGCGGTAGGCGATGACCGCGAGCGAGTAGAGATCGCTGCGGTGATCGACGGCCTCGCCGCGCGCCTGCTCCGGCGACATGTACGAGGGCGTGCCGACGGTGTGGCCGATGGTGAGCGAGCCCTCGCCGGTCGCCAGCTTGGACACGCCGAAGTCGAGGATCTTCCAGACCACGTCGTCGTCACCGGGTCCGGTGCGGGCCGCGAACACGTTCTGCGGCTTGAGATCGCGATGGACGATGCCGGCGGCGTGGGCGGCGTCGAGGCCGGCGCCGATCTGGCGCAAGAGCGACACCACCTCGTCCACGGGCAGGGTCGCGCGCTCGCGCAGGATGGTGGCCAGATCGTTGCCCTCGAGCAGCTCCATGGCCAGATACGGCATGGCTGCGTCGTCGGGCGACACGTCGATGACCTTGACCACGTGCGGCGAGTCGAGGGCTGCGGCGCTGCGCGCCTCGCGGGCGAAGCGTTCGTACGCCGACGGATCCGACAGCAGGTGGGGGTGCAGGAGCTTGACCGCGAAGCGTGCGCCGCCGCCGCTGCCGTCGTCCCGGCGGGCCTCGTAGACCTCGCCCATCCCACCGCGCCCCCGCACCGCGCCCAGGCGGAAGCCGCCCACGACGTGGTTGCTGAAGCGGCCGCGCCCACCGCCGACCACGGCGTCGCGCAGATCGCGCCGGGCCTCGGCGAGCTGGGCCTCGCGCTGGCCCAGCGCGCGCAGCGCGCGATCGAGCTGCTCGATGGCGCCGCGCGACGAGGCCCGGAGCTTGCGCGCGACCACGAACGTGGCGAGAAAGACCCCGTTGATCAGCGCGATCAGCACGGCCTGCGTCGAGGCCGACAGGGACGAGGCCGACAGCAGCGAGCGATCGGCGAGCACGCCGGTCACGAAGGCGACGCTGATGGTTACGTGGGCGAGGACCAGGTGGCCGGTCACCGACAGGGCTCCACCGCGGTTGCGGCTGGCCGAGAAGATGAACGCGCCGAACGGGATGATGAGCAGCGCCGCCGAGAACGGGCCCCAGTAGTAAAAGCCGGTGGTGATGGCGACGACGCAGGCGTGACCGAGCACGACGCTGTGCCAGGGCCGGTACGCCGCCGGATCGCGGGCGACGCGCCGGAACCACAGCGCGGTCAGCGCGACCAGGGCCATCCCGCCGATGTGAAGCCAGCGCGCCAGTCGATCGCCGCCCACCACCTGCACGCTGGCGGCGACGATCACGATGAGGCCGAGCAGGAACCCGCCGAAGATGAGAGTACGCCGGGCCTCGTCGAGGTCGAGCACGTCGTCGGCGGTGCTGGGCGCGCGTGTCGGCGGCGTCGGGCCCGCGGACGGCGGGAGTGACGGCACCACGTCGCGTGTCACCGTATCGAGGTCGTCGCGGGCCAGGTCGGTGCGCGGATCGGGCTCGGCGGCGGCGGACGACGGCATCGATCGCGCGACGAATACTAACCGCTGCGGGTAGTATTCGGGCCATGAACCTGTACGACGCGACGGTCCCGGTCTTCACCAAGTTCCTCGGCAACCTCGAGCGCCTGCTCGACAAGGGGGTGGCCCACGCCGAGGCCAAGAAGTTCGATCCCGAGGTCCTGGTCGCGGCGCGGCTGGCGCCCGATCAGTGGCCGCTCAAACGTCAGATCCAGGGCGCGTGTGATCAGGTGAAGTACACGTGCGCCAAGCTGACCGGCAAGGAGCCGCCGTCGCATCCCGATACCGAGACCAACCTGACCGAGCTCCGGGCCCGCATCAAGACGGTGCTGGCCTACCTCGAGACCTTCACCCGAGACGACTTCAACGGCGCCGAGGAGCGCGCCGTCAGCCACACCTGGATGCAGGGCAAGACCATGCGCGGCGGCGACTACCTCGATCACTTCGCGCTACCCAACTTTCACTTTCACCTCACCACCGCCTACGACATCCTGCGCCACAACGGGGTCCCGCTGGGCAAGATGGACCTGATCGGCAGCCTGCCGTTCAAGGAGTGAAGCGGGGCGCGGACCGCTCACCAGCCGGGCGATCACGGCCGCGGCCGCGATGCCGCACGCGCCCAGCGCGCCGGCGACCAGTGCCGCCGCCGAGTTGCCCGAGGCCAGCACCGCGCCGGCCCCGGCGAAGACGCCGATCACCATGGCCAGCGTCACCAGCAGCTCATCGAACGCCGCCAGCCGGCCGATGACCTCGTCGGGAGAGTGCCGCTGCAGGGCCGAGTGCGACAGCACCCAGTTGGTGCCGCTGCCGATGCCCCACACCAGCGTCACCGCCACCAGCGCCGCCGGCGACCGCGCCAGCGCCAGGGACACGATCGCGCCGATCATGGCGACCCGCGCGCCCCACTGCAGGGACTCGTCGGCGACGCCGCCGCGGGCCAGCCGCGCCGCCACCGCCGGACCGATGCCGGTGCCGGCCCCACGCACGGCCTGGAGCACGCCGAACGAGAGCGCGGCGGCGCCGAAGGGTTCTTCCTCGGCGCCAATCAGGTTGAGGGCGATCCAGGCCGCGCCGCCCGCAAGCGCGAGCGGCGCCTTGCCCAGCACCGCCTCGAACAGCTGGCGATGACCGGCGGCGACGCGGAGCGCGATCGCGGTGTCGCGCGGCGTGGCCCGCACCACGGCAGCGATCGAGACCGGCTCGGTCGCGGGAGGCATCGGCGGCAACGTCGCGTGCAGGGCCGCGGCGATCACGAACGACAGCGAATCGATCGCCAGCGCCAGTGCCGGACCGAGTAGCGCCGCCGCACCACCGAGCGACATGCCGGCGACGAAGGCCACGCTCCAGGTCGCCGCCAGGATCGCGTTGGCCCGCACCAGCTCGCCGGGCTCGACCACGCGGCGCAGCGCCGCCGACTCGCCGGGCGGCACCAGCGCCGAGATCGCGCTTCGGGCGAGCAGGAGCACCTGCACCGCGCCGATCCATCCCATCACCGCAGCGCCGGCCATGGCCGCGGTGATGATCGCGGCCAGCGTGTCGGCGGCGACCAGCACGCGCCGGCGATCGAAGCGATCGACCAGCGCGCCGGCGACGGGCGCCAGCACGGCGGCCGGCAACGCGTGGGCGGCGAACACCAGCGCCAGCCCGATCGCGCCGCCGCCGGACGCCAGGGCCAACGCGCTCACCGCGACGAAGCTGAGCCAGTCGCCCGCGAGCGAGACCGCGCCCGCCGCCCACAACCGGCGGAATCCAGGGCGCGTGCGCAAGAGCGCCACCACCACTCCAGCCTACGGCATCGCTGACACGATCGTGGCGATCTTGCCAATCTGTTGGCAGGCAACCAACGGGATACCCGGGCGCTACCCGCAGCTGGACCTATCCTGCTGGAATCGAACAGGAAAAAGCCTGGAGATCGGAGCGATCGGGCCGATCCGGGGAGGGAGCTGCATCGTATCCTTCACCAGCCACTCGGTCCCTGCCATGTCGTCCCCGCCGCCCGCGTTGTTCGAGCTCCTCCCCCTGCACGCCATGGGTGTGCTCGACGAGGACGAGGCGACCGAGGTCGAACGCGCCCTGACCGCCCATCCGGCGCTGCGCGTGGAGCTGATCCGCTGGCACGAGGCGATCGCCGCGCTCGGCAGCGCGCCCGTGCCGGCTGCACCGGCGCTCGACGTGCGCGCTCGCCTGCTGGCGTCGCTCGATGGTCGCGACGGTCCAGGCGACGCGACCGACGCCCGCCCGGGCGGCCGCCTCGAACGCTTCGCGACCCAGGTCGCCGACCTGTTCGATGTCAGCGTCGACAGCGCCCGCGCCGTGCTCGCCCGCGTCGACGACAGCGCCGCCTGGCGGCCGATGATGCCGGGCATCGACTGCCTGCGCGTCTCCGCCGGCCCGCGCTGGAAGGACGCGCAGTGCAACCTGGTGCGCATCGCGCCCGGCACGCGCTTCCCGTGGCACCACCACGCCGGCGAAGAGGCGTCGCTGGTCCTGCACGGCGGTGCCCACATGTCCGACGGCCGCGATCTCGAGCCCGGCGATCTCCTCGTCGTCGACGAGTCGGTCGAGCACGACTTCATCGTCGAGAGCGGCGGCGAGGCTTGCATCTTCGCCGTGCGCGCCCACGGCATCGTGCCCGGCAAGAAGCTCTGACGTTGCCCGTCAGTGGAGCAGCACGAACGGCTGCTCGACCTCGGACCGGATCGGCCGCCCGGCGTCGTCGAGCGCCGGCTCGTAGCGGAACTTCCACACCGCGTCGGCCGCGCGTTCGCCACGCCGCCCGCTGGGCCCGCCCAGCAAACGCACGCCGACGACGAAGCCCTCCTCGTCGACGGTCAAGAGCACCACGAACAGGCGCCCCTCCTCGGGCTCGCCCTGCCGCCGGGGCCACACCAGCCTCGCCTTGCGCGCCTTCGAGACCGCACGCGGCATCGTCGACCTGATCGAGACCGTCACCGATCCGACCCCGATGCCGCGTCCGTCGCCGAACCCGGATCCGATCCGGTTTCCGATCCCGTTCCCGATTCCGTTTCCGATCCCGTTTCCGATCCCGTTCCCGGATCCGGGTTCCGCGCTTGGTTCCGCGATTGCCTGTTTCCTGTTTCCTGTTTCGTGTTTCCTGTTCCCTGTTCCCGCCTTCCCCGCTCCCCGCTTCCCGCCTCCCGCCCCCGCCCCCCGCTTCCTCTCCACCGCCCCCTTCTCGTTCTCCACCTTCCCCGTCTCCCTCACCCGCACCAGCTCCACCGGCGTCCGACGCACCGGCTGCCGCAACTCGCTCACCGCGTCCGCCCGCTTCACCACAGTCCGCCCCGGCTCCGCCCGGCACAGCACGCCCACCGTCGCCAGCACCGCCACCACCAGGTGCAGCGCCACCGAGCCGATCACCGCAACCGTGCGCGCCCCGGCCATGCTCCGATCGACGCACGAACCGCCCCCGCCGATCCATCACCAACCTCACCGCCACCCACCACCCGAGACCCCCCCGCCGCACCGGCGTCGCACGGCGTGTTACGAACACGCCGTGCTCGTCCTCGCCGATGTCGGCTGTGGCTACGGCGCGACCGCGGTCCTCGCCGGCGTGTCGCTCCGCGCCGGCGCGGGCGAGCTGGTCGCCGTGGTCGGGCCCAACGGGGCAGGCAAGACCACGCTGGCTCGGGTCATCGGCGGCCTCCTGCGCGCCGGGAGCGGCAGCGTGCGCGTCGACGGCCGCGATCCCGCCGCCATCGCGCGCCGCGAGCTGGCCCGCACCCTCGCCTACCTGCCGCAGCGCTACGAGGTGGCCTTTCCCTTCACCGCGCTCGAGATCGTGCTGATGGGCCGCTACGCCCACCGTCGCGGCTTCGGCCTCGAGCAGTCGACCGACGTCGTCGCCGCCCAGGCGGCGATGGCGCGCTGCGACGTCGCGCCGCTCGCCGAGCGCCGGTTCGACACCCTGTCCGGCGGCGAGCGCCGGCGCGTGCTGGTGGCCCAGGCCCTGTGCCAGGGCACCGCCGTGCTGCTCCTCGACGAACCCACCGCCGGGCTCGATCCGGCCCACGCCATCGCGGTCATGACCGCGCTCGCCGCCGAGCGCGATCGCGGCGCCGCCGTCGTCGTGGTCACCCACGATCTCGATCTGGCCGCGCGCGCCGCCGATCGGGTGGTGGTGCTGGCCCACGGCAAGGTCGTCGCCGACGCGCCACCGGCCGAGGCCTTCGCCGCGCCCGCGGTCGCCGACGCGTTCGGCTGTGCGCTCCACACCGGCGAGCTCGCCGGCGGCGGACGGTACCTGGTGGCGCGGTGATCGCGTCGTTCCTCGCCGGCGGCGCGCGGCTCACGCCGGCCCGGTTGACCGCCGTGCTTGCGGGTTGTCTCGGCGTCTGCGCGCTGGTCGCGTTGTTCAGCCCGCTGGTAGGCGCCGGCCTGCCCGGCCAGGGCGTCGAGGTCATGTCGCCGAGCGCGATCTGGAGCGGCGGCGGCGACTCGACGATCTACTGGGACATCCGCCTACCGCGCACGCTGGCCGCGCTCCTGTGCGGCGCCGCGCTCGCCGGCGCCGGGTGCGCGTTCCAGGCCGTGCTGCGCAACCCGCTGGCCGAGCCCTTCACCCTCGGCGTCTCGTCGGGCGCGTCGCTGGCGGCGGTGCTGGCCATCCGGCTCGGCGTGGTCTCCGTGCTCGGCACCGCAGGCGTCGGCGCCGCCGCCGTCATGGGCGCGGTGGTCGCGGTGGTGATCGTGTGGCGCCTGGCCCGGGTCGGCGACGCGCTGCCACCGGCGACGCTGATCCTGGCCGGGGTCACGGTCTCGATGTTCTGCTCGGCGGCGTCGCTGGCGGTGCAGTTCACGGCGTCGTTCGCCGATGTCAGTCGCATGCTGCGCTGGATGATGGGCGGGCTCGAGTGGACAACCTACGCGACCGTGCTGCGGGCGGTGCCTGCCATCGCCGCTGGCGCCGCGACCCTCATTCTCCTCGGCCGCGCCCTCAACGCCATGGCTGCCGGCCCCGAGGCGGCCGCCTCGGTGGGCGTCGATCCGGCGCGCACCCAGACGCTGGCCTTCGGCGCCGCCTCGCTCCTGGTCGGCGCCAGCATCGCCGTCGCCGGTCCGATCGGCTTCGTCGGCCTGATCGTGCCCCACGCCCTGCGCGCGCTGATCGGCCCCGACCACCGGGCGCTGACCCCGGCCGCGATGCTCGTCGGCGCCGCGATGGTCGCCGCCTGTGACACCCTCGCCCGCATGCTCGGACAGTGGCCGGTCGGCATCATCACGGCGCTGGCCGGCGGTCCATTCTTCCTGCTCCTCCTGGTGCGCGGCAAGCGCGGCGCCGATCTGTGGAGGTCGTGAGGGTGTCGACCGTGCTGACCCACGTGAGCTCGTCGATCATGCCGCCGTCGGCGGCGATGGCGGCGCAGGCGCGGCCGCGTGGCGGCGAGCTGGCGAGCTGGCTGGCCGGCGCCCGCCACAGCCCCCACCCGTCGGTGGAGCGCCGCATCGTGCTGGTGGTCGCCGCCGATCACGGCGTCGCCGACCCCGGGCTCGCGCTCGGCGCCACTCACCCCACCGTGATCGCGCTGCGCGAGCTCGACGGCGGCGATGCCGCCCTGTGCAAGATCGCGCGCGCCGCCGGCGCCACGATCCTCCTTGCCGACGCCGGGGTCGCCGAGCCCACCCACCTGCCAGCCTCGGTGATGAACCTGTCGCCGGGCCGCGGCTCGGGCGACCTGGCCGAAGGCGCGTCGCTCTCGCTCGTCGACGTCGGGATCGCCATCGACGCCGGCATCGCCCTGGCCACC
>SXGS01080427.1_pt1 | contig 10190 bp, 4 predicted proteins | sample 3174681 | NCBI WGS metagenome assembly SXGS01 (sample SAMN11356861, study PRJNA531348) | freshwater metagenome | isolation source: freshwater sample F1-80 | place: China: Fuxian Lake, Yuxi | collected 2017-12-25
CATCAGATCGTCCCTGGAGTGAACATGGGGGCCGGTGGTGTGGCCAGCACTCTGATGGACGTCAGCACAGGGCAGATCCTCGAGTGCGATGTGATCTTTCAGACGGGATCAATAGCAGGGGGCTGGGGTAATCCGACTTCGCTTTACCCGGGACCGCAATACTCCACGGCATTCGGTCACGAGATCGGCCACTTCTTCGGGCTTGATCACACGAATCTCCACCACGGCAGCGGGGCGGCTCCAACGGTTTCCTCACTCAGCGCGTTTCCGAACATCAGCGCGATTCCGGCCATGGCCGGCACCTACTTGATGAATGACTCAGCGGGCCGCGTCGTTGCAGCTCCGAGCTACGGCTCGCCATGGAGGTCGGACGACATAGCCGGTCTGACCAGCCTCTATCCGGTACGAGCCTTGATTCCTCCGCCCGCGACTCTGAAACGACATGCGATCAACGATTGCGCTTCGCTCACCGGAACCATCATGGACCCCAGCGGAACGCTCGGCATGTATGCCATGAACGTGTTCCTCATCCCGATGCCTGCACTTGGGGCCAACCTCACTCCGAGCACACCCGTGGTAGGAACGATCTCCGGCACCGCCCGTCCTGTGCCAACTGATGTCACCGGGCTTCGGGACAGTGCATTGCTCACTCCCTCATCCGGGCGTTTCCGCATCGACGGGATTCCCATGTCCTTGACCAGTGCGGTCACGCGCTACGCCATCGTCGTGGAACCGATGGCATTCGTGAGCATCCCTCAAACCAGCTTCGGCGAGTGGTGGTCAGAGCCCACCATCAACCCCATCGGATTCGGTGGGCTCAACCTCTGGCCGACAACCGTCACATCGAGCGCCCTGCTCATCAACAACTATGGACTGCCGCTGTCGGGCACTGGTGGTTCCGTTTGGGTAGGTTCTCTCGACATGATGCCGGGAACTGTGATCAACATTGCAAGACCCATTATCGCGGGCTCCAGCGTACAGACCGAGTCCGTCTCGCGGCCGCTCGTGGAACTTCCGGCTTCTGTGCGGGAGATGAACCCTCAGGCCTCAACCCCCACGAATCTTGGAGTCGAGCAGGTGAAGGTCCATCACAACTTCGGCAGCGCGCCGCTGAGAGTCTCCGCCGTGCTCAAGAACGGCACCACGACGACGGTGCTCGCCGTCACGCCAGCCGGTACGACTGGAGGTCCCATGAATGGTGCAACCGAGTGGATCTCGACCTTCAACGTCACCATGCCCGCCATCATCCCTGCCGGGTCCGTGTTTCAGTTTCGAGCAACGGAGATGTCTGCAAGCATGCCCGTGGTCACCGGGATGAGTGAGGCTCGCTATTGAGGCGAGTGGCGCCAAACCAGGAGTGCAGTCACGGGGATCGCGCTTCGCGGGCTTCTTCGCTGAGGAGCAACGCCGCTTCGGCTATGTTCGACCATCCGAAGTGGTGGAGCGACGTCAATGAGGCCTGTGCGTTGCAGTGCTTGTTTCCGTGTCGTCATGCTCGCGCTTGGCTGCATGATGGCGTGTGGGCCTGCGGTCAATGCGCAGGAACCGCCGGTTGTCGTGCCGACGCCCGTTCAAGTGCCGCCTCCGGCGGCGGAGCAGGAACCCCTGCTGGTCGTGGCGGAACGCATGCTCGCGGGCGATCTCGCCGCACTGGATGCGCTCGATGAACCGCGTCGTATCGCGCTGCTGCGTGCGGCACTCTTCTCGACGCAGGAGGACATCGCGCGACGCGCTGCATCGCGTCTGAAGTGGACACACCTCGACGCACGTGAGTGCTCCAAGGTCGGGTACCTGCTTTTCCCGGCCGTGCTCACCGGTGCGGAAGGCGCGAGCATGGAGGAGTGGCGCTCGCTCCTCGGAAGCGCGGAGGTGCCCCGCATTCTCGCCAGCTGGCGCGAATGGCCGCGCAGAGGTACGGACATCAAGGGCTTCATCGGCATCCTGCATCGTGCATTGCGCTCGGAGGATCTGGGCCTGCTCCTCGGCATTGTCATGGACAAGGACAGTGGCGACATCGGGCGCTGGGTGATGGAGGAAGTGGCCGCCACGGTCCTGCCACACACGGACGCGAATCGTGGCCGTGTCGCAACGGCGCTGATGCATTACGCGGGGCGGGCTCCACCGGCGGCGCGGCCTGCTGATGCCAAGGGGCTCGATCCACGTCTTCAGCGCCTTCTCGAACTTGTCGCTTCGAAGGGGCCGAGCGCACTTCCGCGTGGTTCACATGGGTTTCTCGCGCGCTGGGTGCGGGAAAGCGGGGCCATCGAAGCGGACATTCCGTGTCTTGCGGCCTGCACGGCCATGGCGAGACAGGATCCGGCGCTCGGCCCGCTCTTCGGCCTCGCTTGCATTCGCGCTGGCGCGGAGGTGCAGGGAGCGGCAGCGACGCGCTGGTTCGAGAGTCTGGTTGCGGATGAAGGGCTGATCGGGCTTGAGGCCTTGGCTGCTTTGGCACGCCGCGGCGATGCCGCATCGCGAACAGCGCTCATGCGCCGCGCGGAGTCGAACACCGAAGCCCTCGCGCATCTCGTGCTCGCAGATGCTGGCTCTGCCGAATCGTTGCTGTTGCGCCTGATGAACACCGCTCCGGCGACGGAATCACGCGCGCTGGCGCAGCAGCTCGGGAACATCGCGGATGCAAGCGAGGAACTCATGCTGCCGTCGGCGGCGGGCGTGGTGGCGAAGAGCATCGAACTCTGCGTGAAGAAGGGGCGCCGCGCGGCTGTGATCGCGCGCGCAGGCAGCCGCTACGGCGAACTCGCCACACGCGAGCGGGCGCTGGCCGCATTGAAGGCACTCGCAACGGAGGGCCCCGAGGCTCTCGGCGCCCCGGACACGTTGGAAGGACTGGGTGATTGGGCCTTCATCGAATCGCGTGCGCGGACGGAGTTGCTCTCGCTGCTCGCACGCTGGCGGAGTGAGCCGGCGCATCGTGCATTGGCGACCGAACTGCTGCTTCGCGTCGGCGGCCCGACCGATGCAACGGCAGTGATGGCGGCTGATGACGAACTCCAGGAGCGCGCGTTGCAAGCCCTGCCGGAGGCCGAACGCATTCTTGTGCGTGCAGCCGCGGACGGGATCGCAGGCGACGAGGCTGTGTCCGCAGATGCGCTCGCACGGGCCATGCGCTGGCTCGGTCTTTTTGGCGGCCTCCCTTTCGAAGTCGCGGGCTCCGTCGCCGAAGCGGAGATGCCCATGGAGGTGCATGCCCTCGTGCTCACGGCATTGCGCGAGGGCCGGGCAGCAGATGCACTGGTTGCAGCTCTGCCGCATCTCGCCAATGGGAAGCTGCATGGACTCGGCAAGGTGCGCGATGAGCGAGTGCTTGCTTTCCTTCATGATCTGGCGACGCAGAGGGAAACGCGCCTGCATGCCTTCGCCACGGGAGAACTCGTGCGGGCCGGCAGCCTGTCAGCCAGCGACGAACTGCGCCGGGTGATCAGCGACGGCCGCTACCGCTGGCTGGATGACGAAGAGGGCGCGATTCTGAGCTTCGGTCTCGATCCCGCCGAGGCTCCGCACTGGATCCAGGAACTCGAATCCAACTGCTGCCGCGCAGTGGTGGCGCGGCGCGTGCTTGAGGATCTCTTCGGCTGGGAACTCCCGCGCACGGCGGATGCGCTGGTGACGGATGCGACTTTCGCGCGCCGTTGGCACGCAGCTTCTGGAGGGCATTTCGCGTGGAGCGTCATCGCCCAGCACTGGTTGCCCGCGCCGTGAAACGCACGCAGCATTCGAGAGCGCTTCAGGAACAATTACGCATCGCACGAAGACGCTCTTCCCACCCTGGCGACTCTCCCGACCCGCGCGAACTCGTGAATGATGCATCAGAAGGTGTAGCCGGTGACTGAGGAGTTTGCGAGCACTGCAAGTGTCAGCGGATGAAACGCCACGCTCACGCCGTACACGGTGAGGCCGCTCAAGCTGCCCGGCGTTATGGCCACACTCGCCGCAGCGCCGCCGGTGGAAGCAAGAGGCCCCAGTGCAACCGCGAAGCCATTCGTGCCCCAATTCAACCAAGCGAGCACCTCTGCCTGCGTCGTGTGCAGTCCGTGCCAAGCACCAGTGCCGGGGCTTGTCGAATTCAGCGAGTCGGCGCTGAAGGAGTTGAAATAGTAGTACGGCCCGCCAGCAATACTCGTCACGGGGTTGCAGGGAATGGTCATGCCCAGCGCGGAGCTCCCGAGTACCTCGAAGTGCATTGAGAATGTAGTGGCAGCGGAAAAACAGTGCCAAGGGATGGGCTGCGGAGTGGATTGATTTGCAGTGCTCCCGAGGCCGAGCTGGCCCGCGATGTTCCTTCCCCATGAGGTTGCTGTGCCATCCGACAGCGTAGCCACGGAGTGGTCGTTGCCGGCCGCGAGTGCGCTCACGTTGCTCAGGTTGCTTGATGCAATCTGAATTGGCGTGGTTTGAACCCCCGGAAACGGAATGATTCCCATCCCGAGTTGGGTGAAGTAGTTGTCGCCCCATGCCTTGACCGTGCCGTCTGCCAGAAGCGCGAAAGAATGCGAGGCGCCTGCCGCAAGCGCTACAACGTTACTCAAACTGTTTGATGGGATCGCCAGCGGAGCGATCTGGTTTGTGGTGTTGGCGAGGCCCAGTTGGCCAGTGCCGTTGAGGCCCCAAGCCGTCACGTTGCTGTTTGAGTGAAGAGCGAGATTGTGAGCGCCTCCTGCTTCGATGGCCACTACGTTGTTGAGGCTGCTACTTGGAATCTGTTGCGGTGTGCTCTGGTTGGTTGCCATTCCAGAGTACCCAAGGCCAAGCTCGCCATACTGGTTGATCCCCCACGTCTTGACGGTGCCATTGGATAGGAGTGCGAGACTGTGGTTGTGCCCAGCAGCAATAGCCACCACGTTGCTCAGGTTGCTGGCCGGAATCTGTTGCGGAGTGGCCTGGTGGGCTCCCAATCCAGAGTTTCCGAGGCCGAGTTCGCCGAATTGATTGCATCCCCATGCCATTACCGTGCCGTTGGAGAGCAGCGCGAGCGAGTGGCAGTCGCCAGCAGCAATTGCGATGACGCCGCCCAGGCTGCTGGCCGGGATTTGCTGCGGAAGGTTCTGGCCGCTGGTATTCCCGAGGCCGAGTTGGCCGTACTGGTTCAATCCCCAAGCCTTCACCGTGCCAGTGGAGAGCAAGGCGAGACTGTGATGACTTCCCGCCGCGATGGCCCACACGCTACTCAGGTTGCTGGCTGGAATCTGCTGCGGAGTGGTTTGGCTGGTAGTGCTCCCGATGCCGAGTTCGCCGTTCAGGTTCGCCCCCCATGCCTTCACCGTGCCGTTCGGGAGCAGAATCATCGAGTGTCCTTCGCCACACGCGAGCGTAGAGCTTGTGGTTTGAGCTACAGATATTGCCGACATGAACCATGCTGCGGCTAAAGCCAGCGCGATGGAGCCGTAGCTGACTCCTCTCGCTCCAGAACTGGATTGGATCATGCATCGCATAGTCCGAACGCTACATGGAATCACTGCCGGAGTCCAGCAAGCTCTTCCGGAGAACCGAGTTTGGTGTCGACAGCCGATCCTGAGACTGAGTGTCTTCATGTCGGTCCTTCCATGTAGGTTCGGAATTGAGGTCCGCGCTGGAGTTCAATCCGGCGTGCCTTTGCTGCCCACTGGGAGCTGTTGGTTCAGGTCGGAGGTTGCCCCGTGGCAAGCCACGAGGGAAGGATCGAAACGTTCATGGGACACACTGCGCAGATACTGCGATTCGAATGGATAGCGGTCGTTACCTTGCTTGCGGCAATCTTTGGCCTGCTCGCACCGCGCACAGCTGCTCCGAACATGGTGCCTGAACCAGGTGCTGCGGCCGGATGGTTCAGCAGCGGGAGCGCGCGCGTCCCACTGTCGTTGCACCGCTGCACAACGGTCGCTGCCGCCGATCGCGAACATGCACGGTGCCCGCACCGCCATGCCGGGACCCACTTCCTTGCGCGCGATGGGGCCACAGTGAATATGCTCAACAGCCGCACGGTTCACATCGTGGAGCCGTGTAGTTCCTCGCATGATCAAGGCGAACAGAGTCCGGACCCCTACATCCTCTGGTTTGTTGCGGGCGCCCCAATTCAGCCCCCCGACGTCACCCAACCCTGTCCCTCTGCAGTCGTCAGTCATCCCTTTCCATATGCTCTCCCGCCGTACGCTGCTGGCACCCCCAACCCGAACAACCCGGATCCCTTGAGAACTTATGACATAGTGACGCGCCATTGGGCCGAACCGACCATTTGCTACTCGGTAAACGTTCCCTCGGGCTCCAACCAATTCACGGATGTCTTCGCAAGCGCCCCAGCCCCGTTTGGCGTTCCATTTGCCTATTCATTCCTCAACTTTGGTCAAGACATCGACAGCATCATGGATGAGTTGAACCGACACGTCAACGTGGGGATACAGACCTTGAGGGCTGCTGATACCAGTACAAATTGGGATCTTGCTGTCACAGCAAGTGCCGGAGGGGCAGCACTTTCATCCATGGTTGGCAACTTCATCTGGGACTTTCATTGCAATGGTCCGACCGGGGATGGCGTGAATGAGTTCATTTTCCTGCGGAACCCCAGTGTGATCAATTCTGCTGGTCCGACGGGTGGCCTGACAAGCACACTCATGGATGTCAGCACGGGCCAGATCATCGAATGCGATGTCGTTTATCAGACCGGAAGCGCCACGACTGTGGCAGGCATCTGGGGTGCGTGGGGACCACGATTCTCCACTGCCCTTGCGCACGAGATTGGCCACTTTTTTGGCCTTGATCACACCAATCTCCACCCGGGTGGTACAGCGCCGCTGACGTCCGCGTCACCCACATCTGGAACCCGTATCGCCTTCAACAACATCAGCGAGATCCCGGCAATGACTGGCGTGTACATCGTGAATGACACGCTCGTGGGTGGCCGCGTAGGCACCTTGAGTGGTTCCGCCTCGCCATGGAAGTCGGATGACCTCGCCGGGTTGGCAAGTCTCTACCCGGTACAGACGCTGACCGCCACCAAACGGCACTCGATCAACGATTGCGCTTCCATCACCGGGAGCATTGTGGAGCTCAGCGGCACATTCAGCCGGGGGCTCTATGCATTGAACATCTTTCTCATCCCGATGCCTGCGAGCGTTCCTGGCGCTGCGCCACAGGGGGGCCCCGTAGTGGGCACCATTTCGGGCACGGCCAGGCTCGGGTTGAACGACGTCACGGGGGTGCAGGACACCATTCTGCTCCGGCGCACGTCTGGGCAGTTCCGTATCGACGGGATACCGGTGTCATCGACCGGGGCTGTCACTCGCTACGCGATTGTCGTGGAGCCGATGACGTTCATCAACATCCCGCAGAGCAGTTTCGGCGAGTGGTGGTCGGAGGGCGTCATCAATGCCGTCGGCTTGGGCTTGAACACATGGCCCGCTCATCACTTGATCATTCCCACGTACCTGACTCCAGGAGCATTTTCCGACGCACTGATCAACGACTTTGGCCTCAACACCTTGGGGGGTGGTGGCACGGTGCAAGTCGGTTCGATCGACATGGTGCCGGGAACCGTGATCAACCTTGCAGCAGGCATCACAGCAGGCGGCGGCGTGCAGCTGGAGGGTGGATTCGGGGTCTCGCGCCCACTCGTAAAGATCCCCTATTACACGAGGCATGTCACTCCAAATAGTTGCGTTGTTCCAGTGCAGGTGATGCACAACTTTGGAGGCAGTCCGTTGACGGTTTCCGCGGTGCTCAATGGCGTCGCCCTTCTCGTAGTGCCTGTGAGCATGACAGGAGGACCTAATGGCGTCATGGCGTGGACCTCGACATTCAATGTCTCCATGCCAGCGCTCATCCCTGCGGGGTCCGTGTTTCGGTTTCAGGCAAAGGAGAGCGGCGGAACCATTCGCACAGTGGCCGGAATGGGCGAGGCCCGCTACTGATATGTGGCGGGCACTGCGACCCGCCGATCCCGACACCGCGAGCAGGCTGTCGCTATCCAACGGGATGATTGGTGTACTTCAACAGCACGGTGCGCATCAGAAAAGGCTCGCGGCGGGTGAGAGCGGTGCTGTTGCGAGGCGGATGGGGCGATGAAGTCCGCCGGCACCTTGCCAATCGAGCACGCGAATGGCGAGAGTGAAGGGCTCTCCGGCGCTCACCGGCAGCTTGATGGAGTTCGGCTCATCGAAGGCGGTGCGTCTTGCCGTCACATCGCCACCGCCGCCTGCGCGCGTGCCGTTCACGAAGACTTCATAGGCATCGTCGGCGCCATCCAGCGTGAGCCACACTTCGCGGCCCGCGAACTCCGCAGGGAGCGTGACCTTCCTGCGATACCAGGCCTGACCGTCGAGGGCCTCATGCCCTTGCCCCTCCCAGTGCGCGCCGGCACGAATACTGCCCCACGCGCTGTCATCGAACTCGGCGGCTGCGAGGGCGGCGACATCGGCACCTGTTGGTTCAGGGAGGAACTTCCAGCCCGCGTCAGCGAGATCGAGTTCCGCATGGGTGCAGCGTGCCCGCATGGCGGCGAAAGCCTCGGATGGCAGTGCCGCTTTCGGTGCCGGGCCTTCGAGGAGGTGGCGCACCATCTCCGTGAGCAACCATCCGCCAGCGGCGTTGTCGCCGCGATGTTCGAGTGCACTCACCAGCAGACGCCCAGCACCGACGCGGGTTTCGATGACCAGCGCATGCAGCGCGAGGTCGCGCCGGTCGTGGGTGTCCCACAGCAGCAAAGCAGGATCGGTGTGGCCGAGCCATGTTGGTGCAGTCATCACCCGCGCAGCAAGATCCATGTGCTGCAAATCCACGAGGAACGGTGCCGGAATCTCCTCGAAGAGAGGATGCTTCGGCAACACCGGGCCACCGCGCAGGAACCAGTGTTCGGCGAGCTTCGGCGCGGTCGGTTCGCCATCCGGGAGCAGCAAGACGCGCGCGCCGCGCTCCAGCGCATTCAGCAGCGGCAGGTCCATGTGTCCGGCCACGATCACGCGGTCGAGGGCATCGCCATTCCAGCGCGGGGCAATGCCGAGGGGCAGGAGGTCCGGCGAGGCGGATGAATGGCGTGCCGCCATGAGGGCGCGAGATGCATCCGCTTCCGGGACGATCCAGAGCGTCCAGTGGTTGCGCGCACGCAGCGTGCCTTGAGCGAAGAGCCGGAGTTCCACTCGGTGTGGTGTGGGGCGATCCACCGTGGGCAGCATGATCTCCACGTTGGGAACATAGTTCACATGTCCGGAACGGAGGTCTCGAAGCGACACACGCCGCGGCGGTTCGTCTCCTGATCCGATTTCCAGTTCCACGTTCGTGAGCGGCGCGGGCCCTGCATGGCTGACGCGCACGTCGAGGTTCACGCGCCCTCCGCGGAAGGCGCGGTGATCGTCCGGGCTCTTCATGAGCAACATGGTGTCGCCGTTGAAGGACCAGTCGTCCTCCGACCATTTCGGCGCGCCCGCGGCGTCGAGAAGCCCCATGCTGGCGAGCGGGAAGTCGCGCATCACCGATACAACCGCTGCGCCGTTCGGGAACTCGCGTCGGAAGACCTCAAGCTGGAACTTCCGCATGAGCATGGCGGAGCGCAGCGAATCGCGCCGCAAGCGTTCGGCCACCGGCCCCGCGCCCTGCAGGTGCAACGTGTCTTCGAAGCGGGCGATGGCGTCGAAGGCATGCGGCATGGGCCACGTGGGGTGAGCCTTCCGCTGTGCTTCGAGCAACGTCGTGTCGATCCAGGTATCCGCGGCAATGGCTTCACCGAGGGCGAGTGGCTGCGATCCATGCTCGGCCACATGCGCGCGCAGGCGATCGAGGGTCTTCACCCAGGTGTGGTTGTTGCCGTAGGGGTGGTCATCCCAGAAATCATGGACGCGGTTCCATTGGATCCATGAAGAATCGTCTTCGACAACCGCGCCGGGGATCATCGCTTTCGCGAGGAGGTACATGCGACGCACCACCGCGATGTCCGCGCCGGGGCCGGTCTCGCAGGTGAGGCTGCGCAGCAACACCGAAGGGTGGTTGCGGTCATGCTGGAAGAACTCCGCGTATTCGCGCGCGAGGTCATCCGCGTGGGCCGCATCCCACGGCGCATGCCAAGTTGGGTACTCGATCCAAGCGCACATGCCGAGTTCATCGCAAAGTTCGAGATAGCGGCGCGGCGGCACCCACAGGCAGAACTTCATCAGGTTGAAGCCCATGCGCTTGGCGGCGGCGATTTCAGCGCGCATGTGTGCTTCATC
>SXGS01162548.1_pt1 | contig 10190 bp, 8 predicted proteins | sample 3174681 | NCBI WGS metagenome assembly SXGS01 (sample SAMN11356861, study PRJNA531348) | freshwater metagenome | isolation source: freshwater sample F1-80 | place: China: Fuxian Lake, Yuxi | collected 2017-12-25
ATGGTTGCGCGCGGCATCGTGAAGGCGCCCATTGTGATCGGCCGCGACCACTTGGATTGCGGCTCCGTGGCGAGTCCGAACCGCGAGACTGAAGGGATGCGCGACGGCACCGACGCCGTGAGTGACTGGGCGCTCTTGAACTTCGCCGTCAATATCGCCTCGGGCGCGTCGTGGGCAAGCTTTCACCACGGCGGCGGAGTAGGGATCGGGTTCAGTCAGCACGCCGGACAAGTCATCGTGGCCGACGGCACACCGGAGGCGGCTCGACGCCTCGAGCGAGTGCTCACCAATGATCCGATGATGGGGGTGTTCCGCCACGCCGATGCGGGCTACACCGCCGCGCAGGAGTGCGCGGATCGGCTGGGCGTCAAGATTCCCACTCGCTCGTGGTAGTGCGGCTACGGAGCCGTCGCCCGCGCAAGGCGATCATGAATCGCCGACCAAAGTCCCGGCGATGCTGGTGGCCGTTCAATGAGAATCCGCGAGCAGCCCGTCAAGTCAGCGCGACGAAGCGCGTCGTAAAGTTGCGACGCATACCCGTCGGCTTCCGGTGGCATCGCGACGCGGACATGCGGAGCATCGACGGTCGTTCTCTCAAAGCACAGGACCGCGGCGGGTGGACCGCTCGCCAGTGACGCGGCCATTGCATCCGGATCGACCAGTGTGGCCGGCGCTTTGGGTGCGTAGTGTCGCAGCGCCGTCCCAGGGCTCGCCCCTTGCTCTGAAGCGATATCGACCTCGATGGGTCCGAGGATCTCCGAAAGCCGTTCGACCGTGACCGCTCCGAGACGGCGCACAACAGGCTTGGCCACTGCGAGGTCGATGACGGTTGACTCGATCCCAACGGTGCACGGGCCGCCGTCGAGCACGATCAGTTCGGACTCATTCGCGTAGTCCGCGGCGACATGACCGGCGGTCGTTGGTGAGACGCCACCGCTGCGATTCGCGCTCGGCGCGCTGATGGGACGGCCCGCTCCATAGAGGAGCCCGCGCGCGAGAGGGTGACGGGGACTGCGCACGGCGATCGTCCCCAAGCCGCCCGCCGCCGAGGCGGGGACTCGCTCACGCCGGTTCATGATGATGGTGAGCGGACCCGGCCAGCACGCGCCCGCAAGGTGCATCGCGCGGCGAGTCCAGCCCTCGCTGACCTCCTTCGCCATCGCCAGATCGACCACATGCGCGATGAGCGGATTGTGTTCGGGCCGCGCCTTGAGCGCGTAGACGCGAGCAATCGCCTCGGCACAGAATGTGTCAGCACCGAGTCCGTAGACGGTCTCGGTGGCAAAGGCGACGACCTTGCCCGAGCGCAGCATCGAGGCCGCGAGGTCAATGCTGTCATCTGTGTATGGAAGGATGGCTGCCATGTCAGCTGGCTGGCTCAATCACATCGATCTCGATGCGGTTCATGGTGAGCCCGGTCCCCATTGCGTGATAGAGGCGCGCGAGGGCGCCGTTGTAGTCAACCCTCGCGTCGACCTCGGAGGTGTAGGCGGCCGCGAGTCGCTCTTGTGCCTGAAACTTCGTCTGGAGAAACTCCGGCGTGAGCGCCGCAAGCGTCTGCTCGAGGACATTGAGCGCGCGCAGGCTCTCGGCCGCGGCGAGCCGACTCGCGCGCGATTGCTCGATGAGCTCGTAACTCGTGGTCACGCCACGCAGCGCGACTTTGACGGCATACACAGCATTTTCGATGGCCTGCTGATAGGAAATGACCGCGCTCGATCGCCGCAGTCGCGCCTTGCGATACTCGGCTTCGGCTGCACGATTGCCGATGGGCTGACTGAACGCCATCTGCGCCAACCACGAAACGAAGTCGGCACTCGACATATCGCCCATCGCGCCGCCAAATGAACCGCTGGTGTTGTCTTGGCCGGTGAGCGTCACCCCTGCCTGCAATCCGAGTTGCGGAAGCCGACCGTTGTCCGCCACGACGAGGCGGATCGCCGCGTCGTCGATGGCGAGCAGGCTCCGCGCGATCGACGGATTCTGCTCGACCGAGGTGATGATGGCCTCGCGCAAGCTGTACCGGATTGGTTCTTGCGCGGGCGCATCGACAGGCACGAGGAGCGCGTCGGAGCCGACAGTCGCCGCAGGATCATTCATCAGGAGCTTGAGCCGATCACTCGCGTCGCGCGCGGCCAGCCACGCGCGGATGAGGTTGGCCCGTCGAACCTCCACGATCGAAGCTGCAAGCGCATAGTCGGCGACGGTGGCGTCGAAGTTGAGACGCTTCTTCAAGATGTCGCGGACATCGAGGCCGACCTTCAAGAGCCACGCGGACGCGACCACGCGCTGGCGCGTCTGCACGAGCGTCCAGTACTGAACCTCCGTGTCGCGGACCACATCGAGGAGCGACTGGCGGAGATTCACAACCCCCGCGCGGTCTTGATTGCGCGCGATCCGTATCTCGGCCTCGTTGACATCGCTCCCGAACCCCTGCAAGAGCGGCTGGCTGAGATTGAAGTTGACGGCGTTGGTCCAGTATGTGGCCGGGTCGTAGATGCTGGTGGTTGCTTGTTGGGTTTGCTGAAGGTCGAGGCTCGCCGAAACGGTCCCGCCGGAGATGAGGCGCTTCTGGATGCCCGTTGAAAGCGCCGTGACCGTGTCCTCTTGCGTGAAGGCGTTGTCGAAGCCCCCGAGGTCCAGCGGCGGCGGCGGGATGCTGTTCACTTGATAGCCCGCGCTCGCCAGAAGCACTGCGTCGAACGCTGCCTCGGCGCGAATGACCTCGGTCTGCGATATGGCAGACTGCATGCGCGCCCCCTGAACCCCCAGGTTGTTGCGAACGGACGACGCCATGGCTGTCCGGAGGCTCAGTTTGACATCGACGGCGGGACCCCCAGAGACATCGGGCCCCAAACTCAGACCCTCACCAGCATCAGTTCCCTGAGGACCTAGGGCTTCGAGCGCCACGATTCGCGGTTTCAGCCGTTCAAACAGGTCGTTGGGGACCTGGCTGGCCACGAACAGAGGCTCGTTGCCGCTCTCGGGGGTCCGAGCGGCCCCCTGCCGTGCCACCGCTGCCTCGATCGCGCTTCGAAGTGCCACTTCCCCCTCGTCAGAGTCATCGCTATCGAGCGGCGACTGGCATCCCGTGAGCAGCATGATGGCGATCCCGATTCCGGTCATCAAAAACTTCACACCACCTACTGGCATCGTTGCGATGCTAGCGGCTACGATTCGCGCATGGACAGAGCACGGATCGCCCGTTCCATGGTCGCGTACGCCGTTTTTGCGATGGGGGGTGTTGCGCCATGCGCCACGGCGTGGTCGCAGTCTGAACCTTCGGCGACTCCTTCCGCAGAACCCGCCGCGACAACGACTCCATTCGTCGCCGTAGTGACGGCTGACAATGTCTATGTCCGATCGGGGCCGAGCGTGCAGAGTTCGTACCCATTCGGCAAACTTGATCGCACGAAAGTCGTGCGCGTGCTCGAGGAAAGTTTCGGTTGGTCGCGCGTGCAGACCGCGGGACCCGCCTTCGCGGACATGACGGGATTTGTCGCTGCCGATGACCGCGTCCAACTTTCTGCCGACGGCGGATCGATTACTGCGACGGCGGTCACAGAACTTCGCGCCCCAAACATCGGGGCGGACTCGTCGCCAGAGAGTTCATGGAAACAGATTGCGAAGGTCGACGCGGGCACCACCCTTGCGGCCCTCAACCGCATTGACGGCGAGCGTGGTTCTGTCTGGCGTGTGAAGTTGCCCGACAATGCGGAGGGCTGGATCAACTCCAACTTCCTGCGCCGAGCCACCGACGCGGAAGCCGCGACGATCGCTCACGCGGCGAGCGCGGCCGGATCCGATGCCACCGCCTCGCTGTCGGACGAGCCCGGCGAGCCCGGAGCAAGAGTCGACACTGCGGTCGCCGCCCCCCAAGGACCAACACCGGAAGAGTTGGCCGCGCAGAAGCGGCGCGCCACCTTTGCCGACCTCGAAGCAACTTGGCTCACGGTGAAAGGACAGCCTATTGCCGAGGCTGAGCTCGGTGCGCTCTTCGCGGCCTACACCTCGCTCTATGCGGATCCGGCGTGCGAACCCGGAATGAAAGCGCGTGCGAAGGCACGCACGGAGCAACTGGCCGTCCAGCAGGAAGTTCAAACGAAACTCGTCGAAATCAAGGACGCCAAGGCCAGGCTCTCGGGTGAGTGCGACCAGATTGCCTCAGTCGCAAGGGCCATTGAGGCACGCAGCGATTACTTGGCTGTGGGCGTTCTCAACGCCTCCATCGTCTATGACGGCTCAAATCTTCCGCTGCTCTATCGATTGCAGGATCCCAGCAGTGGACAGACCGTTGCCTACATCGTGCCCGACGACTCGTACACCTTGACAACCATGCTGGGCACACTCATCGGCGTGCGCGGCGAGAAGTGCTTTGACGACGCGCTGAAGCTCGACACGATCTCGCCAACGACCATCGACTACCTCACCCCCAAGGGCGACGGCTGAGTCGGTAGGATCTCCGGTTCGTCGCTGGGCGAAAGGGGCGTTAGCTCAATTGGGAGAGCGCCGCCTTTGCAAGGCGGAGGTTGTCGGTTCGATCCCGATACGCTCCATTCCCTTTTTCCCAGCGAAGAGTTCGTCGCTTCCTAGCCTCGGAACGCCGCGAGCGCGCATGCCACCGCGAGTTCGACGCGCAGGATCGCGGATCCGAGTGAAACCGGGACCCCGCCCCCCGAGAGCACCGCGCTGACTTCCGAGTGCGTGAGTCCGCCCTCGGGACCCACCACAAGCAAGACTGACTGCGCGTTGAGCGGCACGGTGCCCGAGCGGAGCGCGTGCGCCACTGACGAGATCGGTTCGCCCTCGGGATGCGCGAGGAGCACAGTGGTCGATGGCGCGTGCACACGCCGTATCGCCTCGGCAATCGTTGCACGCGGTGCGATCGTGGGCAGCCATGGCTGGCGCGACTGCTTGCACGAGGCGACGAGAACACGCTGCGCCCGGGCCGTCATCGAGTCGGACCAAGACACGACGGACCGTTCGCAGGTCAAGGGCGTGAGTCGCCTCACGCCGAGTGGTCCAGCTGCCTCGAGGAGCGTCGCGAAGCGATCGCCCTTGGGGAGCGCGGTGGCGAGGTCCACTTCAGGCGTGCCGCGCGCGGCCACCCGCACGCTGCGAATCGCGATGTCGAGCTCGCCCGAGTCCGCCGCCGCGCCGACGACTCCATCCGCAACCGCCCCCAGCCCATCGAACAGCGTGATGGCGTCCCCGGTACGCAGGCGACGGCTGCCGCTTGCGTGTTTCGACTCATCGGCGCCGAGCCGGGCCGTCGAAGGTGCGCTCCGCGGAAGGTCGGGGCAATACGCCCATGCTGTGCTCACACGCGCGCATCCTGATAGACATCGAATCGAGCCAACTTGCCCTCGACGGCGTGGTGAACTCCAGGTGAGAGCGGCGCTGCACTGAGGGGTCGTTTCACCACCACCCGACCGAATCCGGCCCCGCGCGCGCTCTCGAGAAGGATGTTGGCATCGTGGTCATCGCCGACGGCCGCGCGCACAAGTCGAATCGACTTCGGTGCCAGTGCGGATCCTTCTTTGGGCGGGTACATCGGATCAAGGTAGACGGTTGAAGTCGGACGGGCATCCGGGGGCACTGTGGTCATCAGCAGATCTCTGGAACTCCCGACGATCAGTCCGATGCGCTGCGCGATCTTTCTCAGGGAGTCGTCGTTGAGCGCCCGCGAGATGCCGTCGTCGAGGACGGTCGCCACCGGTGTCGACCGCTCGATGCATGTCACCGCGAATCCCGCTGCGGCGAGGATCCACGCATCGCCGCCAAGGCCGGCGGTGGCGTCGATCAGTCGGCCCCGCGGACCGCATGCGCGGACGAGCGGCTGCGTCGCGACACCACGAACATCGAGTCGGCAGAAGTCGACACACACGCCCGTTCCGGGCTTCTCGCCCGCTTCGATGAGTTCCATGCGGCCACGCGGATCGATCTGGGCCATGATGCTCCTCGGAAGTCCCGGCACGATGTGCACATTACACTTAGGAGATGATGCCTGAGACAAGCGGCACGGTCTTCCAAAGCGCGCTCGACCTGATCGGGAACACGCCGATGCTCCGGATCAACCGGTTGTCGACCGGCTGTTGCGAACTCTTCGTCAAACTTGAGTCGCAGAATCCCGGCCAGTCGATCAAGGACCGTATTGCGCTCAAGATGATTGAGATCGCAGAATCAACCGGCAAGTTACGCAAGGGCGGAAAGATTATTGAGGCGACAGCAGGCAACACCGGCATCGCGCTGGCGCTCGTCGCGGCACTGAAGGGGTACCGGATGACAGTCGTGATGCCGGACAAGATGAGCGAAGAAAAAATGGCGCACCTCCGCGCGATGGGCGCCGAGGTGTTGCTCACACGATCGGATGTCGGCAAGGGACACCCCGAGTACTACCAAGACATCGCGCAACGCCTCGCCGACGAAGACCCCTCGTGTTTCTACGTGAACCAGTTCGAAAATCCAGCCAACTCGCTGGCTCACTACGAGACGACCGGCCCCGAGATCTGGGAGCAGATGGACGGGCGCATCGATGCGTTCGTTGCCGGCGTCGGGAGTGGCGGCACGATCGCTGGCGTGGGCAAGTTCCTCAAGGAGCGCAACCCCTCGTGCGAAGTCATTCTTGCGGACCCGCGGGGCTCGATCCTCGCGCCACTCGTCAACGAGGGGCGCACGATTGAACCGGGCTCATGGCTCGTCGAAGGAATCGGTGAAGACTTCGTGCCGTCGATCCTCGATCTCTCCATCGTCGACCACGCGTACACCGTGACGGACACCGAAGCGTTCGCCGCAGTTCGTGAGTTGCTGCGCAAGGAGGGCATCCTCGCGGGCAGCAGCGTCGGCGTGCTCCTGCACGCGGCGCTCGCGTATTGCCGGGAGCAGAAGACACCCAAGCGCGTCGTCACACTCATTTGCGACTCGGGCGCGAAGTACCTCTCCAAGATGTACAACGAGTTCTGGCTGCGCGACCAGGGCTTCATCGCCCGAACACGCACGGGAGACCTGCGCGACCTCATCGCTCGGCGTCACGATGAGCGCGAGGACTTCGTCCTCGCGCCGACGACTCCCCTGTCGCTGGCGATCCGTCGCATGCGCATGTTCTCGGTGAGTCAAATGGCGGTCCTCGACGCCTCTGACACGCTCGTGGGCATCATCGACGAGAGCGATGTCATGCTCGCGTTGGCACAGGAGCCGCTCGCGCAGTCGAGGCCGGTTTCAGACTTCATGACTGGCCGCGTGGAGACGATTCACCCCGGTCGCAGCGTGCAGGACCTCATCGCGATCTTCCGGGCTGAGAAGGTTGCTGTCGTGCACGATGGAACGGCGTTTCTCGGGCTCATCACCAAGACGGACCTCATCCACCACCTCCGCAGCCAAGCCACCGCATGAGGGCTTGCGCCGCCAGTCCATTTGTGGAATAATCCCTCCCCCTTCGGCGTGCCACGCCGAGGGATCTCTGCCGCCCCCCGCGCGTGTGCTCGGGGAACGCGCTGGGGCCAGGCGGCGCCCCTAACTCTCCCCCGAAAGGACAGCGCCCATGGCACGACCGTACGAACTCCTTCTGCTTGAGACGATCGAAAACCTCGGCCTCGTCGGCGATGTGGTCAAGGTGCGACCCGGGTTCGCCCGCAACTTCCTTCTTCCCAACCAGATGGCCGAGGCTCCGACTGCCGAGAAGATCGAATCCTTGAAAGAAGCCCGCGCCAAGGCCGAGGCCGAAGTCGCGAAGCAGCGCGCCGACCGCGAGGCGATCATTGCGCGGCTTACCGGCGTGACCATCAAGCTCATCCGTGCGTGCAATGATCAGGGTGTGCTCTACGGTGCCGTCACGCAGCGTGACATTAGCGACGCGCTGATCTCGGAGGGTTATGGGGTCGACATGCGCGCGGTGCGCCTCGCGAACCCGATCCGCCGCGTGAGTTCGAACCATGTCACGATTCAGTTCGGGCGCGACCTTCTCGCCGACATCACCGTCGATGTGAAACCCGATCGCATCATCGAGATGGAGACTCCCGGACACGCGAAGGGGCACGACGAGCACACGGAAGAACCCGCCGCCGATGCCGCTCCAGAGTCGCTCGAGCCAGCCGACCAGACCAAGGCGGACCGCGCCACCAAGAGCGCCCGCAAGGCATCGAAGAAGACCGCCAAGGACTGATCGACATCGCCACGAAAAATGCGGAGGACCGCGCCGTCTCAAGCCGATTGAGTATCCGGCCGCGCGCGCCGTTGTGTCGCGCGTGGGACCGAGAACTTTTTCTGGAGCGCGCGCACGGATGCTGACGAGCTCGACCCACCGCGAGACGCTGCCCGAGACCAGGCACAGCGTCACCCACAAGTTCGCCATTGGCACCTACGAGGGCTACCTCACGGTCGGCCTGTTCCCCGACGGTCGCCCCGGCGAGATCTTCATCAAGATGAGCAAGGAGGGCTCGACGCTCTCGGGGCTCATTCAGGGGTTCTGCCGCGCGTTCAGTCTCTCGCTCCAGCACGGACTCTCGCTGCAGGATGCCGCAGACCGGTTCCGAGGCATGCGCTTCGAGCCCATGGGCTCCACAAGCAACGCTCAGATCCCAGAGTGCTCAAGCATTCTTGACTATGTCGCACGGTATCTCGAGTTGCACTACGGATCCTCAGTCGGCGCGACCGCCGCGTGAGCCCGCTGACCGCTCGCTCGCTCGAACGGTGAGTCGACGGGTCAGTTCATCAAGAATCGCCCAACCCTCGGCCTGCCTCGCGTCGGGTCGCCAGTAGACCTCCTTCTGGCCCCCAGCGGTCTCGCCATCGACGAGTCGAAGATTCCCGCGGATGCCCTTGAGTTTTCGCATGATGTCGTCGGGCTTCGACGCCTGCACGACGAGATCGGGCTCGAGCCACCGGATCGAGGTGGCGCCCGCAAGTGTGGCCAGCAGCCTGAGCCGCGTCAAGCGGAAGAGTTGGTGCGCCTCCGGTGGAGCGTCGCCGTACGCGCTGACAAGCTCCGAGATCGCCTTCTCCAGTTCCTCCGCGTCGGCAGCGTCAGCGAGCCGTCGATAGGCCTCAAGGCGCCGCCGGTCGCTTGGGATGTAGGGCTTGGGAAGCGCACCCATGCACCCGAGTTCGACGATCGTGTCAATGGGAACCGCCCGGGGATCGCGCCGCAGTTCACGCACCGCCGCGTCGAGCATCTGGCAGTACATCTCATAGCCGACGGCCGCGATGTGACCAGACTGCTCAGCGCCGAGGAGGTTCCCTGCGCCACGAATCTCAAGGTCGCGGACGGCGATGCGGAACCCCGCGCCGAGCATCGAGTAATCCTCGAGCGCACGGAGTCGCTTCATGGCGTCGGGCGCCACCGGCGTGTTGGGGAGGAGGAGATAGCAGTACGCACGATGGCTTGAGCGACCGACACGCCCGCGCAGTTGGTGGAGTTCCGCGAGGCCGAACCGATGAGCGTCATCGATGACCATCGTGTTGGCGCGGGGGATGTCGATGCCGCTCTCGATGATCGTGGTGGAGACGAGAATGTCCGCGTCGTGATTCATGAAGGCGCGCATGACCGCCTCAAGTTCGCCGTCGGCCATCTGACCGTGGCCGATTGCGATCCGCGCCGACGGTGCGAGCCGACGCACAGCTTCGGCGGCATCGTCGATGTCGTGGACGCGGTTGTGGACCCAGAACACCTGGCCTTCTCGGGCGAGTTCGCGGCCGAGGGCCGCCGCGAGTCGGTCGCCGTTCCACGGCATGACTTCCGTCACGATCGCCCGGCGATCGGGCGGCGGCGTGGTGAGGCTAGAAATGTCGCGCAGCCCGAGCATGGCCATGTGGAGCGTGCGCGGGATGGGCGTCGCACTCAGTGTGAGGACATCGGCGGTGGTTCGGAACTCGAGGAGCCGCTGTTTGTGCTCGACACCAAATCGTTGCTCCTCGTCAATGATGAAGAGGCCGAGATCCTTGAAGCGGACATCGCGCGAGAGCAGTCGATGGGTCCCGATGACAATATCGACGGTGCCCGCGGCGACCCCCTCGAGCGTCTCCTTCGTTTCGGCATCACCCTTGAATCGACTGACGCCCGCGACACGGATCGGGTACCCCCGGAGTCGCTGCGAGAATGTTCGCTCGTGCTGTTCGGCAAGCACTGTTGTGGGCACGAGGATTGCGGCTTGGCGTCCCGCATCGACCGCCTTGAATGCGGCGCGCAGCGCGAC
>SXGS01522029.1_pt1 | contig 10188 bp, 6 predicted proteins | sample 3174681 | NCBI WGS metagenome assembly SXGS01 (sample SAMN11356861, study PRJNA531348) | freshwater metagenome | isolation source: freshwater sample F1-80 | place: China: Fuxian Lake, Yuxi | collected 2017-12-25
CCGGCTTGCCGAGTTGCATTCTAAAACGTAGAATGATGCATGCTCAAGCCCCTCGACGTGGTGGTCGGCCTCAAGGCCCACCTGTGGCCGCACGGCGACGACTGGTCGTACGAGCGACTCGCGTCTGCCCTCGGTATTTCCACTTCACAGGCCCACATGTCCCTGAAGCGACTCGGGCGCGCGGGCCTCTACCGAGCCACCGACCGGAGCCTTCGCACCCACGCCTTCACGCTCTTCGCGATGCACGGCATCCCCTTCGTGTTTCCTGTCGAGCCCGGCGGCCCGGCGCTGGGATGCCCGACGGCACACGCGGCACCTCCGCTGTGCGCGCAGTTGGACTACGCCGAGGCCTACGTCTGGCCCGGCGCTGGCGACGTCCCGGGACGCGCGATCGCGCCGCTGCACCGCGTTGCCCCCCAAGCAGCCGCCCTTGACGCTCGCCTCTACGAGACGTTGGCCCTGATCGACGCGCTACGGGTGGGCCGAGCCCGCGACCGCGCGCTGGCGAGCGACGGCCTGAGCCGACTGCTCTGTTCGCCGGACCGCGACGCGCGCTGGCTCGTGCAACGCGACGCCACGCGGCAAGCGCCGTGAGTAGGAAAGACCTCCTGGATCGCCTCGAGCGCGCCGCCATCGCGCTCGACATGGTCGATCTGCCAAAGGTCTTCGTCGGTGGGGCAACCATGCCGCTGTACGTGGAAGGCAACGTTGGCGATGTCCTACGAGAAACGAAGGACGTGGACCTGATGGTGGAGGCGGCTTCCTACACGGAGTTCGCCGCCCTGGAGGCTCGTCTTCGCGCCGCCGGGTTCCGGCAGGACATCATGGGCAAGGGTCCGCGATGCCGGTGGTACAAGGGCGAAGATCAGTACGACATCGTCGATGTCCGAACCGACCACCCACTCGATCGCTGGGCACGGCCCACGGGCGCGGGGATCGAGCAACGGGCCTTGCCCAGTGGACGGACGATCCCCGTCCCCTGCCCGGGCCGGTTCCTTGCTGCGAAAATCGCGGCGCTCACCGACCGGGGTGGCGCCCAATGGTACGACAGCGCCGATTTCGAGGACATCGTCTTGCTGCTCGAGGCACACACGCAGCTGCGACCGTGGCTGCACGCGACGCCACACGACGCCATCGAGTCGGTTGCCCAGTGGGCCGCGAGCGCCACGCGGCGCCCTGGTATCCGCGAGGAGATCGAGGCCACCGTGAGTCGCGGCCCCCAGATCGACGTCCGCGTGGAGGCCGTGTACGTTCGCCTGAACTGGCTGGCCTTCGCTTGGCTGGAGGGATCGTGAGTCGATCGCTGAAGCCACGGCCCGCCCTTGCAGGCAAGACCTTCGTCCAGACCCCCTTCGCCGCCGCGCTCACTCGTCGTGCGTGCGCGTGGCGACGCCGCTGGGACGGCTCCGGTCACCCCATCTTCGCGAGCTGGATCGACGGGATCTACCCCGACTTCCGGGCGGTCGCCGAGGACGCTGTCCGTGTGGACGAGGTGCGTCTCCACGACTACGCGGCCGCCGTCACGAGCTCGCAGGCCTTCGCGCTCAACCTGTTCCTCCCCTTTCGCGACGGTCCTCGGGATTCGCTTGCCGACGCGCTGGCGCCGCTCCTCGGGGAGCGCGTCGCCATCGAGCGCGTGGCTTTCGAGTGGGTGCCGCCCGGCGCCCTGCTCGGCGAGATCGACGGCGACCGCCCCCGCTCAGGCGAGCCCGCCACCGGGGTGGACGCGGTGCTCTGGGCACGCCGCCCCAGCGGTGGTCGCTGTGGCGTGCTCCTGGAAGTGAAGCTCGGAGAGGGCGGCTTCACGCCGTGTGGCGGACGCGACAGCGCGGGCAACCAGCGACCGGACGTCTGCGCCTCGGCGGCGACATTCCTCGCGGAGACACAGTCCTGCTATCTGCGTCGTCCGGTGCGGAAACGGCGTGATCGTCGCTACTGGACGATCTTCGCCGAGGCCCACGGGAGCGTGGCCAACGCGTTCCCGGGCGTCGACCTCGAAGGGCCGTGCCCCTTCGCCGGGCAGGCGCAGCAGCCGATGCGAAACCTTGCCCTCGCGCGCGCGCTGGAACAAGAAGGCAGTGTGGAGCGCGCATGGTTCGGACTCTGCGCGCACGACGAGAACCCCGACGTGGCCGCGCACTGGGCCGGCTGGCGGGGGCTCTTGCGGGACCCTGGCGAGGCGCCCGTGCTCACCGCGTCGGCGGTCATCGCGGCTGGGCGGGCGGCCGGACATGGCGGCTGGGCGGACTGGATGGAGGCGCGGTATTGGCTGGGGCGGATGAGCGACGAGGGGAGGCCATGAGCTTCGCGGAGCTGCTCGCCGTCGTCCGGGGTCACCTGGGTCGCCGGGTGGACGTCCCACGGGATGGCGAGTGGCGCGTCGAGCTATCCGATGACCGCCCGCGACTCGTCGTCACGCTCGACACGCCCGTGCTGTGTGTCAACATGCAAGAGAACAAGGCAGCGGCGCCCTTCTTCGCAGTGTGCCTCGCCTGGTGGTTCGAGCAGGCGACGGGGCAGGTCACGGACGTCGAGGTCCGGGTGACGGGCGAGGCGCCCATCGAGCCGAACGCGCTGCGTCACTGGCGGCGGTCGCAGTTCCTGCTCGCCGAGCTGAGCGCGATCCTCGGACCTCGGTTCCGCGTCGAGCCCGCGCCGAGCTGGACCTGGCCCGTGGCTCCGGTGCTCAACGCGCCGTTGCTCGTCCGGTCGCTGGAGCACGACCACGACCCGCTCAGCGAGCATGCCCTGGAAGTGCAGATCGCGAGCTCGGCGTCGTTACTCGCGAGCTTCCCCGAGCCCCTCGCTGCCTTGGGACGCCAACTGCCGGTCGGCCTGTTCGAGGGTCGGGTGGCAGACGCGACCGCCTGGACGCCGGGGGGCGCCTCGCAGGTCGACCTCTGGGGATGCTCCCCCGATGGTCGCGAGGCCCATCTCATCGAGCTGAAGAAGCGCGGCAACACCCAGGTCGGCATCCTCGCCGAGGCGCTGTACTACGGGCGGCTGCTCAACCACCTGCGTCTGGGGCGGGTCTCCGGTGGTGGTGACGCGCTCGCCGCCATCGGCCGGGCGGAACGCCTGGTGGTGTGGCTGGTGGCACCGGACTACCACCCGCTCGTTTTCCTCCAGGGGCGCAGTCCGCTCGCGTGGATCAACGAGGGGATGAAGCACGACGGCGTCGAGTTTCGCGTGCTGCCCATCGAGCTCGACGAGGGCGGCGTCCGGCGGTGGCGAACGGAGGCGCGGTGGCCTTGAGGGGCGAGACGGAGGCGACCTCGACGCGTCCTGTCAACCCGCGCAGCTCTGGGTGATCTGTCGTACCCATCCTCGCGCGGCGCCCGCCTGGACGAGGAAGAGGGGTTGTCCCCCGACATCGGCGCGGAACTCCAGCGCCTCCAGCGCCATCTCGCGCTCGACCCGGAGCGCGCCTCCCGTGGGGGCTCCGGTCCCGGGGTCCAGGATGGGCACGGCGACAGTCTCGCAGGGCCAGACGTCAAGCTCCGTCCGCAGCCTCGGCGGGCCGTCGGGCACCCAGTCCGGGGGCTGCCATCGCCACTGGGCGTCGAGGGCCGCCACGTCGTGGGCCGACTCGGACGGGTCCGCGTCTTCTGCGCGGAGCGTACCGTCTTCCACCCAGGTGCGGCCGCGCCCAGGGAAGTCGCGGTTGCCCGTTGGCGTGCCCGCCGGGGGCACGATCCAGGCCTCTCGGTCGCCGCGCCCCCAGCCATAGTCGCCGCGATAGAGCACGACAGCCCAGGCGCCGTCGCTGAGCGGTCCCTGGGCGGTGACATCGACCGAGCCCAGTTCCGGTCGCTCCTCCCCGGTCCCGCCGCCGTCCCAGTTGTGATGGGGCATCAGTCGGCCGCCGAGCTCGGTGCCATCGAGTTTCCACCAGGCGACGTCGGCCGGCGCACCTGTGCCACCCACACCGGACGGACAGCGTGCGAGTGTGAGCGAGCGTCCGCCGAGGTCGATGGTCTCGATCACAGGGACGGCACCCGGCTCGCCGCGAATGAGCGGAGGGCACTCGGTGGGTGGCTCGGTTTCCGGCGGCGGGGGCGCAGGGGCCTCGACGACGGGCGGTGCGGCGGCGACGTCTCCAGCGGGAGGCGCAACCGGCGTGGGCACCTCGGGAGGGCTCTCGCCGGTGCAGGCGGCGAGGAGCAGCGCGGAGGGGACGAGCATCACCGGGCGACATGCGAGGCAGGAGGAGGGGCGAGGCACCCGGAGATGGTAGCTTGTCGCGGAGGTGCGCATGCCCGTCGCGCTGGTCCGCAAGTCAAGCTCCCTGGATGTGAACGACGCCGACGCGGTGCGCGAGGCGCTGAAGGAGCGGATTGTCATGGAGATGAAGCTCAAGGGGCAGCCGGTCCCCAAGCTCATTTTCATCGCCGACGGGTACGAGGAGGTGCTGGATCTGACAACCGCCATTCGCGACGATCGCAGCGCGAACATGGGGGCGACCTTCCAGATCCTACGTCGTCGCCCGCGTGTGGAGCGGGCGTTCGTCCTCCTCCGGATGGAGACCACCGACGAGGAGGACCAGCCGCACGACTACGCCCTGCTCTTCGAGGAGATCGCCGAAGCCGGGGAGCCGCGCCGGTGGTGGATGTCGATGCGGGAGTTCGTCACCGACCCCGACTGCGAGCTCGGGCGCCTCGTCGGCGAGTGGCGGGACTGTCCTTCTGAGACCGACAACATCGATCACGTCTTCCCCTTCCTGCGGGAGTTCGCCGAGCCACCGCCGGGTAGCCACCCCCATCGGGTGCTCCCACCCCGGGCCACCCAGCCCGACATCCAGGTGGCCATGGACAACCTGCCGCCGACCGCCTCCGCCCCCACCACGGCGCTGATGATGGTGGAGCTGGCCGCGCAGCTCGCCGTGAACGACCTGCTCACTGGGGCCCTGAAGGGTACCGTCGTGGTCCGCTACGCCCAGCGAGTGTGGGAGATGTGGGTGCTCGGCGACGACATCCCTACCGACCTGGAGGACATGGTCCGCTTCATCGCGAACAAGCGCGAGCCGCCCGCCGAGGGCGTGGCTGTCGCGATGATCGCGATCTTCCCCCAGGAGGCGGCGCCCGAGCCCTTCATCCAGGTGGTCGGCGAGCTCGGCGGTCTGTTCGTGGAGTCGCGCGCGCCCATGGAGTTTCCCGAGGGCCCGGCCGGTCCGAAGCGACTCCGCGAGATCCGAACCTGGGCAGCGAGGCCGGTGCCGGAAGGCGGCATGTGGCTCGGGGTGGACCCAGTGGTGTTGTTCGAGCTCGGGCCCCAAGCGGTGGGGGAGGGGTGAGTCAAGCGGGGGAGACCGGGCGCTCAACCGTCCCATCGGCCTTCGCAGACGGGCACCCACCAGGCATCGCGACGGAGACGCGAACGATAGCCCGGGTCTTCGCATTGCGAGGCCTCTCGGCGTAGTGCGGTCAGGAAGCGCAGGGTGGCGCGTCGCGAACACCAGGTCTGCGCGGCCGCGCCGGTGAGCCAGCCGATCACGGCACCCCTTGCGACGATCACCGTCCTCGGGCCGCGTGCCTCGAGAGTGACGTGCTCGCCGAAGGCGAGCTCCTCGAGGACTCGGTGCCCCGGCGCATCGGCATCCCGGCCCAGCCCGTCGATCCACAGCTCGCTCAGGCCGAGCAGCTCGTAGCGAACGCGGCAACTGGCTGCGGCGCCGGTGACGCAGACGCTCGCCAGACCCACCTCCCGCAAGAGAGGGTGCGGGCGGTCCTCCCGAAGGACCACGTCCATCCGTTCGGACGCGCGAGTCATGCCCACGTACAGGAGACGGCGCGAGTCGTCATCGGCTTCGCCCTCGCCGTCGTCCACGAGAACCACCCGCGGCCATTCCAGGCCCTTCGCGCCGTGCAACGTGCCGAGCCGGACACCCTGGCCCAGCGTGCGCTCGCCGCGTTCGGTAACCAGCAACTCCCACAGGGCCCGACGCGCCGTCGCGCCATCCGTACCCTCCTCACCGTGCGAAAGGACCATGTCGTCCCGCCAGCGGCGAAGCATCGCGCTCCAGGGGTCGCCACCTATGCCGATCATTCGCGCCATCTCGTCGGCGCTCACTAGCTCCCCCACGCGCCTGTCCAGCGCGTCCAGCACGCGCACCACCTCACGGACACGCCACGGGGAGATCCGCTCGTCGTGCGCGAGCGGCCACGCCACCGGGATTGCCGCTGCCTCCAGGGCGGCGCGAACTGGGGCCAGCGACGCGCGCGTGCGCGACAAGACGGCAACGCCTTCGGGCCCCTCACTCACCAGCGCGGTGACCAGCGGCCCCACCTCTGCCGGGGCGGCGACCCAGCGTCGAACGACCCCGCCCTCACGACGGGCCTCGAGTCGCACGCCCGCCTTCAGCCGACCCAGCACCGGTGCGATCACGTGGTCGGCGGCGTCGAGCACGGGGCGAGGACACCGATAGCACCGCGTCAGGGTGAACTGGGCGGCGCCCCAGGACGCGGCGAACTCACGTACCCAGCGCGCGGAGCCGCCGCGCCAGCCGAAGATCGCCTGGTCGTCGTCGCCAACGGCGAACATCGCCAGTCGTTGGCTCGCGTCCGGGTGCGCGCGGCCCGCGATCGCCTCGATGAGGCGCACCTGGCGCTCGTCGAGATCCTGATACTCGTCCACGAGCAGGTGCGTGGCCCCGCGGAGCGCCAGCTCCCGAAGTTCATCCGCGTCGGCCCCGTCGACCGGACGCTGACCGCGGAGCACGGCGAGGGCGTCGTCGAGGATCTCATCGAAGGCGAGCTCGCCGTGGAGCCGACGACCCGTCAAACGGATCGCGAGGCCGTGCAGCGTGGACACCGTGACGCCACGCGCGTCGTCGTCGATGAGCTCCCGCAGGCGACGTCGTAGCTCCATCGCGTTGGCGCGCGTGTAGCAGACGACGAGAATGGACGAGGGGCGGACGCGCTTCACGCGAACGAGCCAGGCCACCCGGTGCACGAGCACCCGTGTCTTTCCAGCCCCGGGACCGGCCAGAACAAGGAGATTCGCGTCCGGTCGGGCGGTGACGACCTCGCGCTGCTGGGGGTCGAGAGCCCCGACGATGCGCGCATGGGACTCGGGCGACGTTGCCCGGCGGATGGCCTCGGCTCGCCCTGCGAACCAACGTTTCAGGAACTCCTCCCGCGGGACGCGGAACCAGTCGCGAGTGAGCGCGTGCGCATACGGCATGCCGCGGGCGCCGAGCTTGGCGTACTCGCCGACCACATGGACCTGCAGCGTGCGCTCCGCCTGGTGGTGGAAGAGCGGCGCCACCGCTTCCCCGCGGAGCGCCCTGCTCGCTTCCCGGGGCCGACGAAGCACCATCGCCTGGCGAAAAACCGAGAGCCCCCCCTGCAAGACGAGGACGCGCGCGTCGTGCAGCAGTAGCAGCGCCTGGTCGGCAAGCGCCGTTGCGGAGCGGACTTGGCCCGCGAGCAGGAGGTGAGCCTCAAGCGCCCGCGCGAGAACGGCCAGTTCGAAGCCCACGAGCACGGCATTCCCGCGCTCGCCCGTCGCAGCAGCCAGGGGCTCGAGCGTGTCGATCACGACGGCGGACGCCGCCGCACGGAGGCGACCGAGACGCTGGACCTCGCTCCAGGGTCGCCGAGCGCGCACCCAGAGCTCGCCGCTGCGACGCGCGCGCAGATCGACGCTACGCTCCTCGTCGGACAGCCCGAGACCGTCGCGCTCAAGCGCACGCAAGAGCAGCGCGACCCGCGCCGGTGCGACGGTGATGCCATGTTCGCTCGCCAGCATGTCGGCGAGGCCCGCCGTCGATGCCACCATCCAGGCGCCCGTGTCGTCGCCCCCGCAGAGCTCCGGTAGCAGGGAGAGCAACGCGGACTGGGTCTGGGCGAGGCTAGCCGACCGCTCACGAGAGGGCTCGCCCACTCCCCAGGCCACAAACGCCGACAGGTTCGCTCCACCGTCCACGAGGCCGGCCTCGACCATGCGGTGGAGTTCCCCGAGTACGCGCGTGCCGCCACCAACCGGCTCTCCTTCGTCGCCGGCGAGCTCGGCGAGGTCGTCGGCGGTGAGCCCCTCGTCGGGGTCGGCCCCGTAGAGCTTCTCGAGAATGCGGTGCCAGGCCTCCCGCCTTGGCGTGGCCAGGCGGAGCCGTTCCATGTGTTCGGCTGCGGCGGCGAGCGAGGGGAAGCGCGGCTTTCCCTGGAACACCTGCGTGTGGTTCTCGTCCCTTTGGAAGAGGCCCGCGCGCTCGAGCCAGGCCACCGCTGCGGTGAGCCGTGTGTCTGTGGTCGGGTCGCGCGGGTCGAAGAACTGCGAGACGACGTCGAGCCGGGCGAGCTCGCCACGAGTCACGACTCGCTCTTCCTGGCAACCGCCTCTCGCCGCAGGGACCCGCAGGAGGCCCCTCCAGAGCGCCTGGAGGTCGCGGAGGGTGAGCGCTCCCATGGTTGTCATGCGGAACTGCCTGTCGATGTCTGCGGGCTCGAAGAGGAGCACGCAGCTCGCGGGCTCGCGATCACGTCCCGCGCGGCCGGCCTGCTGGAGATAGGCCTCGAGCGAGCCGGGCACCTCGAAGTGGACAACGAGGCGCACGTCGGGCTTGTCGACGCCCAGGCCGAACGCGCGCGTGGCCGCGAGCACCTGGAGCTCGCCCGCGAGGAACTGGTCCTGCACCTCGCGTCGCGCATGCGGGTCGAGCCCGGCGTGGTAAGCCTTCGCCGACCACTCGGCCTTCGCGAGGTGCTTCGCCACCTCCCCGGCTTGCTTCTGGGTGGAGCAGAAGACGATCCCGGCACCCCGCTGGCCGCGCTCGAGATGTGCCTCGAGGAGCTCCAGTGTCCGACCGACCTTCTCGGACGTCGGCCGGGCCTCGACGGTGAAGGTCAGGTTGTCACGCTCGGCCCCGCCGTCGAAGACCTCCAGTTCCTGCGCCACCTCGTCGCGCAGGAGCCTGCGAATCGCCTCGGTGACCGCCAACTGGCTCGTCCCCGTGAAGCACTGGAACGGGGGCACGGGGCTCCCGTGGCCCTCGGCGAGCTCCCGCGCGAACCGAGGGACGTACAGGTAGTCGGTGCGGAAATCGTGCCCCCAGTCGGTGAGGCAGTGCGCTTCGTCAATCACCCAGGCACCGATCGCACGGGCCTCCAGCGCACGCCGGACGCTTGGGTTCCGGAGCTGCTCGGGCGAGACGTACAACAGGCTCGTGAACCCGTCGCGAACTTCTTGGAGCGTCCGGGCGCGTTCCGGCATCGTGAGCGAGCCATTCACCGTAGAGGCGTGCGGGTCGCGATCACGAAGCTGGTCGACCTGGTCCTTCATGAGCGACTGCAGCGGGGAGATCACCACGGTGAGCGCGCCCGTACGGGCGTGCCTCGCCGCAGCCGGGATCTGGAAGCACAAGGACTTGCCCGTGCCGGTGGGCAGGACCGCGTAGAGCGGCCGGTCCGCCATGCCCGCGGCGACGATCTCACGCTGGAGGCTACCACGGCTCGGCGAGGCGGGGAGCGGACGAAAGCCATCGTAGTTGAACATGCGCCTGAGCCAGCCCTCGGGCGACTGCGACACGCACCAGGCGCACCCTCCGCAGTCGCGGCCGCGCAACGCATCGAGGATGGCGCGGGTCTCCGGGTGCGCACGTCGCGTCCAGGCGGGGAGCGTGGAGCCCGGCGGCACGCCCATCCAGGCCGCGACGTAGGCGATTGGCAGGGCAAGGGCGGGGTCGGGGGTCAGTCGCGACAGCGCCACGGTGCAACTGTGTTCGGCAAGCGCCGCCACCAGTGGTGGCAGCGCCTCGGCCAGCGTCGGGGCTGGACCACCGAGCACCGTCGCGTAGCCGACATCCGCCCGGAGGGCCGCGCGGACCCAGCCGAGGAGCGCGGTGTCCATCCGCGCGAAGGCCCGCCGCTCGGCGGCGAGCACTTCACGGGTGGCGCGGCAGTCTGCCAGCGGCGCGGGAAGGCTCTCGCGGACGAGGCGGTGCTCCTTGATCAGCCGGTGATAGGGACGCTCGGGGAAGGCAAGGGGAGACAGAACGAGCGTGTCGACCCACGGCAGGTCGAGGGCCGGGTGCCCAGGCGAGAACCGCGCCAGCCAGGGTCGATCATGGCGAGCGAGGTTGTGCCCGACGAGCACGTCGGCCCCCCAACTCGCGATCTCGCGGAGGACCCCCGGGACGCCGGAAGCGCGCTCAGCCACGAGCTCCTGGCCGTCGGGGCCAAGGGCTCCGAG
>SXGS01635944.1_pt1 | contig 10186 bp, 9 predicted proteins | sample 3174681 | NCBI WGS metagenome assembly SXGS01 (sample SAMN11356861, study PRJNA531348) | freshwater metagenome | isolation source: freshwater sample F1-80 | place: China: Fuxian Lake, Yuxi | collected 2017-12-25
CGCTGGGTGGTGGGCGGCGGCTCCTGGGGCGCGTTCCTGGGCCCGGCCTATGCCGAGGCGCATCCCGAGAGCGTCGCCGGCCTGGTGCTGCGCGGCGTCACCACCGGCGCCGACGCGGCGATCAAGTGGTGGTCGGACGGCGTGCGCAACCTGTTCCCCGACCTGTGGGCGCCGTTCGCCGGCGCCATCCCCGAGGCCGAGCGCGGCGACCTGGTCGCAGCCTATCGCCGGCGCATCGCCGATCCGGATCCCAAGGTCCACGGGCCGGCGGCGGAAGCCTTCTGGGAGTACTCGACCCGCCTCACCAGCTTCAGGACGCCGGCGAAGGCGCCCGACGCCACGATCGAGCATAAGCGCCAGGGCACGCTGATCTTCTTCCACTACGTCGCCAACAAGTTCTTCGTGAAGCCGGGCCGGCTCTTGGCCGAGATCCCGAAGATCCGCCACCTCCCCTGCATCATGGTGCAGGGGCGCTATGACGTGGTGACGCGGCCCTTGAACGCCTTCGAGGTCTCCGAGGCCTGGCCGGAAGCCGATCTCCGCTTCGTCCATGCCGCCGGCCACGACGCCAGCGAGCCCGAGCTGATGGCGGCGCTGACGGGAGCCTTCGAGGACATGAAGACGCGGATCCGGACCTGATCCGAACCCATTGCCCGACGATCCCCGGAACGCACCCCTCATGAATAGATGCTAGCCCGAGGCGTGTTTCTGCGAATTCCGGACTTTCGGGATATGGTGATATAATATTTTGGCTGAGGCGCTGAAATGGAATCCATGAGCGAACCGATCGGCCTCACCGTGCTGACCGGATTTCTCGGCAGCGGCAAGTCGACGCTCGTCCGCCGCCTGCTCCAGCACCCGGACTTGGCCGACACCGCCGTCATCGTGAATGAGTTCGGCGAGGTCGGCATCGACCATGCGCTGGTCGCGGCGTCCAAGGAGGACGTCGTGCTGATGAGCAGCGGCTGCCTCTGCTGCACCGTGCGCGGTGACCTCCTGAAGACGCTGACCCAGCTTCACCGCCGCCGCCAGCGGGGCGAGGTGCCGTCGTTCCGCCGCGTGCTGGTCGAAACCACCGGCCTCGCCGACCCGGCACCCATCCTGCAGACGCTGATGGCCAATCCCAACGTCGTCGACCGCTATCCCCTGCAGGCGGTCATCGCCGCCGTGGATGCGTTCAACGGCGGATCGACCTTGGACCGGCACGACGAGGCGATGAAGCAGGCGGCCGTCGCCGACACCCTGCTGCTCACCAAGACCGACATCGCCGATGCCGACGCCGCAGCGGCGCTCACCCGTCGCCTCAAGACCCTCAATCCCGCAGCGCCGATCCATGTCGTCGTCCAGGGCGAGATCGACCCGGCGCTGATCTTCCGCTCGGGCCCCTACGAGCTAGCCGGCAAGATCGGGCAGGTGAAGGCTTGGCTGAACGCCGAGGCTTATGACGACGAGCATGACCACGAACACGACGTGAACCGGCACGATGCCGAGATCGGCTCCTTCTGCCTCACCTTCGAGCAGCCCTTCGACTGGGACCGCCTGGGGCGCTGGTTCGAGCTGCTCACCGCCTATCGCGGAGCCGACCTGCTGCGGGTGAAGGGCCTGATCAACGTCACCGGCGAGCGCGGGCCGGTGGTGATCCACGCCGTGCAGCACGTCTTCCACCCGCCGACCACGCTCGCCTCATGGCCCGACGACGACCGCCGCTCCCGCGTCGTGTTCATCACCCGCAACCTCGGCCGCGAGCGCATCGAGAAGACGCTGTCGGCGGCGGATGCGACCGCATAATCGCAAACCCTCCCTCGCCGAAGGCGGAGGAGGAGTCGAAGGCGGGAGAGGAGGTACGATCACACCACCTTGCCGTTCCTCACCGCGACCTGGCCGGCCTTGAGCACGTAGCGGAATTTGCTCTTGTCCAGGAGCACGGCGATCTCGCGGGTGGGGTCGCCGTCGACCACCAGGATGTCGGCGAGCTTGCCTGCCGCCAGCGTGCCCGTGCGGTCGGCGATGCCGAGCGCCTCGGCGCCGTTCCTGGTCGCAAGCCCGATCGCCTCCACCGGCGAGATGCCGACGAGGTCGACAAACAGCGCGAGCTCACGAGCGTTGTCGCCGTGGGGGGTGAGGATCGGGATGCCGCAGTCGGAGCCCAGCGAGATCTTGAGGCCCTTGTCCCAGGCGCGGCGCAGGTTCGCCGGGTACTGCTTCATGATCGCGATCGACTGGGTCGCGACATATTCGGGATAGCCCTGCTTGTGCGCTTCCTCGGCCTGGCGCTTGTAGGGCAGCAGGGTCGAGGTCAGCATGGCGCCGCGCTCCAGCATCAGGTCGATGCATTCCTCATCGATCATGCAGCCATGCTCGATGGTGTCGACGCCGGCCAGCACCGCATTCTTGATGCCCTCGGCGCTGATCGCATGCGCGGCGGTGCGCTTGCCGCGCTGATGCGCCTCCTCGCAGATAATGCGCATCTCCTCGATCGAGAACTCAGGCCCGCCCGGCACCTCGCGCGCCGATCCAGCCCGCGTCGCGAAGATCTTGATGACGTCGGCGCCGACCTTGAGCTGGCGGCGCACCAGCTTCCGGATCTGCTCCGGCCCGTCGGCCTCCTCGACGCCGAGATGCCAGCCATGGCCGCCGGTCATGGCGATGCCGCCGCCGGAAGAGAGCATGCGGGGGCCGGGGAAGAAGCCGTTGGCGATGGCTTCGCGGATCACCACGTCGCTGTGGCCGGCGGCGGTGCCGAGGTCGCGCACCGTGGTGAAGCCCGCTTCCAGCGTGAGGCGAGCGTTGTAGGAGCCGGCGGCGACGTCGCGCGCCGCCTTCGGCGAAGCCGATAGGAAGCCCGCCTCCTGCTCCGACTGGAACTTGGCGAACGCGGTCCAGGACTTGGGATTTGACAGCGTCTCGCCCATGGTGATGTGGACATGGCAGTCGATCAGTCCCGGCATCACGGTCATGCCCGCAGCGTCGACGACCTCCGCCCCGGCGGCCGCGAGGTTCGGCCCGATCTCGGCGATACGGCCGCCGTCGATGCGAATGTCCGCCTTCGGCAGGACGCCGCCATTGCCGTCGATGATCCGCCCGCCCTTGATCAGCATGCCCATTCCGTATCTCCCTGCCCGGTTCTTCAGAGTCCGCGGTTGACCGCGACCTTGCCTTCCTTCAGCACGCCCTTGATCGCCTCCTGGTCCTCGAGGATCGCGACCGATGCCAGCGGATCGCCATCGACTATGACGAGGTCGGCGCTCTTGCCTGCCTCGATCGTGCCGGTTTCGCGCTCGAGGCCGCAGGCAGCAGCGCCGTTGCGGGTCGCGGCGACCAGGATGTCCCTCGGCTCCAGGCCGCAATACTCGGCCAGCAGCGCCAGCTCGCGGGCGTTCCGGCCCATGCGGCTCAAGGGCGAGCCCAGGAAGTCCGAGCCGATCGCCATGGTCACCCCCCGCTCGTAGAGGCGGCGGGTGTGGTCGATCTCGACCTCCCAATAGGCGATCATCTTGTCGACCGCCCAGCTCTCGAAGCCGGCGGCGACGCCGCCGTCGATGATGGCGCGGTCGAGGCCGAGGGTCGGAACGAAGATGGTGCCGCGCTCCTTCGCCAGCTCGATGGTCTGGTCGCCGACGCCGAAGCCGTGCTCGATGGTGCGGCAGCCGCCGAGGATGGCGTTCCGGATGGCGACGTCGTTCTGCGCATGGGAGGCGACGAAGGTGAGGCCGTCCCGCGCCGACCCGACGATCGCCTCGATTTCCGGTATGTCGAACTGCACGTGCTCGGGCGTGTCGAGCGCCGACATGATGCCGCCGGAGGTGCAGATCTTGATGAAGTCGGCGCCCTCGCGCAGCGCATGACGGGCGGCCTTCCGGCATTCGTCGACGCCGTCGCAGACGAGCGAGTAGCCGCGGCCGGTCTTGCGCTGGTCGACCCATTCGATCGGCAGGTAGTGGTCGTCGCCATGTCCGAAGGTCTGGGTCAGCACATAGCCTGCGGCGACGATGCGCGGACCCGGGATCACGCCTTCCCTGACGGCGCGTTTGAGGTTCAGCGCGTGCAGGCCGCCGCAGTCGCGGACGGTGGTGAATCCCGCTGCCAGCAGAGTCTCGATGTGCCGGCTCGCGCGCAGCAGGCTGAGCCCGCTCGGCACCGCGAAGCGCTCGCGCAGCAAGTCGTTGGTGGTCGCCCCCATGATGTGCAGGTGGGAGTCGATCATCCCGGGCATGACGAAATGCCTGGAAGCGTCGATCACCTCGGCGCCCTTCGGACCGGCGGAAAGGCCGCGCTCGACCCCGGCGATGCGGCCGTCCTCGATGACGACGGTGACGCCGCCGACGACGTCCTCGCCGGTGGCGCGGAACAGGCGGCCGCAGCGGATGACCGTGGTCATGGAACTCCTCGCAGGATCTCGGGCATGGTTCAGCGCTCGGTCCTGAGCCGGGGATCGATGATGTCGCGAAGCGCATCGCCGAGCAGATTGAGCGACAGCACGACCGCCATGATGGCGAGGCCGGGAAAAACGGTGACCCACGGCGCCAGCGACAGGTAGGAGCGCCCGTCGCTCAGGATGTTGCCCCCGCTCGGCGCCGGCGGCGGCGTGCCGATGCCGAGAAAGCTGAGCGCCGCCTCGGCGATCACCGCGTAGGCGACGATGAAGCTGCCCTGCACCAGGATCGTCGGGATCACCTGCGGCAGCACGTAGTAGGCGAGGATGCGGGGCGTGCGGGCGCCGACCGCGCGCGCCGATTCGATGTAGATCTGCTCGCGCACGGTGAGCACGACGCTGCGGACGATGCGGGCCAGCCTCGGCACATAGGCGACCGAGAGCGCGATCACGACGTTGGTGAGGCCGCTGCCGAGGATGGCGATGAAGGCGATCGCCAGCAGGATCGCCGGAATCGCCATCATCGCGTCCATCAGCCGCATCGCCACATTGTCGAAGACCCCGCGGAAATAGCCCGCGGTGATGCCGATGACGCCGCCGACCAGCACCGTGCAGATCATGGTGAAGAGGCCCGCGATCATCGAGGTCCGCGCCCCGAAGATCACGCGCGCATAGACGTCGCGGCCGAAGCCGTCGGTGCCGAACCAGTGCCGGAAGCTGGGCGGCTTCAGCCGGTTGATGACGTCGACGTCTGTCGCCGCGTAGCGCGAGAGATAGGGCGCGAATACGGCGGCGATGCAGAGCAGGAGCAGGACCAGCGCGCCGAAGACGAACTGCCGGTTTCGAAGCATGCGCCCGAGCTCGCTCCGCGAGGCCGGTGCCATCGCGGTCATGCGATGCGCACCCTGGGATCGATGACCCCGTAGGCGATGTCGGTCAGGAAGTTGATCAGCACGTAGACCGTGCCGACCATGATCAGGGCGCCCTGGATCACCGGGTAGTCGCGCTGCGCCACCGCGGTGATGACCATCTGGCCGATGCCGGGGATGCTGAAGATCTGCTCGGTGATGATCGCCCCGCCCAGCAGCTCGGCGAAGATCAGGCCGACGACGGTGACGATGCTGAGCAGGCAGTTGCGGAGCGCGTGCTTGCCGATCACCATGAACTCGCTGAGGCCCTTGGCGCGGGCGGTGCGGATATAGTCCTGGCTCAGCGTCTCCAGCATGGCCGAGCGGGTCATGCGGCCGATCTGCGCCATCTGGATGACTCCCAGGCTGAGCGACGGCAGCATCAGGTGCCAGAGCGCGGCGCCGAGGTCGGTCGAGGCCGGGACGTAGCCGCCGGTCGGGAACCATCTCACCCAGACGCCGAAGACTAAGATCAGGTTGAGGCCGAGCCAGAAGCTCGGGACCGACATGCCCAGCAGCGAGCCGGTCATGACGAAGTTGTCGACGGCGGAGCCGCGGCGGGTGGCGGCAACGATCCCGGCCGGGATGCCGAGCAGGATCGCCCAGAACAAGGACATGGCGGCCAGCATCAGGCTGACCGGGGCGCGCTCGGCGATGGCCTGGGCGACCCCCTGGTCGAGGAAGATAGAGCGGCCGAGATCGCCCTGCAGCACGCTCCAGAGATATGCAAGGAATTGCTGGTGGAGCGGCAGGTCGAGGCCGAGGCGGGCGCGCATCGCGGCGACGCGCTCAGGCGTCGACTCGATGCCGAGGATGACCACCGCCGCATCGCCCGGGATGAGCTGCAGGACGCCGAAGGCGATGACGACGACGAGGAACAGGACCGGGAGCAAGGCGAACGCGCGTTGCGCGAGGAATATCGGCATCGCTGGTATCTCGCCTTGCGGTCCCGGTCCTCGGCCTCGCCTACTTGTCGAGCCAGACGTTCCAGAGCATGAAGCCCTCGAAGCTGGTGTAGCCCTTCACGTAGTCGCGGTGCGCGTGCCAGGCGAAGAAGTCGCCGTGCTTGATGTTGACCACGTCCTCATGGAAGATCTTCTGGATGTTGGTGAAGGCGGCTTGGCGCTTGGCGAAGTCGCGCTCGCGGCCGATGGCGTCCAGCAGCTTGTCCATTTCGGCGTTCTGGTAAGGCGTCCACTGGTCGCTGCGGAAGTTGCGGTCCCAGCCGGACGGGTCGTGGCGAAGGCTGTGGCCCATGCTCGACAGGTGCCACTTCGGCCACAGAGTCTTGTTGGTGATGTGGCCGAGCAGCGCCGCCCAGTCCATCACCTCCAGCTTGACGTTCATGCCGATGCCCTGCAGCTCCTGCTGGACGACCACCGCCGATTTGTACATGTAGTCGATGGTGCGCGTGGTCAGCATGGTGATCGGCTCGCCTTTGTATCCCGCCTCGGCCAGCAGCTTCTTCGCCTGGGCCTTGTCGTTCTTGGCGTAGTACTGGGCGCCCTCCTTGCTCGTCCACACCTGCTCGTCGAAGGCGATGCCGGGGGAGAGTCGGATCATCGAGGGGTTGCCGACCGCCGCCAGCATGACGAGTCCCTGGTCGAGGCCGATCTGCACCGCGCGCCGGACCTTGAGGTCGTTCATCGGCGCGTTGTGATGGTTCACCATCATGTTGATCCAGGAGAACGGCTTGATCACCGTGCCGGTGAAGCCCTTCTCCTTCTCCAGGCTCTCCTTCATCTCCAGCGGCACGTTGTCGACCATGTCGAAGCGCCCGGAGCGGAGCCCCGCCTCGTGGGCGCCGGCCTCGGAGACGAAGGTCCATACGATCTTGTCGAGATATGCGGTCTTGCGTCCGCCGAGGCCGTCCGGCCCGGGATGGCGCGTATCGGCGACATACTTGTCAAAACGCTCCATGGTGAGCGACTTGCCACGCTCCCACTGGACGAACTTGTACGGTCCGGTGCCGATCATCTCCTCGAAGTGCAGCGCCCGGTCGGCGGCCTTCTCGGCGATCTCCCGCGGGTAGATCTTGAATGTCGCATGCGGCTTCGAGATGTTCTCGAGGAACAGTCCGGGATCGGAGTCGAACTCGAAGGCCACCGTCATCGGGTCGGTCGCCTTGACCGCGGTCACGCCCTTGGCGGTCTGCTTGCCGGCCGGCGAGACCTTGACGAAGCGGTTCCACGACGCCACCACGTCCTCGGCATCGAGCGTGCTCCCGTCGTGGAAGACGACGTGGCCGCGCAGCTTGAAGGTCCAGAGCTTGTTGTCGGCGCTGACGGTATGGCTGTCGGCAAGATCGGCGGTCAGCGCGTATTTTCCATCGTAGACATAGAGCTGGCCGTGGGTGTGCTCGTGGATGGTGCGGACGAGCGTCACCGACGAGCTGTTGGCGTCGAGCGTGTCGATCGTCTGGTTGGTCGCCAGGTTGAGCGTTCCGCCCCGCTTCGGCGCCTGCGCCCCGGCGGGAGACGGCAGGACTAGTGCGGCGGCGACCGCCATGATGGCGACGGCCCCGGCGCCGGCGACCGCCGCTCGTTTCGGATAGTCGCGTGTACGGATGATCTTTTGCATCGCTCGCTCCTCCTCCTTAGTGGTCAGATGTGACGCGTACCCCCATCGAAACTCCCGCGCAGGGTCCCTGCCAGTCGCAGCGCATCTCCGCCGTTCATCGGCCGGCCTCCGCGCCGAGCGGCGGCGTCTTCAGCGCCCGGGCCAGATGTTCGGGCACGACGTTGGCGCCGGAGGCGACCAGCACGACCCGCTTGCCCTTGATCCGGGCGCGGTCGGCCCAGGCGCCGGCGAGCGGCGCCGCCGATCCCAGCTCGACCAGCACATGCGCGCTCGCCACATAGGTGTGGAGCGCCGCCATCAGGTCGTCGTCGGAGACGAGCAGCGCATCGTCGACGGACGCCACCAGCGTCGCCAGCGCCAGGTCGGCCGGCACCCGGCAGACCAGGCAGTCGGCCAGGGTCGCGATCGGCCGCTCGATCGCGCGGCGCGCATGAAAGCTCTCGACCATCGCCGGCGAGCCCGCGGCCTGCACGGCGACGACCCGCACACGGGGCTGCACCGATTTGAGGCCGACCGCGGACCCGCTGGCGAGCGAGCCCGATCCCATCGGCACGTAGAGCACGTCGATGCCGGCCAGCGTCTTGCCGATCTCGAGCCCGACGGTGCCGGCGCCGGCGATCAGGTCGGCGTTCTCGCCGTCGTCGACGAAGGTGCCGCCGGTCTTGGCGGCGTGCGCGCGGGCGCGCTCCTTGGCGGCGTCGATGTCGATGCCGCCGACATGGAGGCGGCCGCCCAGGAGATCGATCATCCGGCACTTCACCGGATTGGGGTCGTCCGGCACGAAGATGTCGGCGGCGATGCCGAGCCGGCGCGCCGCCAGCGCCACCGCCTGGCCGTGGTTGCCGGTCGAGGACGTAACCGCGCTTTTCGGGCTCTTGGCGGCGAGCAGCGCGTTCAGCGCGCCGCGCAGCTTGAAGCAAGCGATCTCGGAGGCGGTCTCGAGCTTGAGCCAGACCTCGGCGGCCAGGAGGTCGGAGAGGGCCGGTGAAAGGACGAGCGGCGTCGGCGCCATATGGGCGGCGAGCCGCTCAGCCGCCGTCTCGACCGCGCTCGCGGTTACGACCGTATGTCCCGCGCCATCCCCCACCATGCCATATGCTAAGCTTTCGCCTTCTCCGGCAGATTTCCTATTTGGGCAGGAACAGGAGCAATAATTCCGATTATGGTTGAATAATGGAATCCCTGATCGATCTCGACCCGGTCGACCGGCGCATCCTGGACCGCCTGCAGCGGGACAACCTGGTCACCAACCTGGATCTCGCCCAGCAGGTGGGAATCTCGCCGCCGGCCTGCCTGAGACGCGTCAGGCGGCTGCGCGAGGCAGGGGTCATCCAGGGCGACGTTTCGGTGCTGGCGCCTGCCTATGCCGGCAAGCACATGACCGCTCTGCTCGAGGTGACCATGGAGCGCGACCGCATCGACATGATCGACAACTTCAAGCGCGCCGCGATGGCCGAGCCGGCGGTCCGCCAATGCTACTTCGTCACCGGCGACCCCGACTTCGCCCTGGTGGTGCAGGTCCCCGACGTCGCGGCCTACGAGGCCTTCACCCGGCGCTTCCTCTACGCCAACCCCGACGTGGCGAAGTTCCGCACCATGGTCGTACTCGACTCGGTGAAGTTCGAGTTCCGCTACGACATCCTGGCGGAGACGGCGGATTGAAGATTTCTCGTGGCTGCCTGTCGAAATTCGACCGGCTCGAACGTCATCGGCTCGGCGGCGAACGACGGCCGCTTCAACCGCGGGAGGACATCATGAAATACATGCTTCTGATCTACAGTGACGAGAGCGCCTGGGAGAAGGTCGGCAAGACGGAGATCGAGCAGACGATGGCGGCCTACCGCGCCTACACCGAGGCGCTGACGAAGGCGGGCGTCCTCGAGCGCGGCGACCGCCTAAGGCCGACCACGGCCGGCTCGACCGCGCGCATCACCGGCGGCAAGACGAAGGTGCTCGACGGGCCGTATGCCGACACCAAGGAGCAGCTCGGCGGCTAATATCTGATCGACGCGCCCGACCTCGACCAGGCCCTCGCCTGGGCCAAGCGCTGCCCAGGGGCGGCCAGGGGCGCGGTCGAGGTCCGCCCGATCTGGGAGATGTAGCCGGGCCCGCCATGCGAGGAGTCGACGAGGCCGCGCGCGCCGCTGCCGAGGCGGTGGCGCGGCGGAGCTACGGCAAGCTTGTCGCCTTCCTCGCCGCGCGCACGCGCGACGTCGCGGGAGCCGAGGACGCGGTCGCCGACGCCTTCGCCGCGGCGCTGGCCGGCTGGCCGGCCTCCGGCGTTCCCGACCGGCCCGAAGCCTGGCTGCTGGCGGCGGCGAGGCGC
>SXGS01761601.1_pt1 | contig 10184 bp, 7 predicted proteins | sample 3174681 | NCBI WGS metagenome assembly SXGS01 (sample SAMN11356861, study PRJNA531348) | freshwater metagenome | isolation source: freshwater sample F1-80 | place: China: Fuxian Lake, Yuxi | collected 2017-12-25
ACCGTTGTCATCTTCAGCGCATCCCCTTGCAGGATGTTGGTCCGCACGATGCATCCCGCGGCCGCGATGCAGGCAGGTTTGGCAAGCTTGCCATACCTTGCCGTGTAGTGCTCTGCAAAGAGGTTATGCAGTCGGTTTCGGCAGTCGCTCACGTTGTCGTGCAAGAGCTCGATGCCATAGAGGCAGGCGAGCCCCAAGAGAGCGTTTGGCTCCCACTGCGTGCGCGTCTTGTGGCGCAGGTCGACCAGGGCCAACCGGCGTCGCAGCACTTCGACCAGGAAATTGCCGTGTCCGCAGGCGGGTTCCAGAAAGCGCGAGTCAACCCGCTCGCACTCGCCAGCGACCAGGTCGAGCATGTCATTGACCAGTCCGGGCGGGGTGAAAACCTCCCCGTGGTCCATGACTCGTTGGCGTGAAATGGCGGGTCGCTCCTCCACGACCTGCGGCCTGGGGGGCGTTCCCTTCTCGCGGCGGCGCACGGCATCGTCCATTGCCATTCGCTCGGCTGGAAACAATCGGTTTTGCAATTTACCAGACATTATTTTTCCAGGTCCGTGCCTCACGAGAAGTCTACCGAACTTGCATGGCAGAAGATAGCCGCGCAAACGAGCTTGCGAACGAGGAGAGTCTCAGCCCGCGACCAATCCGCAGTATCAGCCAGCTTACGCTGGCCGCTCGCCCAGAGAGAATCGGGGCCAAACCGGTCAAGCGAAAAATAATCTTTTCCTACAAGTGAACAAAATGGCATGTTAGCGCATCTTAGGGTTAAGGCCCGCCGCGCGCCTGCGAATAGGGATGGTGGGCCTGCGATCTTTGGCAATTTGGTGGTAATGGCGTGAAAACGTTGGAGTCCCGGCTTCAGCCGGAATCGGAAGGCCGAAGACCGCCTGAAGGCGGGACTCCAACGGAAGAAAGTCCTGCGCAGATGTTTGAAAAAGGCTTATAAAATCCGCGGGAGACACCACCTGGAGGGGTGGTTTGGGGGTGAATCAGGAAGAGGGCTGATTCACGGGCTTCTGAGCCGTAAAGCGTTTCGCCGCCGTGGCTTGTGCGCGGGGCGGGAGTGAAAAAAAGAGCGCGAATCGGGTGAATCAGGCGGGGGAGCAAGGGGCTTATCAGCCCTTAAAAGTCCCCCTCGTCTGATTCAGCTCAGAAGTCCCCTGAGCGGTTTGGGCAAGATGGGAACTGGGACTCCCTTGCTGACGCTGCGGGTTTCCAGGCGGGGCCTGGTTTCAACCTGAGGAAACCGCTGGAGTCCCGGCATTAGCCGGTCTGTGTGCCAAGACCGCCTGAAGGCGGGACTCCAACGGTGAGCGGGCTACTTGGCGACGTCCAGCGCCGGATTCCTGGAGAAGAACCCCGCCGGTATCAGCCGAAAGCCGACGTGCGTGGCGTTCATGATCGGCCACTCCTCGGGGCGCGGCACGTGCGTCAGGCCCAGCGTATACCAGACCACCAGGTCCTCGTTGTCGATCGACTGGTTGTCCGCAATCCACTTCGGCAGCCCGTCGCCGCCACGGCTTTGGTTGGGATAAGGGCCGGCGGCGTTCAACTCATCGCGGCGATACTGCGTGGCCCAGAAATGGTGGTTCATGAGGCCAGCCCGCTTGCGAACGGACGCTCCAGCCGCCAGATAGGGAATACTGTTCTCGCCAGGGACCAGCACGTAGGAGGTGGGGGACCCGAGGCTGTTCTTCACGCAAGGATTGACGACCGCCCATTTGCGAGCCGTCGTCAAATTCAGGCTCCGCCGGGCTTCCTTTTCCGTAGCGAGCATGATCTGGGTATGCGTGATGTCGTTGAGCGCTTCATCTTCACCCTCAGCTTCGGTGTTGAGCTCGACGACCGAGTTCCGCTCGCCGTCCACGTCCAGGTCCAGGCGGAAGTTGAAGAAGTGCTGATGGTTGGGGGCCACGACGTGCGGGGCCACCAGATGGCCGACATCGCCGCCGGCTTTATGCTCTTCCAGCGATTTCTCTTTCACTCCCTTGGTCAGCATGATCCCGGTCAGGATGGCGTCGGCCTGCAAGGTGCCGTCCTGGTGAAAGACCCATTCGATGCCGTAGTCGTAGTTGCCGATGCTGGTGATGAAGAACAGCACCAGCTCGCGAGCCCGGCGGCCTTCGGTCCAACCGCTGTAGTCGGCATGCTTCCAGAGGATGCCGCCGTCCCGCTCGAAGATGGCGATCCGTTTCTCGTAGGGAGTGGCTTCGCCCGCATCGGAGGCGAGCACGGTATCGATGAGCTGGGCATGCTGGGGGACGTCGATGCCCGACGTGAGCGGCGCGGCAAGCATTCCCACGCCATATTCCCCCACGTCAAACGCACTTCGCCAGGCCCAATTCTCGTCGCCGTCGCCATAGGGGACGACCATTTCCGACAGCGAGCCGCGGTAGAGGATGGGCCGCAACTTGCCGCCATCTTCGTAGCCAACGGTATAAAGGACGAGCCCTTCCCGCGGATGCAGAGCGAACCGGAATCGCCACCGCTGCCACCGGACTTCGTTCCCCACGAGCTGGTAACTGGGGCCGTCGGGCTGGTTGGTGATGAGGGGCTTGAGCAGGGGGCGGGGAGCGCCGTGTGTCTTGGCGATGGAGGCCGCGTCGAGCTCTTGGGTCGGCGCGGCGATGGGAACATTGCCGGTGTCCGTGATGGTTACCTTGCCGCTGTTCATATTGACGAGGCCGAGCACCCCTTCAATCGGCCGGCCGTAGTAGTTGCGTCCGCTGCCGCGGAGATAGGAAATGGCACGCAGAAAACGGGGCGAATTCAAATTGGCGGTGACCAGCCCCGGCGCCCAGGGATCCACCTGCACTTGATTCGGGTCGATCCCGCGGCGCTTCATCGCGGCCAGCCAATCGGGATTAGCCCGGACCAGATCGGTGAAGCGTTCCGTCTCGCTTCCCATGACGAGCGGCTGGGCACTTTTCATCTCGGCCCAACTGGCGAGGGCTTTCTTGCGCAGGTCGACGACGGCTTCAAAGGTGCGGTTTCCCCTGCGGTCGTAGATGATGGCAAAGGCCTCGCGGCGAAATGCCTTGCCGGCAAAGGTCAGGACTTCGTCTTTCGGCGGCTCGTGCAGGACGAGAGTGGCGAAGGAGCTGTCTTCTGGAAAGGCTTCAAAGCCCTGCAGAATATCAACGGCCGTTTCCATTTCCTCGGCGGACAGCGGATCCAGCGGATGGGGAGCGGCAGCGAGCGCGGCGAGCGGCAGGAGAAGCAGAGCTGCAGTGAGCAGGTAACGGCTCATGGTGGACACCCCCCTAGTGAAGGAACAATGGAGCGGACAAACCAGCCTACTCCGTTTCCCCCCACACCGTCAGCACCACCTTGCGGTTGCCACCCTTATTGCGGTGTTCGCAGAGGTAGATCCCCTGCCACGTCCCCAGCGCAAGCTGGCCGCCACTAATCGGAATCGTCACGCTGCTCCCCATCAATGCTGCCTTCACATGGGCCGGCATGTCGTCCGGACCCTCCAGCGAGTGGACATAGGGCAAGTCCTCCGGCGCGAGCCGATTGAGAGACATTTCCAGATCACGCCGGACGTCCCCATCGGCATTTTCATTGATCGTCAGCGACGCGGACGTGTGCTGGATGAAGACCTGAAGCATGCCAATCTTGAACTGCGAGATTTCAGGCAGGGCAGCGAGCAGGTCGCGCGTAATCAGGTGACAGCCCCGTGGACGAGCGGAAAGAGCGATCTGTCGTTGCAGCCAGGGCATCTTGGAACCCTTAAGGGAAAGTTACCCCATCCTACGCGAACGGACGGGCAGGAACAGTTGTGGCTGAGCAGTCAAAAAGCGGCGACCAGGAGGAGAGCAAGATTTGTCACATTTACTAAGTGTCCAGTAACTGAGGTGTCGATTTTGTGAAAAAAATCACGGGCCACTTTAAGTGCCTTACTACACTGGTTTTGTGGAATATTTTCCATCGCCGTTTTCGACTGCCAATTTGACTATTTGTCCTCCCTCGTAAGAAGCCACGTGGTCCTTCGTCGGAACCGATCGATTGAATGCCGCGGCGATGCAGTAGCCAAAAATCGAACGTCGGCCGCTGCTCCCTCCGCCCCTGTTTGCGGAAAACATTCTTCCCTTAAGTCGATTCGCCGCCCGAATCGCGTGTCTGGGATCAGCCGGCCACGCCGTCGTCCCTTGAACTGGGAACGTGTACCCACACGGCGAAGCTAGGGCTGCACCAACAATCCCCAGTCCGCCCGTTCACCAGGAAACTGCCACGAATCCAGCGGCCCAAAAATATTTTTCCAAAAGCTTGACCTCGGGCTGCCGCTGCAAATAATACATCGCTTACCTACACGGGCCGTAGATGACTTTTTCCCGGCGAATTGCGGGAAGCGGCTAACCAACCTGACCCAATCGCCGAGCTCTTGCGGCGTGCATTTTCAGCGAGTGATCGCGGGCACGCAATGGATTTTCGCAGGCTGCCTGGCTCACCGAATTGCCACCGCGGGAGAAAGACCATGGAAAAGTGCAAGAACGTTTTTGAAGCCATCCTCAAGTACGGGCACGACGAAGACTATCTTCCCGAGCCGACGCCCGATTTCTGCCCCACCGATGCGGCTGCGGGATCGATGGAGAAGATTGACATTCTCCGCTCGAGGGTCGAACTCGGGCTCCCCTTATGGCACGACAATGACCGTTATGACTACAACGGTTTGACAGGCGCTATCCGCCCCCGCGAGTCGTAATCGCCGCAGCGGAAGCAGGCTGAGTTTTTGAGGGCGTTCCCGCCGGGACGCCCTTTTTGCTGCGCGGACCCCACGCTCCGCAGGCGTCAATTCCGGGCTAATCAATTCTCGCGGAGTAATCGGCACGGCCGCCCGCTTCGCTTTGCCCCCCCTCATGTTGTGACCTATAGAAACACAGAGATTTCACACATTCTCTGGATACCTCAAGGTCCGTTCACGGCGAGGCCGCCAGCCGTGGACTTACCGCAGCCCGTTTCATGAGCATTCTGGAAGTTCCCAGTCACGAACCACGCCCCCAGGAATGGCGGACCGATTTCGCGCGCACTTTGCAGCAGCAAAAGGAGCGGGCGAAGGAGGTTTTCCAGGCACGCCGGGAAAAATTCGCCGCCTTGCAAACAGAGCTGTCGCTTCGCCTGGCCGAATTGGCCGAGGAGTTGGCTCGCCAACAAGCCGATGCCTTGGAGCGGGGAATTGCCCTCGGTTCGGAACAGGTTGCCCTGGAAGCTCGACAAGCAGAGTTTCAACGCCGGGGAGACGAGCTGGCGGCTGGGTACGCGCAATGGGAAGAGTCGCAGGGGAACAGCCAGAGAGGACAGCAAGAATTGCTGGCTCAGTTGCAGGAGCGGCTGGCGAATTTAGACTTCCGTCATAGCGAATTGGAGAAAGCCCGGCTCGAGCTGCAAACTCAGCAGGCGGAATGCTCCGGTCGCGAAGCCGCCAATGCAGAGTCTCAGGCGCAAATGGACTTGCAGCAGACCAGTCTCGAAGAGCGTTCCCGCCAGCTTAGCCGTCTGCAAGGCGAGCTCTCGCAAGAGCGGGCCGAGTTAGACAATCAGCGGAATGTGCTGAAGAAGAGCGAGCAAGCCGCCCAACGGCAGCGGCGGACCATTGCGCGGCAATTGCGAACTCGCAAAGCGGAACTTGTGGCGGAAATGGAGTCATTGCGCAAAGAGGCGAGTGCCGTTCCCGGCCAGGACTTCGAACTGCAACTGCGGTGCTCCGAGTTGCAGGGAAAGTGCGACCGCCTGCGTGAAGAAGCGGCCGAGTTTTCTCAGTTGCGCGACGACTGGCAGGAGCGGCTGTCCGCCACTCAACAGCAACTAGCCCAGCGGCAGGGAGAATGGAACCAAGCCCAGAAGCAAGCCGACGAAACCCAATCTCGGCTCAAGAAGCTGGAATCGCAACAACAGGAAATCCTCCGCGAGCGGGACCAGTTGCGATCCAAGAATGACCAGTTGATAGCCGAGTTGGGACAGATTCGCGCCGAATTCAGCGCGGCATCGGCATCTGCCGAGGTTCAAGTTTCCACGGAGCAGGTGACGAGCGCGGAGCTCCGGCGGCTGCGCGACGAGAATAAGCAGCTCGAAGACTGGCTGGCCGAGGCGGAAGCGGTGGCCAAATCCGCCCGATCCGCGGCTGAAGCTGCCGCTGCAAAGTCGGCCCATCCCCAGGAGGACAGCCAGGAATTGACCGACCTCCATCGTCGCCTGGAAATGGCTACTGCCGACTGCCGTGACCTGAAGATCAAGAATACCGAATTGCAGGACAAGCTCTCGCAGACCCACAGCTCCGGTCTCAAATCGTCGGCCGCTGTGGGTTCGCTGGGCATGGACTGGGAAGCCCAAAAGCAGCGCCTCTTGGCGCAATTGGAATCCGACTACGACGCAGCCGACCCGGCGCAAAAGGCCAACCGCTTGACCATCGAAGAAGCGGTGCAGGTGACCGAAGAGGTCATGGCCGCTAAAGATCAAGAAATGCGCAGTGTCCGCCTGGAAGTGGAAGAATTGCGGACTCTGCTGGAGAACCAATCCAGCAGTATCGGCCAGGTTGCGGTGGGGGCAGCGGCCTTTGCGGGCATGCTCGACAAGGACGAACTGGTCCGGCAAGAGCGCGAAACCCTGCAAAAAATGCAGGAAAGCTTGCGGGAGGAGCTCAAGAAGGCAGAAATCGACATTTCCATGGAACGGGCCAAAATTGCCCGCGACCGCGCCGAATTGGATGAGCAGCTCCACACCTTGAAGCGCGAAAAAGCTCAGCAAGAGGCAGCCGACCCCGCTTCGGGTGGCGATAAGGGCAAACAACCTCGCGGACGCTGGCTCAGTCGGCTGGGACTCTCCGACGGAAAGTAGAAGGCTGGTTAGAAAACCGCGCCTTTGACCTTCATCGGGGTGGACTCCCATCCCCGGCTCCCGGCCTTTCCCCACCAGAAATTCCGGCGCACGGTTCGAAAACCGATTGGAATTCCATTCGCTCGACGTTAGAATAAACGCCGATTTCCAGGAAGGTGAATTTGATTCCATGGAGCGGAGTTTCCAGCCCACCCCCGTTCGCGTCAGTAAAGCCATGAGGGATCTCCCCTCGGAATTCGCCGAGCTCATGGAACGCGTGCACGACGGGTCTCAGGACGCTGCCTGGCAGTTGCTGGAAAAGTATGGACCGCATGTGAAGCGCTACGTGCGCCGCAGCTTGAACCAGGAGATGCGGTCCCGGTTCGATTCCCTGGACTTCGCACAAGTCGTGTGGGCTTCGTTTTTTCGCGAGCCCGACCGTTTTCGCCGCTTGGAATCACCCCAGGCGCTGCTCGCTTTCTTGGCGTCACTGGCACGCAACAAGGTGGTGGGGACGCGTCGCCAGATGGCGTCTAAAAAAAATGACGTCAACCGCGAGATCGGTTTTGGCGAGCTCGAGGAGGAGTTGGAGATTCGCTGTGCTACTCCGGACCCAACTCCCAGTGCCGTGGCTGTCGCCCGCGAGCGGTGGCACCAGATAGTGGACAATCAGCCTGAGTCCGTCCGTCGCATCGTCGAGCTCCGCTTCATGGGGGCGACCTATCCGGAAATTGCCGAGCAACTGAACATCCACGAACGGACGGCCCGGCGGGCCATTGATCGTTTGATCGGTGAGGAAGTTGACGTCTAGACTTGTCATTCTCGGTGGCGAATGACCATTTCACGCCGCCTGATGCCGTAATGAGCCCCGCATGTCCAATCCCGCTCGCAATCCTGAGTCTACGGCGCCGGAGAGCGTGGTTCGCCAAGTGATTGAGCGCTGGCGTGGTGGCGCTCCCCCCGATGCCGCCAATTTCCTCTTGGCGAATCCGGACGTGCGGGATCGCAAATCGCTGGCAATGGACCTTATTTACGAAGAATATTGCCTGCGTAACGAAGCGGGAGAAACGCTCGTCCCCAGCACTTTCTGTCAGAAGTTCCCCACCTATCGCCAATCGCTGCAGCGCTTGATTGACGTGCATCAGTTCCTGGATGCGGTTCCCGAGGGGCAAGAGGAACAAGAATGGAAATGGCCCGAGCCGGGCGATTCGGTGCTCGGTTTCAAAATCATTCAGAAACTCGGCGAAGGGGCGATCGCCAAGGTCTATCTCGCCCAGCAGCCGGAACTTGGCCAGCGGTGGGTGGTGGTGAAGATCTCCCGGAACGGCGCGACCGAAGCCCGACTACTGGGAAAACTCGCACATCCCGGTATCGTGCCAGTCCATTCCGTGCATCAAGATGCCACGAGCGGACTGACCTGCATTTGCATGCCATTCCTGGGGACTGCTACGCTCGTGGACTTGCTCGACCTAGCATTCTCTCAGGGAAAGCCGCCGCTGTCCGCGGATATTCTGCGGAACGTCGCCCGGCAATATCAGCCCGTCGGCAGTCGCGAAGCGGACGAACCGAGTGCAGCGCCTGTCTTCTGCCGGGGAACCTATGTCGAAGGAGTATTGGAACTGGGAGTGCAGCTCGCGGAGGCGCTCGCTGCGGCCCATGCGGCCGGCGTGATGCATCGGGATATCAAGCCCTCCAACGTGCTGCTTTCGCGGAGCGGGCGGGCGATGCTTCTGGATTTCAATCTTTCCACGGAGCTGGAAATGCCACTGGAGCGCGTGGGGGGGACCATGGCCTATATGGCACCGGAGCGGATTCGCTGCCTGATTGATGACAACGTCAAGTCCGAAAGCAAGATCGATCCGCGGAGCGACGTTTATTCGCTCGGTGCGCTCCTTTACGAACTATTGTGCGGAGAACTCCCGTCGCGGCCGCCAACGGCACCGAGCAAACAGGCCAGGATGGAGGAATGGCTGAAGGGCCGCCTCACTCCGCCTCCAAGGCCGGCGACCTTCAATCCCCAGATCGATCTCCAGGTCGAAATGGCCATCCTCAAGGCGCTCCGTCCCGATCCGGCGGAACGCTTCTCCTCCGCGGCGGATTTCGCGAAAGCACTGCGGGAAACTCTCGCTTGGAAAGCTCGCACCGCTCGATGGCTGCGGCACAACCGCCGTGCCGTCCTGGCAAGCATCGCCGGCATGGTGGCCGTTATAGTCATCGCTGCCGCCGTATGGGCATCCGGAACGCCCTACGAGGAGCAACTGTTTCACGCGGGAGAACAGGCCTATTCGCAGAAGGACTCGAAAAAGGCGATTGAAGACTTCAATCGCGTCCTGGAGATCAAACCCAATCCAGTTGCGGCCTTGTTCGCCCGCGGGCAGGCGCAACGGCAGGCCAAGAATTGGGCAATGGCCCTGAACGATTTTCAAGCCGCTTTCGATCAGGGAGGAGGTGCAGAACTACTGTACTACGTGGGCTTTTGTGAAATGCGCCGCGGCTATGCCAGCGCGGCCCGCGGTAATTTTCAAAAAGCGATCGAGAATGATTTTGCTCCTTTGGAGTTAATCCATAATCTGGCCTATTGTTGCTCCCTGACCAATGAACGAGGAAGTGCTATCCACCGTTTGGAACAGTTGCTGGCGGAGAATCCGACGGCGTCTTTGCCGCTCTCGCATCACTTGTGCGCTCGGTTACAGTACCACGGCGTGCGGGACAAGCAGTTGCCGCTACCCGATTCCACCAAGGATCATCTGCGCCAAGCTCTGGCGGGAATCTCGAATAATCCGCTGTTGCACCTGGATGCGGCTGAAATCTATTCCTACCAGGCGACTCCCGCTGAACAGGAGTTGGCACTTGCGAACCTGCGGAGCGCTATCTCCGCGGGTGCTTCGAAATTTGCTGTCGAGCTGGAGCAGCGCTTCTTGGGAGATTTGCTCTCGAAACTGACCCCAGAGGAACTGGAAACAATGGCAAGCCGACCCCAAAAAGGGTTGACTACCCCTCTTTATCATGAGCCCTCTTTGATTCTGCACCTCAAATCCAAGCCAATTGCTATGGACTCGCGGGCCGGCAAATGACGAGCGTCTGTGGCGACGCCGATTCACATTTTCCGACTATCTGATGTTTTTGTGCAACAATTGCCGGCAAAGGTTTTGACGTTAACCCTTGCCTGGCATGAGCTTACGAAAGGAGAAAAATTTCTTGTCCGGTTTGGCCGCTGGATTGCGACTTTAATAGTAGAGGCGGTGTCGCCTCATAATCGTCACAGGCTGCCATTAAGTCAGGATTCAGGGCCACCTACCGGAGATTGATCATGCCACTCGAATTTTCCTCCTTGTTCACCTCGCTTTTCAACCTGACAAAGGCCACTCCCA
>SXGS01219999.1_pt1 | contig 10183 bp, 10 predicted proteins | sample 3174681 | NCBI WGS metagenome assembly SXGS01 (sample SAMN11356861, study PRJNA531348) | freshwater metagenome | isolation source: freshwater sample F1-80 | place: China: Fuxian Lake, Yuxi | collected 2017-12-25
CGGCGCGCGCACGCTGCAGGGCCTCCGCTTCGGCCGCGGCCTCGGGGGCCGCGCGCGCGGCGAGCAGCCACGCCTGCGTCGTGTCGCGCTGGCGCGCCTCGAACCACCAACCTTCGCCGTCGAAGGCGCGCCCGGCCGCGCGCGCGGCCTCGCGCTGCGCCTCCTGCATCCACAAGGCCGACTCCATCGACAACTCGGGCTCGCGCCGCAGGCTCGAGAACAACTCGACCGCCTGCTCGGCCCGGCCGGCCAACAAGGCTTCGCGCGCCGCGGCGAACGAACCCGCGGGCGCCGTCGGCCGCTCGTCGCCTTGCGCAGCGGAGGAACCAACTGCCACGGAGGGCGAGGTGCACGCCAAAGGCGCGCAGCCGGCGAGCAGCGCGATGGCGGCGCGGCGCAGGGCGGGGGGGAGGGTGCGCATGGGCGAAGCGGCTGCTCGGGGACCACTGCCCGGGAGCTATTGCCCGAGGCGCCCTTCGATTGTCAAAACGGCTTGACGCAGCTCCTGGCCGGTCGAGAGCTCCTTGTAGTACACGTCTCCGGCGGCGTGGACGACCACCGGCACCTCGCCCGGCCGCTCGAGGATCGACAGCTTGCGCGTGGCGACGATCACCACCTGGTCGAGCTGCGCGCGGATCTCCCCCGGACGGCCGCCCTTGACCTGGAACTGCTGCAGGAAGCCCGCCGGCAGCGTCTGGACGGCGATGTCGTGCTCGCGCGGATCGCTCTTCGTGACCAGATGGTCGAGCAGGCCCTTGGGGCCTTCGATGCGCACTTCCGTGGCCATCAGCACATTGCGCCCCATGAAGCGCGTGGTCCACGCCGGCGGTTCGGCGCGCGGCAGCGCCGTTCCATCGGCGCGAGTCGGCTGGTCGGACTGGCAGGCGGCGAGCAGGAAGCTCGACGCGCACAGGATCGCGATGTGGCGCATGGTGGTCGGGCTCCGTCGTCTTCCGAGGCGTGTTCCAGGGCGTGTTCCAGGGCGTGTTCCTACTCGGGTAGCGGGCATGCTGCGGCTCAGCGCAAGCCGCAGGCCGCGAGCGCGCGATCGCGCGTCGCCGCGGCCCTGGCACGCGCCTCCTCCGCCCCGCGCGCGAGGATGGCGTCAACCTCGGCGGGATGGCGCAGGTACTCGTCGCGGCGCGCGCGCGCGTCGGCGAAGCGCGCCTCCATGGCCTCGACCAGGCGTTGCTTGAGGTGCCCGTAGCCCGGCGCGCCCGCGCCGCCGACGCGAATGCGCTCCTTCCACTGCGCCAGCTCCGCCGCGTCGAGGAACAGCTCCAGCAACTGCACCAGCACGATGCCGGCGGGGTCCTTGGGTTCCTCGGGCGGACGCGAGTCGGTCGCCACGGAGTTGACGCGCTTCTTGAGCTCCTTGCCGCTCTCGAAGATCCACACGTCGTTGCCGTAGCTCTTGCTCATCTTCTCGCCATCGAGGCCGGGCACCTTGGCGAGGTGCGCCTCGTCCGGCACCAGGGGCTCGGGGCGACGAAACACCTCGCCGTACAGCGCGTTGAAGGAGGCCGCCATGTCCTGCGTCATCTCGACGTGCTGGATCTGGTCCTTGCCGACCGGCACGAGGTCGGAGTCGTAGGCGAGGATGTCCGCCGCCATCAGGATCGGGTAGGTGAACAAGCCCACGTTCGGCTTGAGCCCCTTGGCGAGCTTGTCCTTGTAGCTGTGGGCGCGTTCGAGCAAGCCCATGCCCGTGACGCAGGAGAGCAGCCACGACAGCTCGCAGACCTCCTTGACGTCGCTCTGGCGGAACAGCACGGCGCGCGATGGATCGAGCCCCAACGCCAAGTAGGTCAACGCCACGTCGCGCACCGCCTCGCGCAGCAGGGCGGGCTCGCGCGAGGAAGTCAGGGCGTGGTAGTCGGCGATGAAGTAGTACCCGCGCAGATCCGAGCGCTCCTGCAGGCCGATGTGCTGCCGGATGGCGCCGAAGTAGTTGCCGAGGTGCGGTCGGCCGCTGGGCTGGATGCCGGAGAGCACGGTCTTCATGGCGTGGCTCGACGATACCCCCCGCGCCGCGAGCACGGCAAGCACGGCCACGAGGCGCGCGCATGGACGGCTCGCTAGGATCTGGCGCGTGCGCTTCCTCGCCGCCCTCTCCACGAGCCTCGCGTGCGCCTCCTGCGCGGCGCTGGACTCGGAGCGAGTGCTCTCGCCAGCCTGGTCCCAGCACGCTACCGCCGGAGGCGGCGTGGAGACCGAGGCTCTGGGCGGCGCCGTGCAAGTGCGGCAGGCGCGCGCGGACGGCCAAGTCGAGCATCACGCGCTGCGGCCGTTCTACTACTCCGATCTCGACACCGATGGCGGCAGCGAGACGCGCTTCCTCGTGCCCCTCGGCAGCGACAGCGACAGCCTGCACATGCGCGTCTGGCAGATGCTGCCGCTGGCGCGTTGGGAACGACGCCCAGGCGAGGAGGGCGGCGAAGTGCGCACCTTCTTCTCGTTGCCCGGGCTGTACTGGAGCCGGCGCCCCGACGGGCGCGTGATCCGCGCGTGGTTCCCCTTCAGCGGCGTGATGGAGGACTTCCTCTCCTACGACCGCATCGAGTTCACGCTGTTCCCGCTCTGGCTGCGCACCGTGCGCGACAACGACCAGACCAAGCACATCCTGTGGCCGATCGTCTCGTGGACGCGGCCCAAGAAGCCGGATCTGCCCGGGGCGCGCGGCTCGAAGTTGCTGCCCTTCTACAGCTCGCTGGAGAAGGAAGGCAGCTACGATCGCTGGACGCTCCTGTGGCCGATCCTGCATTGGCAGGAGAACGACCTGCGCCTCGGGCCCGAGTTCTCGGAGGAGCGCTGGATGGTCTTCCCGCTGCTCGGACGCTCGCGACGCGGCGAACGCGACGACTGGGTGCTCTTGTGGCCCTTCTTTGGTTGGGGTTCGGATCCGCGCACCGGCTACAGCGCCTTCGACGCGCCTTGGCCGCTGGTGCGCTGGCTCGACGCCCCCACCGAGGGCATCGTGCGGCGCCGCGTCTGGCCTTTCTGGTCGTACTTCAAGGACCCGACCATGGAATCGACCTGGGCGCCCTTCCCGCTGGTGAACTGGCGCACGGAGACCTACGACGACTCGACCATCGAGGCCCTCGACGCGCTGCCCTTCTGGCAGAGCTCGACCCGCCGCGACGGAGCAGGTGGCGAACGCACCTGGCGCAAGCTGTGGCCGCTGTGGCAGGACTCGCGGCGCGAGCCGTGGGAGCACGAGTGGTCCTTCCCGGCCCTGAACCCGCTCTGGCGCACGCCCGAGGTCGACGAGATGTACGCTTGGATGTGGGAGCTGTGGCACCACCGGCGCGACCACGACATCGTCGAGGAGCGCTCGTGGCTGGGCCTGTGGCGGCGCGAGAAGGACGAGGTCGAGGATCGCCGCAACCTGTCCGTGCTGTGGGCGCGACGCTCCTTCGACGAGCAAGGCGTGCGCGTGGCCGAGACCTCGCTCTTGTTCGGCCTGCTGCGGTGGCGCGAGGCGCCGGAGGGCCTCGACTGGCTGGCCCCGGCCATGCCCGGCCCCGGCTGGCCGATGGAACGCGGGCGGCGATCCGAATAGCCTCCACCGACGGCGCGCGCCGACGATCCACCATGGCCCCCCTCGCGATGCTCGCAAGCTTCGGCCACGCCTTGGGCGTGCGCCTCGAGCTGTTCCTCGCCGTGGCGGCGCGCCTGTCCGACCTGCCGCGACGACGCGCGCTGGTGGCGGGCGAGCTGTACGGCAGCTGCATCCAGACGCTGCACGTGATCCTGCTCGTGGGCCTCTTCATCGGCATGATCGTGTCGCTGCAGACAGGCATCGAGCTCGCGCGCATCGGCCAGCAGGACCAGATCGGCACGATCGTCGCCGTCAGCATGGCTCGCGAGATGGGCCCGTTCATCACCGCCACGATCCTCGCCGCCACCGTGGGCAGCGCCATGGCCGCCGAACTGGGCACGATGGCCGTGTCGGACGAACTCTCGGCGCTCGAGGTGCTGTCGATCGACAAGATCAAGCTGCTCGTCCTGCCGCGCGTCGTGGCGCTCATGCTCGCCGCGCCGCTCCTGTCGGTCGTGTGCGACACGATCGGCATCCTCGGCGGCGGCTTCGTGGCGCAGTCGCAGCTCAACGTGTCGTGGCAGCTCTACGTCGACTCCGCCATCGAAGCGCTGCGCACGCCCGCGCAGTTGGTGCCCGTGCCCAAGGACCTGTGGTGCGGGCTCTTGAAGGCCGTGGTCTTCGGCGCCCTGATCAGCATCATCGGCTGCGCCTCGGGCCTCGCCGCGCACGGCGGCGCGCTGGGCGTCGGCCGCGCCACGCGCGCGGCGGTGCGCGACTCGATCATCGCCATCATCGTCGCCAACTACTTCATGACCTGGTTCCTGTACCAGTCCTGACGATGGAAGGGCCGGTCATCCGCTTCGAGGGCGTCGTGAAGAGCTTCGGCGCGCAGCGCGTGCTCGACGGACTCGACTTCCAGGTCGAGCGCGGCCAATGCCTCGCCATCATGGGCCCCTCGGGTTCGGGCAAGTCGGTGATCCTGCGCCACGCCGTGGGCTTGATGAAGCCCGACGCCGGGCGCGTGCTGGTCGAGGGGCGCGAAGTCTCCGCCTTGCGCCACAAGGAGCTCTCCGAGCTGCGCCGCGGCATCGGCTTCCTGTTCCAGGAGGGCGCCTTGATCAACTGGCTCTCCGTGCGGGACAACGTGGCCCTGCCGCTGCGCGAGAACACCGGGTTGTCGGAGCGGGAGATCGCCGAGCGCGTCGAGGCCAAGCTCGACCTCGTCAAGATCGCCCGCCACTCCTTCGACAAGATGCCTTCCCAGATCTCGGGCGGCATGAAGAAGCGCGTCGGCTTGGCGCGGGCCCTGGTGGTCGAGCCGCGCATCATCCTGTACGACGAGCCCAACGCCGGCCTCGACCCGGAGATCTCGGCCTCGATCAACCAGACGATCCGCGAGATCCAGGAGCGCCTCGGGACCACCTCGATCGTGGTCGAGCACCGCGTGGCGTGCATCAAGACCGTGGCGGACTCCGTGCTCTTCCTTGAAAAGGGGCGCGCGCACCTGCAACTTCCTCCGGCGGAGTTCTTCGCTTCGAGCGACCCGCGCCTGCGCCAGTTCCTCGGCGCGGATCCCGACTAGAAGACCAGCACCATGAACGCCAACCGCACCACGATCCTCGGGCTCTTCGTGCTCGCCACGATCGCGGTGCTGTCGTACTACACGCTGTTCCTGACGGACTTCGCCCTGTTCGCCGATCGTCCGCAACTGCGCGTGCGCTTCTCGGAGACGAACGGGTTGCGCGAGGGCGACAGCGTGCTCGTCGCCGGCATGCGCTGGGGTCGCGTGCAATCGCTGGTCTACGATCCCAAGGCGCCGGTCGAGGAGCGCATCACCGTGCTGGCGAGCCTCAACGAGCCCGTGCCGCTGCGCGAGGGCTTCGGCATCTCGATCCGCGACGCGACGCTGCTCGGCGGGCGCAACCTGTGGATCGATCCGGGGCCGCCGGACGGCAAGCCCGTGCCGGAGGGCGAGGTGTTGCGCGGCACGGTCTCCAAGAACCCGATCGAGGCCTTGGGCGTGCTGGTCTCCGACGCGGAAGCGCCTTTGCGCGGCATCCTCGAGAACCTCGACGCCACCTTCGCCGAGGTGCGCCAAGGCAAGGGCGTCGTCGGCCGCCTGATGATGGACGAGCGGATGGCCGAGGACCTTTCGTCCACGGTGTCCTCGGCCGCGCGCGCCATGGACTCGCTCGAGCAGCTCGCCGCCGACCTGCGCGCCGGCAAGGGCGCCGCCGGTCGCGTGCTGCGCGACGAAGCGCTGTACGAAGAACTGCTCGCGGCCGCCACGAACCTCAAGACGACGCTCGCCGAGGTCGAAGGGCTGGCGCGCGAGGCGCGCGGCGGCGAGGGACTCGTCTCGGCGCTGGTCAACGACCCCACGCTGCCGGCGCGCGTCAGGAGCTCCTTGGAACGCGTCGATTCGATCGTGAAGAAGGTCGACGAGGGCGTGGGCACGGTCGGCGTGCTGATCAACGATCCGACCGTCGCCGATGACCTGGCCTTGGTCAGCGGCCGCCTCGCGCGCGGCGAGGGCACGGTCGGCGCCCTGCTGACGCGCCCCGAGGTCTACGAGGACCTGCGCGCCATCACGGAGGACATCGCCGTCGCCACCGCCGCGTTGCGCAAGGGCGAAGGCACGATCGGCCGCCTGGTGTTCGACGACGACATCTATCGCCAGATCAGATCGGCGCTCAACATCGTCGTGCGGAGCCTGGAGGAGTTGCGCGAGGCTGCTCCGATCACGGCCTTCACGAACGTCTTCTTCAGCGCGTTGTGAGCCGAGCGCCGAGGCAAGGCGTGGCACGCGTCAGCCGCGCGTCGGCAAGAGGCGCTCGATCCACTTGGCGACCATGTCGCACTCGACATGCACCTCGTCGCCCGGCGCGAGCCGCGCGAGGTTCGTCTTCTCCCAAGTGATCGGCACCACCGCCACGTCGAAGCGGCGACCGCGCGGTTCGACCACGGTCAGGCTGATGCCGTCGAGCGTGATCGAGCCCTTGTCGACCAAGTAGCGCTCGGCGCCCGGATGCACCTCGAAGGTGGCGCGCCAACCGCCATCGCCGGCGGGGCGCAGGTCCACCACGCGTCCCAACCCGTCGACATGGCCCGAGACCATGTGGCCGTCGAGGCGATCGCCGACCTGCAGGGCGCGCTCGAGGTTCAACAGCTCGCCCAGGCGCAGCCGCCCGAGGCGCGTGCGCGCCAAGGTTTCGCTCGACAGGTCGAAGACCAAATCGCCGGTCGGATCGTCGCAGCCTAGTGACGCTCCACTGCGCGGGTCGCGCCGCTCGACTAGGCTCAAGCAGGCCCCCAACACGGCGATGGAAGCGCCACGCTCGAGAACCCAGCCCGGGTTGGCCGCCACGAGGCGCGCCCCGCCGCCCACGGGCGACAGGGAGACCAGCGGCACGGTGGTTTCGACGAGTCCGGTGAACATGAGGGGTGGTCGCGAAGGGCGTTTCCGGCAAGCTGGCGGCCCAGCGGCACCGGGCTGCATCCAGCGGCGGACTCTAGCGTCCCACGCCCCGCCCGCGAGCCCGGCGGCGCACCCAAGCCAGCCGGAACCGCCCGAATTTGTTCCAGCCGCTGGCCTGCATGCGCGCTGGCGCAGGCCCCGCGGCCGACCCAAACCTTGACCGGGGAACGCCGTTCGTCTACTTTGTTCCCCCCAAATCCCTGCCCTCAGCAGGGCTCTGGCACGGCCACCTCCGCGCACGAGTTCCGTGAAGCTCTTTGTCGTCCTGACCCTGTTCCCCGAGGCCATGGAGGCCTACGCGTCATCGTCGATCCTCGGCGTCGCGCGTCACAAGGGCTTGGTCCGGACTGAATTCATCGACTTCCGCGACTTCGCGCGCGACCGCCACCGCACCGTGGACGACCGCCCCTTCGGCGGCGGCCCGGGCATGGTGCTCAAGCCCGAACCCATCGCCGAAGCAGTCGAGTGGGCCGAGGCGCGTCATGGCGCCTGCAGGAAGATCGCGCTGTGTCCGTCGGGACGACGCTTCCAACAAGGCGTCGCCGAGGAATACCTCGCCGAGGAGCGCATCCTCTTCTTGTGCGGCCGCTACGAGGGCTTCGACGAGCGCATCGTGACGGTGCTGGGCTTCGAGAAGTTGTCCTTGGGGGAATTCGTGCTGGCTGGCGGTGAACTTCCTGCCTTGTGCGCCATCGAAGCGGTGGCGCGGCTCGTGCCTGGCGTGCTGGGCGACGAGCGCTCGGCCTTGGAGGACAGCTACGCGCGACGCGACGCCCCGGACGACAACCAGCGCGGTGGCAACCAGCGCGACGGCAACGAGCAAGCCCCGCGAGCCGACCTCGACCACCCGCACTGGACGCGGCCACGCCTGTGGCGCGGCGCGGCGGTGCCCGAGGTGCTGATGAGCGGCGACCACGCCGCCATCGCGCGCTTTCGGGCGGCCGAGGCCCTGCGGCGTGATCAACTGCGAGGTCTTGACCAGTTGCGAACCGCGCCGGCCGCCGCTGCGCCTGCGGTCCGCCGCCCGGACAGTCGATAACAGGCACTCGCCACCCAAAGCACACGCCCGACTGGCGCAAGCCGCTCGGACGCACAACTAGACGACTCAAGAAATAGCCGCCAGTCGCTGCTGTTTCACGATGACGGAACTGGCAAACCTGGACTGCCTCCCATGGATCTGATCGGACAGCTCGAACGCGAAAACGGCAAGAAGACCCTTCCCACGGTGCACATCGGCGACACCGTCGAGGTGAACTACCTCATCAAGGAAGGCGACAAGGAGCGCATCCAGCTCTTCATCGGCACCGTCATCGCGCTGAAGAACCGCGGCATCCGCCGCAACATCGTCGTGCGCCGCATCGTGCAGGGCGAGGGCGTCGAGCGCACCTTCCCGCTGCACTCCCCGCGCGTGAAGGACATCGTCATCACCCGCCGCGGCGAGACCCGCCGCGCCAAGCTGTACTTCCTGCGCGACCGCGTCGGCAAGCAGACCCGCCTCAAGGAGCTGCTGGGCGAGAAGGCGCGCAAGGAACGCGAATTCGAGAAGGCCGTGCGCGCCGCCGCCAGCGAAGCCGGCGCCGAAGGCTCCTGAACCTTCTGCCCGCCTACCTAGGCGCTCAAGCGTCCCGCCTCCTCGAGGCGCCAGATGCGCAGCGCTCCGCACGAAGCGGCGTCCGGTGATCCGGGCTCCGTTTCGTCGTTTCCAGACTCGCTCCCGGATCACTACGATCATCGCCCCATGACCGAGAACCTCGGCAAGTACACCGCCCTCACTCTGGCCCTCATCGTCGTCGCCGTGGCGAGCATGGTGGTGCCCGTCGCCTTCATGAAGGAGAGCCCCTTCCGCCTGGGACTCGACCTGCAAGGCGGCACGCGCCTCGTGTACCAGCTGCCCTTCGAAGAGGCGCTGCGCACCGGCCAGATCACGCAGGAGGAGCTGGCCGACAAGCCCTCGCTGCTGCGGTCCACGGCCGAGATCGTCAGGAAGCGCGTCGACCCGCAAGGCGTGCGCGAAGTGTCGATCCGCCCCGAGGGCGAAGATCGCCTGGTCATCGAGCTGCCCAGCGCCGCGGAAATGGCGACGAGCAGCTTGTCGGGCCGCGTCTTGGCGGATGTTGGGGCGGCGGACCTCGCGCTCAAGCTCGATTCGACGGATGTGGCGCAGGTCAAGGCCTTCTCCACGCTCGGCGGGTTGCTGCGCATCGGCGGCGAGAAGCTCTCGTACGAAGCGCGCGAAGGCGCGACGCTGACGGGGCTCAAGCGCGGCCTCGAAGGCACGAGCGCGACGCAGCACGCCGCCGGCGCGAAGATCGAACTGCTGTCCTCCGACGAGCTGCAGCGCAGCATCGAAGAAGTCGGCGACATGCAATTCCTGCTGGAAGCCGCCGCCGCCGACTACAGCCGCCTGGGCAGCGACGAAGCCACCGAACAGCAACGCATGCGCGACTGGCGCGCCGCGAACCCCGAGGCGCCCGTCGCGGTCTTCAACGCCCTGCAGCGCGACGCCGGCGGTCCGATCGCCGGACTGCGCTGGTTCCCGCTGCGCCCCGACGAGGGCGAGCTCGAGACGCCGCTGTCGCAACGCGCCATGATCCCCGTCGTCGCACCGCGCAAGGAAGGCGGAACGGAAGGCGAGTGGAGCTTCACCGGCGCCGACGCGACCTTCCAGCGCACGGCGGACGAGTACGGCTACCCGGCGCTGTCGTTCGACATGTCGCCGTCCAAGCGCACGGCCTTCGGCGACTTCACCGGCGCCAATGTGCGCAGGAACCTCGCCATCGTGCTCAACAGCGAGGTCATCATGAACGCCGTCATCCGCGAGAAGCTGCCCGGCCAAGGGCAGATCTCCGGCGGAGCCGGCGGCTTCACCCCGCGCTATGTCGAGAGCGTGCTCAAGGTGCTGCGCTCGGGTTCCTTGAAGATGCGGCTCGTGCCGCTCGACAAGAGCCGCGTCGGCGCGAGCCTCGGCGAGGACTACGTCAAGAAGGGCTTCGTCAGCGCTCTGATCGCGTCGCTGGTCGTCGTGCTGTTCATGGCCTGGGTCTACCGGCGCCTCGGTTTCTTCGCCGTGATCGGCCTGGTGGTCAACCTCGTGCTGCTCTTGGGCGCGATGGCGTTCATGCGCGCCACGCTGACCTAGCCCGGCATCGCCGGCAGCGTGC
>SXGS01528359.1_pt1 | contig 10179 bp, 8 predicted proteins | sample 3174681 | NCBI WGS metagenome assembly SXGS01 (sample SAMN11356861, study PRJNA531348) | freshwater metagenome | isolation source: freshwater sample F1-80 | place: China: Fuxian Lake, Yuxi | collected 2017-12-25
AAAAACTCCGACTCAAACTGCCCGCCAAAATAATCCAACGCAAAATGTAGTGTAAACTTTTGGGCTCAAACCGCAGAAAATACAGTGTTTCTGAAACGAGTTGGGGAAGTTGGGTTAAGAAAAAGTGCTGAACCAGATATCGCTGCGGTCAGGAATTGCCTGATTCGCTCGAACTCGCCGGCTGGTCCTGGCCTCACTTGAGCAATCTGCGAATCTTACTGCACTGAGAACCCCTCACAAAACCTCCGTGGTCGCGTTGCTGCGAGCGTGATCGAGATGCCAGGAAGAGTGACGAGGCGACACCTGTCGTCGAGGAGCAATGACGCCGCAGATTGGCGGCTCACGGAGGTCTTGTCAGGGGTTCTTGCTGCACTTAGTCCCTTAGTCGAACGAACGGACGGCGAATCGACAGAATCTCATGGACGAGTCCTGTGCGACCGTCGCCAATCAGCCAGCGAGCCTTTCACGGCATCTCACGATCGCTGACAGCAGCAGACTGGCGACGTCTGGAGTCCAGAAATGCCTGGAGCAGAACCTGTGCGGCCAGTTTGTCAAGGCGTCCTTTGCGCTGTTTCCTGGACAGCTCGGCTCCGGCGAGGAAATACTCGGCCTGGGCCGTACTGAATCGCTCGTCCTGCAGTGCCACCGGCAGAGACAGGACATCGGACAACCAGTTGGCAAACGCCCGCGCTTCGCGTGATTTTTCGCTCTCGTCGCCGCTCAGATGAATCGGCAGCCCGACAACCAGCCCGACAGGACGATATTCCTCGGTCAGTCTCACGAAGAACCTCCTGTCTGCCTCCGGGCCCTGCCGCTGGTAGTTGTGAAGCGGGCTGGAATACTGCTGATACATGTCGCTCACGGAAACGCCGACTCGCCGCGTGCCATAATCGATACCGAGCAGCACGCCCGCGGCGGGAAGTGACTGATTCTCGGCGGATGAATGCGGGGCGCTCTGATTCATCGGACGCTGCTCTCTGAAGAATCCGAGGGAACCGGGATGACCTTCGATTGAGGCGTGCTCAACCCGCACACGCGCCGGACCAGCACCCCCAGATCGTCACAATGCGAATACAGGACCGGAATCGCCAGCAGGGTCAGCAGGAGCGATAATGTCTGTCCCCCGACGGCCAGCACCGCGATGGAACGCCGCTCTTCGGCTCCCGGTCCGGTCGCAATCAGCAGTGGCAGCAGTCCGGCAACGAACGATACCGTCGTCATCAGGATCGGTCGCAGGCGATCCCGATTGGCCTGCATGATCGCCTGGGTTCGCTCCATTCCCGCAGCGCGCAGGGCATTCGTATGATCGATCTGCAGAATCGAAGCCTTCTTCACGACGCCGAACAGCACCAGGATCCCAAGGGCGGAATACAGATTCAGCGTCTCGCCGCCCCAGTACAGGCTGAGCAATCCGAAGGGCACAGCCAGCGGCAGGGACAGCAGGATCACCAGAGGATGTACAAGGTGTTCATATTGCGCCGCCAGTACGATATACATAAAGACAAATGACAGGATAAATGTCCACCCGAAATCTGCCAGCGTGCGTTCGAGTTCCCGGCCACCTCCCAGAACGCGTGTGCCGAAACCGGCAGGCACTCCGATGTCATGAGCCGCGGCATTGAGTGCCGCGATACAGTCACTCAGAGCATAACCGGCATCGACGTTTGCGCGGACGGAGACCATGCGCTGGCGATTGAAGCGATCGATCCGCGACGCCTCGATGTTGTGTCTGAACGATACGACATTATCGAGACGCGTGGGCACTGAGTTGTTCAGAGGTTGTGTGGGGGAACCCGCCGACACGAGCAGAGCTGTACCGGGCCGAGCGCGCACAAACAGATGAGAGATGGATTCGATATCGCCGCGATCGATGCCCACCAGGCGCAGTTCCACGTCGTATGCATCGTCGATCGTGCGGTCACGGTAGCGGGACACGCGGTCATCGCCTCCCACAGCGATTCGCAGCGTGTCCGCGATTTCACGGACATCGACTCCCAGAGCCGCAGCCCGTTCCCGGTCGATGACTGCAAGGACTTCGGGATGATCGATGCGCAGGGTGGATGTGACATCGACGATTCCCGGGATCTGTTTTGCGCGGTCCATCAGCGACTCGCTGAATTCCAGCAGGCGGCTGATGTCGGGGCCGGTGATCGAGAAATCGATGTCGACGGGTGCTCCCTGCCTCAGAGACGTCAGATTTCTGACAGCGATTCGCAGGTCAGGGATCTGGTTGAGCCGACTGCGAATTTCGGACATCTTGTCGCGCTGTGTAAAATTGCCGCGAAACGCTGTTCCCGGATCACCATTCAGCAGTCCCTGCAGCAGCCGCCCCAATGAAAAGGTACGATCGGCGCTGTTCTGCAGCCGAATGTAGAACTCTGCCGTATTGATATCTCCGAGGCCTCGGGTACCCACCGACGCCAGAATTGTTTCGATCCCCGTGACCTGACGAAGTTCCGTTTCAGCCAGATCGATCACTCGCCGCATCGCCGCCATGCTGGCCCCCTGAACTGCCTCCACTCGGACTTCAAATTCCGATTCATCCACATTCAGCGGAACGTAGTCCTGACTGACCAGGAAATACAAAGGGACATTGGAAGCCATCACCGCAAGGGACATCAGCAGCACGACCCAGCGAAAGCGCATTGCCTTGCCCAGCAGCCACAGATACGGAATCTCCAGCCACTGGTAAAACCCCTGGCGTGAATCAGCCGAGGCCGGAGTGCCACCGGGAGGTGTGTCGAGTCCCCGACGGAGCATCCGGCTGCACATCATGGGAGTGAGCGAAAAACTCACCAGCATGGATATCAGAATCGCTGCAGTGGCCGTTACTCCGAACTGGTACAACATCCTGCCCGTTACACTCGACAGGAATGAGACGGGCAGAAACACGATGACCAGTGACAGCGTTGTGGCCAGCACCGCGAGGCCGATTTCGCGAGTGCCCTCAACGGCTGCGATCATCGGATCCATGCCCTTTTCCTCAATGCAGTGAAACACGTTTTCGAGTACTACAATAGCGTCATCGATCACGACTCCGACCATGAGTACCAGAGCGAGCATGGTCACGTTGTTGAGCGTAAATCCGAACCATCTCATGAACGCGAACGTGGTAATGATGGAGGCGGGAATTGCCACAGCCGCGATCAGAGCCGACCGCCACGACCTCATGAACAGCAGGACCGTGATCGATGCCAGGATGCTGCCGGATATGAGGTGCTGCTCAATCTCATGGAGTGCTGCCAGAATATACCGTGACTGGTCCTGAATGATCTCCACCGTGACATCCGGTGGCAGCAGTTCGCGGCACCTGGGCAATCTGGCCCGGATGCCTTCGATCACGGCCACGGTGTTTTCACCGGACTGCCGCTGAACCTGGAGAATGACAGCCGGCCTGCCGTTCAGTCGCGCCAGAGTTCTGACTTCCTTGGTTGCATCATGGACCTGCCCCAGATCGCTGAGTCGGATGGCGGAGTTCTGAACCGTCGACACTACAAGATCAGGGAAATCGCGGGAATGCCCGACACGCCCCAGCGTGCGGAGCGACCGCTCTCGCAGTCCTTCGTCCAGTCGCCCGCCGGGAACCTCGGAATTCTGTCGGACAATCGCCTCGCGCACCTCCAGGATCGAAAGTCCATGCGCTGCCAGGCGTCTGGCATCAATCTCGACCTGCACCGCGCGGTCGGCCGCCCCTGCAATTCGCACCTGCCCGACGCCCTGCGACGATTCAATGACGTTCTTGACGGAGTTGTCCGCCAGCACGTAAAGCTCCCGGGGCGTCCGGGGACCAGAAACTGCCAGCGTCATGACGGGGGATGAATCCAGGTCCTGTTTCTGGACCACTGGGGGGTCAATGCCCGGCGGCAGGAGATTCAGGATGGCGTTGACCGCGTCCCGCACGTCCTGAATGGCGGCGTCGATATTCCGGTCGAGCCGGAAGGTGACCAGCACCATGGACCGTCCCTCACGGGAGATCGATCGGAGTTCGTCAATCCCCGCCACGGTGGCCACTGCGTCTTCGATGACGGTACTGACTTCCGATTCCACTTCCTCAGGTGCCGCCCCCACATAGTTTGTGCGCACAAGCACCATAGGAAGGTCCATGCTGGGAAACCGGTCCACGCCCAGTTGCGGGAAACTGATGACACCGGCCACAGTCAGTGCTGCGATCAGCATCAGCGCAAAGATCGGTCGTTTGACACAGACGGCGGCAAGCCAGTACACGGCAACTCTCTCCGGATGGCCCAATCTGGGGATGGCCACAAACTGGGGATGGCCCCAATCTGGGAAGAAACGTCATCTGGCGGGACTGGAATTTGCCGGGGATTTCGGTCCACCCGGTGAAGCTGTCAGCGGAGGGTTCTCGGCCGACGTTCCGGACATGGCCCCCGCGACGGCCTGCTCAGTGACGTCCGGCCTGGCGGCGCCGGTGGTGGTGACAGCCAGCGGTACCACACGCGCTCGTCTTCCGGCAGTCGCGTCCAGCAGAATCACATCACCTTCGATCACACCTTCAAGCACTGCGATTCCTGAGTCACGGCGTTCACCGGTCAGCACCTGTTGCTCCAGTGCCTCACCGTCCACCACCTTCCAGACCTTTTCGACCCCGGCAAATTCAATCAGCGACGACGCCGGAATCACGATGGCCTGCGCCTGCGGGTCCGTGACGACTCGGGCCTCCGCGAACAGACCGCTGCGATAGTCGCCATCATGGTTGTCGACGACGGCTTCGAAGACAAGCGATCGACTCTGCAGATCCACAGCCGGACTGATGCGAGTGACTTCAACGTCGACGGGGGCCGCCACGGATTCAATCTGCAGCTGGACCTGCTGCCCCACGGCCAGGGAAAGTGCATGGCGTTCCGGGACACTGCCGCGAAAACGCAGGGGATTCGTACGCACCACCGTTGCCACGGCATCACCAATCCGGACATAGGTCCCGGGGGAAACCTGCTTCTGCTGAATCTGACTGGCGAACGGAGCGCAAATCACAGTGTCTGTGAGCGCTTCGCGCACCAGCGACAATTCCGCCTCGCGTACACTGATCAGAGCAATCTTCTCGCGGGCACCGTTCAGTGCTGAACGATATCTGGCGTCCGTAACCGCTGCCGTGGCCGTCAGCTGCTCAACGTCCGCGGCCGAGAGGGAATTCCGGACCACCAGCTGTTTCGCACGTTCCACAGCCGCCAAGGCCTCTGTCCAGACGGCTTTCTGTTCCAGGACCGGCGGGGCGTTTTCGGGACTCAGTTGTTCTGCCGGATCACCAGCTGCCAGTCCGACCGCCGCACGGGCCTGCAGCAGCTGGGCTTCGGAATGCTCAACCCGCATTCGGAATTCGTTCTGCCGCAGCGTGACAATCGGTGTTCCGGCGGTCACAGCATCGCCGAGGTCTACGTGCACCTGGTCCACCCGACCTTCCACCCGGCTCCCGATCACGGCAATCTCGTCCGCCACGAGACTCCCGTAACTGCGAACGATCCGGGGCCACGGATGGCGACTGACGGCGACTGTCGGCGTCTCCAGTACTTCCGCCTCCACCTCCGCCGCCGCTCCGGGTTCGGAATGTGCTGCCGATGCGCCGCAGCCGGCCGCTGCCATCAGAATAACTGCCGCGGAACACAGGATGGAAACTCTCCCGGCAGCCAGCGCCGTGTCTGGCAGACTGGGCACGCCGCGAGGCGGCCATCGGGGAGTGATCGGCAGTCGATGTCCGGAGGCACACGATTCAGGTGCAAGGTTCATCCGGAACAGCCTGGCAATGCCGGCGGTAGTCCCAGCGGACGACGAGAAAGGCGAGGAAGTCATACGCGGTATGTGTGGTGATGGGGATGAGGAGGTTGGGCGTGGTGTCTGCAGCCACCAGTGCTGTCAGATACAAACCAATGAACGCGGCAAGTACAGCATACAGGGGCGTGACGGCATGGGCTACACCAAACAGCAGGTTGCTGACCAGAATGGCCAGGGGCGGATTCCAGTCGCGAATCCAGAAATAGAGAAAACCACGAAAAAGAGATTCCTCACACAGGCCGGCCAGCAGCGCCAGCAGCAGCATATCAACCAGCCGACACTCGTCCAGCAGCGGTCCGATTTCATCTCTCAGGAACACACGAATTGCAGCCATGCCCTTTGAACGGGACAGGTAAGCGACGGCCAGAACCAGGAGCATCGGGACGGTGGCGAGCAGACCGAGAGCAAAATCTCCGGTATTCCAGAACAGGTGCGCCGTGGGGCTTGTCCCGGTGATGAAACCGGCGACAAACGCGACAACCAGCAGGCCGCTCGCGAACAGACCGGCGCTTAACAGGAACTGAGAATGCGTCAGACGTTGCATCCGGGTCAGAGCCTCACGGTGTTTCCGCAGAGCGCCGACGCAACGGCGGCATCGGCAATCTTTGCGGCAAACACACCGTGCCGTGCGGGCGAGCCGTTCTCAGCCAGCCCCAGGATTGTGTCAATCAGATTCGTGGCAGGCGCATACAGTGGGTAGATTTCGTCCGGCCGGAGTGGCGGGTACTCGATCACGCTCCCGTCGCGACCATACTCTGTGAGTGTACCCTGCCACAGATCCTGTGTCAGTACGCCCTCGGTCCCGTACAGCCGCAGTTCGTAGTGCAGCTTCTGTGGGACGGCGGCACCGTTCGTGGCCAGGGAAACGAGCGTCCAGTCGTCGAGAGTCAAGTTGAGGGCGTTGTAAACATCAACCTGAGCCTGATCGTTCTCGAGGCGAGCGAACACATCCACGGGCTGTCGTTCGGTCAGGAAACTCACATACGCCGCCGGATGAGATGTCTGACACAGAATCTGCCCGCCACCGGCCAGCGCCGGATCACTGTAGGAACTGAGGCCCGGTTCGAGGTAGGGCTTCTGGTGTTCCTGCCGGGTGTCCCTGACACCGCCACCAATGGCCTGCGCGAATGGCAGTCCGCGATAGAGTCACTGCGTCACGTTTGTCATGAGGATACTGATCATTCGCAGCCGGCCCAGCCTGCCGGACTGTACGCAGCTTCGGGCGGCCACGCAGTGCGGCGTGTAATGCCATGTCGCCCCGAGCATCAGGATACGATGTTCTCTTTCTGCCAGATCATTCAGCTCCGCGGCTTCGGCCGAACGGACGGTGACAGGCTTCTCGACGAGAACATGGCAGCCCCGCTTAAGGGCGGCCAGCGTCTGGGAGTAGTGCAGCACCGGGATGGAACTGATGATGACCGCGTCCAGCGGCGCAGCGTCCAGCACCTCGTCAACCGTCGTGCAGGCGTATGGAGCACCGAAATCCGTCGCAATTCGCCTGGCCGTGTCGGCATCGTGATGCTGCACCGCGACCAGTTCGGCCCGCGGATGCCGGATCAGAGCCGGCAAATGTGCCGTAGTGCCCCACCAGCCGGCACCAATGACTGCGCACCTGACACGGTTCAATGGAATCGGCTCCTCCTCAGGAATTCAGACGGGGCAGTTCAGCACCATGCAAGACACGATGACGGCGCATGCCCCGATGGCGGTGGTTGTTGCATTCATAACTTGTGAACGATAAAAGGACCCGGTCAGGATCCGCAGAGTTTTCTTCGCTCGGACTCAGGCAAACAGGGAACGCAGACCGGGGAACGAAGAACAGGGGGGCCGGGAATTTCATGCCCCATCACGTCGGCTGTGCTTCGTCACGCTGGCCCTCTCTCCCGAGTACCAGGGAGTGGGGACTCAGAGTGGCGACTTCCGACGGAGGATATCAGATTACTCCGGTTTTTTCTCGCATTTCGAGGGAAGGAATGCCGCAATGAAAATGTATCTGTGTGGAACCTGGAGGGACGCCGCCAGACAGCAGCCGGTCCACAGTCCGTTTGACGATTCCCTGGTGGATCTCGTGCCCCGCGGAACACCTCAGGATATCCGGGAGGCTGTGACGGGACTGGTATCGGGTGCCGTGAGCATGAGGCGGCTGACGGCAATGGACCGTGGTCAGCTGCTGCGGCAGGCTGCTGCGGGACTGCGGGAGCAATCTGAAGAATTCGCCAGGCTGATCAGTCGTGAAGAGGGTAAAGTCATCACCGAGTCGCGGCTGGAAGTGTCGCGAGCCGCGGAGACTCTGGATCTGTCGGCCGAAGAAGCGCGACGGATCGCAGGTGACATGATTCCGCTCGACGCGGCGCCCGGCGGCGGCGGGAAGCTGGGGTTCACCGTGCGAGTTCCCTGCGGCATCGTGGCCGCCATCACGCCGTTCAACTTCCCGCTGAACCTGGTGTGCCACAAGGTCGGTCCGGCCATCGCGGCCGGCAATGCCGTGCTGATTAAGCCCGCATCGGATACTCCGCTGACGGCCCTGAAACTGGTCGAGGTGCTGCTCCGTGCCGGCATCCCCGACACCGCCATCGCCTGCGTCACCGGCCCGGGCGCGGAACTGAGCGAAGCAATCTGCCGGGACGAACGGATCCGCAAGATCAGCTTCACGGGCAGCGCCGAGGTTGGTCGCCGGATCTGTGCGGCGGCAGAACTGAAACGCGTGACCATGGAACTTGGCAGCAACAGTCCCATCATCGTACTGGACGACGCCGACCTGGAACTGGCGTCACGCGCAGTGGCAGGTGGCGGTTATGCCAACGCCGGGCAGGTCTGCATCTCGGCACAGCGCATTCTGGTACACGATGCAGTCGCGGCTGACTTTCTGGACGCGCTGAGGCCCCAGGTGGCATTGCTGTGTGAGGGTGACCCGCTGGATGATTCCACGCGGCTGGGCCCCATGGTCCGGGAGAGTGAAGCCGCGCGGGTTGAGTGCTGGATTCAGGAGGCCGTCGCCGCCGGGGCGCAGCCGATTCTGACCGGCCAGCGGCGGGGCGCCTTCTGCCCCGCCACCATTCTCGACCACGTGGACCCGCGGAGCAGGATCAGTTGTGAAGAGCTGTTCGGCCCCGCAGTGGCGGTGACGCGGTGTCAGTCAGTGGACGAGGCAATCCGGCTGGCCAACGATTCCCGCTTCGGACTGGCTGCCGGAATTTTCACCCGCGATCTGCAGCGCGCAATGCGGTTCATCCATGAGGTGGATGCCGGCAATCTGCATGTGAACTGGACGAGCCAGTGGCGCGCGGACCTGATGCCTTACGGCGGACTGAAGGAAAGTGGCTTCGGAAAGGAAGGTCCCCGGTACGCCGTCCGCGACATGACTGAAGAAAAAATGGTGGTGATTCATTAGAATCCCTGCAGGAATTCGCGTTGTCCCCTGTGTCTCCAGGCAGGCGTTCAGGCTGGACGACACACCATGCACAGCAATGATCCACTGTTGAAACATCGCTTTCGGGGGACAGAAATTCATGCTTGAGGCAGAAAAATGATGACGGATGATTGCTCGGTACACCCTGATGCACTGCTGGAATCCGTCCTGAGCGTGGATCGTTTGATCCAGCCTGCTCTGGCGCGCATGGGTATCATCACGGTTGGGCAGATGGCCGGACTCAATGTCCGGAGCCTCTCGAAGGAACGTTCGATCGGTGTAAAGAAACTGCAGATCCTTGCGTCCCTGTCCGCGGCAGCGGAGGAGAAGCTGCGGCAAGGCAGTAGTTGGCAGGACCCGACTGCGTCAGATTCACGTCCGGGCCGGGGAAAATCCCGCAGTCGCCGCGAGAAACTGCCGCTGGCGTTTGTCCCGAGCATCCTGAAAAATCCCCTGAAGCGCTGTGGAATTCGTACGGTTCATGACCTGCTGGCCGTTGATCCGGATTCACTGACAAGACTGAGGGGATGGAGTACGGGCAAGGTACAGTTGTTGCGCAGCCTCCGGCAGGTTTACCAGCAGATGCTCAGCGAGACGCCGAGCAGCTTTGTCCAGCGGCCACTGGTGGCGCTGGTGCCGGAGTGTTTTCTGCCGGACAGCAAAATCGGGAAACGTCTGATTCGCGAGGTGATTGCCGTCGACTTTCATTGGGCTGGACCGCCCAGCACTGCCGTAACGGATTTTACGTCGCTGCGGAACCTGATCCGCCACTGGATGAATCCGGATTCGCGGAACAGACCGGAGCCGCCACGAGAGCGGCGAAGTGATTCGACCGGTATCGTTCCGGATATTCCTCTGTTTTTTTGCCGACAATTCTCGAAAACCGAATCCTTGATCTGCAGCCCGGAAGCTTCGCCGCTCTGAATGCCGTGGACGCGTGGAAGCTGCCAGATCTGAGTGGATGGGGAAGTCGGAAAACGGAA
>SXGS01477694.1_pt1 | contig 10178 bp, 2 predicted proteins | sample 3174681 | NCBI WGS metagenome assembly SXGS01 (sample SAMN11356861, study PRJNA531348) | freshwater metagenome | isolation source: freshwater sample F1-80 | place: China: Fuxian Lake, Yuxi | collected 2017-12-25
CAGTGGAAAGAACCTGTAAGCTTAATGAGGAATGATATAAAACATCTTGATAAATCGGTTCAGGCAAACAATCTTCTTGCCTTTTATCTTGTTGAACGCTCATTTAAATCTAAAAATCAGTCTGAAAAAGAAAGTTATCTGAATGAGGCAATAATGCATTACAAAAGAGCGGTAGAATTATATCCTAAAGCCGATTTTGCATGGCATGATCTTGGGCAGACTTATATACTGTTGAATAATTATGACGATGCATTACCTGCATTTTTAAAAGCAATTGAAATTGATTCCACCTACGTTACTGCATGGATAAAAGTGGGAGCCGTTTTTTCAAAAAAACAGAATTATCCGGAAGCTGTAAGATGTTTTGAAAAAGTTCTTTCCCTTGACAGCACTAATATACAGGTCTATACTTCTCTCAGTGAAGCTTATTTCCTTCAAAAGAAATTTGAAAATGCAATTCAAATTAACTTATTAGCCTTAAAAAAAATGCCAAACAAATACGACCCACTTGTAAACATTGGTAAAACTTACTTTACAATGGGCGATAAAAAGAATGCCTTGATTTATTTTGAAAAAGCATATTTAATAAATCCGGCAGATAGAAATCTGGTTTTAACAATGGCTAATATTTATAAAGAATTTGGCGAAAATGTCAAATCAGATTTTTATTTGCAAAAAGCAAAACAAATCAATCGATAATAAATTTTGATAATACCTGCAAATTCATTTACATTTGGCTTACTAAACTAAAAGAAACCCATGAGAAATTTTACCCGTTTTCTAGTAATATGTTTGTTATTAAGCGCTTCATTTGCTAGCCAAAAGGCTCTAGCGCAATGTGGAGGAGGAAATAATAATGGTGCAACTCCTTTTTTATGCAACTCTGAGTCTACAATTAGTCCTCAAAATACAGGAGATTATAGGCAATTTGCTGTAATTCAAAATGTTGGGTATAATTTTAATTCCTCGGGTACAGGTTTTAATAGTTACCTTTATGGAAGGCAAAATGGAGTAGGTGGGGCTCTATTAATTAATCAAGATGCTAATAATGTTGGAGGTGATGACGAAACAATAAATTGGAATTCAACATTTTCAGGAAATCTATTTATTGCTGTTCATCAAGCTGGCTGTGGATGGCCTTCAGGAACAAGTGCTGTATTAAGACACAGACAACTAACTACAATAACCAATACAACGTCATCAGCAGATTTGTGCATAGGTTCAACAAGAACTCTGTCCGCGGTTTTGGGTGGGGTAAATAACAACCCGACAATTTCGTATTCGATTGTTGGGGGCACAGGTACAGGTTCAATATCAGGTGTTACATTTACACCTGCTTCCGATGGTTCAATAACAATTAGGGCAACGGTAGGAGTCTGTTTTTCTGATGTAAGTTTTAATATTCTTTCTCAGTCTACAGCACCTACAATTATAGGTATTACTTCAGGAACTAACCCAACTTGTCCGGGTGTGTCTGTTGCTCTTCAAGTAAGTAACGGCTCTTTGGGTTCAGGAGCCACATGGCAATGGTATTCAGGCTCATGTGGAGGTACATCTGCTGGAAGCGGTCCATCAATAACAGTGTCTCCTTCAAGTACAACTACTTATTTTGTAAGAGCAGAGGGTACTTGTAATACAACAGCCTGCGCCTCTGTAACGGTCAATGTTCAGAGCATTTCTTCTGTAGCAAATGCAACTGCTACACCAACCACTATTTGTCTAGGCCAATCAAGCACTCTTTCTGTAACAGGTTCACTTGGAACAGGAGCAACTTGGAACTGGTACACAGGAAGTTGTGGTGGCACTTTGGTTGGTCAAGGGGCTTCAATTTCAGTAACTCCAACTTCCTCAACAACATATTATGTACGTGCGATTGGAACTTGTAACACTACAACATGTGCATCTACATCTGTGTCGGTTAATCCTTTACCCGGTGTTTCATTTTCGCCTCCGGGCGGACCATTTTGTGCAAGCCAGACAACACCTGTTTCTCTTGCTGCAGCTCCTGCAGGTGGAACTTTCAGTGGTAACGGTGTAGTTGGCAATACATTTACTCCGGCAAATGCGGCCGTAGGAAATAATACCTTAACATATACTTACACAGATGGAAATGGATGTACTAATACTGCTCAGCAGGTTGTTCTGATTACCGGTCTTCCATCTGTATCATTTACTGGTCTTGCAGGGCCGTATTGTGTAAGTCAATCCACACCAGTTGCCTTAGATGGCAATCAAAATGGCGGAACTTATTCAGGTCCCGGAATTACTAATTTAGGGAGTGGTAATGCTAATTTCAATCCTGCAACAGCAGGGGCAGGAGTTCTAAGTATTACCTATTCTTTCACAGATGGTAATGGTTGTGTTAGTTCTCAAACACAATCTGTTCAGGTTTTAGCTTTACCAACAGTTCAGATAAGCGGATTAAATGCAGCATATTGTGTAAGTAATTCACCTGTTCAGTTAACAGGTTTTCCGGCCGGTGGAACTTTTTCAGGAACAGGAGTTACATCAGGTGGTTTGTTTTCGCCTTCAACAGGAGTTGGAAATTATACGATTACTTACACTTATACAAATGGAAACGGATGCACCAACAGCACACAAGCCTCTACTGATGTGAATGGTCTTCCTACTGTTTCATTCTCAGGGTTTAGTGGTAGCTCCTACTGTTTAGATGCTGCTGTTGTTAACTTAACCGGAAATCCTGTTGGAGGAACATTCAGCGGACCGGGAGTTACAGGTTCAGGAGCATTTACACCGGCTACTGCAGGTGTAGGAACGCACACAATAGTTTACACCTATACTAACGGAAACGGATGTACAAATACATCTTCACAATCTGTAACTGTTGTATCGGTTCCTACAGTTACTTTTTCGGGATTGGCAGGGGATTATTGTGTAAATGATTTTCCTGTTCTATTAACAGGAAATCAATCTGGAGGAACATTTTCAGGCCCAGGAGTAACTAACCAAGGCCCTGGAATTGCACAGTTCAGCCCAACACAAGCAGGAATAGGTGGATCATACGACATTACCTATTCATATTCTGATGGCAATGGATGCTCTGGAAGTGAAACACAACAAACAGTTGTTCACCCTCAACCCGTTGTTGCTTTCAGCGGATTGGATGCAGAATATTGTGTAGATGCGTCAGTAGTAACCCTAACAGGAAGTCAAGTTCCCGGTGGATCATTTACAGGAACAGGAGTTACTGATAACTCAGACGGAACCGCAACATTTGATGCAGCATTAGCAGGAGTTGGCGGACCTTATTCTATCACGTATTCTTTTACTGATGTTTTCGGTTGCTCAAGTTCAATTACAGGAACAACATTGGTTAACGATACACCAACAGTAACTTTCTCAGGATACATGGATCTTTGTATTGATCAGCCTCCACTTGTTCTTACAGGATCACCCGCAGGAGGTATTTTTACAGGAAGTGGAATAAGCGGGAATGCTTTCTATCCTTCCGTTGCTGGTTTAGGAGACCACCTTGTAACCTATACTTACAATGATGTCAACGGCTGTGAGGGTTTATTCTCTGCTATAATAAGGGTTTATGATATTCCACAGGTTACTCAGCAACCACAGGATATTCAGGTTTGTCCCGGAGATAATGCTGTATTTACAGTTGCTGCTGTTGGCTTAGGTTTAACATATCAGTGGCAATTGAATGATGGAAATGGTTTTGTTAACGTAAATAATGGTGGAATTTATAGCGGTGCTACTTCTCAATCATTAACACTTAACGGAGTTCCTCCTTCATTAGACGGTTATCAATTTAATTGTGTAATAACCGGGGCAACATGTTTCACTACAACAACTTCTTCTACAGTAACAATTACCGAAAATCCATCACCAACAATAAATACTCAACCGGTTGATTATGCAGCCTGTGTTGGAGATAATGCTGTATTCAGCGTTAGCGCATCAGGTACTAGCTTGACTTATCAATGGCAAGTAAATAGCGGAAGCGGCTTTGTGGGTATTTTTAACGGAGGTGTTTACAGCGGTGCAACAACCAACACACTTAATATAACAGGCTTCACATCCGGAATGGACGGTTATCAGTATCAGTGTATTGTTACAGGATCAATTAACTGTACATCAAATAGTGTTTCAAATTTTGCCACACTTACTGAAACAACTTCTCCAAATGTTATTACTCAACCTGTTTCACAAAGTATTTGTGAAGGCGATAATGCAGTTTTTACTGCTGCAGCAACAGGTTCCGGTCTTACTTACCAATGGCAGGAAGAAAGCGGCAGTGGTTTTAATGATATTACAAACGGTGGGGCATACAGCGGAGCAACATCGGCTACCTTAACGGTTTCAGGTGTTACTGCCGGATTGGACGGAAATCAATACCAGTGTATTATTTCAGGTTCAATATGTGTGAACAGCTCAACAACAAATGCTGTTGCACTTAACATCACAACTTCTCCTTTTATTGCTCAGCAACCTTCTGATGTTTATGTCTGTCCAAGTGACCCAGCTTCATTCAGTGTTTCTGTTCAGGGAAGTGGAATAACCTACCAGTGGCAGGTAAATAATGGCAGCGGTTTCACCAACATTATCAATGGAGGTGTTTACAGCGGAGCAACAACATCAACGTTGAATATTTCTGGTGTTTTCAACAACATGGATGGTTTCCAATATCAGTGTATAGTTAACGGAACATTCTGTTCAGGAACTTCGACCTCTCAGGTGGCAACTATTTACCTTAACGGAGCTCCTGTTATTACTCTAGATCCAAGCGATACTCAATATTGTGAAGGCGATAATGCAACTTTTGTTGTGAATGCCAGCGGAACAGGATTAAGTTATCAGTGGCAGGTGAACAACGGAAGCGGATGGGTTGATTTAGTAAACGGAATTAATTACAACGGAGTTAATGCTTCAATATTAAATGTAAACGGAATTCCACTTTCATTTGACGGTAATCAATATCAGGTAATTGTATCAGGAACTATTAACTGTTCCGGAACATCAACTTCTGCTGCAGCAACACTTACAGAAAACCCTGCACCATTTATCAGCAGTCAGCCTGTTGACGCATTCATTTGCGATGGAGGAGATGCAGTATTTTCAGTTTCTGCAAACGGAACAGGTCTTACTTACCAATGGCAGGAAAACACAGGTAGCGGTTTTGTAGATGTAGTAGATGGTGGTGCATATAGCGGAGCCACAACTTCATCTATTACAGTTGCAGGTGTAAACTCAGGGATGGACGGTTATCAATATCAGGTGTTGATTAATGGAACTATTTGTACTGCAACTGCAACATCAGTAACTGTTACACTTAATTCATCAACATCTCCTGTAGTAACTTCTCAACCAGCAGATGTTCAGGTTTGCCCGGGTGATGCTGCTTCGTTTACCGTTGCAGCTTCAGGTTCTAATTTATCATATCAGTGGGAAGAAGATAGCGGAAGTGGTTTCAATGCACTTTCAGACGGAGGTATTTACAGCGGAGCAAATTCAGCAACGCTGAATCTTGCTTCAACTAGTTTGGGAATGAATGGAAACCAATTCCGGGTAATTGTATCTTCAACAGATTGCCCGAATCCAACATTTAGCAACATAGTTGTTCTTAACATCAATACTTCACCTGTAATTGTATCTGACCCAACTGATGTTTATGTTTGTCAGCTTGACCCCGTTTCTTTCAGCGTATCAGCAAGCGGAACAGGTCTTACCTATCAGTGGCAGGAAAATACAGGAAGTGGTTTTGTAGATTTAGTGGATAACATTCTTTACGCAGGTTCTAACACATCAACATTGAATATCGTTGGAGCAGGGCCTTGGATGTTAGGATATCAATATCGTGTAGTTGTGTCGGGAACAATCAACTGTTCTTCTGATGCAATTTCAAATTATGCTGTACTTTATATCAATACCTCACCTTTAGTAGCAACGCAACCAACCGACCAAAACTATTGTGTAGGTGATGTGGCTTCATTCAGTGTTACTGCAAATGGAAGCTTCTTAACTTATCAATGGCAGGTTGATGATGGAACCGGTTTTGTTGATGTTGTTGACGGAGGAGTTTATAGCGGAGCAACAACTGCTTCACTTTCACTTACAGGAATTCCGATAAGTTATGATGGTTATCAATATCAGGTTGTTATTTCAGGTTCAAATAACTGTTCTTCTTCTGTAACTTCAGCAGTAGTGACGCTTAACGAAGATCCAAATCCTTTCATCAGTTCACAACCGGTTGACCAATTCGTTTGTTTAGGTGATGTTGCAGTATTTGATGTTAATGCAACCGGAACAGGTTTAACCTATCAGTGGCAGGAAGATTCAGGAAGTGGTTTTGTTATTCTTTCTGATGGTGGAATTTACAGCGGAACTTCAACTTCAACATTGACATTAAATGGAACTCTTCCCGGAATGGATGGATATACTTACCGTTGCGTTATTAATGGTGTGATATGTTCCGGAACTTCAGTTACCAACGTAGTTACTTTAAATGAAACTACTTCACCTTACATTTCAGTTCAGCCGCAAGATCAATCTGTTTGCGATGGTGACAACGTTATTTTAGATGTTACTTCAAATGGAACTGGTTTAACTTACCAATGGCAGGTAAATACTGGAAGCGGTTTTGTAAACGTTACAAACGGAAGTTTATATAATGGAGCAACAACTTCAACATTGAGTATATCAACAACAACGTTGGCAATGGATGGATACCAATATCAGGTTACCATAAACGGAACTATTTGTACCAATGCATCAACTTCAAATACAGTCACCTTAAATGTTGGTTCAGGTCCGGATATTACACTTGGCCCTGCCAATCAGGTTATATGTGATGGTGATAACGCATCGTTTACTGCAACAGTTCAGGGTAATAACTTAACTTATGGCTGGCAGGTAAATGACGGAAGTGGTTGGACTTTCCTTTCAAACGGAGGTGTTTATTCTAACACCAACACAGCAACACTTATAATTACCGGTGCTGATGTTTCCTTGAATGGTAACCAGTATCAGGTTGTAGTTGCAGGTTCTATCAATTGCTCAGTATTCTCAACTTCCACATCAGCGGTGTTGCTTGTTAACCCGCTTCCTGTTGTTAGTTTCAGCGGACTGAACATTGAGTATTGTGTTGATGCAGCGTTAGCAACTTTAACAGGTGTTCCTTCGGGCGGAACATTCAGTGGGCCCGGAATTATTGGCAACGATTTCTCAGCTTCAACAGCAGGTGTTGGCGGTCCATATACTATATTGTATGAATACACCGATGGCAATGGTTGCTTCAACAGTACCACGCAAACAGTAAGCGTTAACGCGCTTCCTGTGGTTAGTTTCAGTGGACTTGGAGGACCATATTGTATTAACGACAATGCAACAGTTCAATTGACCGGTACACCTGCAGGAGGCACTTTCAGCGGTCCCGGAATTAATGGTTTAGCTAATCAGTTTACTCCATCAGATGCATCATTGGGAACAGTTTCAATCACTTACACTTATACCGATGGAAATGGCTGTACCAGTTTTGAAACACAGACTGCTATTGTAAATGATGTTCCTACTCTTACTTTGAGCGGAACAGCTCCTTCTTATTGTGTGGATGATAATGCACCTGTTACCTTAGTTGGTTCGCCTGTGGGTGGAACGTTCAGCGGACCTGGGGTTACAGGAGGCTCATGGACTGCAAGTGATGCAGGAGTGGGAACTCACACTATCACTTATACTTTTACAGATGGAAACAACTGTAGCAATATCACTACTATTTCTGTAGTGGTGAATGATCTTCCGGTGGTTACTTTCACAGGTCTGTCAGCAGCGTATTGCGAAGATGCATCAGCTGATGCGCTTACAGGAATTCCTGCAAGCGGAACATTCAGCGGAACCGGAATAAATGTGAATGACTTTGAACCGGCAACTGCCGGTGTAGGAACATATGACATCACATATACCTATACCGATGTAAATGGTTGTGTAAATTCTGAAACACAAAGCACAACTGTTAATGCATTACCTGTTCCGGTAATTACTCCTGCAACAGTAGATTTCTGTGATGGCGATTTTGCAGTTCTTAATGCATCTACAGGTTATTCACAATACAATTGGACAACCGGTTTTAACGGACAACAAACGCTTGTGAATTCTGGTGGTCAGGTTACTGTTACAGTAACAGATGTAAACGGTTGTGTGGGAACATCTTTACCTGCAACAGTAGTAGTTAATACACCTCCTGTAGTTGACCTTGGACCTGATACTACTATCTGCACACAGACTTCTTATACCCTGAATGCAGGATACCCTGGTTCAACATATGATTGGTCAACCGGTGATATTACTCAGACTATAACGGTTTCATCAACCGGAGCTTATGCAGTTACTGTTACAGACCAAAATGGTTGTCAGGGCTTTGATTTTGCAATTGTAACTGTAAGCCAAACTTTAGCCCCTGTTGTTACTTCAAGCGGTTTAACAACTTTCTGTCAGGGTGATAGTATTGTTCTGGATGCAGGTTCAGGTTATGCAACATACCTGTGGAGTGACGGAATAACCCAAACCCAAACTATTACTGTTACTCAACCTGGTTTTTATCAGGTGTTTGTAACCAATAGCTTGGGTTGTGATGGTTTCTCATCTCCGGTAATAGTTACTGTTCTGCAAAATCCATCACCTGCAATTTCTGCTGACGGACCATTAAGTTTCTGTCCTGGTGAAGATGTAATTCTTAATGCAGGCTTTGGATATAATGCGTTCCAGTGGCAACCGGGTTTAGAAAATACACAAACATTAACCGTGACAGAGGGCGGACAATATTCGGTAACAGTTACAGCATCAAACGGATGTTCCGGTTCTTCGGCTCCGGTAACGGTTCAGGTATTCCCGGTTCCAAATCCACAAATTCAGGCTGACGGACCATTGCAATTCTGCGATGGAGGTGATGTAGTTCTTTCTTTGCTTGGAAATTATGCCTCATACTTGTGGACAAGCGGTTCAACAACACCTACTATTCTGGTAACCGAAAGCGGACAGTATGGTGTTATAGTTATGGATATGAATGGTTGTGTTGACTCATCACAGGTAGTTAACCCTGTTAACGTTACAGTATGGGATCCTCAGCCATTTATAGTTGAATCGGGAGATACACTTACCTGTACACCTGCTTTTGCAACGTATCAGTGGTATCAGAACGATACAATGGTAACTGTTCCGGGATTCAATCAGCAAATATTAATTACTCAATCAAGCGGAAACTATACTGTAGTAGTTACCGATGATAACGGTTGTACAGGCGAGTCTAACATTATTGAGCACAGCCAGTCTTCAATTGAAGACCTAGCCCTTAATGCAATTATCAGCATATATCCTAACCCTACTAATAGTGTGTTCACGTTCAATGTTCAGTTTGAAGGTTATGAAAATCTGAGATTAGAGTTAACCAATACACTTGGTCAGTTGATTATTCCGGTGGAAGATGTGAAGGATGTAATGACGGTGAAACGTGATTACAACCTAAATCACCTGCCTGACGGAATGTATATGTTGACTTTAAGAACTGATAAAGGAAGTGTTACGAAGCGAATTGTGAAGAACTAACACAATGTAAGTTTTAATAATAAAAGGGGCTGTATTTTCAGCCCCTTTTTATTTAATATCAGTAGTTGTATTTGTGAATATGATAAATAAAATATACGGATTAGATACTCGTTCAATTTCTGCATTCAGGATTTTATTGTCAGTCTTTATTGCCGGAGAATTTATACTGTTGGTATTGGGCAATTTCAACGACATCTATAGTCCGGAAACCGGTGTGTTGGGAAATTGTTTTGCAGAAGGCTATCAGTCTAATTATAAAAACTTCTCAGCATTATTTTCAATTCAGACAGACGGTATAATGCAAGTATTTGTAGGTAGTATAATACTAACAATGCTGTTGGTTGCAGTAGGTTTTTATTCACAGTTTTTTGCATTAGTCGGTTGCATTTTGCTGTGGCTCTTTTTCAGTCGTTATCAATTATTGTATTTCGGATGGGAAATGTATGCTTCTGTGATGCTATTCTGGCTTATTGCAAAATCCTGTGAAATTGACCACCTCAGACCGGTTTAAACTGACCACCTTTGCCGGCTCAAATTGACCAGTGCAAACCGGGGCAAATTGACCACCAGAAAAGAAGATAAAAAGTAGATGCTTAGCGGTAACCATTTTA
>SXGS01158185.1_pt1 | contig 10177 bp, 12 predicted proteins | sample 3174681 | NCBI WGS metagenome assembly SXGS01 (sample SAMN11356861, study PRJNA531348) | freshwater metagenome | isolation source: freshwater sample F1-80 | place: China: Fuxian Lake, Yuxi | collected 2017-12-25
CGCGTTCGCGCTGATGGGACTGCGTCAGCTGTATTTCCTCATCGGCGGGCTGCTGGACCGGCTCATCTACCTCTCGGCCGGCCTGGCGATCATCCTGGGCTTCATCGGTATCAAGCTGGTGCTGCACGCGCTGCACAAGAACACGTTGCCGTTCATCAACAACGGTGAGTACGTCGACGTGCCGGAGATCTCCACGGGGATGTCGATCGGCGTCATCGCGGTGGTGCTGTTCATCACGACCGTCGCGAGCCTGCTGCGCACCCGCGGCCGGGCGGCCGCGACGCAGGAAACCAAACACTGACCTGGTGTCCGAGGGGGGACTTGAACCCCCACGCCCGTTCATAGGGCACTAGCACCTCAAGCTAGCGCGTCTGCCATTCCGCCACTCGGACCTAGAGCTGCCCACCGGTGGTGGGCGACTAAGGCTAACGGATTCGGACTGCGCGGCCCAAACCCTCCCCGGTCGGGCCGCGGGATTACGCGGTCGGCAACCGGCCGGCGATGGTCGCCGCGATCGCCGCCGCCGCCGAGGTGGGGCCGTCGAGGTCGCAGGCCTCGACATCGACCGCGACGTTACGGTGCACCCTCAGTGCCCGCTGGCAGGACCATCGCTCGGGGCTGCGCTGGGTGCGCGTCAGCGCGAGCACGTCGTCATCGACGGCCGCCGGGCCGATCGACCACAGCTGCTCGGGGGCCAACTGCTGCGGGTAGGTCAATTCCCGGTCGGCGCAGCCGGCCCACAGGTCGCGGGAACGGGCGAAGAAGTCCCCGGCGGCCTCGGCGGTCGGGAACAGCACCACCACCTGGGTGGCGAAGTGCGACCACTGGCTGGCGGGAGGCTCGCGGAGGATCTGGCCGTGCAGCGCGGTCCACCCGCTGTCGGCGTAGACACTGCGCTGCGCCGCACCGGCCACGGCCAGGCAGCCGGCGCCCTCGGCGAGCCGCGCACCGTCATCCCACGGTGCGGTGACCTCACGGGTGACGACCAGGTCGGCGCCGGACATTGCCGCGCCGACCTCCGCCGCCGGCAGCAACAGGGTGGGCAGGGACTCGGCGGTGGTCAGTGGCGCGTTCCCGGCCGGCATGGCGGTGCCCGCGGTGGTGCTGGCGCAACCGCTCGCCGCCAGACACACCAGTGCGGCGATCGTGGCCACCCGACTCGTCATCGGGTAATTAGACCCCCACCGTCGGCGTGTTGTAAATGATACTGACGTTAAAGATGTGATAAAGGCGCCCGGGACGGGGCGGCGGGTGAGGTGGCGGGTGCGGCGTCAGGTGAGGCGGCAATGGTAGGAAAGGACGGTGACGCGGGCAGACCTCGACGAGATGGTGGACGAGGTGGTCGGCCTCGTCAGTGCGCTGATCCGCTTCGACACCTCCAATACCGGCGAACTGGCGACCACCAAGGGTGAGGCCGAGTGCGCCCACTGGGTCGCCGAGAGGCTCGCCGACGTGGGCTACCAGCCTGAGTACATCGAATCCGGGGCCCCGGGGCGTGGCAACGTCTTCGTCCGACTTCCCGGCGCCGACCCGGACCGCGGTGCGCTGCTCGTCCACGGCCATCTCGACGTGGTACCGGCCGAAGCCGCCGACTGGAGCGTGCACCCGTTCTCCGGCTCGGTCTCCGACGGCTACGTCTGGGGTCGCGGCGCGGTCGATATGAAGGACATGTGCGGGATGATGCTGGCCGTCGCCCGCCACTTCAAGAGATCCGGGACCGTCCCGCCACGCGATCTGGTGTTCGCTTTCGTCGCCGATGAGGAACACGGCGGCAAGTACGGTGCGCAGTGGCTTGTCGACCACCGCCCCGACCTGTTCGACGGGGTGAGTGAGGCGATCGGGGAGGTGGGCGGCTTCTCGGTGACGCTGCCGCGGCGCGACGGTGGCGAGCGCAGGCTCTATCTCATCGAGACCGCGGAGAAGGGCCTGCTGTGGATGCGCCTCACCGCGCGCGGGCGCGCCGGCCACGGGTCGATGGTGCACGACGATAACGCGGTCACCGCCGTTGCCGCCGCGGTGGCTCGGCTGGGCGCGCACCAGTTCCCACTGGTGCTGACCGACACCGTCGCGCAGTTCCTGGAGGCGGTGGCCGAGGAGACCGGTCTGAGCTTCGACGCCGACGATCTCGAGGGCGCCATCGAAAAGCTCGGGCCGATGGCCCGGATGCTGGGCGCGACGCTGCGCGACACCGCAAACCCCACCATGCTCAAAGCGGGCTACAAGGCCAACGTCATCCCCGCCAGTGCCGAGGCCGTCGTCGACTGCCGGGTGCTGCCCGGCCGTCAGCAGGCTTTCGAACGGGAGGTCGACGAGCTCATCGGTCCCGGTGTGACGCGTGAGTGGATTTCCGAGTTGGCCTCCTACGAAACGAGTTTCGACGGTCGGCTGGTGGACGCCATGAACGCCGCACTGCTTTCGCTCGACCCGGAGGCGCGCATCGTCCCCTACATGCTGTCCGGTGGTACGGACGCGAAAGCGTTTGCCCGCCTTGGCATCCGGTGCTTCGGATTCGCTCCGCTGCGGCTGCCGCCGGATCTGGACTTCGCGGCACTGTTTCACGGTGTCGACGAGCGGGTGCCCATCGACGCGCTGCAGTTCGGCGTCCGGGTGCTCGAGAACTTCCTCGAGAACTGCTGACCCACAGGAGGACACCACGATGGCTTTCCCGTACAACCCCTACGACTTCCTGCCCGAGTTGCCCGGCTTCACGCTCACCAGCACCGACATCACCCCGGGCGCGCCGCTGAAGACGGCGCAGGTCAGCGGAATCATGGGTGCCGGCGGCCAGGATGTCTCCCCGCAGTTGAGTTGGTCCGGCTTCCCCGCGCAGACCCGGAGCTTCGCGGTGACGGTGTTCGACCCGGACGCGCCCACCGCGTCGGGATTCTGGCACTGGGCGGTCGCCGACCTGCCCGGGACAGTCACCGACCTGCCGTCCGGGGCGGGCGACGGGTCGGCGCTGCCCGGCGATGCACTGACGCTGCGCAACGATGCCGGCACACCTCGCTATATCGGCGCCGCCCCGCCCGCAGGTCATGGCTACCACCGGTATTTTGTCGCGGTTCACGCCCTCGACGTGGAGAGCCTCGACCTGCCCGGGGACGCCAGCCCGGCGTATCTGGGCTTCAATCTGTTCATGAAGGCCATTGCCCGCGCGGTCATCCACGGCACCTACGAGCAGACCTAGCGGCGAATCGCCACCGGAGACTCAGGCCGGCGCGTCAGCGGGCTTCTCCAGGATGCCGCCCCACCAGGCCAGGGTGAAACCGTTGGCACCGCTGACACAGCTGACCGATCCCTGGTACCCCACGGCGCACCAGGCGTCCCCATTGGCCAACCGCTGCCCTTCGGACAGTTCGCCGACATCGCGCGTGAAGGTCGGCGTATCGGACTGGACGTACCGGGCGGGTTCTTGCGGGCCCGCGACGGTCTGATTGGTGCCCGGCGGCGGCAGCGGGCAACGCTGGTCGGCGCAACTGAACGAACCGGGCGGCCCGGGTTGGCCCGGCGAGGACGCCGAACTCGGAACGGTGTCGCATCCGACGGTGCCGTCGGGCCCGATCCCGCAGCCGTACTGCGCGGATCGCAGGGCGTCGGCCTTGGGTCCGGTGAACCCGGCCGGACCGAAGAACGGTGTGAAGAAAATCCAGCCCGGGTCGCCGGGACTGGTGAAATCGCCCTGGGCGATCGGCCAGCTCTGCGGGGGTTGACCCGCGCACGAGTTGGCGGCGCCGGCCACCGGGTCGCACGTGGTCGGCTCCGCGACGGCGGGCGGGGCCACACCTACCGCCGTGGCGGCCAGCAGTCCGAGCACTGACGATGCGCGTGGGGCGAATGCTGCACGAGCCATGACCGACCCTCCAGTCTGTCGCCGTGTTCCGGGGTAGAGCCGGACTCTAGCGCCGCGACGCCTAGTGCGCGGCGGAACCGACGGCCGCGGTCAGATTCGGGAACCCGCCGGCATGCAGCCGTGCCGCGACGCCGTCGTGAATGTGCTTGGCCCACATGCCGCCGCCGTAGACGAAGCCGGTGTAGCCCTGCAGCAGCGAAGCACCGGCGAGGATCCGCTCCCAGGCGTCGTCGGCCGTCTCGATCCCGCCCACCCCGATCAAGACGAGCCGGTCGCCGACCCGGGCGTGTAACCGCCGCAGCACCTCCAGCGCCCGGCGGGCCACCGGCGGACCGGAGACACCGCCCGCTCCCAGGTCGGCCACACCCGGGGTGCGCAGACCCGAACGTGACACCGTGGTGTTGGTCGCCACGATACCGGCCAGGCCCGCTTCTACGGCCAGGTCGGCCACGGCATCGACGTCGTCATCGGAGAGATCCGGGGCGATCTTGACCAGGACCGGGGTGGACGTCTCGGCGAGCACCGCGGCCAGGATCGGGCGCAGCGACTCGACGGCCTGCAGGTCGCGCAGACCGGGGGTGTTGGGGGAGCTGACGTTGACGACCAGGTAGGCCGCGAGCGGGCCGAGGATGCGTGCACTGGCGGCGTAATCCCCGGCGGCCCGCTCGGGCGGGGTGATCTTGGACTTGCCGATGTTGACCCCGATCGGCACGTCGGGGTGGTGGTCCTTCAGTCGCAGCGCCAGCGCGGCGGCGCCGTGGTTGTTGAAGCCCATCCGGTTGAGCAGGGCACGATCCTCGCGGAGCCGGAAGAGTCTCGGCTCGGGATTGCCGGGCTGCGGGTGGGCCGTGACGGTGCCGATCTCGGCGTAGCCGAATCCCAAGGCGCCCCAGCCGGCCAGGCCCAGCCCGTCCTTGTCGAACCCCGCGGCCAGGCCGAGCGGGCCGGGGAATCGCATCCCGAACACCGTGCTTTCCAGGATCGGGTCCGCGGGCGCGAGCGCCCGTCGCAGCGGTCGGCGGGCGGCCTCGGTGGCGGTGGCGGCGCGCAGGGCGGCGAACACCAGGGTGTGAATGCGCTCCGGAGGCGCCATGAACAGCGCTCGGCGCACGGCGTCGTAGATCACAGGCCCGGCTGATCGGTGGGTTTGTCCTGGCGGGTCTTCCTGCGCCGCAACAACACCCGCCTGCTGCCATCGGTGTACACCCGCACCCGGGTCAGCTCCCAGCCGCGGTACTCGGCTTCGATCGACAACCTGGTCGACGCGCTGATGCGGGTGACATCCGGAGGGAGTCGCAGCGGAATCCACTCGTAGTCCGCGGCGCCGTCCCGCGCGAGATCGACCTCCCAGGCCGCCGGCATCCTGCCGCGGATCGGCCCGCTCACCGGGGGCCGCCCGCGTTCGGGATCACTTGCACCCCGGCACCCGAACCGGACACCACGAACAGGGTGCCGGTGGGGTCGTCGAAAGCCAGGGCGTCGGGTTGCTGCACGGTCGGATAGCGCACCTTCTCCACGGGGATACCAGTAGCCAGATCGTAGCCAATCACGGTGTTCGTCGCGGTCTGGGAAACCCAGACCAGCGTTGCCGACCCGGCGACGCCGTGCGGTGACTCGGGAACCGGGTAGGCCTGGCGCTCGATGAGCGGATCGACGCTGAACACCAGCAGTTGACCGCCCCGGGTGTCGGCGACCAGGACGCGGCCCGCCGGGTCAGCGGTGATGGTGGTCGCCCCCAGGCCTGCCCGCAGCGCCTGGGCGGGGGAGCCGTCGGGCTTCAGCGCGGTCACCGAGGTCTGCGCGCGGTCCAGCACCACGGCCACGTCGCCGTCGGTGACAATCGCATCGACCCGGGCGAAAATATCGGCCCTGCCGGTCACCGCGTGGTCGGCGTCCAGGGTGTATGTCACCCCGTCGGCGCTGCCGAGCACCATGTTGCCGTCGGCGCGCCGGGCTATGGCGGTGAAGTCGGTCCCCGCGTCGACGCCGCCGACTTCTGTTCGCGCGGTCTCAGCCGCCTTCAGATCGACGGTGAAAAACCCGCCGCGGGTCGATGCGTAGACCGTCGCGCGGCCATCGCCGGCCAACGCGGTCGCCGGGCCGGGCAGTGGCACGGTCCGCGCCGCGCCGACGCGGTCAACGACCATGAGGGCGGCGGCCGAATCGGGGCCCGAACCGGGGGTCAGGACCACCAGGGATCCGGTGGCGGCGTCGGTGATCGCAGCGGCCGGGCGACCGGTGAACGCCACCACCCGGCCGGCCGGGGTGGCGGCGGGCGGCGGCGACACCGCCGGGCGCGCCGGTGAGATAGTCGGCGGGGCGAAGACCTCGGAATCCGAGGAACATCCTGTGGCGACCGAGGCGACCGCGAGAAATCCGGCCGCGACGCGGCGAACCGTGGCACGTTTTCCCTGCTCTGGCAACGGGTGGCCCCCTGATCGGCTCGCGGGTCGTGTCGAATTCTAGGCGCTGGTGACGTAACTGACGTTATGGTGCGCAGATGACGGTGCGCCCCGCCTCCCGCTCGCACGGGGACGACTTCGTCTTCGAGGATCTCACCACCGGCCAGTTCGCCAGCGGATTCGGCCGTCTCGGCGACGGCCGCACCTTCGCCTTCCATGTCCGGCACGGGCAGCTGATGGTCGAGATCTACCGCCCTCGGCTGGCCGGACCGGTCCCGGCGCCCGAGGACGTGGTCGCGACCGCCGGTCGCCCGGCGGGCGACCTCGACGTCGATGATGCGCGCAGCCTGTCCGCCGCCGTCCGCGATATCGTCGCCGGCGCCGCCCCGACGCACTGACTGCGCTGCACCCGGGCTGCGCGGGTACGGTGCTCGGCGTGGATGTGACCCCGATGTCCTGGCTGCAGGTCGTTGTCCTGTCGATCGTTCAGGGCCTGACCGAGTTCCTCCCGGTCTCCTCATCGGGGCACCTGGCGATCGTGTCCAGGTTGTTCTTCGCCGATGACGCCGGCGCGTCCTTCACCGCGGTCTCGCAACTGGGCACCGAAGCGGCGGTGCTGGTCTACTTCTCCCGGGACATCGTGCGGATCGTCAAGGCCTGGTTCACCGGGCTGTTCGACCGCGCCCGCCGGGACAACGTGGACTACCGGATGGGCTGGTACGTGATCATCGGGTCCATTCCGATCGGCGTGATCGGGTTCGCGTTCAAAGACGTCATCCGCTCCGATGTGCGCAATCTGTGGATCGTGGCCACCGCGATGCTGGTGTTCTCGGGGGTGATCGCCGCCGCGGAGTACTTCGGTCGCCAGGATCGGCATGCCGAGCAACTCACCTGGCGCGACGGACTGCTGGTCGGGCTGGCGCAGTGCCTCGCCCTGATTCCCGGTGTGTCGCGATCCGGGGCGACGATCAGCGCCGGCCTGGCGCTCGGCCTGGACCGCCCGCTGGCCGCGCGATTCGGCTTCCTGCTTGCCATTCCGGCAGTGTTCGCTTCCGGGCTGTTCTCGCTGCCCGACGCCTTCCACCCGGTCAGTGAGGGTATGAGCGCCACCGGCGGACAGCTGGCGGTCTCGGTTGTCATCACCTTCGTGATCGGATACGCCGCGGTGAGCTGGTTGCTGCGTTTCCTCACCCATCATGCGATGTATTGGTTCGTCGGCTACCGGGTGATTCTCTCGCTGACGCTGATGGTGCTGCTGGCCACCGGGGTGGTGGCCGCCACGTGACCGTGATCCTGCTTCGGCACGGGCGGTCGGTGGCCAACACGGCCCACATACTGGCGGGCCGTTCCGAAGGGGTGGAACTCGACGAGAAGGGTGTGGCCCAGGCCGCCGCCCTGGTCGAACGGCTCGACGGTCTGGCGGTCACGGCGCTGGTGCGCTCACCGTTGCTGCGCTGCCGGCGCACCCTGGAGCCGCTGGCCGCCGCGCTCGGTCTCGAGCCGCTCATCGACGAACGGCTCGCCGAGGTCGACTACGGGCAGTGGACCGGCCGGCAGCTGAGCGATCTACTGGCCGAGCCCCTGTGGTCCGTCGTCCAACAGCAGCCCAGCGCAGCGGTCTTCCCCGACGGGGAGGGGCTGGCACAGGTGCAGGCCCGCGCCGTCGCGGCGGTGCGTGAACATGATCGGCGCCTTCGCGCCGAGCACGGTGGGGACGCGCTGTGGGTGGCGTGTACCCACGGCGACGTGATCAAGGCCGTGCTCGCCGATGCGCTCGGGGCACATCTGGACAGTTTCCAGCGCATCACCGCCGACCCGGCGTCGATGAGCGTGGTGCGCTACACCGCAACCCGCCCGTTCGTGCTGCATGTCAACCACACCGGCGCCCAACTGGCCGCCGCGCTCAGCGCCGTCCGCCCGGGGGACCGCCCGGCGGACGGACCGGGGGACAGCCCCGCGGACGGCCCCGCGGACGGCCCCGCGGACGCCGTGGTCGGGGGCTCGACGGACTGAATCGTCGGCCGGACATCGTCGAGCCGGTATTTTGGAGCAGACCATGGCCCGCGCAATTCACGTCTTCCGCACCCCGGATCGCTTCGTCGCGGGGACCGTCGGGCAGCCCGGCAGCCGGACGTTTTATCTGCAAGCGGTCCATCAGGGCCGGGTCGTCTCGGTGATGCTCGAGAAGCAGCAGGTGGCAGTGTTGGCCGAGCGGATCGGGGCACTGCTGGTCGAGGTCAACCGGCGTTTCGGCACGCCGTTGCCACCCGAGGCCGATGTCGAGGACCTCAGCCCGCTCGTGACACCGGTCGATGCGGAGTTCCGCGTGGGCACCATGGGCCTGGGCTGGGATGCCGAGGCCCAAGCCGTGGTGGTGGAACTGCTGGCGGTCAGCGACACCGCGATCGACGCCTCGGTGATCCTCGACGACGCCGATGAGGGACCCGATGCGGTGCGGGTGTTCCTTACCCCGGCCTCGGCACAGCAGTTCGCGGCGCGGTCCAACCGGGTGATCTCGGCGGGCCGACCGCCCTGTCCGCTCTGCGAGGAACCGCTCGATCCCCAGGGGCACCTGTGTGTCCGCACCAACGGCTACCGCCGCGGCGGGCTCGCCGACCCCGGCGACGACCCCGGAGCCGACCCCGGAGCCGACGCCGGCGATGACGACGAACCGTGATCGGGTCCGATCAGCAGCAGGCGCTGCGGCAGGGTGAGCTGACCGTCCTGGGCCGCATCCGTTCGGCGAGTAATGCGACGTTCCTGTGCGAGGCCGATCCGGACGGTCTCGCGGTGCGTTGCGTCTACAAGCCCGTCGCGGGGGAGCAGCCGCTGTGGGATTTCCCGGACGGCACGCTGGCCGGGCGGGAGTTGGGAGCCTTCCTGGTCTCGCAGGAACTCGGCTGGGATATCGTGCCGCACACCATCATTCGCGACGGCCCGGCCGGCCCGGGGATGCTTCAGGCGTGGGTGGACCAGCCCCAGGAATCGAGTGGCGGCGCAGCCGTCGGGCCCGATCTGGTCGATCTGTGTCCCGCGGGCGCCGTTCCCGAGGGCTATCTGGAGATCGTTCGTGCCTACGACTACTCCGGGGGCGAGGTCACCCTCGTCCATGCCGACGATCCGCAACTGCGCCGGATGGCGGTCTTCGACGTGATCGTCAACAACGCCGACCGCAAGGGCGGACACATCCTGACCGGTGTGGACGGCCGGGTCTACGGTGTCGATCACGGGGTGTCTCTGCACGTTCAGGACAAGCTGCGGACCGTGCTGTGGGGATGGGCCGGCACCCCGATCGGCGACGAGACGCTGGAGTCGCTGAGGACTCTGGAGCACGCCCTGGGCGGGCTGCTGGGCACCGAGTTGCGTGCGCACATCACCGCCGCGGAGTTGGCGGCGCTGCGCCGCCGCATCCGCGCCCTGCTCGACGACCCGCTCATGCCGACGCCCGAGCGCGGCCGCCCGCTGCCCTGGCCGGCCTTCTGATCCCGATGAGCCTCGTCACCGAGGTGGCCGCCACGGAGTAGCGTCTGTGACGTCTGCCACATCCGCGGCGGCCGCCGGCCGCTGCGAACACCCCAGGAGGCGCCATGCGTCCAGTCCCGAGCGCCGGGGTGTCCCGGCCGGCACCCGGATACTCCAGGTTCGTCGGCAGGGTCGGCGCACTGGCCATCTTCCTGGGCGTCGGCACCGTCCTCGGCGCGCCGACCGCGGCTGCCGAGAGCGACGGTGCCGCCCCGTCCCGCCCGTCACCGGGTGCGACATCGCATTCGGCAGCCAGTTCCCCCGGTGGAACCTCGGTGCGGGGGCCGCGCCCGACCCCCCGCAACGTGGCCTCCGGCCCCTCCTCCCGCCGGGCTGCCCCGGCCGCCTCCGCCCGTCCGGTGCGGGCGCCGCAGTCGCTGGCCGCGGCCGCGGCGAGGGCGAC
>SXGS01061366.1_pt1 | contig 10176 bp, 8 predicted proteins | sample 3174681 | NCBI WGS metagenome assembly SXGS01 (sample SAMN11356861, study PRJNA531348) | freshwater metagenome | isolation source: freshwater sample F1-80 | place: China: Fuxian Lake, Yuxi | collected 2017-12-25
GCCGAGTCCGATCGAGTCGTGGGTCCAGATGTAGATCGGATCGATGTCCATCAACGCGGCCAGCCGCACTGCCGGACGCATGTAGTCGGAGAACTGCATGAAGGTGCCGCCGAAGGCGCGGGTAGGGCCGTGCAGCACGATGCCGGACAGTATCGACCCCATCGCGTGTTCCCGGATGCCGAAGTGCAGCACCCGGCCGTACCAGTCGGCGGTGTAGTCCTCCGTCGAGATCGACGGCGGACCGAACGACTTCACTCCGTTGATGGTGGTGTTGTTGCTGCCGGCGAGATCCGCCGAGCCGCCCCACAGTTCCGGCAACTTGGGTGCCACGTCGTTGAGCACCTGACCGAACGCGGCTCGGGTGGCGACCGCTTTGGATCCCGGCTCCCAGTGCGTCAGATCGGCGTCCCAGCCGGCCGGCAACTCCCGGGCCAGCAGGCGGTCGAGGAGCTTCTTGCGCTCCGGTTCGCGGGTGGCCCAGGCGTCGAATCCGCTCTGCCAGCTCTCGTGGGCCGCCCGACCGCGATCGGCCAACGCTCGGGTGTGGGCGATGACGTCGTCGGCGACCTCGAAGTTGCGATCCGGGTCGAAGCCGAGAATCCGCTTGGTGGCTGCAACCTCCTCGGCGCCGAGGGCCGAGCCGTGAACCCCGCCGGTGTTCATCTTGGTCGGGGCTGGGTAGCCGATGATGGTGCGCACCGCGATGAACGAGGGCTTATCGGTGACCTTCTTCGCCGCTTCGACCGCTTTCTCGATGCCGACGACGTTCTCGCCGCCCTCAACGACCTGGACATGCCAGCCGTACGCCTCATAGCGCGCCGGGGTGTCTTCGGTGAACGCGATATTGGTGTCGTGTTCGATGGAGATCTCGTTGTCGTCCCAGAAGACGATCAGGTTTCCCAGTTGCTGAGTCCCGGCCAGCGAGCACGCCTCGCTGGTGACGCCCTCCTCCATGTCGCCGTCGGAGGCGATCACATAGATGTAGTGATCGAAGGGGCTGGCGCCGGGCGCGGCGTCGGGATCGAACAGGCCGCGCTCGAAGCGAGCGGCCATTGCCATGCCGACCGCCGAGGCCAGTCCCTGGCCGAGTGGGCCGGTGGTGATCTCCACACCCCTGGTGTGTCCGAACTCCGGATGCCCGGGGGTCTTGGAGTTCCAGGTGCGCAGCGCCTCGATGTCGGAGAGTTCCAGGCCGAATCCGCCCAGGTACAGCTGAATGTAGAGGGTGAGGCTGCTGTGGCCGCAGGACAGGACGAAACGGTCGCGGCCCAGCCACCCGGTGTCGCCGGGATCGTGCTGCATGACTCGCTGGAACAGGGTGTAGGCCAGCGGTGCCAGGCTCATCGCGGTGCCGGGGTGGCCGTTGCCGACCTTCTGAACGGCATCGGCCGCCAGCACCCGCGCCGTGTCGACGGCGCGTGAGTCGAGGGCGCTCCAGTCGCCGGGGTGGTGGGGTTTGGTGAGCGCGGAAATCTCGTCGAGCGTTGTCACGGAGTCACTCCTGGGGAAGTCGTATCAGCTGGCAACCCGGTCTCAAGCACACCCTAATCCCGGCATTGCACCCGGCAGTACCGAATCGGCAGGCTGGCGGTCTACCATCGTCGGTAGTAGATCCGGGGCGGTTGACAGCAACCCGTCCGTGAGGAGTTGATTGCGTGAACATTCGCGAAGGCCACCGCGCCAGCCCGGCGGGCGTCGCGCGGTCGGGTCGAGTTCGCTCCACGCTTTTCGGCTACATCGCGCTGACAAAACCCCGGGTCATCGAGCTGCTGTTGGTGACCACGATCCCGGCGATGCTGCTCGCCAACCGGGGTTCGGTGGATCTGGTTCTGATTCTCAACACCCTCTTCGGGGGCATGCTGGCCGCCGGCGGGGCCAACGCCCTGAACTGTGTCGCCGACGCCGACATCGACAAGGTCATGAAGCGCACCGCGGGTCGGCCACTGGCCCTGGCGACGGTGCCGCGCAGCCACGCGCTGATCTTCGGGCTCGCGCTGTCGGTGGCCTCGTTCTTCTGGTTGTGGTGGACCACCAACCTGTTGTCGGCCCATCTGGCGGCGGCGACCATCGCCTTTTACGTGTTGGTCTACACGCTGCTGCTCAAGCGCCGCACATCGCAGAACGTCGTCTGGGGTGGAGCCGCGGGCTGCATGCCGGTGATGATCGGCTGGTCGGCGGCCACCGGCACCGTCGGATGGCAGGCGCTGGTGAGGTTCGCCATCATCTTCGTCCGGACCCCGCCGCACACCTGGGCGCTGGCCATGCGCTACAAGGAGGACTACGCGGCCGCCGGGGTGCCGATGCTGCCCGTGGTCGCCACCGAACGACAGGTGACCACCCAGATCGTGATCTACACCTGGCTGACGGTGGTTGCCACCCTGGCTCTCGTTCCGGCCGCGGGGTGGTTGTACGCATCGGTGGCGGTACTGGCCGGCGCATGGTTCCTGACCCTGGCACACCGTCTGCACGCCGGAGTGCGCCGCGGTGAGGCGGTCACGCCGCTGAAGTTGTTCCTGCAGTCCAACAACTACCTGTCGGCGGTGTTCTGCGCGTTGGCCGTTGATTCGGCGGTCGGTCTGCCCGTCCTGTTCGGCTAGCGGTAGGCACCCACGTCATCGGTGCCAATCACGGCATCACGGGTCCGAGCCTGGTGGGAGTAGCACGATCGAACCGGTGGTCTTTCGAGCCTGTAGATCGGTGTGGGCGCGGTCGGATTCGGCTAGCGGGTACCGCCCGCCCACCGTGATGGGAAGCGAACCATCGGCGATTGCGTTGATCACCTCACCCGCTCGCCAGGCGAATTCGTCCGGTGTCCGGATGAAGTGGACCAGGCTCGGGCGAACGAGGTACACCGATCCGGCGGCGCTGAGCCGCTGAGGGTCCACCGGGGGCACGGCCCCACTGGCGGCGCCGAATAACGCCAGTGTGCCGCGCACCGCCAGGCTGGCCAGGCTGGCATCGAAGGTTGACGCGCCCACACCGTCGTAGACCGCGGCCACGCCGTGACCGTGAGTCAGCGCACGCACCCGCTCGCCGAATTCGACCGGATCGTCGGGATAATCGAGAACTTCGACAGATCCGGCCCGGCGGGAGAGTTCGCCCTTCTCGCGGGTGGATGCGGTGGTGATGACGCTGGCTCCGAGACTGGTCGCCCACTGGGTGAGAATGAGTCCGACTCCGCCCGCCCCGGCATGTACCAAAATGAGATCGCGCGGCTGCACCTGATAGACCGATTTGATCAGGTAGTGCGCCGTCATGCCTTTGAGGAGTGCGGACGCGACCGCATCGGACGGCACCGAGTCCGGAACGTAGGCGACGAAATCAGCAGGCGCAACGCAGTATTGCGCATAGGCCCCGACAGCGCTGGCGGTGACAACACGGTCGCCGACGCTGATCGCCGCTACATCCTCACCGACAGCGGCCACGGTCCCGCACACCTCGGTGCCCACCACATATGGCAACGCCCGCGGGTAGATCCCGGAACGGAAATAGGTGTCGATGTAGTTGACCCCGATGGCATCGGACTTGATGAGCACTTCGCCGGGGCCGGGGGAGGGCACGGGTTTCTCGACGTAGCGCAGGACTTCAGGACCGCCCGTCTCGGCGACTTCGACAGCATGCATGTCACTATCATCGCTGTTGTGAGGTCGCAATGAAGCTGTCACGGCCGGATGTCTTCCATCCCCGTATTGTTTTAGCGTCGTGTCGACGATCGGTTGACGACGATCTCGATGACGCCGATCTCATCGGTGCCCTTCGCCGGCGCGGATTGTTCGCGAGGTTTGCGCCCTGGGATGACCCGCAGACCGAGAAGGCCGACCTGGTGATTCTGCGAGCCGTGTCCGATCTCGCCGAACGCCGCGAGGAATTCCTGGCCTGGACCACCCGGGTCCCCAACCTGCTCAACGCCCCCGCGGTGGTGGCGTGGAACAGTGGCCAGGATTACCTGCGCGACCTTGCCGCCGCCGGGGTACCGGTGCCCCCTCGGGCAGACACACGTCCCGGAAACCGAGACGTACGTCCCGGGAACAGAACCGCGCTGGTGTTCCTGGCCGGAGAACAGTCGCACGCCTTCGCCGAGTCACCTGCGGGTAGATCCGCTGCCGGAACGTCCATCGCCGACGGACTGAGCCAGGTCGATCCCGACTTCGACGTGTGGGATCTCGGCTACCGCGCACTCGATGCCGCATGCGCGCGACTGGGCATCCTCAGCACCGACCTGCTCTACGCCCGCGTCGATCTGATCGGCCGCGCCGACGCTCCCGACGTTCGAGGACTCGACCTCATCGCACCCGATATGGGTTGGCGCCATCTCGACGAGCGCACCCGCACGGCGCAGCAGCGCCGATTCGCCCTGGGTGTGGAGTCAGCGTGCGAGCGCCTGGGCCTGGGACCGCTCTCGCGCCGCGGTCCGCTGTCGCATTGACGCCCAGAGCGCTGCGGTGGCGACGGTGCAGCCGGCCGCACCGGCCACGTGCAGTGCAACCAGGACGGCCGGCACGCCGGTGTGGTACTGCACCAACCCGATCAAGCCCTGCGTGGCGACCACGGCGAGAACGATGACGAGCCGGCGCCGCACGCGCCGGGACGCGCCGACCGCCAGCAATCCGGCACCGAGTCCGATCAGCAGACTCAGGTAGCCCACCAGCAGGTTGGCGTGCGCGTGAACCAACGTGACAATTTCAATCTGAAGCCGAGGAACTGGTCGCTGCAGGCTCTTATCGCCGGCGTGCGGACCGGCTCCGGTGACCAGGGTGCCGGTAATCAGGGTTGCGGCCAGGACCAGCGCGGTCAGAAAAGTCAACTGGCGCAATGGTTTCGGGACGTTATCGACAGCGATCCCGTCGTCGGGTTCACCAATCTTCACATAGAGCAGTGTGGCCAGCCAGACCATTGCCATCGACACCAGCAAGTGGATTGCCACGGTCCACCACAGCAGGCCGGTCAAGACCGTGATGCCGCCGATTACCGCCTGCAGGACGGTTGAGGCCGGCATCAGCCAGGCGTAGAACCGCACTTCTCGCCGCCGCCGGGCGCGGGTGACGGCCAGTACGGCCGCGGCGGCGGTGAGCACCACCAAAAAGGTGAGCAGCCGGTTGCCGAACTCGACAACCTGGTGCACGAGCGGCACCTCAGCATGCGGCACCGGCGTGAAGCTTCCGGGAAAGCACTGCGGCCAGGTCGGGCAACCCAGGCCGGAGGCTGTCACCCGGACCACCGCGCCGGTGACCGAAATGCCGGCCTGGGTGAAGACCACGGCTCCGGCGATCAGCCGCTGGGTTCGCAGACTTGGCAGCGGCAGCAGGTCCACCAGTCGCAGGAAGAGTCGGTACATCAGGTGAACCGAAACCAGCGCAGTGCGGCCACCGCCGCCACCGCGCCCCACAGGGCCAGAACGGCGATACCAACACCGTCAACGGCGGGCGCACCCGAGCGGCTGACGGCCCACGAGAGTGCCTCGGTCAACGCTCCCGACGGTGTCAGCCTGGCCACCCAGGACAGCGCGGCCGGGATCGTGCCGGACTGAAGGGTGAGTGCACCCAGTCCCGCGAAGACGAACCACAGCAGATTGGCTATCGCCAGCACGATCTCAGCCTTGAGGGTGCCCCCGAGCAGAAGGCCCATCGCCGTGAAGGTCGCGGTGCCCAGCGCGATGATCCCGGCGCCGAGCAGCAGGCCGGCCGCCGGTGGCCGCCAGCCCAGTGCCAGTCCGATTCCACCCAGCACGATTGCCTGCAGGAATACGACACTCACCACCGCCATGGCCTTTCCGGCGATGATGGCCCATACCGGAAGCGCGGTGGCGCCGAGACGTTTGAGTGCGCCGTAGCGGCGATCGAATGCCACGGCGATTGCCTGACCGGTGAACGCCGTGGAAATGATGGCCAGCGCCATGATCGCCGGCATGAACACCGCGACGCGGTTCGCCCCGAAGGAACCCAGCGGCAACAGGGTGAGGCCGATCAGCAGAGTGATCGGGATGAACATCGTCAACAGGAGTTGTTCGCCGTTGCGCAGCAGCAACTTCAACTCAAGGCCGTACTGGGCGGCCAGCATCCGCGGCACACTGTTTGCCCGGGCGTCGGGGCTGAAGGTTCCGGCGGGGAACAGTGTGCTCATGATCGCAACTCCTTTCCCGTCACCTCGAGAAACACGTCCTCAAGGCTGCGCTGCTCGACGCGCAGGTCGGTGGCCAGAATGTCGAGACGCGCGCACCATGCGGTCACGGTCGCGAGTACCTGCGGACTGATCTTGCCCTCGACGAGGTACTCACCGGGAGTGTGCTCGGCTGCCCGGTATCCCTCCGGCAGCGCCGCGATCAGCAGCGACATATCGAGCCGCCGGGGTGCAGTGAATCGCAACTGATCCTCGGCGCCGCTATTCATCAACTGAGCGGGCGTGCCCGACACGACTGCGGACCCGCGGTCGATGATCACGATCCGGTCGGACAACTCCTCGGCTTCCTTGAGTTGATGCGTGGTGAGCACCACCGTCACCCCGTCGCGACGCAGTGCGTCGATGAGTTCCCACACCACCAGCCGGGCGTGGGCATCCATGCCTGCCGTCGGCTCGTCGAGGAACACCAACTCAGGCCGGCCGACGATCGCGCAGGCCAGTGCCAGACGCTGTTGTTGTCCGCCGGAGAGTCTCCGATAGGTGGTGCGGGCGGCGTCGGTGAGGCCCAGGGTGTCGAGCAGCCAGGCGGGATCTAGCGGGCGCGCGGAGTAGGCGGCGACCAGGTTCAGCATCTCGCCGGCTCGGGCGGAGGGGTAACCACCGCCGCCTTGCAACATGACACCGATCCGTCCGCGCACTTGCGCGTTGTCGGAGCACGGATCCAGTCCGAGCACCTCGATGGTTCCGGCGTCCGGGCGCAGAAAGCCCTCGCACATCTCCACCGTGGTGGTCTTGCCGGCACCATTGGGTCCCAGCAGCGCCAGCACTTCGGCGCGATTGACCTCAAGGTCCAAATCGCACACCGCAAGGGTGGACCCAAAACGCTTCGACACCCCGCGCATCCGTACCGGGATGCTCGTGGGGGTGCTCGGGGCGGAGCTCACGGGGACTCAGCGTATGCGTCGGGGGAGTGCCGCGCCGCCGGTGGTCGCCCCGGGGGCGCGTCGAGGGCGGCGGGGCCGAGGTCTTCGCCGCTGTAGCGCTCGCCGGTTCCCGGCACATAGCGCCACGGCAGTCGGTGCAGTGTCAGGCCGATCAGCAGTGCCACGATCACCGCGCTGGCGACCGTCGCATCGAGAATCTGGAACAGGGCGAAGCGGTCGCCGTTGGCGGTGGGACCGAAGATGCCGACGATCAGGGTGACCGCGATGGTGGCGATGCGGAATCGCGGCCGAGTGGCCCAGGCGGCCAACGGGATGATGGCCCACAGCAGGTACCACGGTTGCACCACCGGGAACAGCAGCACGGTCGCTCCCAGGGCCACGCCGAGTCCGCCGACCGGATGCAGCCGGCCGCGCAGCACGGCCAGGAGTAGCCAACTGACCGTGATCGCGATGAACAGCACGCCGATCGCGCGGGTCAGCGACAACACCGCGGTGGTGTGGTCGCCCAGGCCGAGCAGAATGCCGACCTGCCCGGTACCCAGGGCCAGCAGGGTCGGCGGCGACATCCAACTGCGCACGACGTTGGCGGTACCCAGGGTGAACAGCCAGCCGAAGCCCAGACCGCTGGCCCAGCCGATCAACGACATCACCGCCAGTGACACCGCGCCCAACAGGGTGCCGGCCTTCAGGCACGCCGCCACTGTGCCGCCCCACCGGCAGGCCAGCGCCATGGCCACGAATCCCAGCGCGAGCAGGCCCGGCAACTTCACCTGAGAGGACATCGTGATCAAGACCGCACCGCTGATGATCAACGCCACCGGCACCCACCGCCGAAACGATGCCGCGGATGGGTCAGTTCCGCCCACCCGGTCGATGCCTACCCGGTCGATGCCTCTGAGCGCGATCTCGGTACCGGTCAGCATCAGCCCCAGCATCAGCGCCTCGTTGTGGATGCCGGCCACCAGATGCATCAGCAGCAATGGGTTGGCCGCGCCCAACCACAGCGCACTGACCTCGGCGACCCCGCAGCGTTGCGCCAGTCGCGGCGTCGCCCAGACGATCAGTCCCACCCCGATCAGCACCACGACGCGGTGACACAGCACTGCGGCGACGATGTTCTCCCCGGTCAGGGCCGAGATCCCGCGCCCGATCCAGAGGAACAGCGGCCCGTAGGGCGCTGGCGTTTCCCGCCAGAGGCTCGGCACCGAAAGGGTGAACACGTGATCCAGGCCCAATCCGGGCGCCGGTCCGACGTCGTAGGGGTTCAGTCCGTTGCGGGCGATCTGGCTCTGCGCCAGGTAGGAGTAGACGTCCTTGCTGTACATCGGCGGAGCGATCAACAGCGGCAGCATCCACAGCAGCAGGGTGCGGTCCAGTTGGCTGCGCGACATCCGGCGCGGGCCCAGCGTGAAGCGGCCGAGCATCAGCCAGGCCAGGGCCATCATCACCGCTCCGGTGGTGGTCATCGTCAGCGAGACGGTCTGAATCCGGGAGGGGAGGTTCAGCAGGCGCACCCCGAAGGTGGGGTCCTGCACCACCGGCCGGGCACCCGCCCCCAGAGCCCCGATGCCCATCAGCACCGTTCCGGTCGCACCGAACAACCGGGTTCGGCGCATGCCGACGAGCTCGGTCCGGGTCAGCGGCGGCGCCTCGATGGCCTCGTCGCCGTGCAGCCTCGCAATCGACGAACTCAGGGAGAGTTGCCGGGCTGCCACCACTACCGCACTCTATCTGCCATCGGACGGCGGCCCGATTGAAGTGAGGGTGCCCTTGCTAGACCGCACGATTCAATTGCGTCACACTGACGTTGTGAAAATCCTTCCGGCTGATTCGCCCGTCTCGGGCGTGCTCGCGGGCCAGGACGGGCCGACCCGGCGGGCCATCGTGCGGCTACTTCTGGAGTCAGGTTCGATCACCGCCGTCGACATCGGCCGCCGACTCGACCTGTCGGCCGCGGGGGTGCGCAGGCACCTCGATGCGCTGGTCGAGGGCGGCGACGCGGAAGCCAACCCCGCGGCGGCATGGCAGCACGCGGGCCGCGGACGTCCCGCCAAGCGCTACCGACTCACCAGTGCAGGTCGCGCCAAGCTCGAACACAGCTACGACGACCTTGCGTCGGCAGCAATGCGCCAACTTCGCGAAATCGGCGGTGAAGAGGCGGTCCGTACCTTCGCGCGCCGGCGCATCGACACCATTCTGGCCGGGGTCGCCCCCGCAGAGTCCGACGATCATGGCGCAATCGAGGCGGCGGCGGAAGACGTCGCTGACGCGTTGACCCAGGCCGGCTACGCCACCACGACGACCCGGGTCGGCGGACCGATCCAGGGCATCCAGATCTGTCAACATCACTGTCCGGTATCCCATGTGGCGCAGGAGTTCCCGGAACTCTGCGAGGCAGAGCAGGCAGCTATTTCCGACGTGCTCGGAACCCACGTTCAGCGATTGTCGTCGATCGTCAACGGCGACTGCGCGTGCACAACCCATGTGCCGCTGAACCTGATCCCATTTTCAGATTCGACCCCACCGGCCCGCGATGAGCAAGGAGCGTCACTATGACGACCACCCCCGAGGTTGCAACCCCCGAGGTTGCAACCCCCGAGGTTGCAACACTGAGCCAGGAAGAGACGATCGCGTCGCTGGGCCATTACGGCTACGGATGGTCGGACTCCGACGTCGCCGGCGCCAGCGCTCGGCGCGGCATCTCCGAAGCCGTCGTGCGCGACATCTCGGCGAAGAAGAGCGAGCCGGAGTGGATGCTCGACGTCCGACTTAAGGCGCTGCGGACGTTTTACAAGAAGCCGATGCCGAACTGGGGTTCGAACCTCGAGGGCATCGACTTCGACAACATCAAGTACTTCGTTCGGTCCAGCGAGAAGCAGGCGGCCACCTGGGACGACCTTCCCGAGGACATCAAGAACACCTATGACCGCCTCGGCATCCCGGAAGCCGAGAAGCAGCGACTGGTGTCGGGTGTGGCGGCTCAGTACGAATCCGAAGTTGTCTACCACTCGATCCGCGAAGACCTTGAAGCCCAAGGCGTTATCTTCCTCGACACCGACACCGCACTCAAGGAACATCCGGAGATCTTCAAGCAGTACTTCGGCACGGTGATCCC
>SXGS01322354.1_pt1 | contig 10174 bp, 8 predicted proteins | sample 3174681 | NCBI WGS metagenome assembly SXGS01 (sample SAMN11356861, study PRJNA531348) | freshwater metagenome | isolation source: freshwater sample F1-80 | place: China: Fuxian Lake, Yuxi | collected 2017-12-25
ATTACGGCTCGACCGTGGCACCGGACGTTTTCGGCGCCGGAAACAAGCTGCTCCACAACGTCGCCGGTGGCATCGGCGTGATCGAGGGCAATGGCGGGCTCCTGCGGACCGGACTGCCATGGCAATCGGTTCATGACGGGGAACGGTTGATCCATGAACCTCTGCGGCTGACCGTGCTGATCGAGGCACCCCGCGAAGCGATAACCGATATTCTCCGCCGCCACGGCAACGTGCGGGCGCTATTCGACAATCGCTGGCTGCATCTCCTCGCTCTCGACGACGCGGGCGGCACAGCGTGGCGCTATGCCGGACAGCTGCGCTGGGAATGAGCGTCCCGATCAATCTTCGAAATGGCCCTTTTCGGCGAAGCCGCCGCCCTGGAAGATGACGGCGGGGCCATCGCCGCCCTGGCGCAGACGTTCGGCGGAGAATTGGGACCGGAACCGCTCCGCATTGTCCTTCGGATGCCAGCCGAGCCATGCCACCTGGCGGTTGTCCCACCAGCTTTCGTCATTGTTCGAGACGCCGTAGATGATCGGGCAGCCGAGCCGCGGCACGGAGAAAACCCGCTCGATCAGGCCGATGAAATCATCCGGCGACAGCCACGTCGCCAACATGCGCGGGTCGCGCGGCTCCGCGAAACAACTGCCGATCCTGACGATCGCCGTCTCGATGCCGAACTTGTCGAAATAGAGCCTTGCGACCGCCTCGCCGAAACATTTCGAGACGCCGTAGAGGCTGTCGGGCCGGAGCGGCGCATCGGCGTCGAGCCGTGTGTCGCGGGTATGGAAGCCGATCGCGTGGTTCGAGCTGGCAAAGAGGAAGCGCGGCCTGGTGCCACCGCGCGCCGAGCGTCGCGCAGCCTCATAGACATTGTAGAGGCCGCGAATATTCGCCTCCAGAATGACCTCGAAAGTGTTCTCCACCGACATGCCGCCGAGATGCAGGATGCCGTCGCACCCTTCGACGAGCGTCTCCACGGCATCGAAGTCGGCCAGGTCGCAAGTGACGATCTCCTCGTTGCCACCCGCCGGCTCCATCTCGCCGATATCCGAAAGGCGAAGCGTTCGCGCCAGATGCCCAAGCCGCGCCCGTGCGAGTTGCCCCAGATTTCCGCCGGCGCCGGTGATCAGAAGACGCTGAAGCATGGCCGTATGCTCGCTGTTGGGGGGTCGTGAACGATCCTAGAAGGATCGAGCGGCGAAAGCGAGCCACCGCGACGAGGCTTCCTCGCGGCGCCGGCGACTGATAGGTGGAAACCCCTCGATTGTCGGAGAAGCCTCGCCCGTGAAGATCGTTTCGGTTCGCACCCACATCCTGAAGCACACGCTGGACCAGGCTTTCGACAGCGCCTTTTCCACCTTCTTCGAGCGCTGGGCCTGCCTGGTGGAGATCGCTTGCGAGGACGGCACCATCGGCTGGGGTGAATGCCTCGGTCCCGCCGGACCGAACGCCGCGCTGGTCGACGCCATGGCGTCGCGGCTGCTTGGAAAGAACGCGCTCGATATCGAGCCGATCTGGACCGACATCTACAATCACTTCCGCGATCAGGGGCAGCGCGGCGCCACCATGACGGCGCAGTCGGGCATCGATATCGCGCTCTGGGACATCGCCGGCAAGCATTTCGAAGCCCCCGTGCATCGCCTGCTCGGCGGCGCGCACCGGATGACCATCCCGGCTTATGCGACGGGCGGCTTCCGCCCGGTCGGGCGCGATCGCATCCCGACCGTCGTCGACGAGGTCAGGGGCTACATGGATGCGGGCTTCAGGGCGACCAAGATCAAGGTCGGCTTCGGCGTCGAAGAGGACGCTCGGCTGATCGCGGCCGTGCGCGAGGTGGTCGGCCCGGCCCGCGAGCTGATGATCGACGCCAACCATGGCTATGACGCGATCGAAGCGATCCGGCTTGGCAATCGCGTGGCCGATCTCGATATCGGCTGGTTCGAGGAACCGGTCATCCCGGAAACGTTGGACGCCTATTGCGAGGTCAAGGCCCGCCAGCCGATCCCCGTGGCGGGCGGCGAGACCTGGCATGGTCGCCTCGCCTTCGCCCAGGCGATCGAAAAGCGCGCCGTTGATATCCTGCAGCCCGATGTCTCCGGTTGCGGCGGCATCACCGAGATGAAGAAGATTTTCGCGCAAGCGGAGACGGCCGGCATTCGGGTCGTGCCGCATGTCTGGGGTACCGGCGTCGCCATCGCCGCCTCGCTTCAGATGCTTGCGGTCCTGCCGCCGATGCCGCTTCGCCATGCCTCGCGCGCGCCCTGGCTCGAATTCGACCAGACGTACAATCCCTACCGCCAGTCGATCCTGACCACGCCCTTTGTCCAGGAAGGCGGCTCCGTCGCCGTCCCGGAAGGGCCGGGCCTCGGCATCGACATCGTCGTGGACGAAGTGATCAAATACCGCGTCGGCGGCACCGAAGCGACATGAAGCGGCCATTCGCTGGTCCTAGCCGATCCGTCGGACGGCCTGGAGCGCGGAGCGCTTCCAGACGGCGAACCTCTCTCCACTTCGTCTGGACGCGCGACAAGCAGGTCTTGTTTCAGGCGTAGGGCGACGCCAGCTTTCGCACATCGACGCGTGCCTTCAGCTGCGCGGCAAGAAGCGCCGTTCCGCCAAGCTTTCGCTGGATGAAAAGGATATCGGCGGGTGGGACATGCCAGACCCGCTGGTCGGCAGCGACCTCGAGCCCCCCGTCCCTCAACGTGGCAAAGAGGCTGCGGTCGGCAAAATCGATCGGTCCAGGGCGGTCGATCCAAGCGAGGACGGCATCGATCATGGCGTCGATGCGGGGGCGCTGATAGATCACCGCCGCACTGCCCAGCATACCGGCCTTGAGCGCCGCTTTTCGCACATGGTCTCGTTCGCCGGCGAGTCCCGCCCGGAGAATGGCCCGATAAGCCGCAACCGTCTCGGCCTCCAGCGGCCGGGTCGCGCCGAAATCGAGCAGCACGAGGCGCCCCGTTGCGGACTGGTAGCGGAAATTGGCGAAGTTCGGATCGGTCTGCATCACGCCGAAATCGAACAGCTCGCGAAGGACCAGTCGCATCACGGATGTCGCGACCTGGTCGCGCACCGCCTGCGGCGCATCGGAGACCGTCTCGATCGGTTGGCCTTCCATATAGGTCATCGCGAGCACCCGCGCCGAAGTGAGCCCGCTGTCGAGTTCCGGCACGACCACGTCCGGCGTATCGCGGAGCAATTCCGCGAAGAGCCGCATCTGCTTGCCCTCGCGGATGTAGTCGGCCTCCTCGTGCAACTGACGCTTCGCCTCCGCGAGAAGGCGGCTCACATCCAGCCCCGCCGGGAGGAGGCCCGACATGCGCATGAGCGAGGCAACATTGTCGATATCGGCATCGATGCTCTCGCGCACGCCCGGATACTGGACCTTGATGGCAAGCTGCCGGCCATCCAGCGCGGTTGCGCGATGGACCTGGCCGATGGAGGCGGCGGCGATCGGAACCATGTCGAACCGCGCGATGCGGGCGCGCCAGTCCCCGCCCCACTCCGCGGCGAGCACCCGCTCCAGCTGGGCGGACGGCATGATCGCGGCGTGATCCCTCAGACTTTCCAGAATTTGAGTCAACTCGGGCGGCAAAAGGTCGCCGGCGTCGAGCGAGATCATCTGCCCGAGTTTCATCGCGGCGCCGCGCATATGCGACAGGCGATCGGTCATCCTCTGGAAGTTGCCGGGCGTGAGCAGCATGTCGCGCAGGCGTGGCCGCTCGCCATTTGCCAACCGCCTCGCCCCTTCGGCCATCATCCCGCCCGCCATGCCACCGGCCAGCCGGCCAAGCTGTCCGAGGCGCGACGCCCTGCCGGTCGGAACCGCCAGCGAACGCCAGCGTCGCGGATCGTCGCTCATCCGCTCACCAGCCCATCGTCCCCGGGCCGCCCTTGAACGGACCCGCGACGCGGCCGGTGATCCAGCCGCCGTAGAAGCTGCCGGCCTGCGGCGTGACGATCTCTCCGTCCACCATGCAGCGATCGAATGGTCCGGCATAGAAGGCGACATGATCGCGCAACAAAGCAAAGGACGGCGTCGGGTTGGGGTAGCTCCAACCGACACGCGGCAGGACCGTATCGCCGACGATCACATCCCAATAAGCGGCCGCGCCCTTCCACTCGCAGATCGACGTGCCACTCGCCCTCGCAAGCACGCCTGGGGCGATATCCGAGGGAGGAATGTAATAAGAAGGTGGATGGCTGGTCTCGAGCGTGCGCACCGACGAGCGCGTCTCGGCGATGATCCGCCCCCGATGCTCGATCACGATATGGGATGCACAGGGCTCCGCAATGGCGGGCCGTGGATAGGACCACACGCTTTCCTGCCCCGGCCCAACCGGGTCCGCGATCGGCTTCATCGGCATCGTCTCCCGCGCAAGAGCTCGCGCACGCTCAAGATATGACGTGCCCGTCGATACTTACGCCGGTGCCAGGCCACCCGTCACGGTGTAACGACGTCGCACGCGGGCGGTGGGGGCGTTTTGTCCTTCGTCGCCAGCATGCGCTGATAGAAGAGGCCGATTCCGATCAGCACGCCACCGAGCCCCATGAACGAAAGGGCGCGCAAAACCCCTTCCAATTGCCGCATATCGTACAGAAACACCTTGGCGACGGCCAACAGAACCAGAAAGGCGGACGCCAGCCGAAGCGCGCGGGAACCGAACCGAAGGCCCGCGATGAGGAGACCGACTCCGAGCATCAGCCAGACCGCCGAATGCATGTAGGTCTCCAGTTCGCCCATGCCTTTCCAGGCGCCCAGGAACTCACCCTGAAAAAGCCGTCGCACCGACAGGCCAACATAGGCAAAAGCAAGCCCGGACGAGCCGACCGCGAGCATCGCGACAAACCATTTCGGACGCCGATCGCGCGAGCGCCACGCGAGAGCCGCCATCGCGCTCGCCGGAAGCAGATAAGCGAGCAGAAGCAGGTTGAAGAACGGAATGGAGCCTGTCGATGCATTGGTGAAAAGTGGATTCAAGACGACGAGATGCACAGCGGCGATCGACACCATTGAAATTACGCCGAGTGCGATCGAGCCCCAGCGAAACACGGGACTGGGTGCGCGCAACTCGAGTTCGAGCAGGATTGCGCCGCCCCCGATCGCAATGAGGGTGTAGATGGCCTGTTCGGCGAACTCGGGCTCGCTGGCGTCGATCACGCCTCCATTCATCGCATGACGCACCAGCATTGCGACGCCCAGCAGGACGAACAGCGCGGCCAACGCCTCCATGATGCGGCGAGCGGGCATTTGCGTCAGTTGCCAAGCCGCGAAGCCGAATGCCGCCGCCGGCAGGAAGTAGCTAGGGGTCAAGGCGTTGAAGATCGGCGTCGCGGCGAGCATGTCCACGCCCGCGATCGAAGGATCGGCCAGGACTCTCCCCAATGTCACGGACGCAAAACCGACCGAGAGCCATCCCAGCACCGGCCAATGGCGCCGCCTTGCCGCCACGGCCGGCAGGGCGGCCGCCATTCCCGTGAGGATCGTCGTCAGCGTGGGTCCGAAACCGGCAAGCCATACGAGGCACAAGGCCGCCACGGCGCCGACGGCGAGAGACGAGACGGCAAGACCGCCTTCTTGCGCAGGCCGCTCGCCGATAGCTACCCGATCGGCCGAATAGACGAATGCCCCAGCAAGAAAGAGACTGACCAGCGCGACGCGCCAATCGACGTCGAGATCACCGAAACCAATCCAAAGACCCGTCACGGTGACCAAGGGCACGGCCACGGCCCAGCATGCCCAGGCAAACGCCTGCTCCGGGTGCTCTGAAACCGTTCGCCTTGCCATGGACACGCCCGCAAGGAGAAAAAGCATCGCTATGGTAGCGGCATAGGGTGCGAAGGCAGCGCTGACTGTCGGCGACCATGCCCCGACAAAATTGATCGCGGCACCGTCGGCAAGCAGGTTCAAGCCACCATCGGCAAAATCCCAGACCTGGATCAGAACAGCGCTGGCCCCCGCGGCATGAACCAGCGAAAGGGACCACGGTCGCCAGACGGCGATTGCGATCATCATCGCGAAAATCACCGTCGCGAGCAGACGCGCGGAAAAATCGTCCGCCAATTCGCGAACCAGAACCGCCGCCAGAAAACCGGCAATAAATGCGGCGCTGGCCGATGGCAGGATGTAAGCGGCGGATTCATCATTGCCGCGTTCTTTCAGCCAGACGGTGGCGAGCACAACGAGCTCGACGATGACCAGAAAAGCGACGGGACCCGCAACAGGCTCAGGCGCGGAGGCGAAATAGATGAGGCCCCACAGACCCGCACCGATGAACGTCATCGTCGCAAGCCCGTTCCAACGCCTGATCGAGGCAACGCCGATCGCGGCACACAGGACGAGCGCCAGATAGATGAAGAGAACCCACGGATTTGGCGCCTCCGACGAAACGAGCACCGGCGTCGCATAGGAACCGAGGAGGCCCAGGCCAGCCAGGGCCTGTCCGTGAACCAATGCGATGACGACGGTCGCGATGGCCAAACCGCCCAGCAAAACGAAGGCCGTTGCCGGGCCGAGCAGATCGTAGAGCGCATGGGCCGCATAGACGGAGCCGAACAGCGTGAAGGCGGAAGCTGCCGTAAGAATGGAAGGAATATAGGCATCGCGAACGCCCGCGACCGGAGAGCGGAAGCCTTTGCGACGGGCAAGCTCCCCGGCCGCGGCCAGTGCGAGACCAAAGACCGTGGCGGATGCAAGCCGAACCCGGGGCCCGAAGATGCCAGCTTCGAGCGAATAGCGAACGAGGAAAATGCCGCCGAGCGCCAGAGCCAGTCCGCCGATCCAGACGGCCCAGCGCGTGCCGAGCGCCGTCTCGATGTCCGGCTTCCGTGCAGCCGGTGCCGCGGGCGACGCTTGCCGAGCGGCCTTCGCGGCTTTCCAAGTGGCGACCTTGTTGCCAGGAACGGCCGGTGCTGGCGTATCCCGTGGTGGCTGCCGCGTATCGGAGATAGATTCCCCGGGCGATGCGGCAGGAGCTCGGGTTTCCGCCGCCAAGGCCGGGTCGGCACTCGCCGCCGCACGCCTCAGTTTGGCAATCTGCGTCTGCAAAGTCGCGACCGCTATTTCCATCGCGGAGAGCTTCGCTTGCTGTTTCATGATCAGGACAAAAAGCCCGATCAAACCGAAGATGAGTAGCAAATCCACCGCGTGCTCCGTTTCATGCCTTCGAGCCCATCGAACGATGACAACGACAGTGAATTGCAGTAGAGGCTCGGCGCAATCTGAGCGAGAGTAGGCTCCGACCCGTTAACGGGGGCCTTAGGGGACCGGCGGCATTGTTCGGGACTGGGCGTTTCTTGGAACGGACAGTTTTCGCCGATCCGTCCGTCCGGCAGGTGAAGCTGGTCAAACCGAAATACGCGGACGGGTCAAACGAGAAGTGGCGCCTCGTGAAACGCGTACTCAAGTTCCAGGACACGGCGGAAGATGGCTGAGCAGCGATCGATGTCTGTATATGGGCGGAGGCCGGCTTCATCGACCTTGCGCCGAAGCCAGTGCGCCTGGTTGACAAAGCCCGGTTCGGTGTGCAGGCGGATCCACTCCGCCAGATCCGGGTCGTGAATGATCTGAAGATCGACATCTCCGCACCAAGTCATGTACATCCACTCGGCGGCAAACATTGCGGTCGCGATCTCGGCGAATGTCCCGGTCCGGGCAATCTCCGCCATTCCCGTGTCGAAAGCCTCGACCATTGCCGGTGACGGCTGGGCGCCCGGCTGAATGGCGCGTGCGGCCATCACCCGTTCGAAATAGGCAATCTGATCATTGGCGAGCGCGTCGAGGATCGCGATGATCCGACGCTTGTCCTCCATATCCGTTGCACGGGCCAGCAGGTGAGCGAAAATCGAGAGGGCCGTCTCGACGAAGGCACCCTCGTGAACGAGATAAGCGTCGAAGGCCCGCTTGCGCAGTCGTCCAGCCTTGATGGTCGCCACGAATGGATGGCCAACCATCGCCGCGAACACGTCGGCGTTTTCGCTGAGCAACCGGTCGGACAACGTCAAGACCGGAGCCCCTCCCGCGCTGCTTCGGTGAACTGCTTGACACGCTCGACATCGACAGCGTTCCACCAGACGCCGCCATGCTTGAGAGACGACGCCACGATGACGCCGCTGGTGCGAGCCAGGATTGCGGCGACATTTTCCTTCGTCACGCCCGAGCCGACCAAGAGCGGCAGATGCGTCGCGCCGCCGATAGTATCGATTTCTTCCATGGTCGCGGTGTTGCCGGTGCGCTGACCGGTCGCGATGATGGCGTCGACATCGAAGAAGGCCAGGTCCCGCGTCAGTTCCTCGATCGATCGGTCGGCGACGATCGCGTGGCTGCCGTGCTTCACATGGCTGTCGGCGAACACCTTGATGTTCTCAGCACGCAGCATCGAGCGATAGCGCATCGCCTCGGCGGCGCGTCCTTCCATGAACCCTTCATTGGCGACATAGGCATTGGCCCATTGATTGACCCGGATGAATTTCGCGCCACCGGCAAGGGCGATGGCGATGGCGGGTATCGGCGCATTGGCAAGCACGTTGATGCCGAGCGGAATATCGAGCTGCCGCGCGATCCGGTCCGTTACGACCGCCATGAAGCCCGTGGTCTCGGGGCCGATGTCCTCGGGCTTGGAGAACGGAACATCGCCATGGTTCTCGATGATCAGCCCATGCAGGCCGCCTTGCTGATAGGCTTCCGCATCGCGCATGCATCGGTCGTAGATTGCCTCCATCGACGCGCCTGCGTAGCGCGGAGCGCCCGGGAAGGCCGGGCAATGAACGACACCGATCGCCGCCTTGTCCCGTCCGAATATTTCCCTTATTGCGCTCGTGTCTTTGTCCGAAATCGTCTGCATCCGGTCCTCTTCAAGGTTGTTCATGCGCGCTTACGTGATCGGCAACATCGCCATCGACGAAACCATCGCCGTCGATGCCATGCCGGTCCGGGGCGCGTCGATTCTCGGCCGCCAGCAATCGCGCGATCTGGGTGGCAAGGGCGCCAACCAGGCCGTGGTACTGGCGCGCGCCGGCGTCGAGACGACGCTCATCGCCGCCGTCGGTGATGACTTCCGGGCGGCCAGCATCCGCCGCAGGATCGAGCGCGAGCCGCTGGATGCGCGCATCCTGACGATCGTGGGCGGTGTCAGCGATTTCTCCATGGTCCTCGCAACGCCGGACGGCGACAACGGAATCGTGACGACGACCGATGCCGCGCAGAACTTGCCGCTGACCGCTGCGCTCGAGGCCCTGTCCGAGGCCAAGCCGCGCGACCTCATGGTGCTGCAGGGCAATCTCAAAGACGAAACGACGAGCGCGCTTCTGAAAGAGGCCAAACGGCTCGAGATGGTGACGGCCTTCAATCCGTCGCCGGTCCGGCCTTTTTTCTCCGCGTTCTGGCCGTTGATCGATGTCGCGTTTCTCAACGAGGGCGAAGCCGAGCTGTTGACCGGCCGCGAGGGCGGGGAGGCGATGCGTTCACTGATCGAGGCGGGCGTTTCGACAGCCGTTCTCACGCTTGGGGCTAAGGGTGCTCTGGTGGTCGACGGGTCGGGCGCCGTCGCCGTCCCCGCAAGGCCGTGCCGCGTCGTCGACACGACAGGCGCCGGCGATACGTTTATGGCCACCGCTCTCGCTTCGGCTTCGCTACGCGGCGGCGTCGTCGATGAGCGGGCAATCGAGCATGCCACGGAGGCAGCCGCCCTGACTGTTGGCAGGCAGGGCACGGTGTCGGCATTTCCCACGATGGACGAACTCGTCGCCATTCTGGCGCGCCGCTAGGAGCGGCCTGGCTCGGTGAGCCAGCCGAGAATGTTTTTCCAAAGGCGGCCGTAGCCGTCCCATGCGCAGAAGGCGGGCGAGAGCCAGTGCGGCCCGATATCGGAAGTCCAGGCGGCCGTGCGACCCCTGCCATGCGAACCGGTGACGAGGAGCGGGTGTCCGCCCTGGTCTTCGGGAAGGCGGGCGAGCAGCGTCGCGTCCGATCGCGGCTCGACTTCGTTGACGCCCAGAAGAAGCGGCCATTCGCCGTCCAGCCCGCTGAGGATCGGATGCGTGGGATCGACGATCTCGGCGATGGCGCCTTCGGGAATTTCGACGCGGTCGTCATAGGGCAGACACATTACCGGAAGCGCATCTTCGACCGGCGTCTTGCGCCAGCGCGCCTTGCCGTCGATGCCCTGGA
>SXGS01355118.1_pt1 | contig 10173 bp, 7 predicted proteins | sample 3174681 | NCBI WGS metagenome assembly SXGS01 (sample SAMN11356861, study PRJNA531348) | freshwater metagenome | isolation source: freshwater sample F1-80 | place: China: Fuxian Lake, Yuxi | collected 2017-12-25
GTGACGATGCCACGGCGCGCGTAATGCATCTGCGACACGTTCATTCCCGGCCGCGCGCGGCGCGGCGCGCGTTTCAGGTTGAAGCGCAGTTCGGCCAGCTTCGGATCATTCAGGCGCTCGATGCCGTAGGCCGAAGACGGCCCGGCGAGCAACTCGCTGTCGCCTCGCTCCTCGATCCAACCCTGGCGAAGCGCCGGCAGGCCCGAACGGATGTCGATCGTCGCCGCCGGGTCGGTATACGGCCCCGAACAGTCGTAGACGAACACCGGCGGGTTGGGTTCGCCGCCAAACATGCTTGGCGTGGCGGACTGGCTGACCTGCCGCATGGGTACCCGAACGTCGGGTCGCGAGTCCGTGACGTAGACCTTGGTTGAGTTGGGCAATGGCTTGACCGCAGCGTCATCGACATGCGCGGTAGCAGCCAGGAATTTTGGATTCGCGTTCATTTCGCTTCCTTCGGCGGCATTACCCGCATCAGGTTTTGAGGGTTTTTCTCACCCGTCCTCCGACCCCCGGAACCAGGACCCCTGCGCAAGCGTCAAATATTACCGCCGCTCGATCCTCTCGCAGTGCAGCATAATACTAGGGTGTCATGAACAAACAGCTAAAATTCGCCGTTTTCACCGCCTTTTTTGCGGCCCTCGCCTACGGCGGCTATGCCGCGATACGGGGCAAACCATCGGCGCCAAAGCCGGCCGCGACCGCCGAGTCGCCGGTGGCCGAGTTCCTCCAGGACGATCTGGTTATCGTCGAGCCTGCGGTGCTGGATCGCACCTTGCCCCTCACCGGGTCGCTCGCGCCCTTCAATGAAGCCACCGTCAAGGCCAAGGTCGCGGGCGAGCTGGTCGCGGTTGCCGTGCGCGAGGGCGAGCGCGTGAAACAGGGACAGGTGCTGGCGCGGGTCGACATCACCGACGTGCAGGCGCGCGTCGCCGCGCGGCAGGCCGATGTCGAGGCCGCAAAGGCCCAGCAGGTCTGGGCCGAGAAGAACCGCGATCAGCAGAAGGCGCTGCTGGACAAGTCCTTTATCTCCCAGAGTGCCTTCGACAATATCCAAAGCAACTACGATGTCGCGGCAGCGAAGCTGAGGGCTGCGGAGGCCGAACTGGTGGTGGCGCGCAAGGCCCTTGGCGACGCGGTTCTGGTCGCGCCCTTCTCCGGCATGGTGTCGTACCGCTACGCGCAGCCCGGCGAGCGCGTCGCGCTGGATGCGCGCGTGGTCAGCGTCGTCGACCTGTCTCGCCTGCAGCTTGAAGCGGCGGTGTTGCCGGCGGCCATCGGCCAGGTGCGCGTCGGCCAGCCGATCAGCTTCCGCGTCGAGGGCTTCGGCACGCGCGCGTTCGAGGGCCGTATCGAGCGCATCAACCCCTCGGCCAATACCGGCTCGCGGTCGATTGCCGTGTATGCCGTGATTGACAACCGGGACGCCGTGTTGCGCGGCGGCATGTTCGCGCAGGGCATGCTCACCCTGTCCCGAGTCGAGAACGCCCTGGCGGTGCCCGCCTCGGCGGTACGGGAGTCGATTGGACAGACCTATGTCTACTCAATCGTCGACGGCCTGGTGAAGCGCCGCAACGTCAAGGTCGGCGCTGCGGATGCAGCCGGCCGGATGCAGGTGCTCGAGGGCCTCGCCGCGGGCGACCGCATCGTGCGCGTGAACCTCGGTTCACTGCGCGAAGGCATGGCCGCCCGCCTGTCCGGCCCGGCGCCTGAGCTCTCGGTCGCCAAGTAACGCGAGCCCGGAACCCGAGAGTCGGCAAATGTGGTTTACCCGCGTCAGCATTTCCAACCCGGTATTCGCGACCATGATGATGGCTGCGCTGCTGGTACTGGGGGCGTTCTCCTACTCGCGCTTGCCGGTGGAGCAGTTCCCCGACGTCAGCTTCCCGGTGGTGGTGGTGCAGACCGAGTACCCCGGCGCCTCGCCCGAGAACGTCGAAGAGGAAGTCACACGCAAGGTCGAGGAATCGGTCAACACCATCAGCGGCATCAAGACGCTGTCGTCGCGCTCCTACGAGGGCCTCTCGGTGGTGATCATCGAGTTCGACCTCTCGATCGATCCCAAGCTGGCGGCGCAGGACGTGCGCGAGAAAATCGCGCTGATCCGCTCGGCGTTCCGCGACGAGGTCAAGGAACCGCGCGTCAGCCGCTTCAACCCGGACGACTTCCCGATCGTCTCGGTGGCGGTGCAGTCTGGCGGCCGCTCCCTGCGCGAACTGACGACGCTGGCCGACCAGGTGATCAAGAAGCGGCTGGAGAACGTCGGCGGCGTCGGCCAGGCGACCCTGGTCGGGGGCGTGAAGCGCGAGATCAAGGTCTACCTGGACCTCGAGGCGATGGAGGCGCAGAAGGTCGGCGCCGACCAGGTGGTGCAGGCGCTGCGCACCGAGAACCAGGAGGTCCCCGCCGGCACCATCCTCAGCCCGGGCCAGGAGAAGATCGTGCAGCTGCGCGCGCGGCTCACCGGGCCGGAGGACTTCCGCAACCTGATCGTGGCGCGCCGCGGCGCCGAGGGTCGCCGCCAGGCGGTGACACTGGGCTCGATCGCCCAGATCGAGGACGGCCAGCAGGAGGAGGAGAACGCCGCGCTGGTGAACGGCCAGCGGGCACTGTCCATCGACATCATCAAGGCGCAGGGCGAGAACACCATCGGCGTCGTGGACGGCGTACGCCGCGTGGTACAGGAGCTGCGCGGCTTCCTGCCGGCGGACGTGCAGGTCGACATCGTGCGCGACGCCTCCACCGGCATCCGCAATTCGGTGGCCGACGTCAAGAAGACCATGTTCGAGGGCGGCGCGCTCACCATCGCCATCGTGTTCCTTTTCCTCGCCTCCTGGCGCAGCACGGTGATCACCGGCCTCACGTTGCCGATCGCGCTCATCGGCACGTTCCTCTTCATCTACGCCTTCGGCTTCACGCTGAACGTGCTCACTCTGATGGCCCTGTCCCTTTCCGTGGGCCTGCTCATCGACGACGCCATCGTGGTGCGCGAGAACATCGTTCGCCACGTCGCGCTCGGGGCGGATCACCGCACAGCCGCGCTCGAGGGCACGCGCGAAATTGGCCTCGCGGTGCTCGCCACCACGCTGTGCATCGTCGCGGTGTTCCTGCCAGTGGGCTTCATGGGCGGCATCATCGGGCGCTTCTTCCACCAGTTCGGCCTCACCGTGGTCGCGGCGGTGCTGATCTCGATGTTCGTGTCCTTCACCCTGGACCCGATGCTGTCCTCGATCTGGCACGACCCGCAGGCGGAAGGCAAATTCAGCCGCGACCCGCTGGGCCGGCTGCTGGGCTGGTTCCACGGCCTGATGGAGCGCTTCTCGGAGCGCTACGAGCGGCTGCTCGCCTGGAGCCTCGCGCACCGCAAGACCGTGGTTGTGCTGGCGCTCACCAGCTTCCTTGCCAGCTTCCCGCTGATGAAGCTGGTCGGCACGGAATTCGTGCCCGAGCCGGACCTCTCCGAGCTGCAGGTGCAATTCAAGACCCCGGTGGGGGCCTCGCTTGCGCTGACGCAAGCCAAGGCGCAGCAGGCCGAAGCCGCGTTGCGCGAGTTCCCCGAGGTGCGCTTCACCTACGCCACGGTCAATACCGGCTTCGTGCAGGGCAAGAACAAAGTCAACATCTTCGTCCAGCTGGTGCCTAGGAAGACACGCTCGCGCTCACAGAACGAGCTCACCAAGCCGATGCGCGAGCGGCTGTCACGCATCGCCGGCATCGAACTGCAGCAGATCGGCGCCTTCAAGTCCGTCTCCAGCGGCAAGCCGCTGCAGGTCTCGATCCTGGGCCAGGAACGCAAGGTGCTGGCCGAGATCGCCGACAAGGTGATGGCGGAACTGCGCGAAGTCCCTGGCGCCGTGGACGCGGAGTCGAGCGACGAAGCCGCCAAGCTGCAGCTCTCCGTGACCCTCAAGCGCGAACTCGCGAGCGATCTGGGCATCGGCGTCGGTCAGGTCGCCGGCACGCTGCGGCCGCTGCTCGCCGGGCAGGCGGTGGGGAACTGGAAGGGCCCGGATGACCAGTACTACGATGTGCAGGTGCGCCTGTCTCGCGCCGACCGCGCGCGCGCCGAGGACTTGGCCCGCGTACCGCTCGCCTCGACCCAGACGGATGCCAACGGCGCGCCGCGCATGGTGAAGCTCTCGGAGATCGCGACCATCGTCCCGGGTAGCGGCCCGCAGCAAATCAACCGCAAGGAGCAGTTGCGCGAGGCGCTGATCACCGCCAACGTCTACAACCGCGCCGCCGGCGACGCCGCGGCCGACCTGCGCGCGCGCCTGGACAGGATCCCGATGCCGCCTGGCTACCGCTTCACGATGGGCGGCTCCTCCAAGGACATCCAGGAATCGATGGCTTACGCGGGCCAGGCGCTGGCGCTGGCGATCGTGTTCATCTACCTGATCCTCGCCTCGCAGTTTGGCAGCTTCATCCAGCCGGTGGCGATCATGACGTCGTTGCCGCTCGCGCTGATCGGCGTGGTGCTGGCGCTGATCGTCGCGCGCTCGACCCTGACCCTGTTTTCCATCATCGGCTTCATCATGCTGGTGGGCCTGGTGACCAAGAACGCGATCCTGTTGATCGACTTCGTGAACCTTGAGCGGCGCCTGGGCAAGGCGCGCCGGGAGGCGGTGCTGGCGGCCGGACGAATACGCCTGAGGCCCATCCTGATGACCACGCTGGCGATGATCTTCGGCATGCTCCCGCTCGCCCTGGGCCTGGGCGAGGGCGGCGAGCAGCGCTCGCCGATGGGCCAGGCGGTAATCGGCGGGGTCATGGCATCCGGGTTACTGACCCTCGTGGTGGTGCCGGTGATCTACACCTACCTGGATGATCTTGCAGCGTGGGTGAAACGCTTTGGTAAAATTCCCCCCCCTCTGGGCAATACCTCAGAACCCCCCAAGTAAAGACATGAACCTGGAACAGGCCCGCACGAACATGGTGGAGCAGCAGATCCGCACCTGGGATGTGCTGGATCAGGAGGTGCTCGACCTGCTCTACGTGGTGCCGCGCGAGGAATTCGTGCCGGTCGCTTACCGCAACCTCGCCTTCAGCGACATGGAAGTGCCGCTGGAAGGCGCCCCTGGCGGCGAGTGCATGTGGGCACCAAAAATGGAAGCCCGAGTGCTGCAGGAATTGGCGCCTCGGCGCACCGAGCGCGTGCTGGAGGTGGGCACCGGCAGCGGCTACCTCACCGCGCTGCTCGCGCACCGCGCCGCGCGCGTCACCTCGCTGGAGATCAAGCCGGACCTAGCCGCCTTCGGTCGCGCCAACCTCGAGCGCCACGGCGCCGACAACGTCACGCTGCTGGTGGACGACGGCGCCGCGGGGACATCGCCGGGTTTTCGATCACAGGCTCCCTGGGACCTGATCGTGCTCACCGGCTCGGTCCCGGTGCTGGCGAAGGCGCTGCTCGACGCCCTCGCCCCAGGCGGCCGCCTGTTCGCGGTGGTCGGCGAGGCGCCGGTGATGAGCGCGCGCCTGGTGACCTGCATCGCGCCCGGCGCGCACCGCATCGTGGACCTGTTCGAAACCGTGATCGCGCCCCTCGCCAACTGCGAGCAGCCGGCGCGGTTTCGCTTCTAGCGATGAACAACCTGTACGTGGCCGAACTGGCGGCCTGGCTCGCCGACGCCGGTCGCGGCAAGCCGGTGTTGCTGGACGTGCGCGAACCCTGGGAGTACGACACTTGCCGCATAGAGCCCTCGCGCCTGGTGCCGATGCGGGAATTGCCGGCCCGGGCGGGCGAGCTCGACCCGCAGGCCGACACGGTCGTGATCTGCCACCACGGCAGCCGCAGCCTGCAGGCGGCCATGTTCCTCGAGCGGCAGGGATTCGCTCGGGTCCATAACCTGGCCGGCGGCGTCGCCGCCTGGGCGCGGACCGTCGATCCCGCCATGCCGCAGTACTGACGCAGACCCAACGGAGTTCCACCCATGCCTCGCCGAACGATCTTTCTCGCCGCAGCGCTTGCCGCCGCCGTGCTTTCGGCGCCGGCGGCGGCGCAGAGCCTGTCGCAGGTCTACCGCGATGCGCGGGACAACGACGCCGCGTTCGCCGCCGCGCGCTACGCCCTCGCCGCGGGCCTGGAGAAGCTGCCGCAGGGCCGCGCCCTGATCCTGCCCACGCTCAACCTGTCGGGAAACGCCACCGGCACGAGCATCGACTCGGAACCCAGGGACGGCGTGCTACCGGCGCCGTTCACGCGCGACACGCGCGCCTACGGCCTGACGCTGTCGTTCTCCCAGCCACTCTACCGCCCACAGAACCAGATCCAGTACGACCAAGCCGGGTACCAGGTAAAGCAGGCCGAGGCGGTGTTCGGCATCGCCGCCCAGGACCTGATCGTGCGCACCGCCCAGGCCTACTTCGACGTGCTCGCTTCGCAGGACACCCTCGCCCTGGTGGGCGCGCAGAAGACCGCCATCGCCGAGCAGCTGGCGCAGGCCAGGCGCAACTTCGAGGTCGGCACCGCCACCATCACCGACACCCACGAGGCGCAGGCGCGCTACGACCTGTCGGTGGCGCAGGAGATCGCGGCGCAGAACGACCTCGACAACAAGCGCCGGGTGCTGCAGCAGATCACTGGTAAGGAGTACGCCGTGCTCAAGCGACTGCGCCCCCAGGTCAGGCTCACCCCGCCCAACCCGGCCAACATGCAGACTTGGGTGGACCTCGCCGTGAAGCAGAGCTGGCCGGTGCAGGCGCAGGAGGCGGTGACCGAGATCGCCGCGCTCGAGGCCAAGCGCGCCGCCGCAGCCCACCGCCCCACGGTGGACCTGGTCGCCAGCTACGGCTACAACTCGCAGACCGGGTCGAGTATCTCGGCGCAAGGCACGAACACCAACACCGGCGTGCTGGGCTTGCAACTGGGTCTGCCGCTCTACGCGGGCGGCTCGCTCACCTCGCGCGAGCGCGAGGCCGCGGCCCTGCGCGAGCGCTCGCGGCAGGACCTGGAGGCCGCGCGCCGCAGCGTCGTGCTCGCCACGCGCCAGTCCTACCTCGCGGTGATGAACGGCATTGCCCAGGTGAGCGCGCTGGAGCAGGCGCTGGTGTCCTCGCAGAGCGCGCTCGATTCCAACAAGCTGGGCTACGAGGTCGGCGTGCGCATCAACATCGACGTCCTGAACGCGCAGCAGCAGGTCTTTTCCACCCGCCGCGACCTCGCGGTGGCGCGCTACAACACCATCACCAGCCACCTGCGCCTGAAATCCGCCGCCGGCAGCCTGAAAGAAGAAGACCTCGACGAGGTCAACAAGGCCCTCGAGCCCTAGAAATCAGGGACGGACCACGATTTCCTGACTTATTTGAGCAAGCGGAGGCAGGCCGCGAGCTGGCGAGCGGTGGCGCCGCAATGGGCTTCGCATAGGCGCCTGCCCGCCTCGCCCATGGCGCCGCGGCGCGCGGGATCCTGGAGCAGCGCCATCGCCTCGTGGATCGCACCTGCGGCATCGGCGACTTGCAGCGCGGCGCCTGCGTCCAGCGCAAGGCGCGTGGCCTCCAAGAAGTTGAACATATGCGGCCCCAGCACCGCCGGCGTACCCACGGCGCAGGCTTCGATCAGGTTCTGGCCACCCAGCGGCGCGAAGGAGCCGCCGATCACCGCCACGTCCGCAGCGGCGTAGTAGACGTCCATCTCCCCGAGCGTATCGCCGAGCAGCACGCCCGTTTCGCGGCTGGCCCCTGAACTGCGCCTGGCCACCACGAGACCGCGCGCGGAAAGCAATTGCGCCACCTCCTCGAAGCGTTTCGGGTGCCTCGGCACGACCAGCAACTGGATGTCCGCGGGGATTGCGCCCAGGGCATCGAACAGCATCGCTTCCTCGCCCTCGCGGGTGCTGGCGAGAAGCAGGGTCCGGCGGCCGAGCGCCGAGCGCAACGCCTCACCCGCGGCCCGCCGTTCCACATCCGGGGTCGCATCAAACTTCAGGTTGCCGGTGACTTCCACTTCGCGCGCGCCGAGGTCGCGCAGGCGCCCCGCGTCGCCCTCGCTCTGTGCACAGACCGCATCCAGCGCGGCAAACGCCGGCCGCGACAGCCCATCCCAGCGCGCATAGCCCTGCGCGGATTTATCCGACATGCGCGCGTTGGCGAGCACAAGCGGCACGCCGAACCCACGACACACTGCCACCAGGTTCGGCCAGACTTCGGTTTCTACCAGCACGCCCAGCCGGGGTCGCCAGTGCTCGAGGAACCGGCGCACCGCGCCCGGGAGGTCCCAGGGCAGCCAGGCGATGTGGACGCTTTCGCCGTGCAGCGCCTTCAGCGTCTCGCGCCCCGCGGCCGTGGTGCAGGTGACCAGGATCTCGCAGCCCTCCAGTTCCTGCATCAGCGCGCGCACCAGCGGCGCCGAGGCCCGTGCTTCTCCCACCGACACCGCATGCAGCCAGATCACCGGCTTCTCCGGAGCGTCGGGGTAGTAGCCGAATCGTTCTCCCCTCCGCCACCAGTAAAGTGGTTCCGCGCGCCCACGCCACCACAGGCGCGCGAGGGCGAAAGGCAGCGAGGCGCGCAGCAGCAGCGTGTACAGCGCGCGCTGCATCAGGTCAGGACCCCGAGTCCAGCAAGCGCCGACAGCACCTCCGATGGGGCCGGTGCCGCAGCTGCCGTACCCAGGTTCCTCACTGTCGATCCCGCATGCAGACCAGTTAGCCCCGAGTTTGAGCCGCAATAGATACCCACGGTCGGCCGCCCCAGCGCCGCCGCAAGGTGCGCCAGGCCGGTATCCACGCCGGCGACGAAGCGGGCCCCCAGCGCCAGGCGCGCGAGTTCGGTCAGCGTCATCCGCCGCGGCACCACGGCGCGCGGGATGGCGGTAGCGATGCGCGCGCAGCGATGGCGCTCCTCCTCGCTGCCCCAGGGCAGCACGCAGTGGATACCCTTGCCCGCGAGCGCCGCGCCCAGCGCGCGCCAGTGTTCCTCCGGCCAGAGCTTGTCGTCGCGGCTGGTCATGGTGAGCAGGATCGCGAACGGCTGTGGCATGTCCAAGGCCGCGGCGGCGGCGGGCGCGCCAAGCGCCAGACCATAGTCGCAGGCGCCGTTTGCGACGTAGCCCAGTGCCGCGGCGGCGAGCATCCGGTTGCGCTCCACCGCGTGCAGCGCCGGGTCCACCGCGTGGCGCCGGTCGTAGAAGCGCGACGCGAAGGGTTCGCGCGCGCTCGCGCGATCGAAGCCGTGGCGCAGGCCGCGTGCGATCCACGTCACCAGCGCGCTCTTCACCAGGCCCTGGCTGTCGATGACGTGGTCGTAACGGTCCTTTTGCAGACGGCGCCGGAACGCCGCCAGGTCGGACCAGGTGGAGGCGAGTACCAGCTCGCCGCGCCAGCGCCGGATCGCGACAATGATCACGTCGGCCACCGCCGGATGCAGCCGAGCCACCTCGGCAAAGGGCTCCTCCACCACCCAGTCGATCACGGCGCCAGGAAAATGGCGCGACACATCGCTCACCGCAGGACAGTGGTGCACGACATCGCCAAGCGAGGAGGTCTTCACGAAGAGGATTCTGGGCATCGCCAGCCCGATTCTAAGTAGAATTCGGCAGCCGCCCCATTCCAAGGCCACGCCCATTCCACCGAACGATCCAGCCCGCGCCCGGGTCTCCGCTGTCGTCATCACCCTGAACGCGGCCGGACAGCTCGCCGAATGCCTCGCCAGCGTCGCCTTCGCTGACGAGATCCTGGTGGTGGACTCCGGCAGCACCGATGGCACGCGCGAACTGGCGGCGAAGTATGGCGCGCGTGTGGTCACGCAGGAGTGGCTGGGGTTCGGACGGCAGAAGCAGGCAGCCACAGACCAGGCCGCGAACGACTGGGTGCTGTCCCTGGACGCGGACGAACGGTTATCGCCGGAGCTGGCCGCGAGCCTAGTGCGCGCGCTGCAGTCGCCCGCCGCGTCGGTATACCGGATGGCGCGGCGCAACCGCTTTATGGGGCGCTGGCTGCGCCACGGCGAAGGCTACCCGGACTGGAGCGCGCGGCTGTACCACCGCGGCAAGGCGCGCTGGAGCGACGACGTCGTGCACGAGAAGCTGCTCTTTTCCTCGACGCCCGGCACCCTGGAGGGCGACCTGCTGCACAAGTCAGCTGAGGACCTCGCCCGGTACCTGGACAAGCAGAACCGCTACACCACGCTCGCGGCGATGGCGCTGCACGAGCAGGGGCGCACCGCGGGCGCGGCGAA
>SXGS01202463.1_pt1 | contig 10172 bp, 9 predicted proteins | sample 3174681 | NCBI WGS metagenome assembly SXGS01 (sample SAMN11356861, study PRJNA531348) | freshwater metagenome | isolation source: freshwater sample F1-80 | place: China: Fuxian Lake, Yuxi | collected 2017-12-25
CTATCGCTGCAGTGATTGCCGCGACCGCTGGGATCTCGTCCTTGAGTAACGGTGTCCTGAGGTAACGGTCAACACTTCGTCCACGGGTTTGCGATGAGTCCCACCCGGGACCCGCCATCAATCCTTGGTGAGGAATTCCTTCTCTTCGCGGGCAAGAAGCAGGTTCACTTCTCCTGCCAGTTCACGATGGTGTTTCAGCGTGGGGTCGGCGTCGATGATCTCGAATGCGGCCTCACGCGCAGCCTTGATGAGCGTTTCATCGCGACGCAATGAAGCCAGTTTCAGATCGCTGGCACCCTTTTGCGCCGTGCTCATGAGCGTGCCTTCGCCGCGCAATTCCAGGTCGACCTCGGCCAAATAAAAGCCATCGGTGGATTTCACCAACGCCGCCACGCGCTCCACGCCGACGTGCGGGTTTTGGCGCACCAACCAACAACGACTCGCGATCGATCCGCGACCGACACGACCACGCAACTGGTGCAGCTGGGCGATGCCGAACCGATCCGCATCCAGGATGACCATGCACGTTGCGTTGGGAACGTCGACGCCAACCTCGATCACGGTGGTGGACACCAACACATCGAACTTGCGTGCGCGGAACTTGGTCATCACATCGTCTTTCTCCTGGGACGACATGCGACCATGCAACAAACCCACCTTGTATTTGGCCAGTTCACCCTTGCGAAGTGACTCGTGGATCTCCTCGGCTGCTGCTACCTCCAACTTGTCACTTTCTTCGATCATCGGGCACACCACGTAGGCCTGTTGACCGTCGTCCAGCGCGATGCGCACCTCGTCCCACATCGAAGCCACCCCGCCACTCGGTCCCCCGGACTCATCGTGTTCCACCACGGCCACGGTGGCAATCGGTGTGCGCCCAGGCGGAAGTTCGTTGAGCACGCTCACCTCCAGGTCGCCGTACACGGTCATTGCCGCAGTGCGCGGAATTGGCGTTGCGGTCATCACCAGTACATCGGGCGTGGTGTGTCGTTCGCCTGCGCCCTTTCCGCGAAGTGCCGCACGCTGCTCGACACCGAAGCGATGTTGTTCGTCGATCACCACCACACCGAGCGAGGAGAACTCCACGCCGTCTTGAATCAGCGCGTGCGTGCCGATGACGATGTCCACACCACCAGTCGCCAAATCCTTCAACACTTCACGTCGACGCTCACCCGTTACTCGACCGGTGAGCAACTCCACGCGCAACTGACGCTCGCCGAACAGGTTGCCATCGTCGGGCACCTTGAGATCGGCAAGGAGCCGTTGGATTCCCGCGTAGTGCTGTTCGGCCAACACTTCGGTGGGAGCCATCAACGCACCTTGATGTCCACCTTGCACCGCCACCAACATCGCCGCAACCGCAACCACCGTTTTGCCACTACCCACGTCTCCCTGCAACAGACGATGCATCGGCACGGGCTTTGCCAAATCAGCGTTCACTTCGTCGATGACGCGCCGCTGCGCGCCGGTGAGCGAAAACGGCAGCGCATCAAGGAATCGCCGTTGCATCTCGCCGTTCATGTCGTGTCGTATGCCGGTGTTGTCGCGCTCGAATGCCCGTTTGCGGCCAACCAACACCAATTGCACACGCAGGAGTTCGTCGAATGCCAGGCGCTCGCGGGCCCGTTCCTTGTCCACGATGCTCTCGGGAAAGTGGATGGTGTTGAGCGCCGAATGACGATCGATCAATGAGAGTCGCTCACGAATCGTGGCCGGGAGGGGGTCCCCGATGGTACGAGGTGCGGCACGGTCGAGTGCATTGCGTACCCAACTCGCGATCTCCCAGGTGGAGAGGTTCGCCTTCTCGCTTTGCGGATAAATCGGCACGATGCGACCCGTCTTGTCGCCAATGATGTCCACCACCGGGTTGACCATCTGCAACTTGCCGCGAAACCGTTCGGGCTTACCGAACACCGCGATTTCGGCATCGGTCTTCAGTTGCCGCTCACGCCATGGCTGATTGAAGAACGTGAGCGACATGGATCCCGTGGCATCGCCCACCAGCGCAGTCACCATGCTGCGTCGGGTTCGCAACGGTACGCGTCGTACGTTGCGAACCTTCACCAACACGAGCGTCTCGACGCCTTCCACCAGATCGCCGATGTGTGCTTCGTTGGTGCGATCCACGTACCGCCGCGGATACGTGGTGAGCAGATCCAACACGGATTCGATGCCAACTTCCGCGAGCGATTCGCGACGCTTGTCGCCCACTCCTTTTATGGTGGCGATGTCAAGCTTCGCAAGATCCCCGAGGGTGAGCGGTGCGTCGGCCATGCCGCGCCGAAGTTACTCCACCCCGAACAGATACGGGTACAACGGTTGACCGCCGCGATGCACTTCGCTGGAGATCGCCGGGAAGTGGTCACCCACCCATGCGACGATGCGCTCGGTGGTGGCGGTCGTGCCGTCTCCGCCAACGATGATCGTCAGCAACTCCCGATCGTCGGTGACGATGTGCTTGAGTAGCGCCGTCGCGCATTCGAACACGGAGTCGGCGATCGCCACGACGCCATCACCGCGCACGAGGCCGATTGCATCGCCCACTTTCACATTGCCGGCGTCGGTCTTGGTGTCGCGCACGGCCGTGGTGATCTCACCGGTGACCACAGCAGCCGCTGCCTTGGCCATTGCCCCGCCGTTGTGTTCGGCCGAAGCCTCCGGATCGTAGGCCACCAATGCTGCAAGTGCTTCCGGCATCGAGCACGTCGGTACCACGCGAACTTCCTTCTTGGTGAGACCATCCACCTGCTGGGCCACGGGGATGATGTTCTTGTTGTTCGGCAGGATCACCACCTGCTGGGCGTTCATGTGTTCCACGGCATCGAGTAGTTCCTGCGTCGACGGGTTCAAGGTTTGCCCGCCCGTAACCACGCCGTGCACGCCGAGGTTGCCGAACAATTCTGCAATGCCATCGCCGCTCGCCACGGCCACGACGGCACAGGTCACTTCGGGAAGTGCGGCGTGAGTCTTGAAATTCGGCTTGCCACCGTGCGTGACACCGCCACTCGGCGCCCCAGCAGTTGGTGGTGTGGCGAGCTGGGCCTCGCGTTTCTCGTGCTCTTCTGCAACTTCCTCGAACAAGTCGGTCACACGAATCTGGTGTGGTCGTCCGCCGAGCGATATCGGGGCTTCGATTGCAGCGCCGATGTCGTTGGTGTGAATGTGACAGTTGTACAAACCCTCGCCACCCACCACCACGATGGAGTCACCGATGTCGCCCCACTTTTGCTTGAACGCATTCGATTTGGTGTCGTCGATTTCCAGAAGGAACATCACTTCGTAGCGAAGTTCGCTCACGTCAACCGTTCCGTTGGCTTCGCCGCGCTTCATCACGGCGATGAGTTGCTCGGTGTTGGGGCCCGCAATGTTCTCGGGTTCCGGTAACGGTTCACCGTCCACCACGTGCAACGCGGAGTCGAGGAACAAGAGAAATCCGGCACCACCGGCATCCACCACTCCTGCGTCCTTCAACACTGGTAACAGCTCCGGAGTATTCGCCAGCGATTCGCGACCTGCGGCGCGTGCCACGCGCAACATCGCCGCCAAGGTTGCCCCGTCACTCGCTGCACGCACCGCGGCATCGGCAGTTTCGCGTACGACGGTGAGGATGGTGCCCTCGATCGGCTTCAACACCGATTCGTAGGCGGCGACGGATGCGGCCTTCAGCGCCTCGGCGACTTTTGGTGCACCGTGTTCGCGAGCGGTTTTCATGGTTGCGGAGAGTCCACGGAGAATCTGACTGAGAATCACACCGCTGTTACCGCGTGCACCCATGAGCGAGCCGTGGCTGATGGCGTTGCATGTTTCGTCCAGCGCGCCTGGATGCTTTTCCAGTTCGGCGACGACGGCATCGAGCGTTCGCATCATGTTGGTGCCGGTGTCGCCGTCGGGCACGGGATACACGTTCAACTTGTTGATGTCGGCCTGATGGCGTTTCAACGTGTCGCGATAGGTCACCAGCGTGTGACGCAAGGCATCAGGACCCAACTGTTCCAGCACGGGCACGCGCAAAGGCTACCTGTGATAACTTTTGGACTCATGCAAGGCGTGGTCAAGGCGTTCAATCCGACCACTGGCGACGGCATCGTCCTGCGCGATACGGATCTCGTCGAATACGAGCTCGCTCCTCATGCACTCGAGGGCTCCATTTTTCGCATGTTGCGTCAAGGACAGCGTGTGAACTTCGTCCTCGATGCTGCAGGTCGTGCCACACAATTGCGTATCGGCTCCGAAAGGGACATGGGCACTCCGGGCTACTAGCCCGAACAGTCCTGGCACGGCGACGGCAATGTTGACGCGTTCGCATAACGACCGACTCAACGCATGGGTCGACGAATGGGCAGGGATTCTGCAACCCGACGCCATTTATTGGTGTGACGGCTCGCAATCCGAGTACGACAGGCTGTGCGAGGAGTTGGTTGCCGGAGGCACGTTCACCAAGTTGAACGACGCCAAGCGACCCAACTCGTACTGGGCTCACAGCGACCCGGGCGACGTTGCGCGAGTCGAGGATCGCACGTTCATTTGCTCCGAGCGCGAAATCGACGCTGGCCCCAACAACAACTGGCGAGCCCCCTCCGAGATGCGTCGTGAACTCACCGCGTTGTACACCGGCGCCATGCGCGGGCGCACCATGTACGTGGTGCCATTCAGCATGGGGCCGCTTGGTTCGGATATCGCCCACATCGGCGTGCAGCTCACCGACTCGGCATACGTTGCCGTGAACATGCGCATCATGACTCGCATGGGCAAGGGCGCGCTCGACGTGCTGGGCAACGGCGATTGGGTGCCGTGCATCCACTCCGTTGGTGCACCCCTTTCCGCGGGCCAAAAGGATGTCTCATGGCCCTGCAATCCCGACAACAAGTACATCGTGCACTTCCCAGAAACTCGCGAGATTTGGTCGTATGGCTCGGGTTACGGCGGTAACGCACTGCTCGGCAAGAAGTGTTTCGCGCTTCGCATCGCCTCCGTGATGGCGCGCGACAACGGGTGGTTGGCCGAGCACATGTTGATCTTGAAACTCACCAACCCTGCAGGTGAATACAAGTACATCGCCGCTGCGTTTCCTTCGGCGTGCGGAAAAACCAATTTGGCGATGCTGGAACCGACAATTCCCGGCTGGAAGGCCGAAACCGTCGGCGACGACATCTGCTGGATGAAGTTTGGCGATGATGGTCGCCTGTACGCGATCAATCCCGAGGCGGGATTCTTCGGCGTCGCGCCGGGCACCGGCTGGGTCACCAACGCCAACGCCATGCACACGCTGCACGGCAACTGCATCTTCACGAATACCGCAATGACCGCCGATGGCGACGTGTGGTGGGAAGGTCTCACCGACACACCACCAGCACGCGCCACCGACTGGCGCAACAACGCATGGACACCCGAGAGCACCACCCCCGCCTCGCACCCCAATGCCCGATTCACCGCTCCTGCGGCACAATGCCCCTCGATTGCGCCCGAATGGCAAGATCCGCGCGGCGTGCCGATTTCTGCGATCCTGTTCGGTGGACGGCGCCGCACCACCGTGCCACTCGTCACCGAGGCATTCGACTGGAATCACGGCGTGTTCCTCGGCTCGATCATGGCCAGCGAAACCACGGCGGCGGCTGGTGGAGCCGTTGGCAACTTGCGATTCGACCCGATGGCCATGCTGCCGTTCTGCGGCTACAACATGGCCGACTACTTCGCCCACTGGTTGAAACTCGGGAAAGCCGCCGACGCAGCAAAATTGCCGAAGATCTTCTTCGTCAACTGGTTCCGTCGTGATGAGGATGGTCGCTTCCTGTGGCCTGGATACGGAGAAAACTCGCGTGTGCTGAAGTGGGTGTTCGAGCGAGTCGATGGCAAGTCGAGTGCACATCACACACCAATCGGTCTGTTGCCATCACCTGATGCACTCGACACCACATCGTTGGACGTTGCCGCCGAGGACCTCAACGCACTGCTCAGCGTGGATACGCAGGGGTGGTCCGGTGCGGTGCCCCAAATCAAGGAGCATTACGCGAAATTTGGTGATCACCTGCCGGCAGAGCTGCTGGCTGCGCTCGGCACACTCGAGCGCGCACTCACGGCGTAGGCGTATCGACTCGGCGCCTGCCGTTGATCTATCGAACGGCGCCTAGCTTTGGCCGACCAACATCGCGCGAATACCAAGTCCCATGATGAACAGACCACCGAATCCGTAAAGCAAATACACCTTCGACTTCAGTTGCGCGCGATACGAGTAGATGATGGCGATCGCGATGATGCCGACGAAGCCGTAGAACGCGTGGAACTGCGGGAACATCAACTTCTCTTTGTTCACCATCGCCACACCCAGGGCGACTTGCACGAACATGGTGAACTGTGCCAGTGCGGTGAACCACCACAGCGCTCGCGAGCGAAGCGCGGTCATCTTGTGTGCTCCGAGTGCCCACACCCCTGCCATGGCGTTACCGATGATCACTACCCAGGCAAACCCGTTGTGCAATTCAGAGAGCGTCGAGGCCAGGAGCACGGCAATGACGCTACTCAATTCGACTGCAACGCACCCTCCCGCGGCGACTGCCGCTTACCGAATGAGTGTGTCGGCTTCGCTCCCGGCGTCGATCAGCGTGAGCTCACTGTTCGCGCCAATGTGCAAGGTGGTGATGGATGCATTGTCGAGGCTGCGAATGAGCACCCGATCATCGTTGAGTGCCGAGCCGATCAGGGCATTGATGGCGATGAAGTGCGAAAACGCCACGGTGTCGTGCCGAACCGATCGCGCCCACTGCACGAGTGCATCGTGGAACTCACGGTATGCGGCGCCGTCGGTAGTGAACACCTGCGACCAGGTTCCCTGCATCACTCGGCGCAACCACTCGGTTCGCTCACCCATCGCCACGCCAACAGGAGAGGGAATCTCCGTGATTCGCGCCTCCACTTGGGTGGTTTTGCCGATCAACGTTGCAAACGGCTTCGCGGTTTCTTGACAGCGGCGCAGCGGACTGCTCACCACGCGCACGTCGGTTGACGCTCCTACGCGTTCTGCGAGTTGCGCTGCAACGGCACCGGCTTGCTGCATACCAACATCATCGAGACCCGGATCAACCGCGGTGTCCCACCCTGCGGAAGCACGACCATGTCGCACCAGATAGATGTACGCCATCAGCGATCCATGGTTGAGGGCGTCAGCCCGTCGAGCATCATCCAGGCAGTGGTGAACATCAATCGAGCAGGGACGCGCGCTTTGCTGGAGCCTGTTCGCCCACTTTGATGAACCACTCCGTGCCAAAAGCGCGACGGAAGGACTCCTCCGACATCTCCGTGGCGAATCCCGTATCGTTCGCCTGGCTTGCGTGTGCCGCAATGGCCGTGCGTTTTGCGATGCAGTAGTCACCCACGTCGATGTGATGGGTGATGTTTGCTTCGGGCTCGCCCATCGGATTGCCATCGTCGGCTGGTTGACGCGGATCGAAGTCGTTGTCGCCGCCGTTGGCTTTGGACCACTCGAACTGTTCGACAAAGAAGTCGCGATTCAGCGTGACTTCGAACAATTCACGGACTCCCGCAAGTTGCGCTGCGCGGTGTCCCACCTTGTGTACGTGCAAATGGTCGGGATGGCCGTAATTGCCGTGCCAGTCGTAGGTAATCAACATCAATCGATCGGTCCTGCGTTGCTCCTCGGAGATCATTCGGACCAGCCTTTCAGCCGCTTCGTCAACATCCGAGCGGATGAAGGCACCGTCGTGGTTGTTCTGCGGCCAACCATTCATGCCGCTGTCCACATAACCAAGCCACTCGTGACGTGCCACCCCGAGCGCTTCGCACGCACGACCCAGTTCTGCTCGGCGTCGCTCCAGCAAGGCGTCGGGTGTCGCAACATCGGCGGGACGCTCGCCATGCCGCCCATCCGTGGCCGTTACCAACACCACACGGTGCCCTTCGGCGGAGTATTTGGCGATGGTTCCACCGCTGATGAGACACTCGTCGTCGGGATGAGCATGCAAGAAGAACAGGGTTGCCATCGACGCCCTACTTCGACGGGGCCGTGCTCGACGTTTGACGAGCAGCACCGGCAGCAATCAGTGCATCGATCCTCGCGGCGCCGAAACCCCATTCCGCGAGCACGGCGCGAGTGTGTTCGCCTGCGTGTGCCGGCGGTGTGGGCACGTTGGTGGTCGTGCGCGAATATCGCGGCGCAGGAGCAGGTTGTGTGATCCCACCGACTTCGACGAACGTATTGCGTGCCACGTTGTGCGGGTGCTCGGCGGCTTCGCTCATGCGCAAGACGGGTGCATAACACACGTCGGTCCCCTCCATGATTTCGTTCCACTGTGCACGTGTCTTGGTGCGAAAGACGGCCGCGAGCTTTTCCTTGAGTTGTGGCCACTTGCTGCGGTCCATCTGGGCAGCGAATTCCGTGGCGTCCGGTGAGCCGGTGCCTCCCGTGATCCCCGTTTTTTCCAAGAGCAGCGCATAGAACTGCGGTTCGATGGAGCCGATCGACACCCATTCACCATCGGCGCACTCGAACACGTCATAGAAGTGGGCTCCGGTATCGAGCAGGTTGGTGCCGCGAGCGTTTTCATCGAACATCCCGATGTTCTTGAATCCCCAGAACATGCTCATCAGCACTGCCGAACCATCCACCATTGCAGCGTCCACCACCTGGCCTTTGCCCGAGCGTTGCGATTCCAGCAGTGCGCACACCACGCCGTACGCCAGCAACATTCCACCGCCACCAAAGTCGCCCACCATGTTGAGTGGCGGTGTGGGTGGCTCCCCCGCACGACCAAAGTGTGCGAGTGCGCCGGCAAGTGCGATGTAGTTGATGTCGTGACCAGCCGAATTGGCATAGGGTCCTTCCTGCCCCCAGCCGGTCATCCGACCGAATACCAACTTGGGATTGCGTGCGAGACATTGATCGGGCCCCACTCCGAGTCGTTCCATTACCCCGGGGCGAAAACCCTCGATGATCGCGTCGGCACGCTCCACGAGTGCGAGCAATGTCTCGACACCCTCTGGATGTTTGAGATCGAGTGCAATGTTTCGACGTCCTCGCAGCATCACATCCCAATGGCTACCTGTCACGTTGTCGCGCACGGCTTGTGCACGATCCACTCGCACGACTTCGGCCCCCATGTCGGCGAGCATCATCGCGGCAAAGGGACCCGGACCGATGCCCGCAATCTCCAGGATTCGAATGCCGCTGAGCGGACCCGCCATATGGTTACTTCTTCAACGTGAATTGCGAGATGGTGTTCACGATGTGGCCCCACAACGGTTCAGGTACATCGTGACCCATGTCGTCGACCATCACCAACGTTGCACCAGGGATCAATTCGGCGGTGCGCTCAGCGGCAACTGGCGAAATCAGCGTGTCGTCCTTGCCGTGAATCACGAGCGTGGGCACTTTCATCTCCTTCAGAGCCTCGGTGCGACGACCACTGGCGTAGATGGCGGCCATCTGACGCGTGGTGCCTTCCGGATAGAACGATCGGTCGTAGTCACGGGCGGCATTCGCACGAGAGAGTGCATCGTTGCGGTACTTCTTCGATTGAAAGGCCTGGTACACCAGCGAGTGCTCGATGAACCCGACACGATCCGCCGGCGGAATCGACATCAATGCAGTCATGGCTTCGGGAGTGGACTGCATGGTTTCGGGTTCGCCCGGCATCGACATCACCGAGATGAGCGACGCGGCTCGAGTGGGATGCTCGATGGCGAACACTTGCGCAATCATCCCGCCCATGGAGGCACCCATGATGTGGGCGTGTGCGATGCCGAGATGATCCATGAGGCCGGCGACATCGGCCGCCATGTCGCTCAACGTGTATGGAACCGGCGGCAGTGGCTGCTCGAGTAGCGCCGCGGTCACCACGGCGTTGGAATCCACTGCGATGCCATCCAATTTGGTGGACAAACCAACATCACGATTGTCGAAACGCACGACGAAGTGGCCGCTGTCAGCGAGCAATCGTACGAACCGTTCATCCCACGCCACCATTTGTGCACCGAACCCCATGATGAGGATGAGTGCTGGATTGCCCTTGTCGCCGAACGTGTCGTATTCCAGCTCGATCGACAGGGTTTCGTGCTTGTTTACGACGGCTCGTGGCATGACCTCACGGTAGCGTTTCGCCGTGTCGTCGGTCGCACGCGCACCCGGTCGAGTGAACCTCATTGGCGACCATACCGACTAC